>Ga0265293_10011024_pt1 | contig 12444 bp, 14 predicted proteins | sample Munlanlewell138R_FD_192505 | JGI IMG/M metagenome (GOLD analysis project Ga0265293, IMG submission 192505) | Leachate microbial communities from a municipal landfill in Southern Ontario, Canada - Leachate well 138R | ecosystem: Engineered > Solid waste > Landfill > Unclassified | place: Canada... | reverse complement strand
AGAACTCATAAGGACTTATTGAAAGCCGATATTATCTTGGTTTCCGACACAGGTATGCTGGCTAGTGATGTGCCTTCCATTACGACTGGTTTACGCGGTTTTAGCTATTGGCAAGTGAAAGTAACAGGAGCCAATCGTGATTTACATTCCGGATTATATGGAGGTGCCGTTGCCAATCCTATCAATATATTATGCGAAATGATTGCCGGTATGATGGATGAAAACCGTCACATTACCATTCCGCATTTCTATGATGATGTTGTTGAAGTGTCGGACTACGAACGTAGTCTTATGGCCAAAGCACCGTTTAGTTTGGAAACATATAAAAAAGAATTGGATATAAAAGAAGTATGCGGCGAAAAAGGATATGTTACCCACGAACGTACCGGCATTCGTCCTACCTTTGATATTTGCGGGATTTGGGGCGGTTATACAGGCGAAGGTGCCAAAACCGTTATCCCTTCCGAAGCCCATGCCAAAATATCAACCCGTTTGGTACCCGATCAAGATTATCAAAAAATCGGTCAACAATTTGTTGATTATTTTAAATCCATTGCACCTTCTTGTGTAAAAGTGGAGGTGGAATTTCTACATGGAGGAGATAGTTATGTGGCTCCTATCAATTTGCCGGCATATAAAGCAGCCGAAAAAGCCTTTGAAGCAACTTACGGCAAACTGCCTATTCCAACCCGCAGCGGTGGAAGTATACCTATTATTGCCGGTTTTGAAAAAATATTGGGAATAAAATCCATTCTGATGGGATTCGGCTTAGGTTCTGATGCCATACATTCTCCCAATGAAAATTACCCCCTCAATCATTTCTTTAAAGGGATTGAAACGATTCCTTATTTCTATAAGTATTTCGCCGAAATAATGAAATAAGAAGGATTCAATGTTGCTACTAATATAAAGTAAATTTTATATTCTAAAAATATTTTTATTTCATATATTTTAATTGTTGTTGATAAATAGTTATTTATATAGAATAACAACGAAGCAAAAAAAATATAAGAAATCAATATAAATATATTAGATAATTGTGTATTTTTGCACACCTGAAAAAATGCTAAAACAGCGAAGTTAATTTTAAATACGTAAGCGATATGTCGAGAATTTGTACAATCACGGGAAAAAGAGTAATGGTGGGAAATAATGTTTCACATTCCAATATAAAAACCAAAAGAAGATTTTATCCTAATTTGCAAGAAAAGAAATTCTATATACCTGAAACGGATGAATGGATTATCCTAAAAGTATCGGCCAAAGGAATAAAACATATTAATAAAAACGGTGTATTAAATTCCTTGCAAAAAGCCTACAATAAAGGGATAATATATTAAAAAAGAAGTATAGAATAGCCAATAAATGGAGGGAGTCTTTATGGACTTCCTCTTTTTTTTATATTTATTCCATATTTTTTTTGCATTGTATTAACAAAACGATTACCTTTGCAGCGTAATAAAATTTTTTTGTATACAAACCTCTAACAATGAAATTTTTATTGAAATACATTAAGATTACTATTCTAAACCATAGTAAAGAATGCAATAATCATTTGTGTGTGTATTTTTTCTTATTTAATTTTAATCACCAAACATTCAATTTATCAATATGAAAGCAAAAGTATTGCCTTTTTTTATCGGATTTTTACTGATTTCTTGTGTTACCCTCAAACCTCAACCACCGGAAGTGAATACTCCTGTTCATCCAATGCAAAAACTGCCTGTATCCACAATAAGTGTTCCCGTGAAAATTGGCGTTAAGCAATTTGAAGAAAGAATAAATAACCATATTCCTAATGATTTGTATGCACAAACGGGAATGAAAGTCGGGAATGGCATCAGTATGCAATTAGATGTTAAAAGGAACGATGATATTTTCCTTTATACCGACGAAGGCAAACTATGGGTGAACGTACCCATACAGATTAAAGGAAAAGTAGAATGGAATGAAGAGAGAAGAGAAAAAGAAAAAATCGGCCCCATAAAGGTTTCGTGGAAAGTGTTAACTATTAAACGACAAAAAGATTTTGACGATAAAGTAGTAGTTAAAATTCAAATAGAACTTGGTGTTGATGAAAACGGCCATTTAAAAGCGGAAACGGATTCTGTTTTTCATTTAGACCGACATCCGACTTTGGAAATCCTTAATAAAAGAATTAATTATGCAAGCATAGCAGGGGATAAAGTTAAAAAACAATTGCTTCCCATTAATGCTTTGATCGATGAACAACTGAAAACAATGAATAATGTAAACGGCTTACCGGATAAGTTTTGTAAAGTGTTGAAGACTCCACTACTATTATCTGATAAACCGATAAATGTTTGGGTTGCTTTCGATATACAAAATTATTATCCTACACCCATTAGATCGATAGATAGCCAAACTGTAGCATTAGATATGTGTATGCATACCAATATCAAATCGCATGTCGGAATTACACCTCCTGATGTTGCTATGGTCGATAAGATACCTTTAAAATATGAATCATCAACAAACAATGTATTCGCCGTGAGTTTGCCGGTATTTGTTATGAGGAAAGATTTTGAAAATAAAATCAAAGAAAGATTAGAGCATACAAGCTATACGATACCCGCTACGAATCAAAAATTAATTATTAAAACGCTAAGCATTGATGCAAAGGGGGAGATTTTTATTTATAAGATAAATATTTCCTGTAAAAACATTAAAGGCGATTTGTATTTACTTGGAAAATTAGCCTATCAACCTCAAACCAAAATGTTGTATGCCGAAACATTGAATTTTGATGAACACACCGACCAATTGCTATGCGATAAAGCCGCATTTTTACTAAATGATACATTGCTTTCATCCATACGATCAAAAATAAGCTATGATGTTTCGCCTGAAATGGAAAATGCAAAACGGCAAACGGAACAAACTTTCAATAATATGAAGATGGATGACTCTTTCCGTATGATTGGCAAAGTAAATGCTTTGTCGGTTGAAAGTGTTATTTATGAAGCTGATTTTATTAAGATTAATACCGTTGTAAAAGGAAGTTTTGAGACGGACTAAACGAATAAAAGGTCATATTGTTACTTCTTATCCTTTATGCTTTTTAATCGCAGCAAATTGAGCATCCTGACAACAATTATCAAACAAATCGGGAAAACGGCAGGATTAAATGCTTGAGGTAAAAACCAAAATCCTAAAAGAACGATGCCGGTACAGGTAAGTAAAAGCATTGTAATGACACGGTTTGATTTTCTTAAACGCAATAGCATATAGATAAAAAACGGATTTGCCCATAATAAATTCAAATTGAATTTTGTTGTGTAATGATTCGAAAGGAACCACAAATATAATATGAGTAAAGAGAGCAAACTTAAAACCAAAAATAATACAATATCAATGACTTTAAAATATTTTTTTGTTTTATATTCCCAAAAGCCGGCAAATAAAACAATTACTAATAATATATATGCAAGCAATGTAGGGGATATGCTTTTAGGTAGGGGTTCCTTTGTTTGAGGCAGTATCATGGTCTTTTTCTCAATAATGTGTTTACATGATAGAGTAATTGTGTCTAACTGATTCATGAGTTCATAAGGGAGAAACATATACTCGGTATTGCTGGCATGACGGTCGCAACGCATACCTAAAACAATATCAATGCCCAATCGCCACCATAACATGGAATCGAGGTAAGGATAGATTAAATTCCGGAAACTGGCATTGGTGTCGGAATGGGTTTCAACGAAAAACGTCCTGTCGATTAAAGATTTATTTATAATATCTCTGACTCTTGTAGCACAATTATCCATAAAAAAATCGTAAGCATAATACCTGTTTTCGGGACGATAGTTTTCAATCAATAAATTATATAAATTATCTTTTTCTTCCGTTGATAATGCTAATATCTGTTCATAAACGAATCGACCTTCATAGCGATACTCAGCTACGAAATTTTCAAAAGAGGTAACGGAAAGCATATAAGGTAAGCGACCTTGAGAAAATTTAACATAGAAATTCGGTGTGTTAAAATCAAATGTGCCGTAATTAAAAACAATATCCGTTTGAAGCAAGGAATCACAAACACGTATAGCCGTATGACCGAAAGTGGAATAAAGTTCGTTGCCTTCGCCACAAGTTAATACACTGATGAAGGATTTGTCGGATAATGTTTGAGCGTTTAATTGAAAGGAAATTAAAGAAAAAAGTAAAACTATTAAGTGTCTGAAATTTAACATATTTAGTGATTTGTGTTTTTAAGTTGCGCAAAAGTACAAAAAAATTACTTTCAATATATACTATTATAAAATATATCACGTTTTATAAATTCAAAAGAAAATTATAAATAAACATACGCCTAAAAGCAATTGTGAATCTTTAAGAATAATGCAAATGAGACGAAAAAAATGCAAAAAAAAATAACTATTTTAAAGAAAAAAACAAGGAATTATCGTAAATGACAGAATATGAGAGCGATAAATTTTATAAAAAAATGAGAATGATTTTAGACAATTACATACTTTTGCAGTTGAGACAAAATTTAATATTCATAAAAAAAAGCAACAAGAAATGAAAAAATTAATCGGATTATTAGCAATTTCAGGAATGGTATTTTTATCATGTGGTCCTAGTGCAGAAGAAAAAGCAGCAGAAGAACAAAGAATCCAAGATTCTATTGCTCAAGCTCAAGCTGATTCAATAGCAGCAGTTGAAGCCGCCGCCGCAGAAGCAGAACAACAAAGAATTCAAGATTCTATTGCTCAAGCAGAAGCAGCAGCTTTAGCAGCTGAAGAAGCAACACCAGCCAAAAAAACTTCAAAACCTGCTGTTAAAAAAGCAACTGAACCAGAACCAGCACCTGCTCCTGCACCACAAAAAGGTTCTAGATTACAAGGTGCCAAAAAGGTAAGTTAATAATACTTTTCTGAAAATGATAAAACGAGATTGCTTTTCTGTAATCTCGTTTTTTGTTTTTTATTATAACTTTGCATTTGTTTGATTTAATAATATGAGAGCTGTAATTCAAAGGGTTAAAAAAGCTAACGTAGCTATAAATAATCAATGTCATGCAAAGATACAAAGAGGACTGTTGATATTTATAGGTATTGAATCCGGCGATGATTTCAAAGATATTGAATGGTTGACGGATAAAATTGTGAAGTTACGTGTTTTTAATGATGATAAAGGGGTGATGAATCTTTCTATTAATGAAGTAGGAGGACAATGTTTGGTGGTAAGTCAGTTTACCTTGCATGCATCCACTAAAAAAGGAAATCGTCCTTCCTATATCAAAGCCGCACAACCCGACATAGCGATACCTATCTATAATCAATTTATTAAAGAATTAGAAACAAAAATGCAAAATGAAATTTTTACCGGTGTGTTTGGAGCTGATATGCAAGTGAGTTTGATCAACGATGGACCGGTTACCATTATTATTGATACTAAGAAAAAAGAATAATATATCATGAATATCATAGAAAAAATATTAGCAAAACATGCGGATAAAGAAAGTGTTAAACCGGGAGATATTGTAAATGTGTTTATAGATTGTCGAGTAGCCAGGGATTTTGGAGGAGCTAATGTGATTGAACATTTATTAAACAATAATCTGACGGTAAATGATCCTGATCGCACTCTGTTCACCTTCGATTGCAATCCTGGGGGATCCGATCAAAAATATGCCGCCAATCAACATATGTGTCGTAGATTTGCGCGAGAAAACGGTATTAAAGTCTTAGATATCCATTGCGGAATAGGAACACACCAAGCCATTGATACAGGATTGGCTTATCCGGGAAGTACTTTCCTTTCGACCGATTCCCATGCCAACATCATGGGAGCTATAGGTTCTTTCGGGCAAGGGATGGGCGACAGAGATATTGCTGCCGCTTGGGCAAACGGTAAAGTTTGGTTTAAAGTTCCTGAAAGTGTGAAATTGAACTTTACGGGGAAATTGGCTCCTCATGTTTCGGCTAAAGATTTTGTGATTAATTTGTTAACTATTTACGGAGCCAATACTTTATTGGCAAAATCCGTTGAGTTATATGGTGATTGTATTGATAATTTCACGCTTGACCAACGCATCACTATTGCATCCATGGCTACTGAAATGGGTGCTATTATATTAATGTTCCCTCCTTCGAAAGGTGTTTTGGAAGAATTAAAGGAAAAAACGGGAAAAATGTTTACGCCCGTTTATGCCGATGCTGATGCTGTTTATGCCGATGAGCAAACTATTGATGTTACTCATTTTGAAACACTTTTATCACTTCCCGGTCATCCGCATCATACCATAGCCGTTAAAGATATAAATCTGACAACCATCGATTCGGCTTTTATCGGAAGTTGTACCAACGGACGCATGGAAGACTTACGGATTGCCGCCGAAATATTAAAAGGTAAAAAAGTTGCCGATCAGGTAGTTTTAAAAATTGTTCCTTCAACAGATACCATTTGGAAACAGGCTTTGGATGAAGGTTTAATACGTATCTTTAAAGATGCAGGCGCATTGGTGTCGAATGCAGGATGTGCCGGATGCGCTGCCGGACAAATAGGTCAAAACGGACCGGAAGAAGTTACCGTTTCAACCGGCAACCGTAATTTTGCCGGCAAACAAGGCAAAGGATTGGTTTACCTTGCTTCTCCTGCTGTTGTTGCGGCTTCGGCAGTGGCCGGTTATATTACCGCTCCTCATATTAAAGTAAGTAACCCTCCTCAGATGAGTTGCTCAAAGCCTTCTGTTGAAACGGCCTCTCATAATCAAAAAACACAGACTGATAAACCAACCAAAGTGCAAGGCCGCATTTGGATTATTGATCAAGATGATATTGATACAGATATGATCTTTCATAATCGTTATCTTACCATCACTAAACTGGAAGAAATGGGTCAGTATGCTTTCGACAATTTAAAAGGATATGAAAATTTTGCCAAAGAAGCACAAAAAGGGGATATCGTAATGACAGGAAAAAACTTCGGAGCTGGAAGTTCCCGTCAACAAGCGGTGGATTGTTTTATCGCTTTGGGCATATCTTGTATCTTAGCTCAATCTTATGGTGCCATTTACGAACGCAATGCCATCAATGCGGCCATGCCTATTTTAATATATTCTTCCGACGAAATAGCTCCTTTAAAATTAAGTAATAAAGATATTGTTTCAATTGATCTTATGACAGGAGAGATTAAAAATCTGACGAAAAACACCGCTTCTTTCATACATCCCTTTTTTGATGTACAAAATGAAATTTATCAAAAAGGCGGGTTGTTAGGTTAGTATTAGTTAATAGCTTTAGCTTTGTAATAAATAGTGGAGCTGTTTTCCCTTCGGAATATTTTCTTACCAACGGTTTGGATGTTGTTAATGCTAACGTTTTGATAGTTATCTTCTTCTTGCTGTATGCGTTCGGCTGTTCCCATGGCTTCGAACACACTCAGCATTCTCGCTTTTGTTTCTATACTTAATTCAGAATAGTATATTAGGGTTTGTGTTTTATTTTTAACTTTTTGCAATTGTTTGCTTTTTATAGGATTGCTTATAAATTTTTCTATTTCCGTCCACAGGGCTTTTTCGGCTTGTTGAAGAGAAACCCCATCGGCAGGTGTGCCGTTAATAATAAACAATCCTTCATCGAAAGTTTCGGTTAACAAGCTTTCAATGTGGGTGAAAATCTTTTTCTTTTGTGTTAGATTTTCTGTTAAGAGTGCCGAATCGCCGTTGCTCAACAAATGAGAAATCAAATTGGTAGGATAAAACTCCTTGTCTTTGCGTTTGCAGCAATGGAAAGCAATGATTAACATATCGCAAGGAGCTTCTCTTTCTACTTCAAGAAAACGGCTTTTCCTTTGAGGAGGTTCTTTCGGAAGAGCAGGTGTTTGATAATTTCCCACAGGGATGTTTCCGAAATATTTTTCAATCAAAGCTTTGGTTTCTTTTATATTGATACTACCTGAAATAGACAAAACGGCATTATCGGGACAATAATAATTGTTATAGAACGAAACAGCCTCTTCCATGGATGTTTTGGCTACATGCTTCATGTCTTTCCCTATCGTATTCCATTGATAAGGGTGTATTTTATAGCATAAGGGTTTTAACAGTAGTGAAATATCATTAAATGGATGGGTTAAATATCGTTGTTTGAATTCCTCAATAACCACATCCTGCTGTATCGTAAATTTTTTATTGTTGATAGCTAAATTTTCCATGCGGTCGGCTTCCAGTAAAAGTGCGGTTTCGAGATGTTGAGCAGGAACACTTAGGTAATAATTGGTGATATCGGTATTGGTATAGGCATTGTTTTCGCCACCTACTGCTTGCAGAACATCATTAAAGTTTTTTACTTTTTTAGTCCCTTCAAACATCAGGTGTTCTAATAAATGAGCCAGTCCCGTACGCTCCGGATTTTCATTCCGGGAACCTACTTTATATACGAGACTTAATGCAGCCAAGGGGCTTGTAAGGTCTTGATGAAGAATAACAGTTAATCCGTTGGATAAATTATATTTCTCGAATAATATCATATCTCGTTAAATCCTATTGTTTATTTTCAATGGATAACTTAATGCGTTCTACGAGTAAATCAAGAAATTTTTGAATGGATGGTTTTATCATTTGAGCAATAAAGAAAGGAATGTCGACCGTTGAGTGACCGGTAAGCAAACAATCGTTTTCATTATTCTTTATATCGAAAGAAATAATTATTGATTTGATTTGATGATTTTTTAAATTAAAAATGACAGAAGAAAAAGCTGTTTTCTCACTAATTATCATTTCTATATCACCCACTCCTTGAATGGTGAAATGGCAGGAGTCTTCGGTCGATTGCCAGTTTTGAATTTCAGGGATATATTGTTTAAAGTTATTACAGTTGGAAAGTAATCCGAATACTGCTTCATCTTTTGCTTGGATTAATACTTCTTTACTTGATAGATTCATGTGTTGGATTTATTCGAATTTTTTCGCCCATGCGGCAGGGTCTTTACGCCATTCAATTAATGTTTCTTGCTCGTTTGCCTCTATATAACCTTTTGTTATGGCTTCCTCAACTAAGGTGTTATAGTTTGTTAAAGTAAACAAACTGAGTTTGGCTTCATCGAAGCGTTGTTGAGCTATGGGTAGTTCATAAGTAAAAATGGCTATCATTCCCAATACGTTGCATCCAATGTCTTGTAAAGCATGTGCCGCTTTCAAACTGCTTTGTCCGGTCGATACCAAATCTTCAATAACAACTACTTTTTGATTGGGCTCAACGATGCCTTCCACGATATTGGTTAAACCGTGTTTTTTCTCTTCACTGCGAACATATACGAAAGGCAAATTCATTGCTTGGGCAACTAAAACCCCTTGTGCAATAGCCCCCGTGGCAACACCGGCAATGACTTCTAACGATGGGAAATTTGTACGTACCAAATGTACTAAACCTTCTTTAATAAACGTTCTTATCTCCGGATAAGAAAGGGTTTTACGGTTGTCGCAATAAATGGGCGATTGTAAACCGGAAGCCCATGTGAAAGGTTTTGAGGGACTTAATTTAACCGCCTTTATCTCTAACAAGCGATGGGCGCATTCTTTTGATAACTCCATATTTTATATTTATTTGTATGCAAAAGTACAATCTTTTTTTTAACGAAGCTAAACTATCTGTCATAAACTATGATAAAAATCAATTAAATATTTTACGTTCAAACGGACGATTTATTTATGAAGAACAGAACGACTTAAATGCGTGCATTAATGATTTTTTACACCACCGGAACGATATTGAGTTTTATGTTTTACCCGAAAATGAATCACAGCTATTGAATTCATTAACATCTTTTTTTATTTTTAAAAGAGCAGCCGGCGGGGTGGTGTATAATGAAGCCGGAAAGATACTGGTAATGTCGCGGTTTGATCATTATGACTTTCCAAAGGGTCATATCGAAGAGGGTGAAAGTCCACAACAAACAGCCATACGCGAAGTTAAAGAGGAAACGAATATTATTGATTTATCGTTACAAGATAAAATAGCGGATACCTATCATATCTTTTACGCTAAGGATACCTATTATCTAAAGGAAACGCAGTGGTTTAAAATGACAACCAAACAAACCGACAACCTTATTCCTCAAACAGAAGAACATATCGAAGCCCTTCGTTGGTTTTCTCTCGAAGAAATTAAAAACAATCTATCCAAGTTTTATCCTTCCTTACAGGAAATGATACTATCAAAAGTTTGAAGACAGTGTCTTGTGCCGAGTGCCGAAAAAACGTCACAGCCTCGCAAGTCGCAAGACGGTTTTTTCGTTCTGAAAAAATAAGTGTTGGCTCTGTATTTCTCTTTGCGTCCTTTGCGGTTCAATCACTACATCATCACATCAACTATTGTATTTTCCTCTTTTTTCCTTCCAAAATTTTTACTTTTTTTTTAGATAAATTTTATAAAAATATCAACAAATAAGATAAAAGACTTGTTTACAGTTAAAAGAGAAAGAAAAATAAATACAAAAAATGTTGTTGAAATGAACATATGTTTATTATCTTTGCAGTGAACAAAAGTTCACTAAATATGTCGCCAAGAATAAAGAGAATACGAAAAGTTGTGAATCCGCCTGCTATAAAGGGATTTAAGCCATATGGTCTCCAACGAAGAGATGAAAATGCGGAGTCGGTAAATTTATTGATCGAAGAATACGAAGCCTTGCGTTTATGCGATTATGAAAGCTATAATCAATTCGATGCTTCGATTATGATGGGCGTTTCCCGTCCTACTTTTACCCGTATTTATGCTTCTGCCTTGCAAAAAATTGCCACCGCTTTTGTTGAAGGCAGGCAAATGGCGATTGAAGGAGGCAAAGTGTATTTCGACAGCGATTGGTATCAATGCAATGATTGTTTATGTTTCTTTAATAATCCAGAAAAAAACATTCTTATTACTCATTGTCCTTTATGCGGAAGTAAAGAATTTCAAAGAAATGAAGATGTGGATTTATATGAAAATGCAACATCTGTTCCTAAAGAAGATGTATGTGTTTGCATGAAATGCCATTATGAGCACAGGCACCGTCATGGAAATCCTTGTAAGAATGAAGTATGTCCGCAATGCGGAGGTATTATGCATAGAAGAAATAATATAAAATCATAGATATGAAAGTAGCCATTACATCAACAGGAAATACATTGGAATCAAATGTAGATCAACGTTTCGGGAGATGTGCTTATTTTGTGATTTACGACTCGGAGAGTAAATCGGTTGAGTATATTCCCAATCCCAATAAGCAAATAAGTGAAGGCGCCGGACCGGCATCCGTACAAATATTAGCCGAGCGAGGTGTTCATAAAATTGTGTCGGGCGATTTCGGCTTGAAAGTAAAACCCTTGCTCGATAGTTTAAAAGTTCAAATGATAGTAATTAAGCATACCCCAAAAACGGTATCGGATATTATTGAATCATTAGAACATTGAAATTTTAATGTTAAGTTATTATATAGAAAAGGAGGTTATTATGCCTGGATTTAATCAAACAGGACCATTGGGACAAGGACCCATAACCGGACGAGGACTCGGACGATGTTCCGATGCCGCTTGGAAGTCTAATGCTAAAAACTCAAACCAAAATCCCATGGATGAGCAAAATACGACGACCTTTGGAAACAAGGGTGCTTTTATGGGTATGGGCTTTGGACGTGGCAGAGGATGCAGAGGTATGGGACGAATGTCTCGTTTCGGTGGTCGACGCTAATGTTTGCAAGCAAGTAGGATGCTTCGATGTGTCTTACTTGCTTTTTTAATTAATGATTAAAAAATATAAACTCGAATATGAAAGATAAAATAATAGCTATACCTTTGGAAAATGGTATTTTGTGTTCCCATTTCGGACATTGTCAAATGTTTGCAATAGTTAAAGTGAAAGATGGAAAGATAATTGAAATAAGAGAAGAAGTACCGCCTGAGCATGTTCCCGGTTTATATCCTCGTTGGGTGGCTCAGTTTGGTGTTAGCGATGTAATTGCAGGCGGAATGGGTCAACAGGCAATAGCACTTTTTCATGAACAAGGGATTAATACTTTTGTGGGTGCTCCACAAAACGCAGCGAAGGAATTGGTAGAAGATTTTTTGAAAGGCAGTTTACAGCTAACGGCAAATTACTGTAATCATTAAAGGTGTTTAGATGAATAAAAAAGTAAAAATTGCAGTGGCAGGAGGGAAAGGTGGTACGGGTAAAACTTTGGTTGCTACGAATTTATTTTATGTTATAAAAGAAGAAGGTGAAAAAGTGGAATTAATTGATTGCGATGCGGAAGAACCTAACGCCGGCTTGTTTTTTAGCGGAAATCTAATTCATCATAGTGATGTTATGTTGAAAGTTCCTGAAATTAATACATCTTTGTGTGTTTACTGTGGAAAATGTAAGCAATATTGTAATTACAATGCCATATTGATGATAGGTTTTTCTACATATATCAAAGTAATAGAAGAATTATGTC
>Ga0265293_10011023_pt1 | contig 12444 bp, 11 predicted proteins | sample Munlanlewell138R_FD_192505 | JGI IMG/M metagenome (GOLD analysis project Ga0265293, IMG submission 192505) | Leachate microbial communities from a municipal landfill in Southern Ontario, Canada - Leachate well 138R | ecosystem: Engineered > Solid waste > Landfill > Unclassified | place: Canada... | reverse complement strand
CGACCAAGCTGGCTCGCGCCTCATCGGAGAGTGGGCAAAGCGTCAAAGAAAGGGTGTAAGAATTCGTAGTTTTGGCTTTGATGGGGAGAGTGACTATCCCATCATCAGCGAAGGGAAGAATACCTATCGGGTGGGGAATCAACGTTTTGAAGTTGTTGTTTCAGCACCCGAGCTCGTCCTTGATCACATCGGCTCGCTCTTGTTCGCCGCCCATATCACAAAAAAAGAGATAGGTTCCCCCTCCTTTACGCAATTAGGAGCTCGCATAGCAACCTTTGGGGGAGTTGGTGGACGCTTGGAGTTCATGGGCGAGGAAGGTGGGGTCCGCTACTATGATGATTACGCCCATCACCCCAGTGAGATTGAAGTCTCCTTAGCTGAGCTTCGTAGCCGCTACCCTGGTTCAAAGATTCTCGTCATCTTTGTTCCCCATACTGCGAGTCGAACCCACTCCCTCCTCCAGGAGTTTGCTACTGCTCTTTCAAAAGCCGATTACCTCATCCTTCAACCAACCTTCGCTTCAGCACGAGGTGATGATGAAGATGATCCTTTGGCCCTCTATTCAGCGCTTTGGCCTTTGGTCGATTGCACCTACGCCGAAGATGATGAAGCGGTTCTTGAATCAGCTTCAGCGAGGTTGAAAGAAGGGTGGTTGTGTATTACGATGGGTGCGGGAAATAACCGGGGCCTTCATACCCGGTTTTTAAGGAGCAAACGGTGAAATCAATGACCGGCTACGGGTACGCTGAGCGCGTAAACCCCCAGTTTTCATTAAGTGTTGAAATTAAATCCTACAACAATCGATATCTTGACATCATCTGCAACCTTCCGCCGTACCTCGGAGGGTTTGAACTTGAGCTCACGAATGCGATCAGTAGCGTCGCCGCCCGCGGGCGCGTTGAAATCGTTGTGAAGGTGAAGAACTTTACCAGCGATTCCACCCTCAGTGTTGATCAAGAGATCATTGAACGCCTTAGTGAGGCGTTTGGGAAAATTGCTGTCTTCAGTGGGAAGGCCTTAAAGCCCTCCTTAAGTGATTACCTATCCTATGAGGGGGTGTTAGTTGGTAGTAATGACCGCGACATTGAGCGCTACCGTGATGAGCTCTTTGGTGCCCTTGGGGAAGTTCTTGCCCAATTTAGTGAATCTAAAATCCGCGAAGGGGAGGCGACTGCCCTTCACCTTAAGCGCCTTGGTGACCAATTAGGTGAAGGCTTAGCGGTTGTCAGTGCCAACGCCCATCGCCTTGAAGAGGTGATTAAAACCAACTTGCTAAAACGCTTTGATGAGCTGTTAGCGGACCAGCACTACGATGAGAATCGAATCTTGCAAGAAGTTGCGGTGATGCTCGTTCGCTACAGTGTAGCAGAAGAGATCAGCCGCCTAGGAATTCACCTCAAGGAGTTCTACTCACTGCTTGTAGCGAAGGAGCCTGTTGGTAAGCGCCTCGATTTCCTCAGCCAAGAGATGAATCGTGAAATTAACACGATTGGCTCAAAGAGCCAAATCGTTGAATTGAACCTTGAAGTCGTGAAGATGAAAGATAGCCTTGAGAACATTCGCGAACAAGTGCGAAATATCGAGTAGGAGGAGCTGTGCGCATAGCGATTAGTGGTAAAAGTGGCTGCGGGAATACAACTGTCTCCACCCTTGTTGCAAAAGAGCTACACTATCCGATGATTAACTTCACCTTCCGCACTCTTGCCGATGAGCGAGGAATCGATTTCTGGCAGCTCGTCGCCCTCGCTGAAGAGGATGATTCAATCGATTTGGAGATCGACCGCCGCCAAGTTGCGATGGCCCTTGAACAAGAGAGTTGCGTCTTAGCTAGCCGTCTTGCGATTTGGATGCTTAAAGAAGCGGATTTGAAAGTCTTTCTCGATGCAACGATTGATGAGCGAGCCCGACGGATTCATACGCGGGAAGGGGGAAGCCTCATCGATAAAATAGAACAGACCACCGAGCGCGATGCAAATGATACTGCCCGGTACAAGCGCCTCTACAACATCGATAATAGTAAGCCCGATGTGGCTGATCTAATCATTGATACTACAACAAAAAGCGCCCAAGAAGTTGCCCACATCATTGTTGCTGAAGTTCGTAGGCGATTAGAAGCGTAAAGGGTCTATACATTTTTCTGTGAACTCGCTAAGATGGGCTTTGGTGCGTTTTTCGCCGAACCGTATGTAAGGAGCACAATGGTGAGCATTCCTCTTGATAGCCTGATTGACTATGAAGACAATATCTACCAGATTACCTGTGTAGCAATCAAGGAAGCAAATATTCTCAGCAACCCAGGACTTGGGGGCGAAGAGATCGAGGAGAATAATGGCAAAATTGTCAGTGAAGTCCTCAGCCGAGCCCTTGCCGGGGAGATTCTCTTCGAAGAGGCCGACGAACTCTGAGTTGACCAAACCAATACTTATTTTTTTTGGACCGACGGCGGTTGGGAAGACCGCCTTACTCAGTCGGTTCGATTCTTCACGTTTTAGCGTCATTAACGCTGATTCAATCCAAGTGTATAAAAGCCTTGATATCGGATCAGCAAAAGCGACGAAAGAAGAACAAGAAGCGATCGATCACTACCTCATCGATATTCGTGAGCCCCACGAGGCCTTCTCGGTGGGAGATTTCATCACTGAAGCTGACCGGGCTGTTAAGCAAATCCACAGCGAGGGAAAGATTCCTATCATCAGTGGAGGAACTGCCTTTTATGTGAAGCACTTTCTCTACGGCTTAAGTGAAGCTCCCTCCAGCGACGAGCGCGTTCGAGCGCTCATCGCTAAGCAGATAGAAGAACATGGCTTAGCGTGGGCCCACAGCCGCCTTCATGAAGTCGATCCAATTAGTGGGGCTCGGATTCATCCCAACGACGCCTACCGCATCGCGCGCGCCCTTGAAGTCTTTGAGCAGAGTGGGCGAGCCCTCTCATCGTTTGACTTACCAACAACCCGACGCTTTCCAAATCCCGTATTAATCATCGCCTTAGAGCGCGAGCATAGTGAGCTTCAGAGCCGAGTGAGTGAGCGGATTGCGCAGATGGGGGAGCTAGGGTTAGTGGAGGAGATTCGCCACTTAATCCAAGGCGGAGCAGAGGCGTCTTGGGCGTCAATGGCGGGAATTGGGTATCGAGAGTTCTTCGAGCTCGCTGAAAGCGGTGAGTACTCACTCCAGCGGGTGCTCAAGCGTATTGAGCGCAACACCCGCCTCTACACAAAGCGCCAGCTCACCTTCTTTCGAAGCTTCACTGACGCTGAATGGTTTGATGCCACAGACCCCGAAGCTGTTATTGGCCGAGTTGAAGCGTTTCTTCAAAGCGTGGCTTCATCGGCACATCAATAAAGCCAAAGCGAACAATTTCCGGAGCGGAGATTGCTACGATTTCATACCACCCGCGCTTGCCAACGTCAAAGCTGAAGTTCTGCGTCATCGTATAGAGGTACGCTCCTGATAACTCAGCGCCCTCTTCAACTTCTTCATCGTACGGATACGGGGTGTAGAGCGTTGATTGAGCTTGAATCGTATGCTCATCGAGGTAGGTCAAAGAGAGATCACTTGTTCCATAGAGGAAAGAGCCTTCGATCAATGGTGGTTTGCCTTCAGCGATCCACTCATTGGGGTCGACAGTTGGGCTAAAGCCTTCATACGCTTGGCGGGTTTGGCGGGTGACAAAGAGGTTTGTGACCTCAAGCGTCCACGGGTTCTTTACCCGCTTTGCCAGTGCCGCATCCATGTGGCTTAAATCAAGGGTGTTCAAGCCAACGTAGTACTCACTAACAATCTCCCCTGGTTCCATAAACTGGGTGTAGGGAGGTTTTCGCGCGTCATGAATTCGGCTAATTGTAAACCATGAGACGAGAATAACGCTGACGGCGATCGTAATCACAATCCACCCCTTCATCCGCCAAAAGACCGCCCGTTTTGCCCGCGTTGCTTGGGCGTGCAAGAACTCCTGAATTGGTTCTTTGTTCTGCCATGTGTTTGGTGGGAGCGCGGCTTCTTGATCAGAAGCGTTCCACACCAACTCTTCTGTCGCTGCTAAAAACGCCGTGAGCGCTTTTTGAGGTTCTTTGTTTCCCGTTGTATCGCGCTGCTTTGTTAAACTGAGGGAAAGGCTCTCGTCAATGAATAGCCGAGTCTCTGTATTCACTTCTTCAAAAGCGTATTTCAATGGAAGGTGGCGGTAGCGATCGATTCGAACATCCGCTGGGGCGAATGGGGGAATACCGGTGATCGCATAGTACAAGAGTTGGGTGAGTTGGTCACAGAGAGTAAAGGCTCCGTGGAGGCCGTGGTGGACCCAGCTTGAGATGTTAAAGTATTTATTCTCATCATTCGCCGTAGCGGCAAAGAGATCGCCGAGGTCTTGGTTGAGAATGAGGATTGACCCATCTTCAACGCCCCAGATTCGCCAGAGGGGAAGTATTCCACTAGAGAGGTCTAAGAAAGAGAGGGTAGTGTGGGTGAGCGCCTCCGCTAAGCGGCGAACCCATACGAGCGCTTCACTACGCCTTGTTGTTGCGAGCTCAGTAAAGGAGAAGAGCTTCAGCGGGGGAAAGTACACCGAGCGTTTATTATCAATTAAGGCAATGCCTTGCCAATACCACGGTGTTAATGTCTCACCATCGTAGAGGTAGGAGGCTTTGCGCTCCCTTTGAAGGAGGAACGCCGGGAGCTCTGCCTCGGCAGTAGCAAAGGGCAGAGCGGTGATCGCTTCATCGTTATACGTTGAATCAAAGGGGTGGTACAAAGCCATCCTATTCTCCTTTATACGCACCGAGGTGCCACGTCATGAACCCTTCGCCTTCCGGGGTTATGTCAGGATACTCACATCCTTTACAGAAGCGAGTAGCGATTTTCCATCCTCCGGCAACGACTCCACTGTATTCCAGTGCAGCTAGGGCGCCTTGGTTGCACGAATGAAGCAGATGGGCTTCTATCTTCTCGCCGTGCAGGTACCTGCTCAGTGAGGTTGCTGCGAGTGCGGCCTCTTCGGCGGGAAGCATATCACTGGCGTTTGCAGAAATGATGAAGACCACATTTCGCTCGCACTCTGCAATCAAACGCATCATCTTTGCAAGGGTTGTAACTGCTTTAGTCCCCTCGACTCGACCGATGAGGGGCAGAAGGTAGGTAGGAGAAAGATAGCTATGGATGAAAGGAAGGGTCAACTCAAAGGCCGGCTCTTCTTCGTAGTAATATTGACGAGCGTGAATGGGAAATTGCTCCCGAAGCTCTTTTAGGAGGGTGGGGTGAAAGAGTGTTGTCTTTCCAGCTTGCTCAAATGAAGCCCCTTCAGGGGTAAATAAGAACGCCGGCTCATCGCTTGGAAGGATTGGTTGATGAAGGGGCCCGAGGAAGACGACTAAGTCGACCTTTGCTTGGGGGGTGTGAATGAATGTTTGGTGGAGTGCTTCGCCAATCATTGAATAGGTGGCGTGGGGAAGAAGAAGGGCCGAGGGGAGGGTTGTGAGGCTTTGTGAGCGAGGGCGCGCTTTCGTTGCCTCGTTGAGGAGCTCTGCTTCAGCAGGATAGAAGATTGTGTGGTGGTACGTCATGATCCTTCACCTCCTTGAGAAAGTAGCGCCTCTAGGCGCCCCTCGTCTAGTGTAACAGAAAGATTTCGCTCTTGAGTAGGTAGGACAGTTCCGAGCTTCTCGCCTTTGGCGCGGCGAAGGTGTTTTACTTGGGTGTAATACAGTTCGGCTTTCCCTGCCTTCTTTGCTTTTGAATAGAGAATCGCCAGGTTTGCGGCATCAAGAAGGACGTCTAATGGGGGTGTCTTATCACGGATGTATTTAATGAAGACGTAGCCACCGGGAAAGTCGCGGGTATGAACCCACCAATCGTTACCACGGGTGTAGTGACGGAGCAGCTCATCATTTTCTTTGGCATTGCGGCCAACAAGAAGGGTGAACTCCCCGCTGTGGAAGATAAGGCCTACTCGAGGTTTTTGGCTTTGGGGGACGAGGGGTTTTTCGACTAAGCGTCTTAAGAGGGGGATTGCTTCATTGGGGTCAAGGTTGGGATCGAGGGCGTGCTCAAACGTCGCTTGAAGGGCACTGAACTCATCTTTTACTCTATTCAGCTCAGCGAGAGCGTTTTCGTACGAGCCTTTTGATCGTTGGTAGCGTTCATAGTAGTGTTGAATGTTTTCTTGGCTCTTTTTCGTACGCTCAAGGGCGATAGAAACCGGTGAATTAGTGAGCCAATCGGTGGGCGTGATTTCAGCCGTTCCCTCAACAATGAGGTGTTGGTAGGCGCTTAAGAGATCTCCGAGGTGCTTATCACGCTCATATTCTTGGGTTTGTTCAACTCGAGTCTTTAGCCCAGCGAGGGTTCGCTCGAGCGCTCGCGCCTGCTTTTCATAGGCGGCGCGTGCTCGACTACTTACTGCTGCGAGTGTCTCATTATTTGCCGCCTCGGCGTACTCTTTTTCTAAGGCAGCGTTAAAGGAAGGACCGTGATACGATCGGATCGCAAACTTTTTAGTGTGGACTTTTGCTTCAGGGAGGGTGAAGGGTAGGCCACTTGCCTCCCCCCGTTGGGGGCGGCGCATGAGTAGATCAAGGATCGTATACGAATCATCAGTAACGATGATATTTGCCCCTGCTCCACTGAAGAGGCGAAAGAGGAGGTGGAGGCTCTCATCCCCTCGAGTAAGAGTCAAATCTACAAAGCGCTCACCCGGGGTTTGCGTTACCGCTTTAATTTGAAAGCCAACGACGTTTGCTTTTAAAAACTGAACAAAGCGCTGCATCTTTGGAAGCTTTGCTCGCCCCGTGGTGAGGCGATGAAGCCGGGCGTGGGGGGTGCCTACCTCCACATACAGCGTCCACTGGCGCTTAATTGGATGGAAGAAGTGGAAGCTTACCCCAGAAAAGGAGCTTTGACTCACCCCCTGCAGGCGGGAGTCGCGAAGGGGCAATTCACTGAGAATGAGTTCAATTTCCCGATAATTTACACTCATGTTCGTTGAAGGACCTCCATAACACCACCGGCGAGGTAGAAGGAGCCGCTTACGAGAATCGCTCCACCTTCTTGTTTCAATGCATACGCCTGGTCAACCGCCTTTTTGTTATCTTCAAGAAGGAAAATCGTAGCTGTTGGATTAATTGCTGGCTTTAACTCCTCAAAGAGGGCGGCAAGGCGGGTGATGTCGCTTTTTTTAAAGGTACCGGGACGGGAGATGATGATTTGATCGAAGTGTTGGAGGATCATCTCAGCCATGTGGGTGTGGTCTTTATCCTCTAAGGCGCCGTAGATAATGACATTGGCCTCCTTCAATGGATAGAGCTCACCAAAGGAGTGGAGTAACGCCTTCAAGGAGGCAGGGGTATGTGCCCCATCGAGGTAGAGATCTTCAGCGACGCGTTGAAAACGCCCCGCTGCAGTTGTTCTCTCTAAGGCCTGAATTGTGTCTTTATTGGTTAGGTGTAACGTTCGTAGGACTAAGAGGGCGAGGGCGACGTTTTGGGCTTGGACTTCGCCTTTCATCTGGAGGAGGACGTGCTCAATACATCCGTCACCCCAAGTGAGGGTGACGTGTTGGCCATCTGCGTGGGTATGGGTTTCATACCCCTTCAGTTCCTCTTCGAGGAGGATTGGCTTTGATCCTTGGCTTGCGCACTCTTGAAGGAAGACTTCTTTTGCCTTTTCTTGAACAAGGCCAATGAAGACTGGTTGGCTAGGCTTAATAATCTTTGCTTTTTCATTGGCGATCGCCTCGATCGTGGTGCCAAGAATATTGGTGTGTTCAAGCTCGATCGGGCAGAGGACGCTTGCAACACTGGCGAGGGTGTTCGTTGCATCTAAGCGACCGCCAAGGCCTGTTTCAATGACCGCCCATTGGCACTTCGTTTCTTTAAACAAGAGGTACGCGTAGGTAGTGAAGAGTTCAAACGTCGTTGGATACGTCTCGCCCCATTCGTCGTGGAAGGTAAAATCTCCTACCAATGTTTTGAGCATATTACCAACAGAAACGAGCTCTTCATCGGTGAAGAACGCCCCACTGAGGGTAAAGCGCTCGCGGTAATCGACGAGGTGAGGGGACATGTACAGCCCTGTTTTGTACCCCAGGGCTGTTAAGCCACTGGCGATAAACGAAGCTGTCGAACCTTTGCCTTTGCTTCCAGCAAGGTGGATGGTCTTAAAAAAATGATGGGGATTTCCCACGTGATTAAGGAGGGCGACCATCCGGTCGAGGCGGTATTCGCGCGTCGTATAGTGCTTCGTTTCCTTCTCAAGGTTCAGAAAGCGTTCCATGTACGCAACAACATCAGCGAAGGTAGTTAGTTCCATGTTCGATACTCTAGTCACTTGGTCGTTTTTGGTCAACGAATCATGAATCTTACACAATTACGTAATGTGCTAAGGTGTTAAGATGTTGCTAATTGGTTCTCCACTTCGTATAGTGTACGTATCGATTAAGAGGAGAAGATTTGATGGCAAAGAAGAATCATTCAAAACCTTGGGATTTTCTTGACGAGTTCAGGGGGACGGAGTTTACCGGAACGTGGCCCACTGTCGTTGAGATGTTTGAAATTACCGTAAAGCGATATCCGGAGAATGAAAGCTTCATCGCCTTTACTCCTAAGAAAGAAGTTTTCACGTACAGCGAAGCGCACCAAAAGGTTAGAGAGATTGCAGCCTACCTCCTCGCAGAAGGAGTTGGCGAAGGGGTAAAAGTTGGCCTTTCTGGTAAGAATAGCCCCCAATGGGCGATAAGCTATTTAGCGATTCTCTTCGCCGGTGGTATCGTCGTTCCCCTTGATGCCACCCTTTCCAATGAAGACATGGTAAAGCTGATGGGCTTCGCTGCTGTGAAGATTTTCATCGCTGATGCAGACCGGATCTCTTCCATTGACCCGAAGAACACCCTTGGCTTGACGCACCGCCTCAGCTTAGAACCGAGCAAAGAGTTCCCGATGATCATGGATCAGAAAGGGGATATGAGAAAGAAAGCGTATCGGGCAAAGAGCGAAGAAATAGCGGCAATCCTCTTTACCAGTGGAACGACAGGAACCCCGAAGGGAGTCATGCTCAGTCATGAGAACTTCGTCAGTGACTGTTACCTCGCCCAGGGGAATATGTGGATTTACCCAACCGACGTCTTCTACGCAATTTTACCGCTGCACCACTCCTACTCAATGATGGCGGTCTTCTTTGAAGCGATGAGCGTTGGCGCTTCGATCGTCTTTGGTAAGAAATTGGTGATCAGCCAAGTCTTAAAGGAGATGCGCGAAGGAAAGGTGACGATGTTCCTCGCCGTTCCAATGCTCTTTAACAAGATGATCGCTGGCTTGATGAATGGAGTAAAAGAGAAGGGAGTCGTCCTCTATGGGATTATCCGCTTCTTGATGGGCTTCAGTGGTCTGATGAAGAAGCTCTTTAAGGTAAACATCGGTAAGAAGATGTTTGGCTTCTTGTTAAAGAACCTCTCCTTGGAGAATAACCGCATCTGTATCAGCGGTGGGGGGCCACTTCCCGCTTCAACGTTTAAGATGTTTAACCAGCTTGGAATTGACTTCGTTCAAGGCTACGGCCTCACTGAAACAAGTCCAATTACCCACCTCAACCCCGTAGAGGCGTACATCGAAACCTCCGTTGGAAAGAGTGTTCCTCAAGTTGAAGTGAAGATTGTTGATCCTGATAGCGATGGAAACGGCATCATCTACCTTAAAGGACCGATGGTGATGCAAGGCTACTACAACAACCAAGAGGCAACTGATGAAGTCTTAAAAGATGGTTGGCTCAATACTGGTGATGTTGGATACCAGGATGAGAACGGCTACCTCTACCTCACCGGACGGGCGAAGAACTTAATCGTTACCGAGGGTGGAAAGAACGTCTTCCCTGAAGAGATCGAAGATCACTTCCAACTCTACGATGAGATCGATACGATCTGTGTCCTTAGCTACATCGTCGATAAGGAGAAGAAGAGCGAAGGAATTCGGGCGTTAATCTATCCTGCTGAGAAGTACAGTGATGATATGGCAAAGGCCCACGGCGAACACGCTAACTCTGAGATTGAAAGGCGAATGAACCAAATCGTCAGCGAAGTGAACAAGACGCTTCAGTCGTATAAGAAGATTACCCGCGTCACCGTCGTTGATGAGCCCCTTGAGATGACCTCAACGAAGAAAGTGAAGCGCTACGTCGTTGCCCAAAAGTACAAGGACTAAGCGATGCACTCTTCAGTTCGTTCGTATTTAAGAGCCCAAGCGCACGCCCTTAAGCCGATTGTCATGGTCGGCAAGGGCGGGCTTAACGCTGCTATTGTTTCCGCCTTGGATGAGGCGTTAACAAGCCATGAGTTGGTGAAAGTAAAGTTTCAAGCCCATAAGGATGAGAAGCGAGAAATCTCCGATGCCCTCGCTGAACAAACAACGAGCGAGGTTGTTTCGATTATCGGCTTCATCGCTACCTTCTACCGAGGAAGTGAGAACCACCTCATTCGCATTCCCCTTGAGCTACTGGCAAAGTAGCGTTCAAGGTTCTACCGAAAAGAAAGAAGCCGCCTCCTAGGAAGCGGCCTCTTCAGTTTCTATACCTCATCTTCTACGCACTTGGTCCCCGGTAACACACCAGATCTAAGTGGTCACAGAACTTCTCTAAGAGGGGGCGCTTAGCAAGCGTGTCAGCGACACTCTGGCTTTGCCACAGCTGTTGGGCAAAGATTAAGAGGCGAGGGAAGAGCATGTATTCAGCTTGGCGACTCTTGGTGATTCGCTCAGTCCATAGGTTCACCTGGCCTCCTAGGACGAAGCGCTTTGCTTCATCGGCCATGTGGGAAGGAGTCGGGGTGAAGCGAGCTACTTGCTCAATGGTAGAAACACCGAGGTTACCCATCTCCTCTTCACTTTCAATGTGGTGGTAGTCGAGGTAGCACCCATCGGTGTTGGGACTCATGATCGTGTAGTGACCGCGCTTTGCAGCTTCTAAGCCCCCAGCACTTCCCCGCCACGATTGAACGATGAGCTCTTTAGGAAGGTTCATATTCTCCGTTCCATCTAAGACTTCATCCCAGCCGATGGGGCTCTTGCCCGCCTTGGTGACCATCCGAGCTACAACACTTGTCATCCACCCTTGGAGTTCATCGATCTTCGAAAGACCTTCAGCTTCCATTCGACGGGTACAATCGGGGCACGACTTCCACGCGGTATGGGGGGCTTCATCACCACCGATGTGGAGGTACGGCCCATCAAAGAGCTTCGCGGTTTGTTCGATTGCATCTTCTAAGAACTTCATGAGACCATCATTTCCAGCACACATCACTTCGTCAAAGATTCCCCAGCGGTCTTGGACTTCATACGGGCCTTTGGTACACCCAAAGTCAGGGTAGGCAGCAAGGAGGGCGCTTGCGTGACCGGGGACTTCAATTTCAGGGATGACGATAACGAAGCGCTGGGCGGCGTACGCCTGTACATCGGCAATTTCTTCTTTCGTATACAGACGGCCATGGGTTCGCCCATCGGTATAGTTTAGTTCAACCCGCTTTGATGCAACGCTTTCTAAGCGGGGATAGCCGTCGATCGGGATGCGCCACCCTTGGTCATCGGTTAAGTGCCAGTGGAAGCGGTTCATTCCAAAGAGGGAGGCGACGTCGATCATTTTCTTCACGAAGGTAGGGGAGAGGAAGTGCCGACAGCAATCAAGCATGAAGCCCCGCCACTCAAAGGTGGGCTTATCGGTGATTATTCCAGCGGGAATGATGGTATCACTTGCGATGATCAAGCGTCTGAGCGTTGAAAAGCCTCGAAAGCCCCCTTGGGCCGTGGAGGCTTTGATCACGATTTGTTGGGAAGAAATCGTGAGGAGATATTCTTCTTCTTCAAGGCCACCTTCTTCTTTAAAGAGGATGTCTTCTCCGCCGAGTTTTAATCCAAGAAGCTCGCTCGCTAAGGCAGCTACTTCTTCAAAGAGGGGTTCAGCGGCGATTGTTGTTGCCGTATTAATTCGAAAGAGGCCCGAACCTTCGGTCACTGAAAGGGGCATCGGAAAGAGAAGGTTGCTCAAAGTATTTTGTTGGTTGTTCTGCATGGCTCATTTCCTACCATGAGCGGGAGTACAAGTCAAGTACAAAGGTTGAACAAACTAAAAAGGGCGATTAATCAATCAAACATTCGTTTATTGGAAGCTCTTGCTACATGTTATCCCAATGAACTGGGTTGTCTCTGTTGAATCAGCGTGAGGAATCATCACGCGTTAGTTGATTGTTTGCTGTCTATTGAGAGGACATAGTGGGTTGAACGCCCTTTTCCTTGTTGAATCAAGATTCCTTTTTGAACAAGATCCCTGAGCTCTCTAATGGCTGTATCTTGAGAGATCTTACAGATTTTCGCCCATTTTGATGACGTCAAATTTCCTTGGAAGTCATCTAAAAACAATGTGAGCATCTTTTGTTGGTTTTCATTAAGGGAAGTGTGAGTAGCTTCTTGCCAA
>Ga0265293_10011021_pt1 | contig 12444 bp, 14 predicted proteins | sample Munlanlewell138R_FD_192505 | JGI IMG/M metagenome (GOLD analysis project Ga0265293, IMG submission 192505) | Leachate microbial communities from a municipal landfill in Southern Ontario, Canada - Leachate well 138R | ecosystem: Engineered > Solid waste > Landfill > Unclassified | place: Canada... | reverse complement strand
ATCCACCAGCCCTGCGCTCCGGGCTGCCTCAGGCAGTCCGGCAGGCTCTTCTACCATAGTCTCAGACACCCCGGCCAGACAGGGCAGAGCCAGTATCAGCGCCAGCAGCCTGGCTCGTCTGGAAGCAGGTATCGACATGGTATTTCCTCATCACGGTTGGCCACAGCCAAAGCACTGCAGATACAGCCCCTGATGACTATGGAGAGGCTGCAACAAGTCGAGGGTCTGGCTGAGATTGGCGACGAGCTGGGAGAGGGGAGCGGGCAATGCCGCTGTTCCGCGGGGCAGCAAGCTGGCGGGGACCATCTCGACAGCACTGCCTGCCAGCTGCTTCAAGAACTGCTCCTGAAAGCTCAGCGGGCGCTGGATGGGTTTGACCTGCCAGGTTTCGAGACCAGCGCGGGCAGCCGCAGAGGCGATGGCGTCGTCCAGGGTGCCGAGCCCATCCACTAGTCCCAGCCCGAGGGCCTGGCGCCCGGTCCAGATACGGCCGCCCGCCAGTGCCAGAACCTGCTCGGGAGTCAGATTGCGTCCCTCCGCCACCAGGTTGACGAAGCGGCGATAGATATGATCGACATTGAGCTGGATAAGTGCCTCGCTCTCCGCCTCCAATGGACGGTCGATGCGCCCCTGGCCTGCCAGCCGGGTGGTGCCCACGCCATCGCTGTAGATGCCCATAGACTCAAGACTGCGCTCGAAGGTAGGGAAGATACCAAAAACGCCAATAGAGCCGGTGAGCGTGGTGGGCATGGCCCAGATCTCATCGGCCCCAGCTGCAATCCAGTAGCCGCCGGAAGCGGCCAGCGATCCCATCGAAACAATCACCGGCAAGGTTTTGCGGGTCTCCAGCAATTGCTCGCGGATAACCTCCGAGGCAAAAGCACTGCCGCCAGGGCTGTCGATGCGCACCACCAGGGCCTTGAGGCTGTCATCCTTGCGGGCCTGCTCCAGCAAGGCGGCGAGGCTGTCCCCACCGATACTGCCGTCGGGCTGGTCGCCGTCGAGAATAGTGCCGCTGGCGATAATCAGACCGATGTGATCCGCACCACCGATAGCGCCCTTGTCGAGTGCTGGGCGCAGGTGGCTGAGGTAAGTCTTGTGGGGGATGCCGAGATAGCCGTCCTCGTCACGGCCTGCCAGCTCCACCAGGCGGCGCATCATCTGCGGCCTGGTAGAAATCCGGTCCACCAGACCGCTGTCCAGGGCCAGGGCTGCCATATCGCCGCGGAGAGGGGCCAGACGCTGGTGCAGGGTGTCGATATAGCGGTCGATCAGGCCCTGGTCGAGGCCGCGGGCCAGCTCCACCTGGTGGGTGTAGGACTGCCATAGCTCAGCCAGCCATTCGCGGGTGTTATCCCGGGCTTCGTCGGACATATCGTCGCGAGTAAAGGGTTCCACCGCACTTTTAAAGTCGCCAGCGCGAAAGACATGAAAATTGATATGCAGCTTGTCGGCGGCAGATTTCAAGTAAGTCCCGTAAGAAGCGTAGCCGGTGAGCAGTACGCCACCCATGGGGTTGAGGTGAATTTCATCGGCAAAGCTGGCCAGGTAGTACTGCTGCTGGGTGTAATTATCGGAGATCGCCACTACCGGCTTGCCGCTTTGCTTGAAGCGCGCCAATGCTGCCCCGACTTCCTCCAGTTTGCTGATGCTGCCACTGATCAGGTACCCCAGGTCCAGCACCAGAGCGGTGATACGCTCATCCTCAGCGGCATGATCGATAGCTTGCACAAGGTCCCGGACCGGTGTTTCCCCATCGTAGGGGGCGCTTTGCTGCATCAGCTGGGTGAGCGGATCGGTGTAACTGCGCTGTTCCACCAGCACCCCACTGGGTGTTAGCGTCAAGGCAGCCTGTTCAGGTAAGGGTTTGGCTCCCTGGCCGAATAAACTGACCAGTATCACCACCGTGATCAACAAGAAAATCGTGTTGACCAGCCAGCGTACGGCGGTAAAAAACTTGCCGATAACACCGAATACTCGACGCAGGATACCGGGTTTTGCTTTTCTCATGGCCAGATTTTCCTTGCTCATGGTTGTGTTTCCCTGTGCTTGTTCAGCTCGGGGTCACGAATTTCACTCTCAGTGGCTGTCGAGCGCACTGCTGCGCTGGGCGACGAGGTCATACTGTTTCCAGCGACTGAACAACATGGCTGCACAAAACAGAATGCAAATCAGCACCAGCGAGAGCCAGTCCACCGCGTGATGAGCCGGCGACCACAGGTTGAGCACGATCACTGTAAAGTAGAACAGCGTCACAAAGCACAGCAAGGCCAGGCTCTTGTAATTCTCGCGAGCAATGCCTGGCAACAACAACAGCAGGGGCAGGGTAGCGATAATCAGCAAGCTGCCGGGTGTACCGCGCAGATAGCCACCCCACAACATACTGGCCAGATACAGGACGTAGCTCCAGCGGGTAAGGCGTCGAGCCCATGACAATTTGAGGGCGAGATGCTCGATCATGGTCACCGCTCTAGTTGGAGAGCTTGCGGGCGAGCTCTGCGACGCGCTTGCCAAGCGCTTTACAGAGAGTGACCTCTTCAGGCGTGAGCGGCTCGTGGTCGGTGCCGGCGTGATGGGAGGCGCCGTAGGGTGTACCCCCACTGCGGGTGGTCGTAAGTTCCGGGTGGCTGTAGGGCAGGCCGGCCAATACCATGCCGTGGTGCAAAAGAGGGAGCATCATGGAAAGCAGAGTGCTTTCCTGGCCGCCATGCAGACTGGCTGTAGAGCTAAAAACCGCCGCGGGCTTGCCGATCAAGTCGCCGTTGAGCCATAGACTGCTGGTGCCGTCGAGAAAGTATTTAAGGGGCGCCGCCATATTACCGAAGCGGGTGGGGCTGCCGAGCACCAGGCCGGCGCAGTCCTTGAGGTCATCCAGTGTGCAGAACAGCGGCCCGTCGGCAGGGATCTCGCTCTCTGTCGCCTCACAGTTGGCAGATACCGCCGGCACGGTGCGCAAGCGGGCTTCCAAGCCGGTCATTTCAACACCCAGAGCCACCTGACGGGCCATGGCCTCGACACTGCCGTGGCGGCTGTAATAGAGCACCAGGACAAAGGGAGAAGCCATCAGAGAATCTCCAAAACGGCTTCCGGCGGACGCCCGATAGCGGCTTTGTCACCCTTGACCACGATGGGCCTCTCGATCAGCTTGGGGTGGCGAACCATGGCGTCGATCAGCTGCTCTTCAGTGAGGGCTGGATCGGCAAGATTGTTGGCCTTGTAGTCGTCTTCACCCTTGCGCAGCAGCTCCCGCGCACTGATGCCAAGCTTTTTCAGCAAGGTGCTGAGCGCGGCAGCATCGGGCGGCGTGTCCAGATAGAGTACGACCTCAGGGGTGATACCCTTTTCTTCGAGAAGGGCCAGGGTCTGGCGGGACTTTGAGCAGCGGGGGTTGTGGTAAATAACGGTCATAGTACTGTCAGTGACATGAAAAGATGTGAACGACCATTGTAAGGGATAGCAGCCATTAGGGAAGCTCTGAAAAATGTCCCGCTACAGGACACCGCAGGTAGTTGGGACTGAGTACAGTTTGGGGTATTGTGGTTACCAGCAATTCACTTGGGGAGAAATGCCATCTTGGCCATCGTCAATCTGCTCCGTACCCTGCGGCACCACACCGCCTCCACACTGCTACTGCTGCTGGTTGCCTTGCTGGCAGGCTGTAGCGGCGGTGGTGACTCAGCTGAGCCACCCCTCGCTATCGAGGATTTTCGCGGTTACACAGTGTTCGTCAACTACTGGGCCGAGTGGTGTCAGCCCTGTCGCGAAGAAATTCCCGACCTTAATGCGTTCCAGCAACGCCACCCCGATACCGTGCGAGTGGTGGGGGTCAACTTTGACCGAGTCAGTGGCGAGGCGCTGGCTGCCCAGGAGCAGGCATTGGGCGTCGAATTCCCGACTCTGGGAGTAGATCCTCGCAGCCAATTCGGGCTGCCGGTGCCTTTGGGGCTGCCGGAAACCTTCGTAATCGACAATGAAGGCAATTTGCTGGATGTCCTGCAGGGGCTGCAAAGTGTGGAAACCCTGGAGGCTGCCTTGGAGATGGCACAGATTCAGGTCAGCGAAGAAGAAGGTTCTTGAACCATGCCAGATACACCACCGGTCGCTTCCTCTACCTGCGCCAGGGCAGATAGCACTTCCGACAGGGAGCACGAAGCCGACAATCACTGGATGGCGTTAGCCTTGGCCCAGGCTCGTCACGCCGCTACCATAGACGAGGTGCCGGTAGGCGCTGTCCTGGTGAGGAACGGCGAATGTTTCGCCGCGGGCTACAACCACCCGATCAGCGGTTGCGATCCCACGCTGCATGCCGAAATCCATGCCCTGCGCCTGGGAGCACAGGCAGCAAACAACTATCGGCTCCCGGAGTCCACTCTCTACGTCACCCTCGAGCCCTGCACCATGTGCGTCGGCGCCATTATCCACGCCCGGGTGGCCCGAGTAGTGTTCGCTGCCCGGGAACCCCGGGCCGGTGCTGTGGTGAGCCAGTTGCAGCTACTCGACAAGCCTCACTACAACCACCGGGTCGAGTGGTGCGAAGGTGTGCTGGCGGCAGAGAGCAGTGACTTGCTGCGGACTTTTTTCCGCAGCAGGAGAGGGCAGTAGCAGGAAAGAGCGGTAACCGTTAGCAGAAGAAGTAACCCTGAGCTCTGATAGGGCCTGAGATTGATAGAAACAAGGCCCTGCGCTGCAGTGTGCGGATCAACTCAGTGGCCAAGACTGGCCTGCTCTTCGCGACTGCCGACAGCGGCATAGACTTCACTGCTGCCATCCTCCATCAACAGCAGTACCTGGTACGGGCTGAAGCGGTCCTCCACCTCCATACCTGGACTGCCGAGAGGCATCCCCGGCACTGCCAGGCCGATGGCACCCGGAGGAGGTTCCTCTAAAAAGCGCTTGATCAGAGCGCCGGGGATATGCCCTTCAAAAACATACTCCTGCTCGGAAACCGCAGTGTGGCAGGACTGGTAAGCCGGGGCTATGCCGTAGTTTGCCTTGAGAGTGTTGAGATCTGTCGGATGACTGAGGGTGAATTCGTAGCCCTGGTCGCTGAGCTGATCGAGCCATGCCACACAGCAGCCACAGGTCGGGCTCTTGTGGACAGTCAGGGTTTCGGCCGCAGAGCTCACCAGCGGCAGCCATAGGCAGACAAGCGCTGCAAGCAGCAAGCGCAGGGGAAGGTAGACGGTGTTGGCGGGCATGGGAAACTCCAACAGGGGCTGTTGGCTGATCTTACCCACTGCAATGCCTCAGTAAAAGCATTGCGCTGTACTTTTTTCTTGCCAGCCATTTCCTGCCGTGTTGCGCCAAGGCTTCTTATCCCATAGCTTTTTATCATCGATTCGATTGCCTTTATTGCCTTCACCCCTCATTCGATAACGGTTATCATTTGCAATGTAACCAATCAACGGGATGGATTTATGACCAAGACGCTGACATTTGCCCTGATGCACTTCGCCATCGCATTCTCGGTCGCCTATCTGATGACCGGCAGCGTCGTGGTAGGTGGCGCGGTAGCCCTGGTTGAGCCGGCAATCAATACGGTGGCCTTTTTCTTCCACGAAAAAATTTGGAGTCGGATCCAAAGCAGGGACGAGGAGCAAGGCGGCCTCACAGCCTGAGCCAGCTCCTTATCCGCGTACAGGCCTTTTTTGCAGTTTGCGCTGCAGAGTACGCCGGTGCATCCCCAGTGCCCTGGCGGTAGCAGAGATATTGCCATCATGTTCTGCCAAGACGCGCTGGATATGTTCCCACTCCAAACGGTCCACCGAGTGCGGGCTGGCCGGCAAGTCGATAGCGGGGTTGCCCTGGTCGCGCTCAAAAGCACCGACAATATCACTGAGCGAGGCGGGCTTGCACAGATAATCGACTGCCCCCAGTTTGATGGCCTCAACAGTAGTGGGAATACTCGAATATCCGGTGAGCACCACGATCCGTGTCCCGGCCGCAGCCTGGCGCAAATCACCGATCAATTGCAGCCCCGAAGCATGTTCCAGCTTGAGATCCAGAATGATTCGTCGCGGTGGCTGCTGACGGCACAAAGCAAGGGCACGCGGGCCATCGAGGGCAATGCGTGCTGTGTGGCCGCGCCGTACGAGACTGCGCGCCAGAGTTTCTGCAAATAGCTGGTCGTCGTCTACGATCAGATAATCATCGCCCATCGCGACTGCTCTCTATACTTTGCTGGTTACTGTTGGCTATGGCCGACTTCGAATGCTGAGCCGATGCTCCCGGATTCAATGGCAATTCGATACTTGCCACAGTGCCGCCCTCAGAGTGAGCGGTTAATTCAAGCGTTGCACCATGCCGAGCAAGAATGGCACGCGATAAAAACAACCCCAGCCCCAAACCATCCGTTTTACCTGATTCGCCGAGACTGTTGCTACCTTGAAGGCGCGCCGGGTCGATGCCTGTGCCGTGGTCACGAATAGTCAAGTGAGCCCTGTCAGGTTCAATTGCCAGATGGATATCTACCCGCTGAGGGCTGGCGTCAGCAGCATTGTTGAGGAGATTGTGGATCGACGCCGCCAGGGAGGGATGCAAGCACAGGGTCTGGCCCGCACTGTTATCCTCTGTGGAAAGGGTGACTTTTGCATCTGGGCGCATTAATAGCCAGCGATCCAGGAGATCGTCAAAATACTGCCGCGCCGTAGTGGCCTGGGCCTGTTGCTGAGAAAATGCCCGCGCCGTATCCGCCAATTTTTTCAAGGTTTGCTGGCAGCGGTGTATCTGGCTGGCGATGATGTCCTGCTCCTCAGCCCCGGGGACATTATCCTTGCCCTTGTCACTCAGTCGCCAATCATCGACGATCAGCTTGACAGTATTCAGGGGGGTTCCCAAATCGTGGGCCGCACTGGCCGCCAGAGTCGCTACGGCCAGCAGCTGCTCATCCTGCAGGCGCTGTTGTGTGGCGGCAGCCTGTTGCCGTATCAAGGCTTCGTCGCGCACCCGCACCGCTTCGGCCATCCGGGTCACAAACCAGATGATCAGCAGTGCACTGGCAAAGAAGTTCAACCACATACCGATGATATGCATGTTGAGTTCACCCGCTTCGCTGTGGTGGTGCGCCTGGATTGGCGCCAAATCAGGTACCTCGACGAACCAGAATAACAATGCGGTGTAAGCCGCCAGACTCAGCGCGCCTGTCAGCACCGTGTAACGGCGGGGCAGAGTAATGGCAGCGATGGTGATCGGTACCAGAAAGTAGGAGACGAAGGGATTGGAAGCGCCACCGGTAAAGTACAGCAACAAGCCGAAGAGGGCGACATCGGCTACCAGCTGGGCAAAGAAATAGCGATCGCTGATAGGGGCGGATCGCCCGCTGCGCCACCAGGAAAAAGCAATCTGCGCCACGAACAGGATCAACAACACAACAATGGGCGCCCACGACAAGGGCATTTTCCCTGCCAGATACAGATACAGGCTTGCCAGTGACAAGCCGCCCAAAGGGATTAATCTGATCAGGCACAGGGTGCGGAGATTCTGATGAGCTGTAGAGTGGGCCAGAGCGTTCATCTAGGGCCTGTTAACACTACTTGAATAGTCGGCGTTGTGCCTGAACAAGCGCCAATCAAGGCACGACGAGCGTAGTTTGGTCACTCCAAATAAGTGAGGAGCAACGCAGAGGGGCGCTTGTTCAGGCGCAACCCGCAGGGCTGGGGCCATTTTCTCGCCCAGCTTCGTTGTCAGTCGTTCATATAAGCCCACTATATTTCTCTCCTTCCGCCTCGCTGGTCGAAAAAATGGCCTCCAGCGACGACTATTCAAGTAGTGTTAACAGGCCCTAGTTCAGCCAAAGGGCAGTGCTGAGCGGGTCACGGCCACAGCAAAAATATAGATGAATACAGCAATGGCGAGCAGGGCAAAAAAACCTCGCTGCAGTGGTGTGTGCCCGCGCCGAATGGCCATAGCGCCGAGTACCACATAGATCACCAAAGCGGCGAGTTTGGCTGTAAGCCAGTGCTGCTGGAAGGGATATTGGTGGCTGACAACCACCAGATAAATGGCTGCGACCAGTAACAATGTATCGTTGAGATGGGGCAGTACCCGTATCCAGCGGGCCTTGAGGCGAGGCGACTCGAACACCGACCACAGGGCGCGAAGCACAAAAAAGCTGATACTGAACAGGGCAAAAAAGATATGGGCCAGCTTGATGTGAAGGTAATACTCCATACATCCTCCAGTAGTAAAAAATACCGTAATACCCGAAAGTTCGGGAAGACAGGGTAGAGTATCGCATTAGCATCGTGCGCTAGTCTCGCTTCCGGGCTACGCTAGAATCATGACCGGAATGGAGGACGCCTATCATGACCGACCTGCACAGCACCGTCATCGATATCACCAACCAAATCACCGCCAGAAGCCGGGACTCCCGGCGGCGCTATCTCGACCGCATGGCGGAATACGGACGACAAGGCCCGTCGCGGCACACCCTGAGCTGCGGTAACCTGGCCCATGCCTTTGCCGCTTGCGGCAGCGAAGACAAAAGTCGCATCAGGCTGATGAATGCCGCCAATATCGGCATTGTCACTGCCTACAACGACATGCTGTCGGCGCATCAGCCCTATGGCGACTACCCCGAGATCATCAAGGCCTACCTGCGGGAGCTCGGCTCGACCGCCCAGGTCGCCGGTGGTGTGCCCGCCATGTGCGATGGCGTTACCCAGGGCCAGCCCGGTATGGAACTGGGGCTTTTCAGTCGCGACACCATCGCTCAGGCCACTGCCATAGCGCTGTCCCACAGAATGTTTGACGGTGTGCTGTGTCTGGGCATTTGCGACAAGATCGTGCCGGGGTTATTTATCGGCGCCGCCAGCTTCGGCCACTTGCCCGTAATGTTCATTCCCGCCGGCCCCATGCCCTCCGGTATTCCCAACAAGGAAAAAGCCCATGTCCGCGAACTTTACGCCGAAGGCAAGGTGGGCCGGGAAGAACTGCTGGCGGTAGAGGCTGCTTCCTATCACGCGCCGGGCACCTGCACTTTCTATGGTACAGCCAACAGCAACCAGCTGGTGATGGAAGCGATGGGGCTGCAACTGCCGGGCGGCTCCTTCGTCAACCCCGGCACCCCACTGAGGGAGGCCTTGACCCGCGAGGCTTGTCACCACATCACCCGGATCACTGCGCAGGGGGGTGATCCCCGCCCCATGGCCGAGGTGATTGATGAGCGCTCCTTTGTCAATGCTGTCGTTGCCCTGCTGGCCTCCGGCGGCTCGACTAACCTGACGATTCATCTCGTTGCCATGGCCAGGGCCATGGGGATCATTCTCAACTGGAACGACTTTGACCGGCTCTCCACGGTGGTGCCTCTACTGGCACGGGTGTACCCCAATGGCCAGGCCGATATCAATCATTTCCACGCCGCTGGGGGCACCAGCTTTCTGTTCAAGGAACTGCTTGCCGCCGGGCTGATGCACGGCGATGCCCGCTCGGTGTGGGGCGACAATATCGCCGCCGGTATCAGAGAGCCTGGCTTGGCGGAGGGCAAACTGCAATGGCATGACGGTACCGAGCAGAGCCTCGACACCGCAGTGTTGACCAGTGTGGCAGCTCCCTTTGACGACGAAGGCGGCCTGCGGTTGCTACAGGGCAATCTGGGACGGGGTGTCATCAAGGTGTCAGCGGTTGCCGAGGCGCACCGGGTAGTGGAGGCCCCAGCGATCGTGCTGGCCAGCCAGCACTGCCTGCCAGACAAGTTCGCCGCAGGTGAATTGAATCGGGACTGTGTGCTGGTGGTGCGCTTTCAGGGGCCGCGAGCCAATGGTATGCCGGAGTTACACAAGCTCACTCCGCTGCTGGGAGCGCTTCAGGACAAAGGTTATCAGGTCGCGCTGGTAACCGATGGGCGGATGTCTGGCGCATCAGGCAAGGTTCCCGCTGCCATTCACCTGTCCCCCGAAGCGGCTGCAGGCGGTCCGCTGGCGCAGATTCAGGATGGCGATATCATCAGGCTCGATGCCGAGGCCGGTACCCTGGATGTGCTGGTCGCTGTCGATGAGCTGGAGGCTCGCACTCCGGCACGGCCAGAAGAGGAGAGCAGGGCAGGCGTAGGCCGTGAACTGTTCGCCGGTTTTCGCCGCCTGGTGTCAACGCCGGAGCAGGGTGCGTCGGTGCTGTTCGACGCCTGATCAACGGCGACCAACCACGGAGTAATACATGGGTTATACAGCGGAACAACTCTTTCGCATGGCACCGGTAATTCCGGTCATTACAGTCGATGACCTTGATACCGCGGTACCCCTGGCGAGAGCGCTGCAGCAGGGCGGTCTGCCCGTGCTGGAAATCACTCTGCGCACGAGCCAAGGGCTCGACGCTATTCAGCGGGTGAAAGAGGAGGTCGAGGGGGTCATCGTCGGCGCTGGCACTGTGCTCAACCCCCGCGATCTCGACAAGGTGCTGGAGGCCGGGAGCGACTTTGTCATCACACCCGGCCTGACACCTGATCTGCTGCGCGCCGGGAGCGCCTGTGGCGTACCTTTCATGCCCGGCATTACGACGGTCAGCGAACTGATGTGCTGTGTCGAGGCAGGACTAACGGCACTGAAATTCTTCCCCGCCGAAGCCAGTGGCGGCGCCCGTGCCTTGAGAGCGTTCAGAGGCCCTTTTCCAGAGGTATTGTTTTGTCCCACCGGCGGTATCAGTCCCGACAACCTTGCTGCCTATCTGGCGCTGCCGTCAGTGCCCACAGTGGGAGGCTCCTGGATGACCCCCGGATCGCGAGTGGCGGCTGGTGACTGGCAGGGCATTACCGCCCTCGCCAGGGAAGCCGTCGACCTGGTGGCCGCTATCCGTTCACCGGAAGGGAGTTGAGCAAGCCATGATTGACGGCATAGTTGACAATATGGCTGACGATACCGATCTGGTTATTTTTGGCGCCAGCGGCGACCTGTCAGCGCGCAAACTGTTTCCTGCCCTTTACCACCTCGACCAGGCCGGCTTGCTGCCGAAAACCCTGCGCCTGCGCACCTTGGCGCGCAGACAGCCAACCACAGACACTTTTCTGGCCGACCTGAAGCAAAAAATCCGCCCGAGAATCCACGACAATCTCTGGTCGGAAGCACAGTGGGCGCGCTTTGCCCAACGCTTCAACCATCTGAGGCTCGACTTCAGCAGCGAAGCGGATTATCGCAGCCTGTCGGAGGCACTGTCGAAAAATCGCATCAACATTTTTTACCTGGCTACACCGCCGAGTTTGTTCGCCCCCATCTGTGAACATCTCGGCAACAGCGGCTGTCTGGAGGGCAGCAGCCGTATCGTGCTGGAAAAGCCCATCGGCCACGACCTGAAAAGTTGTCGCGAAGTCAACGACACGGTAAGCCGCTATTTTCGCGAGCAGGATATCTATCGCATCGATCACTACCTGGGCAAGGAGACAGTGCAAAACCTGTTGGTACTGCGCTTTGCCAACCGTTTTATCAATACCCAGTGGGACCAGAGCTGTATCGATCATGTGCAGATTACCGTGGCGGAAACAGTGGGTATTGAGGGTCGCTGGTCCTACTACGACGGTGTCGGGCAACTGCGCGACATGGTTCAGAATCATCTGATGCAGCTGTTGTGCCTGGTGGCCATGGAACCACCCAACGCCATGACCGCTGAGGCAATCCGCGATGAAAAGGTAAAAATTCTCAAGGCCCTGCGCACTATCGACGAAAGCAATATCAGCGAGCATGTCGTGCGGGGCCAATACCGCGCTGGCTGGTACCAGGGCGAGCCAGTGCCCGGCTATCTGGAGGAAGAAAACGCTAACCCCCGCAGCAATACCGAGAGCTTCGTGGCCATCAAGGCCTTTATCGATAATTGGCGCTGGGCGGGCGTCCCTTTCTATTTGCGCACCGGCAAGCGCCTAGCCGAAAAGCTTACCCAGGTCGTTATTTGCTACAAAAGCTTGCCCCACAATATCTTCTCCGCCGGGGAGAACATACCCAACCGGCTGGTGATTCGCCTGCAGCCCAACGAGGCAATAGAGATGCAAATGGCGGCAAAACTGCACAGTCTGAAAGATAAAATGTCCCTGGTTCGGGAAAACCTCAGTCTGGACTTTTTTGGAACGGCGGGCCTGGACCGTATTCCAGACGCCTACGAGCGCTTGTTCCTGGACGTGATCGGCGGCGATCAGTCCCTGTTTGTCGGCGCGGAGGAAGTCGAGGAGTCCTGGCGCTGGTGCGACTCCATCATCCACGCCTGGCGACAACAGGCCGTGGAAGTAATGCCCTACCATGCCGGCTCCTGGGGGCCTGCCAAAGCGGGGCTGTTGATCGAAAAAGACGGCAGGAGCTGGCGTGAATAGTCGTTATTTTCCTACCCGCTCAGCGCTGGATCAAGCGCTGGCGAACAGTGTGGCAGGGGTGCTGGCGAAGGCGATCGAGCAAAACGGCAGCGCCGCCCTGGTAGTCTCCGGCGGCTCCACGCCGCTACACTTTTTTAGACGACTATCCTCCCTGCCGC
>Ga0265293_10011020_pt1 | contig 12446 bp, 18 predicted proteins | sample Munlanlewell138R_FD_192505 | JGI IMG/M metagenome (GOLD analysis project Ga0265293, IMG submission 192505) | Leachate microbial communities from a municipal landfill in Southern Ontario, Canada - Leachate well 138R | ecosystem: Engineered > Solid waste > Landfill > Unclassified | place: Canada... | reverse complement strand
CTTGTCATTAGTTGCCTAACATTGCTGTCGCCTCTGGCCGCTAGGCAAACTATGGTGAAATCATCCAAGGCGTGATTGTAAACTGGTACCAGCCCTCGCATCGAACTGAGAAGAGACCAAGCGTCATCGCGTGAATTGAACTTGCCGATAATTTGCACAGCGAACAGTCTGGCGACTGGTTGCAACTCGTATGCGGAAGCGCTAAGTGATGTCACTTCGTTTATCTCCATTGCGACAATCACCCCGATTCCAGTGTCAACCCCGTCAGGGATTCCACCTCTGAAAACATCGACATCCACCGTTTTGCCTAATGTTGTGGCAATGTATGCTGTCATGTTCTGTTCAAGTTTTTGCACGTTTATTTCCACTCTCATAGTTTCAACCTGCCTGCTATCACCTTGCCGATTTCTGTCATGTTCTCTTCTATCGCCCTGGTTATGTATTTCCTGCCCACTACAGCAGAAACTGTTTTCTGTTTGGCCTGACTGTTTTCGCCAAGTTTATATTTTCCCTCGTGCATCGGCACTGCGTATTTTGCGCTCGGGGCATTTGCGGGTACAAAGATTTTCACTGCGTAGCTTTTTCGATGTTCGACGACCTCAGACTTAATGCCGGATGTCAGTATTCCTTCATCAACCGGGGTTCGTAGCTGCACCTCTGATCGGATAAAGTGCCCGGCATCTTTCATGGCTTTGCCAATCTTTTCCTTGTTGGCGGCAAGCAATCGGCGCACTCCGGATTCAAGCTCTCTAGTATTTACTCTGAATTTTGCCATTTTACAACGCCATCCTATACCCTAGCAGTTCGCCTTTCATGTTACGCAGATTCCGGACGCTCGATATATCAAACATTTTTTCGTCAACCTCTACTTTTGCCGGCAATGTCAATGTCAGCTTTGCCTCTGTTTCTTCTGAGAAAACAGGTGCTACCAGCATCACCACACCGCTATTAATGGTTCCTTTCTCAGGATTCTCGACGGGGTTTTCCTCTCGCTCGAAGATGAAAGCCTTGGCCTCGATCTCGTCAAAGGCTGGTTGCGAATCGACAAATGTTCCAGTTGGAATATGGATTTTGACAGGTGTTTGCGCCAATCTTTCAATGAGTCCAGCCATAACGACTCCAAGTTCTATTTGATTCTCAGATGCTTTACAAAGAGAACTGATATTGTCAACAGAGCAACGTCATTCCTCTTCTGCTAGCTCCTTGGGAAGCCTTGACAATGGAACAGCCGAATAGCTGTGTGTGCAATTAGGGTGGAATACCCCATTTGCGATAAGATCGTCCTTTGACGGCATTCCCGGTGTTGCTCCTGACAGCGAGAACATCTTTCCCTCGTATCTTTTGCATTTCGGGCAAGGATTGCCGCTGTATGATAGCACCATTACATCATAGCCATCCTCGGCGCATTCTTTGTCATAGGTTTCCCGCCCGGCGTTCATAAGTTCCGTCCGAGCCAGCATTTCGAAATATGATTCCCATCGCCATGTTTTTCCGGACCTGTCAATAAATTCAAAGCCTGATATGGAAAGAGCCTTTTCCAGCATGCGCTTGCTTACCTCCCGCCTTGTGTCACCAGTCAAAGAGGTATCTCTAAACACTGCCGCTGCTATGCGTCGCAATATGGAAATATGCTCATGCTGCATCTTGTCTGTGCGCATGGCCACTTGCTCAAATGCGCTTTCCAGAAACCGCTTTACCAGATCTTTGTCAGGAGTTCCAATAATCGCCTTGTATCTCCCGTCTGTCGCCATCGCTTTTTTTGCATCGTCGTAAAACGTCTGCATCACCTCCGGCAGCGACTCCCTGAATTCTTCTTTGATATCCTTTCCCCAATCGGCGTAAACCTTACTGAGAGTTTTTTCCAAATTGACAAGCTGCCTTCCTGTCCACGGTGATGTCTTGTGCCTGTCATAATGTTCCTGAATAGTTTTCAGGACACGCCCTTTGGCCGCATCGCAAATTTCCTCTATGCTTGCGGTTGCCTTGCTAACAAGTGTCTTTGGTGATTTATCTGTTTTTCTTGCTCTTTGGCTCATAGTACGGCCTGTTTTCAGCGTGTTTCGTGCTTTATAGGATATTTTGTATAGGAATTCACTAAAAGAGCGTTTTACCCCCTTGTGACTCGCACTGTGCCTTTCAGGGCTTCCTTTTTGGCGGCTTTGATATATGCCTCCGCTCGGTGTGAGATTCCATTCCCCTCTCCCAGGTATTTGTAGCCCACCGACACGCCCTCGACAGATTCTTGTGTCGGCAGCCACCCCTCTGATAATTCGGAATAGTGACGTGCAAGATAGACAGCCTGCTCTGCTATGGCCTTGAACGCCGAGGAGCCTGACACGACATGATCGATTTTTATCGACAATTCTGCAAGGATGTCCCCGGTGGCCATTTCAATGCTGGCGCTCTTGACAACTCCAGTCAAACCAGTCCAATATTCCTTGTCAAGATGATTTGCAAAATAGCTATCGACAGCCGCCGACAATTCTTCACGTGTCATTTTTCACCTCAAATTCCGGGTGTGCTAGAGTGTGGTAGCAGGCACTCGTATTCTCTCAAAGTCGCCGGACGGTAAAACCCGGCAAAAAAGCTGACTCCAAGCTCATTGCACCACCCGCCATGATCGAAGTACAATGGCGGGATTCTTTCCGGCTCATCCGGTTGCTTGTCCGGTTTGGCTTCCACCTCATCGCCGAAACGCTCCTTGTACAGAGCATCAACCTCTTCTGCCCGCAACGTGTTGAAAGCACGCAATTTTGCGCCGTCTTTTTTCATAGCGTCATACTTTTCACGCTTTGTCATTTTTCTTCTCCTTTTCTCAGAAAAAAGGGCGGTCTTGATGTTATCTCCACCGCCCTCGCTTTTACCACAGGGATCGTTCTTGCCCGGCTCTATCAGCCAAGTTTGACCCAAGCGGTCCCATTGCTTGCCCAGAACTCTCCGACCTCTGCGGTGACGATGTTCGTTCCCTCAGTCCAGCCGGTTCTAATCAGAACAATTTTTCCTTTGTTCTCTGCACTGGCGGCTCCGACTTCCGAATCTTCATCGACTTCGACAATCTCCGGCCCGTTGATCACAATTGCGGGCGGCTGAACCACGTTGACCGTAGCACCAGCGGCCAAGCCGACCTCGGAACCGGCGGCCAAGCCGACCTCGGAACCCTCAGTCAAAGACACCTTGTGTACACGATCAGAAGAGCCGCCGCTGATTCCGTATAGCAGGATATGATCCTCACCGACATCCTCAATCAGGAAGCCTAGCGAGCCTTGCAGCGATTTGCGGTTTTCACGGCTGGACGGGGCAGGCTCATCCGCCATGCGCAGACCGTCATCAGCCAACCAGCCTTTTTTGCATTTGCCCTGGTTCACTATGGCGATCTTGTCGTTAGGCAGGCTGGAGTCAACCCCGACATTCAGAATCAGCCCCTCGTAATTGTACGAATCGACATAGATGCCGCCCGCCGTGTGGTTCTTCGAGCTATCGGTCAGCATAACCGAGCTATTCGCTCCAAGGAACGCATTGATGTAGTCCTTGCAGGTCGGCGAAACCCAGATATGGTTTGCCATGCCGCCATTGTCGAAGACGCTCTTCAAGGCGGCCTTGAACTTCGTCTCGGTCAACACGCCATTCACGTTGTAGGTGCGGGCACCCCGATTTGCGGTGTCGCCAAGCTGAGCGAGCAGGCCAGCCGACATATAGCGGTCGTCACCCGACGTGGCTTTCGCCTTTACACCACGAATCGCCATGATGGACAGCATTTCAGCCACCCGAATTTCGGCTTCCCGAACCAGCAAGGCGGTAGCATTTGCGGAGTCCAAGCCTTGCCGCATAAGCTCACCATGCTTTGTCCACTCGATCACCTCAAAGACGGTTTGGACATAGTTCTCCCATTCTCCGGTGGATTCCGTCATCGACTCAACGTTTTTCAGGTCGGTGTCGTTTCCGGCAAAGCCAATCACGGTGAACGGGTCTGTTGCGGTATGAGCAGCGGGGGTCGTGCCACCGTCTCCACGCTTATAAACGCTGATTGTGCCATTTGTCCGGTTAACCGCGCTGACAATGACGATTTCGCCGCCAATATCGAGAACGTGCCCGATGGTGATGCCTTTCAGCGAATTATCGCTCACGCCCAACCCGGTGACATCACTATCATCCCAGTTTGCGTCGATGGTTCCGTTTCGGCTCGTCTTGGTACGCGAAAACACTTTGAACGCCTTTGTCACAAGTGTCACCGCAGGGGCACCCATCGCCTGATAAAATCTTCCGACAAACGGCCCCAGGTTAATCGCCCGTGCAACCGCCTCAATGACCGGGTCTCTAAGTGTCACGCTGTCGGAGAACTCGTTGAATTGACCAAAATTAAACGCCATTATTTGTTTCCTTCTTGTCCGGTGCTACCACCCGATTTGTCGGGCGTAGCAGAATTGATTTCACTTTGCAGCTTGATGACTTCGCTTGCCTCTCTCGAACTGAGTTCCGGCTTGTTCAGCAACTCCTTTATGCGGGTTTCAGCCGCCACTGTGCCGCTTCCAGTTTGGCCGGTGCCCACTGTGCCGCCTCCGGGTTTTGCCGTCGATCTAAAAAGTTCCGGGGAAGATTTTTCAAGCTCCTGAAAAAAGCCAGCGGTAGCTTGTTCGTTGCTGATATCGAGATTTCTCGATGTCGTCAGGAAGTCCAGATACTCGCTGTTGGCGAAATTGTGTTTCGCTGCCAAATCCCTTATCTGCCCTTTTCTTTCAAGCGCTTTCAGGGCGGCTGCGGAATTGTCTCGCTCCTTGCTCAGGGTACTCACCTCGCTTTTCAGCTGGGCGATTGCCTTTTCTGATTCCTTCTTTGCTTTTTCGACCTCGCTCAGACCCTTGTTTTCCAACTCATCAACTTTCGTTGTGAGTTCGTCCAGCTTAGACTGCAACTCCGTAGCTGTGGCCTCCGCCGCTTTTCTTTTCTCAATCTCTTGATCCAAGCGAGCTTTCGGAATCCGGTTCGCGTCGTTGAAGTCAGCTTTTCCAAGGTACTCTTTCTCAGCTGCCGACAATTCTTCTCCTGCCAAAACTTTTTTGATGATTTCTGCGATGTTCATTTCAACTGCATTCCTTTAGAGTTTCATAATTTACGGTGTTTTACGAGGTCGCCCTCGCAATTATTCAGCCTCTCCTGTAACTTGCATCAAATGTCAACACTTAACAATGACTTGCTGTCAAAGTCTTGCACCAAGCCTTCTATTTCCTGCTCTATTTCCTCTTTTTTCCCTTGCGACATCTGGCGCAACCTGTTCAGGAACCCGACAGCGGTCTTGCCGACCTCCTTCTGGAATTTTTCACTCTCGATATTGAAGCTGGAAAGCTCCAGTAGAGTTGTCACAGCATCTTTCAGGTCTAGCATAGCAAAGTTTCGATTGTAAGAAACTTCTGGAACTTGAATTGAGGGCTGCCACAGCTGCATCAGGCTCCATGCCTCTTGCTCCGCTTGTTCAAGCATGTCGGCCCGATTGCGCATATACTGCTCGACATTTTGGAAATCCCACATCTTGGACTCTGCCGACTCCACCGCTTTGGTGTCTTTTGTGTTGGCAAGCCCTATGGTGTCAAAAAGGATTTTGCGCAGGTCTGCGTTTTCAGCCCGTATAGTGGCATTTTCTACTCCGGCAGGTGATATGTATCGGGATATGCCTTTGTCCTCAGGACGCTCGATTATGGCAACCGTACGGGCGATTGTAGAGGATAGAGAGTCATCCCCCCCAGGTTTTTTTGCCTCTCCGTTGCTTTCCCCATCCTCATCCCGCCGGGCATTGCTGGCAAAAGAGTCGCTGACAACAAGCAGGCCAAACATCTGCTTGATGACGTTCATCTGCGCCTCGCTCTCATTATTGAGGATAGCGTCGGTTATTCGCACCACATCCTCGAACCAGTGGTTTGCGCATAGCCCATAGCCGTCCGTCTCAACCTGCCGGATAAATGGTACGACTCCGAGATTATGCTCAAACAAATCTACTTTCTGAGTCCCGTCCTGAGACTGCGAAACGGTTATCAGGCTATCCCGTGTCCATAGCTTTCGTTTCTGGATTTCCTTTGCCTCCTGGAATGGATCAGAGTTGTCATATTCCTGCTCTGCCGCCAGAACCCAGTCCAGTTCCCCGTCGCTTCCATAGCACCAGTCATGCACAGACAGGGGATTGATTGCGACACAGTACGGGCGCAGTTTCTCCCTGATTTCGTCAGCCTTGGTCTTTCGTCCAACAAAGGCTGGCATATCAACACCCATCCACGCAGTGCCAAAAATATTCATGGCGGTGGAGAACTGCCGCATCACCTCGTCAACACGAAGCCCAGTTCTGCTCCAATCCTCGCACAAGTCCGGGTCTGCTCCCTGCCGGTCTGGTCGTGTGGACATGACATAGTGGGTTATAATCCGTGCTATCTTTCTCGGCAGGTTGAAATAGTAAGCCCGCTGGATTCTCTCCGAAAACTCCTCTTTTGTCTCGGACAAATGGCGAATAAGAGCGATTTGGATATATTTGCCGCCGCCCGAATATGCGTCAAGACTCCTTTGCCAGATTCTCTGATTCATCGCATAAAAGGGGTGTCTGCGCCGGAATAATGAGCCATAATCTCTAGAACTCGAAAAAGGCATAAAAAAACCTCCGCTGGTTGCATATTTTGCTTACAACACAGCAGAGGTTTGTCAACACGCCTATGGTTTTTTATTCTGTACTGATAATTTCAAGTATCACTCCACCAACACTGACTTTTGCTGTCACTCTGTTTTTCACAATTGCTCCGAACGCATTTGTTGCCCTGAATGTCGTTTGCACTATCAGGTGACTTTTTTTGTCCTCGTAAGTTGTTTCAATATGCTCGTATGACTTTGGGTTGTGCAGATTATCCTGTATGTGGCGCTTTAGCGGTATCACCTCACCGGAGCTTAAAAAGAGGTGTGCGAGTTCCTTTTTACGCAAGGATTCCTTGTGCCTTTTTATGTCTTCCTTGGTTATTGCCTCCGTCTTTATCGGAGCGGCTTTTTTAAGGCTAAGCGGTTTCTCCTCCTCTTTGGCGGGTGGCGGCTTGCTATCACTTGGTTTCCTGTTTTTTGGTTCCTCATAAAAAATAAAAGCCATTAAGAAACTGAATGCCAGTAGCAACAGGACAGAAAAGCAGCCCGCTCCCCTCTTCTTCATCTTCGCTCTGATTTCATCGGTGATGGCGCATCCGCATTTCGGACAATTCTGCGCCTTGTCGCTGATTTTCTTCTTGCATTCCGGGCATTTGAACAAAGCCATTTAGCGCCTCCCTGTTTTTGGTCATAACGGACGAAGAGAGCCAGCAGGCAATTACTGGCTCCTCTTTTATTATATACGCCTAATCCGATTTCTCAAGAATTCCCGACTTCTTTTAGGGCATCGTACCGCATCATAAATGCTACGATTTCTTCCTGCCTGATAAAGGTCGTTCCCTGTTTAAGTAGTTCGAAGTTCATCTTGGTCATGCTGTGTCCAATAGTTTCCCCGTTTCCGTCATGTCCGAGAATCAGCCCATTTCCGGCAATTGGTTTAAGTCCCGGGAGCATGAAAAACTTGCTATCCTCGCTGAGATTCAGCAAGCCCTCATCGTCGATAAAAAGATCATCGTCACACTTTTCGGGGAACTCGTAAAAAGCATCCAGGACAATATCAAAGTAATTGCACTCGAGATGTTTTTTGATGCTGTCAATCAATCTTCCATTTACCCCAGACACTTCAACTTCTCTGACTTCCTTGTTTTTGGCATCTATCAGGATGCCCTTTAGCACGGTGGTTTTCATTGTACTCTCCCTGTTTTTCTGCTACCTTGCTGCTATAAAATCGCCCGCCATCTGGCGGTTCAAGACACGCCTGCACTTCTTCCAGTATTTTACTGTCGCCTCTTTTTTCCACCCATTTGGCCCGCCGTTGTGAATCCTGCAAAGAACCTCGCTGGATGGTCTGTTTCCCGTTTTGCGCTGGTAAACCTGCCCATAGTGGGTTAGATATACCTCAACCATGTAAGCCGCTTTTTGGGGGTCATGCGCATCCTTGTGGCTGAATGTCGTTCCAGCAATGCGATTCACGTCTGTCACGTATGACTCCCAAATCTGGTACCGGCCAAAAGCCCTGCCGTTATCGCCCACGGCATTGTCATTGCCATTGCTCTCGACAATCGCAATGGCTTCCCGGACTTCCTCGAATTTGAAGTCGCCCGCACCGCATCCAGCGTTCAGTAGCAGAATTGCCATTGCGATTGTCTTTTTCATAGCAAACCTCCTTACTTATTTCGGGCTATCGACCTTGAACTCTTGCTTCTCATCGGTCATCCAGTCAATCACCATGCCGCCGGTGGTGGCGTAAAATGGCGACACCAGATAGTTCCGTCCGTCCTCACGAATGACCTTGAAATCCCCCACCCGGAAAAACTTCTGCTCATGCAGGCAGAACAGGGTGTGATCCACGCTAGGAGGATTTTCAAAGGGGTAAAGCTCTTGGAGAACTTTGCCCTTGTCGTCTTCTGGAATGACATACTCCACTGTGTCCGGCCCGATTGTCATTTCAAGGGCGCGTACCGGATATTCCAGCATCGGCGACTCCTCAATAATCGAACTCAGAATCCGCTTCTCGGGGGCGCTCATAACTTCGTCTGGAACTGTGATCTTCATTTTCGCTCTCCTGTTTTTGGGGGTTTGTGATTGCCGAGCTACTCTGCCCGGACGGGGTCTTAGAAAGTATGGATTAGGCTGTCATATCGGCACTTTATGATATTCTCGTTATAGTCTCTGGTTTCTCTCATGCTTAGATACTTCCCGTTTCCGGAGGTTGAGATGATAAGATGGTCTAGCAATCTGCAGTCAATCAGCTTCATCACAATCCCTATCTTGGTCGTCATCTGTATGTCCTCTTTGGACGGGGCAGTGTCACCGCTGGGGTGATTATGCGCCAAAAGCACCGCAGCAACCCCTAACTCTGAGACCTTTCGAATGATGGCCTGCATATCCATCAGAGAGAGATTAAGTTTTCCCTGTGTGACTTTTTCTGTGCCAATAACTCTAGTCCGTGTGTCGGTATATATCGCCCAGATTTGTTCCTGTTTGGGCACCTGCATCATCAGCGGGCGAATGAACTTTGCTGCTAGATCGGAATTGTCTACACTTGGACGCTCCTCGGCCACATAGGCTGAGTATGCCTCCATGATTTGAGTGTAAGTCATTTTCATGCCTCTTCCTTTCGGCTTGCCCGGTTGCCCGGACTTTGGTTTTTTATTTACTCCACCGCAATGCAGATTGAGCAAGGCGGCCAACGGCACAGAATCGGCGGTGTTCAAACACTGGTTTGCCGCCCTCAACCGGACGGCTTGTGTTCCATGCGGCGTAGCAGGGAATGCCACGCCATACGCCAATCTGGACAGCATCTTGGGCTGTGCGAGCAAGAGCTTCCTGCATAGGGGCAGTCCAGACTCCAATTATCGCCACAGCGGAACTCTCTCCGGCCAATGCCAGCAGCGCCGTGCCAATGGCATAAACATCGCCATCATCTTGGATGTTTATGCCGCCCAGACGCATCCCGTCCTCGAGAAAGGCAAGCTCCCATCCCCTTGCCTCGATTTCCACCAGTTGGTCGGCGGTTGGTTGGTGACGGCTAAACCAGATTGCCGCCTGTTTTTTTGTTTCTTCTGCCATGATCTTCTTCCTTTCGTGTTAGATTTTCAACCCCGCCAGAGCGTCGAAAGCTCCGGCACCAAAACTCTGTCTTTCAGCTATGTGTTCGTCGCATTCGGCGACGATCTGCCGCATATCGGCGGCGATGCTTTCCGCTTCTCTGCGGATTGATCCTGTCCGGGCAATTTCCCGGTCAAGGTCTTTTTTCGCCCAGCGGGTTCGTTCCAGCCTTTCGGCCTGCTGGCGATTAAAGGCTTCCTCTCCCGCTAAACGTGTCTCAATTTCAGCCAGTTTGGCTGCTGTCGCCTCTGCATGCTGCAACGGCAAACTGCCGGAAAACTCAGACTCGGCTCTCCGGCGGTCATCCCAACGCTCTGCGGTCTTCGGGAATCTCTCCCGGATGAATTTGTCGAACCCGGCCAGCGACACGCCAGGCGCCCGGCCAGCCAGCCAGGCGAAGCCCGCGTCCCAACTGGCCTGCGGAAACGCCTGCCCGGTACTCCAGTCCTCAGACCAGCCGACAAAGCTGGTGGAATCACGATGGAGAACCTCGAAAGTGGAACTCGACCACTTGCCATTCTTCGTGTAGTTCAACTCGGTTGAACCACACACGCCGGAAATGCCCATCCCGGTGAATTGATGGACGTTGCCATCCTCGGTCACTAGCACCGCCAGCGACTGGCGGCTGCGGCTTCCCATTCCGTTGTTCCATCTGCTTTTCATAGTCGTTTCTCCTGTGGTTTTTGGTTGCCCGGGTTGCCCCGGGCTGGTGGGTTTAGATTTTTCCCTGCTTCTCTTCTTGCTTCATAATTGCAGCAGTGAGATTCAGGTAGTCATGGTTTCTGAGTCTGTGGCTTAGTGCCTCGTCCTCATCCTGCTGGGCATCCAAAAGCCCCTGAATTAGCAGGTCGAATTCCTCTTTTGTGAAGTTGATTTTAATTTTCTTTTTCATTGTCGATCTCCTGTAGTTTGGTTTTTTTTCGGGGGGAAGACTTGTTTTTTGTTCATGCCATTAATATAATCCAAATTAACCATAGTGCAAGTTAAAATAGTTAAAAAAGTGAAAAAAAGTTAATTATTTTTCTTTTCCTGGGGAAAATAGTTCTTGCAAGGTGCGTTTTTTTCTTGCAAAGCGTTTTTTACTTCTAATAAGCGTGATTTACGGTGATTGGCCTTGATCCCATGCCCCGCTGTGATAGCTCCGTCAAAGCCCAAACAAGGGCATCCATTCGGTCTGGACTTCTCTCTCCGTCGAAGCCGCAATAGTCGCACATCTCATCTTCCATCAATTGCAATTCTCCGACATGATGCACCAAGCCCCGCTCGTATAATTCTGCTATCGGCTCAGCCCTGACTATTTTCCCTCTGGTAGCACGGACACCCCTATAGCTGACTCTGCGATCAACGTTTCGTATTGTTTGCTCGACCATGTCGCCGCCCTGATTAACCTCCGCAACGATTCTATCCGCTTGGAACTCGTTATAGGCATTGATAGCGGTTGCCGCCCATTCCGACGGGCTTCCAATAATGCTTCTATCGTCAAGCACGTAATAATGCATTTGCCCCTGAATTCTTTTACAGCCTGCTATCACAATGCCTGTATGGTCGCTTTTTTCTTTATTGGTTACTGCTGGATCGACACCGACAACCACCCTGTCCATGTTCGCTGGAGCCGACTTCATCCGATACGGATTTATCATGGAGTCACGTTTCCACAGGGCGTTTTCGTTGTCGTCCTGATACATCCCCTCTAAGAATCTTTGGCGTTTTTTGCGTGACAATGATTGCAGGGTTTGCAGATAGCTCTCCGCTAGGTTCACGGCATTTCCGGCTGGATTCAACCTCATGCTCACGTATTGCTCCGGGAATTCCAAAGCCGTGTTATCTTTAGGATTTAACCCCTGCTCGAACAGTCTGTATGACCAGTGTGATTTACCCGGTGGGTTCTGGTCGTAATAAAAACGGTTTCTAAGCCCCTCGCATTTCATAGCGTTTCGGCTGTATGCGGTTTCTACTTGGTCGTATGCTAGCTCCGAAATCTCGTTGAAATACATCGTGGCGTATTCGTTTCCAAGAATCTTGTCACCCTTGTCAAGACCTCCGAACCATATCTCAGAGGCATTGCTAAATCTGGCGTAATACAAGCTCTTGTTAAGCGAATAAGGCAACTCCGGGAAACATATTTTCATAACTTTCGGGAAAGTGTCGCAAATAATCGCTTTGTTTAGATCAGTGAAGTGTTTTCTAAGGACACAATGGCGACTTTTAGCTGACATTAGGCTGCGAATAACTAACTGGCGAAGTATGATAAAAGTTTTGCCAGAACGTGACCCACCGTATAGCTGCGTGTGAGCCGCATCTCCATTTAGGAGCCGCACCGCTAAAACCTGATCTGGGGTTTTTACAAACGGCATTCATCTCATCCTTTCGCATCATCCTCGTCTATCCTAACGATGATTGGCTGAGTGGACTCAATCTCCTGCCTTTCGACATATCCCCGGTGCTTAAGTTTTGTTTTTGCATAAAAAATCATCAAGGTAGTATTACCCTCTCTGATTCCTGTTATAATTTTTGCTTCGACAATATCGCCCACGTCCTCGACTTCACGTTCAATAGCCTGTGCTATATCTGCAAACCTTGCTATGTACCTGTCAAGCGTGCCTCTGTCGCAGTTCAAGCGCTTGCAGATTTCCATCTTAATCCCACCGCTTCCTTGAATTGCTTTCAGAACGTCAGCTTTCTTGAATTTTGTCCAACCTCTGGCCATTTCATACCACCTCCGTCTTTTC
>Ga0265293_10011019_pt1 | contig 12448 bp, 10 predicted proteins | sample Munlanlewell138R_FD_192505 | JGI IMG/M metagenome (GOLD analysis project Ga0265293, IMG submission 192505) | Leachate microbial communities from a municipal landfill in Southern Ontario, Canada - Leachate well 138R | ecosystem: Engineered > Solid waste > Landfill > Unclassified | place: Canada... | reverse complement strand
TCGTTGGAGAGCTCTTTGGCTGCGGCCTGCGCTGCCGGATCCACGAAGCGCGGCCCACCGCGTCGCGGCCGTAGCGCTGAGTCAATGAGCGACCGAATGCGTGCGGCGGATTCATCGTCAAACACGAATTTGCCGTGAGTGAGGCCCTGCGCATCGGTCCACATTTTGAATGATCGCGCCTCGTATCGGGCTTGGAACCTCGCCTCAGCACCTTCAGGGTCAAGCGCGTCTCTCACCGCGCGCGCCTGCTTGCCGAGTTCCTCAACTGTCAAGTCATCAGAGAACTCGATGAGCCGTTCCGCAGCGAGGCTCCATGCTTCGCGAACCGCTTCCATCTCACCCTGCTCCGCCTCGGTCGTCTCCGAGAATCCGAGACCAGGACCTTCAGTCGCCACCGGCGGCTCACCGAGGCCCGTTCGGATCGCATCGTGTTGAGCGGTTGAGAGCGACCCTTTTCTCAACGCACTGCCCAGCGGCGCGTGCCAGGGTCGAATGATTACGGGAGCTTCAGTGGGAGTGGCTGCGGCGTTGTCTGGGGCGTTGAGCACCTGACGTTCGATTTCTTCCGCTTCAACCAACGCTTCACCAACGCGAACTTGCCGGACCGCCTCCCGGCGTGACACTCCTGAAACATGCTGAACAAACGCCACAGCATTCCTGTGGCCACGCGCTTGCGCCAGCCCGGAATGACCCGCATCACGCGTCGACCTGGTCGCGATCACCCCATTCGCTGAGAGCGCCACCTGCTGAACCATTCGCGCAGTCTGTGCGGCGATCTCGGCCAGCTCACACACCGCGTCATCTTCGAGGGAAGATACAACAGCAGTCAGATCTTCAGCATTCACGACCTCACCGAGCCGGTCGCGCAAGGCGGCCACTCGGGCATCAAGGTCAGTGAAAAAGTCCATACTTCATTATCTCATAGCAACCCCATAGTTTCGAAGATTTGTTCGAATATTTTCGCGAAGCATTAGCAGCCCGACGAACCCCGCTCCCAAAGACTCAACCCTTCAGACCCAACCTCGGGGGCTGCCGCGATCGCTACGCGATCTTGCCTACGGCGGATCCAAGCTGCGCAAGCCTCCTCCGCAAGGCACCTCCGCCCCCCATGAGAAGCGCAAGACCACAAACAATCGCGGGAGCCCCGCAATCATCAACGACCGCAAGGCACCGCCCCAAAGAATGACACCAAAGAGAACGGGTAGAGTGCTCGCATGACTGGCTGCGAGCACGAAGCCCACACTCACGGCTATATCGAGAACAAGGATGCGCTCCTCAAGCGGCTGCGCAGAGCCGAGGGCCAAGTGCGCGGCGTGCACCGAATGGTCGAAGAAGACGAGTACTGCATCGACATTCTGACCCAGGTCTCCGCAGCAACGAAGGCACTCGAGCGGGTCGCGCTTGAACTGCTCGACGATCATCTGCGCCATTGCGTGGCCGCCGCCGCGTCCGAGGGTGGCGATGAGGCTGATGCAAAGTTGCAAGAGGCTTCCGCCGCGATTGCGCGCATGCTGCGTTAGCGTAGACACCAGGACTACAGGGACCCCATCTGACTCGCAAAGGAACCCCATGGCAGACGAGCGCACTGACGAACACGCAGACGGCACGGCCGAGCATCACCACAAGCAGAAGCAGTACAACGGCCACGACTTCGAGCTCGCGCACCCTGACCAGGTTGACGTCACTCCCGAAATTGATGAGATCGCCGAACTGCGTCGCAAGGGCCAGAAACACAAGAGCGACGATGGCCCTGATGCGGCATGGCGGCAGGGATACCCGCACGACAAGAAGGTGTCTCGCGAGGAGTACGAGAAGCAGAAGCGCAAGCTGCAGATCGAGCTGTTGAAGCTGCAGGCGTGGGTGAAAGAGACCGGCCAGAAGATCGTGATTCTCTTCGAGGGTCGCGACGCCGCCGGCAAGGGTGGCGCGATCAAGCGCTTTACTGAGCACATGAACCCGCGCGGCGCCCGGGTGGTCGCACTCGAAATTCCGACGGACCGCGAGCGTGCGCAGTGGTATTTCCAGCGCTATGTGGCGCACCTGCCGACGGCGGGCGAGATCGTGATGTTTGACCGCTCCTGGTACAACCGTGCGGGCGTCGAGCGCGTCATGGGCTATTGCACCCCGCAGGAGTACTTGGAGTTCACGCGGTCGGCACCCGAGTTCGAGCGCATGCTCGTCAACTCAGGCATTCACCTGGTGAAATTCTGGTTCTCGGTAGGCCGGGCGGAGCAGCGCGAGCGGTTCGCCGCACGCTCCTCTGATGAGGTGAAGCAGTGGAAGCTCTCCCCCACAGACCTTGCGTCACTCGATAAGTGGGATGCGTACACGGAAGCGAAGGAGGCGATGTTCTTTTACACGGACACGCCTCAGGCTCCGTGGACGGTGGTGAAATCGAACGACAAGAAGCGTGCGCGACTCGAAGCGATGCGCTGGGTGCTGTCACAGTTCGACTACCCGAACAAGGATGAAGTCGTCGTCGGAACACCCGATTCGAAGATCATCGGCTCCCCGACGACCGTGTACGACGAGGGCGAAACGGCCACCGGCAGCTTCCCGGTCATCAACCCTTCCTAGTCACCCACCGTTCACCTTTCGATTACGAAACTGTACGTAGAGTTCAACTGTGTCCAAGCTTTGCTAATACCTGGCATAGACTGAGCTAGTTATTGTTTGCGCCGGGAGTCGCCCGGTACCACCGGGGAGGGATTCGCTCACCGCTATGGAGCTGCGCGATTACGTTCGCATTTTGCACAAGAACTGGGTGCTGATTGTGGCGGTGACACTGATCGGCATCATCGCTGGTGCAGGCGCCTCAATCTTGATGACGTCGAAGTACGAGGCGTCAACCCAGTTATACGTGTCCGTGCGGGGTGAAAGCCAGAACACCGGTGAGCTCGTGCAGGGTTCGAACTTCGCCCGGCAGAGCGTGCAGAGCTACGTGAACATCGTGGGCACGGAGAGTGTGCTGGGCCCCGTGATCGGTGAGCTGGGGCTGGATGAAACGAGTGCCGAGCTCTCGGGGCGCGTTAAAGCGGATACCCCAGCGAGCACATCACTCGTAAACATCACGGTCTCTGGTGACGATCCCATAGAAGCGGCAGAGATTGCCAACGCAATCGGCGCAAGTTTCGCACACATTGTGCAAGATGAGCTTGAAGCAACAGAAGACGCCACAGCGCCAAGCCCGGTAAAGCTCACCACAGTACAACCAGCTATCGTTCCTGAGTATCCGGTAAGTCCTCGCACGAACTTGAACATCGCGCTGGGCGCGCTCCTCGGTCTCGCGCTCGGTCTCGGTATCGCGGTGCTGCGCACGGTGCTTGATACTCGCATCCACTCGCTGCACGACATCGAACAGATCACAGACGCGCCGATGATGGGCGGCATAACCTACGACCCTGAGGCGAAGCAGCGCCCACTCATTGTGCACGCGGATCCGCGGAACCCCCGTGCGGAGTCGTTCCGTACGCTGCGCACAAACCTGCAGTTCCTTGCGGTAAATGACGAGTCAGATCGCCGCGGCCGCAGCTACGTCGTGTCGTCGGCTGGCCCCTCCGAGGGCAAGTCCACCACCACCGCGAATCTCGCAATCGCGCTTGCTGAGGCGGGTTCCCGCGTTGCACTCATCGACGGAGATCTTCGTCTCCCGAAGGTTGCGGAGTATATGAACCTTGAGGGCGCCGCGGGCCTCACCGACGTGCTCATCGGCCGGGCCGAGGTCGCAGACGTGCTACAACGCTGGGGCACGGGTCAGCTATACGTGCTGCCTGCAGGCAAGGTTCCGCCGAACCCGAGCGAGCTGCTCGGTTCGAAGGCAATGGGTGAACTCATGAACACCCTGCACGAGCACTTCGATTTTGTGCTTGTGGACGCGCCTCCGCTGCTGCTCGTGACGGACGCTGCCGTGATCAGCAAGCGCACCAACGGCACGGTGCTGGTCGCGGCGTCGGGTTCGACCCGCAAGCAGGGGCTCGAGGCAGCGATTCGCACGCTCGAGGCTGCGGGTGGGCACCTGCGCGGGATCATCGTCACGATGCTGCCGACGAAGGGCCCGGATAGTTACGGCTATGGAGCGTACGGGTACGGCGGCTACGGCAGCGATGTCGCACCGCAAATTTCATCAGACACCGGGCAGCTGTCGGTACAGGGGAAGCCGCGCATGTTCGGTCGGAGGGGGCAGACAGAACAGGGAGCACAGTCTTGAACGCCTTCGATCTATTCACTGACGAAGCCCCCAGAACGGGCGAGTTCCGCATTTTAACGGTGTGCACGGGGAACATTTGCCGTTCACCGCTCGCGGAGACGTTACTGCGCCACGTTCTGCAGCGGCTCCCGATTACCGTCGCGAGTGCTGGCACCCATGCCCTGGTGGATCAGCCGATGACGGAGCAGAATCAGCGGATCGCTGCTGACCTCGGTGTGACTGACGGCGCGAATCACCGTGCACGCCAGCTGGTGGCCGATCACGTGCGTGACGCGGACCTCGTGCTGGCGCTGTCGCGCGAGCACCGCAAACAGATCGTTGAGATGCTCCCCCGCGCGGCGCGCAAGACCTTCACCCTGCGCGAGTTCGCGCGGTTGAGCGAAGCGTTCGAAGCTTCACACCCGAACCTCTCCGTGATCGAGGATCCGGGCGCGCGCATGCGCACGCTCGTGCAAGAACTCGCGCAGTCGCGCGGCACGGTGCTCGCACCCGAGCATCCCGAGGATGACGACGTGGTGGACCCGTTCCGTCAGAGCGACGAGGTGTACCGCGAGTCAGCGGATCAGCTGGTGCCGGCCGTCAACGCGACCGCGGCGCTGCTGCGCCGCACAGCACAGAACGAGCTGAGGTGAGCCCGGTTGGCCAAGACACAAGCCCCCAAACAAGCTCGCCGCATAAACCATAAACCGCACTCACGCGCTTGGGCCATCGGCGGTCTCGCCGTGCTCGCGGTGGCCGCGGTGGCCGTCACTGCCGTCGCGATGGGTTCGAGTAATGACGCAGACGCTCCCACGGAGCTCGCGCCTGCACCGACCTTTTCCGCCCCGACGCCCACACCGACTCCGACGCCCACGCCGGAGCCCGAGCCTGAAGCGCCCGTCGCTGTTGCCGCAGTCCCGAACCGGATTTTGAGCGCGAGTGATGAGCCGGCGCTGCTGCTGCGCGCGATGAGCCCGGGCTGCGGTGACGGGAACGGCCTGGTAGAGGTGTCGTTCGATGACGGAGCGAACTGGCAAGAGGCGTTGACCACGAACTCCGCGGGCGCTTCCCTGAAACAAATCAACGCGAACGACTCCAGCCTGATCCGTATCACGTTCGCGGATGACTCGTGCCAGCCGCAACAGGCGCGCTCGTTCACCGGGGGCCTCAACTGGGAGCCCGATGAGTCGGGTGAGAGCCTCTGGATGCTCGACGGCAGCAGCGCCACCCGTGCGTGGACACCTGCGGGCGAAGTGTCACTCCCCTGCGAGGCTGTTTCACTCGTCGGCGCTGGCCAACGCGCAATTGCACTCTGCAACGACTCCGGAGTCACGGTGTCGGAAGATGGTGGCTCAAACTGGGCTGCGCCTGTCGCAGTCCCCGCGGCCAGTGCCGTCGGTGTTGCCGCAAACGGTTTCATTGTTGCGAGCACCGCAGAGCCGGGTTGTGAGGGCGTGCGAACCCGCATCCTCACTAACGGATCCCTGGGTGAGCCCGGAGGCTGCGTCGAGTCCGGTGCTGCAGCAGAGGACGTAGCGATTGCCGCATCGCCGTCGGCCCTGTATCTCTGGCTCGGCGATCAGCTTGTGCGTTCTTACGACGGGGGCTTCGCATGGAGCTGATCATGGTTGTAATCGCTGTGTCCGAGGTCTAGTCGCTGTGTCGGTACGTAAGTGGGAGAAGCGGTACACGCGTCGACTTCTCAGCACCGATCTGATCGTCATTGTTGCGGCGGTCTTCGGTGCGCAGTGGCTGCGCTTTGGCACCGACGCAGCAGAGTTGGCGATCACGCCCCTGAATCGAGCCGAGGTCGCCCTTACGTATTCGCTGGTCTCCGCCATTCTGGTGGTCACCTGGTACGCATTGCTTGGCGTGGTCGACTCACGTGATCCAAAAATCTATGGTGCTGGTGCATCGGAGTACAAACGCGTTGCAAACGCGACATTCATCACGTTCGGTGGATACGCCATTATCGCGTTCCTCACCAAAGCAGAGATCGGGCGCGGCTATCTACTCATCGCACTCCCTGCCGGGCTATTCCTCCTGCTCCTAAATCGATGGATCTGGCGTAAACGCCTGCACCGTCAGCGGCGACACAACCGAAATCAATACCGCACACTTATCGTGGGCGACTTTCAGAAGAGCCAGCATGTCGCAGCAGAGCTTGAACGCAGTAATTTCGCGGGTTTCCGGCTCGTCGGCGCAGTCACCAGCGCCCCTGCCTCCAAGGAATTACTGCCCGACGTTCCCATCGTCGCGGATGAGGCAGGTTTGTTGGATGCCGTTGATGAGCATGGCGCTCACGTCGTCGTGATCACCGGTAGCGACGCGATTGATCCGTTGCTGCTTCGACAAGTCGGATGGGAATTGGAGAGCCGCAACGTAGATCTCATAGTGTCTGCTGCCCTCACTGATGTGGCAGGCCCGAGAATCCACATGCGGCCGGTCGCTAACCTGCCGCTCATCCACGTGGATTATCCCCGTTTTGTTGGCTATAAGCAGTTCGTAAAGCGGATGTTCGACTTGTTTGTTTCGGCCACGCTACTTATATTTCTATCCCCCGCGCTACTCATCCTGTCAACAGTTGTCAGGCTCTCAAGCCCGGGCCCAGTTTTCTTCAAACAAGAGCGAATCGGATTGGGCGGCAAACCCTTCATGATGTGGAAGTTCAGATCGATGACCGTTGATGCAGAAGCTCAGCTCCAGCAGTTGTCAAACCATTCCGACGGAAACAGTGTCCTATTCAAGATGAAGAACGACCCTAGGGTTACGGCTGCCGGTCGCTTCTTACGAAAGTATTCACTCGATGAACTCCCCCAACTATTCAACGTCTTACTAGGCACAATGTCACTTGTAGGCCCCAGGCCCCAGCTACCGTCCGAAGTTGCAGCCTATGAAAAATGGGTGCACCGGCGTCTTCTCGTAAAGCCCGGGATCACTGGGCTATGGCAGGTAAGCGGTCGAAGTGATCTGTCCTGGGAAGATAGTGTTCGACTAGACCTCTACTACGTGGAAAACTGGTCCCTCGCCGGTGACATGATCCTCTTGCTGCGTACAGCAAAGACAGTCATCCGCGCAGATGGAGCTTACTGAAAATGAGTCATCTGCAAGACCAAAGGGAATCAACCTAGCTCTCTGGACGCCCAACAGATAGACCTGAAATGGGCCGACATATCAGGGAACGCCCCCCCCAAAGTGAAGGAATACTATTCATGCGGATTTCAGTGATTGGCTGCGGCTACCTAGGTGCAGTTCATGCTGCGTCTATGGCCAAACTGGGACATGAGGTGATCGGCTTCGACACTGATGAAAAGAAAATCGAGCAGTTAAGCCATGGCATCCCGCCATTCTTCGAGCCAGATTTGCAAGAAATCTTGACAGAAGGTATTAAAAGAGGGAATTTGAGGTTCACGGGTGACATATCCGCGCTCAAGGACGCTTCCGTGCATTTTCTTGCCGTCGGCACGCCTCAAAGCCAAGAGAGCCAGGCCGCTGATCTGACCTACGTTCAAGACGCAATTGATGAACTGTGTAGATACCTCAAGCCAGGAGACCTCGTGGTCGGCAAATCGACCGTCCCTGTCGGTACTGCTGAAAAACTTACCGAGGCCGTGAAACCTACTGGTGCACTCTTAGCTTGGAACCCAGAGTTTCTTCGGGAGGGCTTTGCTGTTCAAGACACGATTAGCCCTGATCGAATCGTTTATGGAGTTCCAGCAGGTGATGCCGGCAGGAAAGCCACCACTATGCTTGATGAAGTATATGCCCAGGCGCTGGTGGAGGGCATCCCAAGAATCACGACAGATCTTGCTACAGCGGAGCTCGTGAAAGTCTCTGCAAACGCCTTTCTTGCTACCAAGATCTCTTTTATCAACGCGATTGCGGAGATCACTGAAACAGTGGGGGCAGATGTTATCACGCTCGCGGACGCAATCGGGCTCGATGATAGGATCGGTCGAAAGTTTCTGGGCGCCGGCATCGGTTTTGGTGGAGGATGTTTACCGAAGGACATTCGCGCTTTTACGGCTCGCGCTGAAGAACTAGGTAAAAGCAGTTCGGTTGCGTTCCTAAAGGAAATTGACGCAATCAATCTGCGCAGGCGCGCACGCGCGGCGGAGCTAACGGTAGAGGCCTTGGGCGGTCAGGTAGTCGGGAAGAAGATCTCGATATTAGGCGCTGCATTTAAGCCAAACTCTGATGATGTACGCGACTCCCCCGCTCTCGACGTTGCGATTAGGCTGCGGTCCCTTGGCGCAGACGTCACGGTAACCGACCCGCAAGCGATTGACAATGCTAAACGAAGCCACCCACACCTAAACTACGAGGCTTCAATCGAGAGAGCTTTGGTGAATGCGAACGCAGTTTTATTAGCTACCGAGTGGAGTGAGTATAAGAATCTCGATCCCAACTGGGCCGCAGAAGTCACTAGCGACATGGTAATTGTCGATGGCCGAAACTGTCTTGATTCGATCAGGTGGAGGGAAGCGGGCTGGCGTTACTTCGGAATGGGCAAACCTTGAAGCTCATCTGTTTAAGGGGAGCTCGAACCAGAACTCGACGTTTAATAGTTCGAGTGCGCAGTAAGCACGCGACGGGAAGATAGATGACTTCAGGAACGCAGGCAGCAAGCCCAAGGTGCCCTTGGAGCCTGATGCGCCAGCAGCTGGCAAAGCCGGCATCTACCTTGGCGAGAGGCATGCATCCAATGACTGAGACTTTGGCCGCGGGACCTTTGCGGAGAACCTTTTGAGCACCCCGTTTGTGCCAGCGCATACGAGCACCTTGCAAAGCCGTTCCCTGGAACGGACCGACTCTGACAAAATGCGAGGCCTACGAGTAGGTTTCTACTATTTCTACATTGGTTGCTGGGTGATATCCCCCTCGCTGCTTCGCATTCCCGCACGCTACGTTGGTTTTTCAGGCGATGAGGCTCTCGCCGTCACCTGGAACGCAATTCATTACGTAGCATTGTTGCTTGTCATTTTGAGGTTGCGGCAAAATGGCAAGAACCTTTCATGGCTGGTACTGACGCTTCTGTATCTCGGTTTTTCGATAGCATTGTCCTCACAACCAGATGTGAGCTCTCGATACGGCTTAGCTCTCGCGGGGACAATACTCACTGCGTACCTAATATCGACCGACTTAAGCGCGAAAGAGCTACTAACGATTACATTCCGCGTAATCACAGTACTTGCGGCCCTCAGCGTTGTTCTCTATATCGCAGGCGCAGGTATCGCCTTCTACGATGACGCCGCAAACAGACCTAACGTGCTAGGCGGGGAGCCTTTAAAGGGCTTATTTGCACATAAAATTCTGGCGGGCTTTTATGCTTGCTTAGCGGCACCAATAGTTCTTTTGCAACCATGGTCAAAGTTCAAGAAAAGCATCGCAATCCTTTTTCTGTTTCTCGTCGTTCTAACTACAAGCTCCTCAACTGCCCTCGTGTTGTTTCCTACCAGTTTTGTCGGGTACGGTCTCGCCCGATATGGGCTTACACGCAACTTAAAAGCTGTCCACTGGTTCGGTTTGCTAATAACGAGTCTCACGATTTGCCTTCTAGTTCTCTGGATGAGTTGGGCAGGAGTTTTGGGCGCGCTCGGTCGCGATCTAACACTCACTGGGCGGACGCTGCTCTGGGCCCAAGGCCTAACTGCATGGACCGAGAAACCTTTGTTTGGCTGGGGGTATGGCGCTTACATGCACAGTCCAGAAGCCACGGCAATTAGTGAAAACTTCGAAGAATTTCGTAATTACGACGTGCCCCATTTACATCAAACTTACATTCAAATCGCCGTCGACTTCGGCTTGATTGGTCTCGGCTTCCTAATTTTTGTACTGCTTCGCACCGCGTCACTTTCCTATTCAAAGCTAGGACGCACGGATCCGAGGCTTGGTGCTACCGCGTTCTCCATAGTGTTTTTGATCGCAGTCGCTGGGCTTGTCGCATTTATCATCCCGTCATACATGTACACAGGTGGCCCGACAGTGTTGATCCTCTCGATGTATCTAATTCTTCGTTCACGGCCCGTTGAGGAGTTCGAAGCGCTTAACCCAGCATCGATATCACGTAAACGAGCCTAAATGAATTAACACATAAGCAGAATTGATGCTCTCGCCATTAGGGCGCAACTGTCCGTATTATCAGAGATAAATTTTGGACCAAGGAATCGAGAATTATTAAATGAAACTAGTTGTCGTTGGACAAGGCTATGTAGGCCTACCGCTTGCATACAGCGCTTGCATGGCGGGCCATGAGGTGATTGGTCTCGACCTAAGCCAAACCCGAGTGGACAAACTAAACTCCGGCGTATCTGTCGTCGACGACATTAGCGACATTCAAATCAAGCAAATGCTCTCCGCTGGCTACGTTGCTTCGACGGACCCAAGCGCATACGCTTCAGCCGAGGTAATCATCATATGTGTTCCAACGCCTCTCGCATCTGGTGCCGAACCCGACTTACGTGCCATCCAAGCAGCAGCAGCCGAAATTAGTGCCTGGGCGAAGGCCGGGACACTGGTCGTATTGGAATCCACAACCTACCCTGGCACCACGGCAACGGAGCTGGTCCCGAGGTTCAAGAAAGCAGGCTTTACAGTTGGACAAGATCTATTCGTTGCGTATTCGCCGGAACGAATAGACCCAGGTAATAAGGAATTTGGAATTGCGAACACCCCCAAGGTTGTTGGTGCGGACGATCCCCAGTCACTAACTAAGGCTCAAGATTTCTACGGCACCTTCATTGAGGAGGTCGTTCCTGTGTCAGGCACAGCCGAGGCGGAGCTAACGAAGCTTCTCGAAAACACATACCGACATATCAATATCGGTCTCGTGAATGAACTAGCAATCGTGTGCCGGGAGCTTGGCATTGATGTCTGGGAGGTGATTCGTGCCGCGGCAACCAAACCATTCGGCTTTCAATCATTCTCGCCAGGGCCAGGAGTCGGCGGCCATTGCATTCCTATCGACCCAAACTATTTAAACTATCGCGTCAAGCACCTCCTGAATAGGCCCTTTCGCTTCGTGGAGCTCGCTCAGGACATCAATTCGTCCATGCCGGCCTACGTCACAAAACGAGTGCAGGACTTATTAAACGAGAAGGGAAAGGCCGTAAACGGAAGCACTGTTCTACTCCTCGGAATCACATATAAGGCCAATATTTCCGATACCCGGGAAAGCCCAGCCAACGTACTGGCTCAATTACTCTCGGACAAGGGGGCCAACCTCTCATTCTTCGACCCAAACGTGCAAACTTGGAAAGTTGACGGACAACCACCGTTACAACGAGTTGAGGACCTATATTCGGCCAATCAAAGCGCAGATATCACTGTCTTACTTCAGCCTTTCACCGATGGCGATTTTGAGAGTTTGGCGGAGTCCGCGTCGATCTTCCTGGACACCAGGGGCGCAACGAAGCCGCACCAAGCGGCTCAGCTATGAACAAATCTAAGTTGTCGAGATTTCAATGTGCGCTTCTTGGCATTGAAATCACTCCCATTGACAAGAGCCAACTTCTCACCGAAATTTCTCACGGCATTGCGCTCGCAAGAACCACCATAATCGTGGGGCACAACCTACACAGCTCATACATTTTTCATACCAATAGTCAATTCCAGGCGTTTTATTCAGATGCTTCGATCATCCTCACCGACGGGATGCCCGTCTTGTGGGACTACCACCTTTCTGGAGGGAAGAACAACTCGCGCCTTGGCAGTACCGATTGGCTGCCCGACCTCAGGAGGGTGGAAAACCTCAAATCAGTGCTTGTGATCGGTTCGACGCCTGAGGCAAATCAAGGTTTCCAGGAGTGGCTAACCTCAATACTTCCACACGCACGAGTGGCAGGCATGCCTGGTTCAGGTTGGAACCAAGGCAAAGAAGAAGAAGCTGTCGCCTTGGTTCGGGATTTTCGCCCGGACCTCACACTGATCGGGCTGGGCATGCCCCTCCAAGAAGAGTTCGGGGCGCGCTTACTCCTGCAGGCCCCTGAGCTCAAGGCGCTAGCACTTGTGGGCGGGGCCATAGATCAGCTATCCGGCGCACAGTCGAACGCCCCAAGGGCGATCGGCAAGCTCGGCTTAGAATGGTGCTGGCGCTTGGCGACCCAGCCTCGACGGCTCGCAGGGCGGTATCTTTTGGAGCCTTGGAAATTGCTAGGCGTGGCGCGTCGCCCTATCGGGTAGCGCTGTTCCGGCGATGCGGTAGCAGGATTCCGGGGATACGGTAGCGCTCGAAGCGGGTGTGCTGCTCTGCTGTGAGGTGAC
>Ga0265293_10011017_pt1 | contig 12449 bp, 7 predicted proteins | sample Munlanlewell138R_FD_192505 | JGI IMG/M metagenome (GOLD analysis project Ga0265293, IMG submission 192505) | Leachate microbial communities from a municipal landfill in Southern Ontario, Canada - Leachate well 138R | ecosystem: Engineered > Solid waste > Landfill > Unclassified | place: Canada... | reverse complement strand
ATTGAAATTGAAGGTTATGTAAGAGAAATCAAAAGTGGTAGTTATACAAATTATTATTTGGAAAGCTATCTCGGTAATATGATTGCTATTCACTATTTTGCTTTGGACGACGTTTTAACAGCAAAGCTGGTAGTAAAAAAAGATAATTATATTAGCCTTACAACTTATACATTTGCTATTTTAAATGGTAATTTTTCAATTATATATTTACCAGATTTAGTTGAAGGAACAACCGCTCCGGAAACTCCAGTTGACAAAAAGATTGAACTAGCAAAAGAGGAAATTGATAAGATTGTAAAAGATGGAGATGTTGTATTTAAATCACTTGATTTTATTGCCACAACTTCAAGAGCATTAATCGCTGGAGCTGTATACGAATGGTCTACTGATAATGCGGTTATTATAGCCAGTGATGGAACATTTAGTGCACCTGAGGAAAATACAGCGGTTGCTATTACGGTAAAATGCTATTTTAATGGTGATACACAAGGAGATCCTGATGCTACCTGGGTAATTAATGTTACAGCTTTAAGCGAAGAAGATTTATCTCCTATTTATTATACAGGATTTGAAAAAGCATCCAAGAAAAGTTATGCGGCGGAAACTGTTTCAATTGATGGTATTGATTGGTATCTATCTGAAGCTTTGGTTGGCACTCTTGATAATGATAGAAAAGAAGGGATTTGGAGTATTAGAACTAGGGCTATAGGAGAAATCAGGATGGAATCTGGGCTTGTTGGGGTTAAGAAATTTTCTTTTAAATATGCAAATTATAAAGGCTGTACAGCAGGGTTATTGTCAGTTCAAATTTCCAAGGATGGCGAAAATTGGGTAACCATTATGGATCCAACTGCCGGAACTGATGTATTAACAGAAAAAGTATTGATTATTGATTACAGTAATCAAGCATTGGTATCTGCCGGTATAACCGTCGAATCAAATGTCAGATTCCGTTTCTTAGTAACTGGGACCGAAGGTAATGATTCAAGAATGAATATTGATGAAATTAATATTTATTAATGCTATAACCGTTAAAGCATTTTGGATATTTATATATACCCGAAATGCTTTTTTATTTGCTGTTATGGAATACTTGCAAAGTATGTAGTTAAATGGTATTGCCAAATTTGCTCATGTTGTTTTTACCTTGTTCTTATGATAAAATTATATTAGAGGTGGAGTATGGAATATAGAAAATGGTATGATCAAGATATTAATACATCTTTATTGGGCTTTGGTGCCATGCGTTTAAAAACTCATGATGGTGAAATAGATGAGGAAAAAGCAATGGCTTTAATTGATTATGCTTATTATAACGGTGTAAACTATTTTGATACGGCGATGCCTTATACAAACGGAAAAAATGAGTCTTTCTTGGGCAAAGCCTTAAAAAGGTATCCGCGGGATTCTTTTTATCTGGCCACCAAGATGTCTTTTGGCATGATAAATAGTCGCGAAGAAGCATTAAACATAATCGATAAACAACTTGCTAATTTGCAAACGAATTATATTGATATGTATTTGCTTCATGCATTAAATAAAAACAGCATAAAACGGGTTGAGGAATGGAATGTTTTAGATATTGTAGAAAGGTGGAAACAAGAAGGAAAAATCAGAAACATCGGTTTTTCATTTCACGATGATTATGAAACATTTATAAAAATACTTGATATGTATAATTGGGATTTTTCCCAAATTCAACTTAACTATATGGATACTGATTTTCAACAAGGCATCAAGGGTTATTATGACTTAGAAGAAAGAGGCATCCCGACCGTAATAATGGAACCGTTAAAAGGCGGTAAACTTGCCCATTTTCATGAAAGTATAGAAAAAATATTTAAGGAATATAGTGATGATAGTATTGCGTCTTGGGCGTTTCGCTGGGTTGGGAGTCTTCCGGGCGTTAAGGTTATTTTAAGCGGAATGAATGAAATGGATCAAGTTATTGATAATATCAAAACTTTTTCTGTTTTTAAACCGATTACAATTGAAGAAGAAAAAAGAATCGATCAAGTAAAAGCAGCCCTATATGCTATAAAAGCTGTTGATTGTACCGCTTGCCGTTATTGCATGCCGTGTACTGCCGAAATTGATATACCGAGGTTTTTTGCTTTATACAATATGTTTTCGATGTATGGGGATATCGATGATGCTAAATGGCGATTTGATCAATTGAAAAAAGGATCATCAATGATTGATAAATGTATTGAATGCGGTAAATGTGTAAAACAATGTCCCCAAAAAATTGATGTTCCCCTTCAACTTAAAAAGATGGCAAAGATTATGGATTTTTTGTTTTAAAAGTAGGAGAATATAATTATATATTCTCTTTTCACACAAATCTTATTTTAATTATAAAAAATAAAAAAAACTATTTTAAAATATTCAAATGTATGGTAAAATGTGGATAAGGATATTATTGTATCGATTTTTGTATAGGAGTGCTAGATGATTGTAAATATTACTAATACTATCGCAATATTAAAAAAATATGATATTAAACCAAAAAAGAAATACGGTCAAAATTTTCTAATCGATGGGAATGTCTTAAGAAGAATAATTACTCTATCAAAAGTCAGTGAAAAAGACGGTATTATTGAAATAGGTCCGGGAATCGGCGCCCTTACCGAAGCGTTGGCAGAAGCGGCTTATCGTGTTCTTGCATATGAGATTGATGAAAAATTCATCACGGTCTTAAATAACGAATTGATTAAATATAAAAATTTAAGAATTATTGAAAAAGATTTTCTTAAAGCAAATATTTGCGAAGACATATCGTTATGGTTAGAAGGATGCAAAAGGCTGGTTGCAATTAGCAATCTCCCTTATTATATAACAACACCAATTATATTTAAATTACTCGAAGAAGGTAAATTGATAAATGAATTTTACCTTATGGTTCAAAAAGAAGTCGGTACGCGTCTGACCGCTACACCAGGAAGCAAGGAATACGGAGCATTATCAGTGTTTATGGAATATAAAGCAACTTCTGAAATATTGTTCGAAGTATCGAAAAACTGTTTTTATCCGAAACCTGAAGTTGAAAGTGTAGTTATTGCCATCAAAAGGAAACAGCCGCCAATCGTAGTAAAATCAGAAAATGATTTTTTATTCTTTATTAGAAAAATCTTTTCACAAAAGCGAAAAACGCTTATGAACAATATTTATGGGTGTTATAGCATTAACAAAGAACAGATTCAATCGACACTTAATAAATTAAATCTCCGTCTTGATATTCGCAGTGAAAATTTAGATTTACAAGAAATACGCGATATTTATGTTAATTTATTTGAATCACCGAATCAATAAACCTCTCATAGAATAATTTAGGTGATTGAAGTGGGGATATCTTTATCTGATTTAGTGGTGATTATTAACGACCCTCATCAAATAATATATGTTGTTGAAAAGATTGAAGCTGATAAAGTATATATTAGCGGGTTACATTATCGTATTAGAAGAATAGTTACACCGCAAGAAATTACTTTGGCAACACCTCAACAAATTGAAGCAGAAAAGAAGCAAACAGACACATATTTTCAAAATCTTACCAGTATTCGCCAAAAAAGAAATAAGAATTATTTGCTGGGGAAAATTCTGCATATTGATGGCGATAAAAAATATTTGGATAAATGTTTGGAACTATATAACTCAGTCGGTATCTTTTCTAATGGGCTTACAATTAAAGAGGATTCGATTTCAGAAAAAATTAAACAACTTATATATGATTTAGCTCCTGATGTCGTCGTGATAACCGGACATGATGTTTATAATCAGCAAGGTATAAAAGATTTAGTTAATTACAGCAACTCATATAATTTTATTAAAGCAATCAAAAAGATCAGGGAAATAAAATCAAGAACAGACTTGGCCATCATTGCCGGTGCTTGTCAGTCCCATTTTGAAGCACTAATAGCTGGTGGAGCTGATTTTGCCAGCAGCCCCAAACGAATTAATATTCATACATTTGACCCGGCCGTGATTGCTATTAAAGTTGCAACTACTTCTTTTTCAAAAATTGTAAGTTTAAGTGAAGCATTAAGATATATTGATAAAGGTTCAGATGCGTTTGGAGGCATAGAAACATATGGAAAAATGCGGCTTTTTCTTTAAATAATAAAAAAGGGGTGGTCGATGTGATTGTTGAAAAAGGATATGCAAAAATAAATCTCGGACTAGAAGTGCTAGAAAAACGACCTGATAATTATCACGAACTTTCTATGATTATGACAACAATTGATTTATATGACGAATTATATTTTGCAGATATTGAAAGTAATATATGTATTATCGATTACGATAAACCAAACAATCTCAATATAGAAAATGATTTAATCTATAAAGCTTATCTATTATTAAAGAAAAAGTATCATATCGATAAAGGACTTAAAGTCAAGGTTGTAAAAAGAATTCCTGAACAAGCGGGGTTAGGCGGCGGCAGTGCTGATGCTGCAGCCACCTTAAGAGCATTAAATCAGTTATGGGAACTCCATTTATCACTTGATGATTTAGCTCAGTTAGGGTTTCAAATAGGAAGCGACATTCCGTTTTGCATTTATAATAAAACAGCAAAAGTTTCTGGGCGGGGTGAAGTTGTTGAATTTATCGAAGAATGCCCATATATTAATTTGGTTTTGGTTTTCCCGGATTTTAAATCATCAACGGCTGACATATTTTCTTCATTTCGAATTCACTTCTTAAACAAAGGTAAAATCAAACTGCTTGAACAAGCAATTATCGATAATGAGATTCAAAAAATATCAGAAACGATTTTTAATGACCTGGAACACGCTAAACATTATTCAGAAATTAATAGTATAAAAGATGCATTAATTTATTCCGGAGCATTAGGGAGTGCAATGACCGGTAGTGGGTCAACGGTATACGGGATATGTTATTCGAAAAAACACGCTAAAACTGTTATCAATAATTTTTTTAAATTAAATGAAGAATCAAAACAACGGCCTTTTCAAAAATACAAAACTTTAATTACGGCAACAAGATCTTTTCGCCGTTCGAACCCAGTTAGATTTGACCCAGACGATAGTAATACATCTAATAAAGGTAAAACCATCAGTACATGTGAAGGCAAAGCATATGGAATGATTAATCTTTTTTATCGGCGCATTATGGAACATTATCAGTTGATTACAACGCCCATTTCCCTTTATGATAATATTCATATCGAAAAGACTGACGGTGCCGGAGCGGCGGTATATTTTGATGATGTACTGGATTCTTCCGCATTATCCTACAGTTTAAAAAAAATTTCGGAAGTTGTCGGTTATGGTTTAAGAGTTAAAATTAAACGGAATATAGATCAAAAATTAAACTTAATAAGTAAAGAAAATTATTTGTCGGCAATTATTTGTGCATTAGTTGATTTTGGTGAAGAATCGGACAAACTCTATCATAATTTTGATAAAACGGTTCAAATACATCGGGATTACCATACAGTTCTTTTTAATTCAAAAAACCAGGAAATAATAATATTAAATGATGCCATCTTTAGCTATTTGGCTTTAATTCCGTTCAATATTGATAATTATCACCCTCCGCGTTATACAAAGCAGATTGATGATGATTCGTCAAAACTTGAATCGGTTTTAACCGCTATTTATGAAAAGAATTTTTATAAAATGGCAAACAGTATTTATAACGGCGTTGGTCATTTTGATGCTCGCAAGATAAATTATCTTAAAGGATTCAATATTTGTAAAAAAATAGAGGAAATAAGTATAAATATGCGGGCCGGCGGCTTCGTTATTGCCGATGGCGGTCAATATGCGATTGCTTTATTTCGTTTAAAGAAAAACGCAGATCGATTTATTAGTTGGTTACAACGGAAATTTGGTTTAAAGGGCTTTGTTACCTCACTTAAAAGTGAAGTTGTGCATCAACCTTATAAAAGTTTTTACTTGAAGACCGAACCGGAAATTGAAGTAAGGGACGGAGTGTTCGTTGAACCGGATGATTATAATCCGTTTGGAGATTATGTTTCGGAAACGGATTTTGAATGGTTTGAGCCTGAAAGGATTAAAACCAAAAGTCCTTATCGTAAAAAAGGTAAAACACCCGACGCGAGCAAGGAAGCTGATTTTGAAGGAATATTATATTTACATAGCGGCGGAAGTATTTTTAAACAATATGATTTTATTGATATTGCTTATTATTTTCAAAAATATTTCCACAATAAGCATATTAGATTTATTATTGACGGAAATGAAATAGCGATTAGGTTTGATGTTGCTAATTTACCTCATATTTTGGGTATGCATTATTTAGATTCGACCATTCAAGGTAAACTGGGATTTGAAAAATTAAACAAGGGGGAGATTTCATATGGTTTTTTAAAAAAATCTAGTCAGGCCCAAAAAGCATTAAAGGAAATTACGGAGAGAACTCACAGTTCGGTATTAATTTTAAATGATATTATTCATAATCGCCTGTATAATATTTGTTGCTTTGACCGCAGTATTATATTAAGAGGAAATTCGAAGAATGAGAAGTTTGAATATGGTGTTACCCGGATGCTTACAAGTACAATGTTTCGGCGCCAAAATCTGTTAGGCATCGGGAAAGATCCAGTTACTAGTAAGTATTTCTTTCAAACATCATATATATGGAATGTGCCTGCCGATATTGGGAAGAAAGACAGTTTAACTATTTCAATTTCAAGATGAATAAAATTTAAAAATATATGTAGAAAGGATTATCAGCATGAATGTTACTAAAGTAAGGGTTTATAAGATTTCTGGGAAAAATAAACTGAGAGCTACAGCGTCAATTACTTTAAACAATGCTTTTATGGTTCATGGAATAAAAGTTATTGAAGGAAATAAAGGCTTGTTTGTGGCGATGCCAGCAGAGAAGAAGAATGGCACCTTTAGAGATATTGCCCATCCAATAACCGTGGAGATGAGAACGCAAATTGTTACAGCAGTATTAGAAAAATATAATAATTTAAAATAGGAATAGGTATTTAATATGAATGTTAACGCAATTATTTTAGCAGCAGGGAAGGGCACCAGAATGAATTCTGATGCCCCTAAATGTGCTCATATTATAATCGATAAACCGATGGTCGAATATGTTTATGATAGTGTATCGGGTGCAGGGATAAAAGATATTATCACTATTGTCGGTTATAAAAAAGAAGTCATCGAAAGGATTTTAGCCGGTAAATGTAAATTCGCCGTTCAGGAACAACAATTAGGAACCGCTCATGCCGTATTAATGGCTGAAAAATATTTAAAGGATAAAGAGGGGCTAACTCTAATTGCTATCGGCGATATGCCTTTTATCAGTAAAGATACATATGCAGGTCTAATCGGAAATCATATGCAAAATAAAGCCGATTTAACCGTTCTTACAACCGAACACCCCGAACCTTATGGATACGGGAGGATAATCAGGAATGATAATGATGAAATTGTGGAAATAGTTGAAGAAAAAGATTGCGATAAATACCAAAGAAGAATATCGGAAATTAACGCTTCGGTTTATGTTGTTGATAATAAAAAATTATTTTTATCATTACACTTAATTAAACGAAAAAATTATCAAAACGAATACTATTTAACTGATATTGTAAAATATTTCAATCAACAGGGTCATAAAACTAACGGATATAAAATATCGGATTTCCATCAAATAAGCGGTGTTAATGATCAAATCCAACTTGTTGAAATGGAAGAAATATTAAGGCAGAAAATAATAAGAAAACACCTTATGAACGGAGTTGCTATTCATTCTCCCCATACTGTTATTATCGGCCAAGATGTAAAAATTGAAAACGGCTCTATTATTTATCCTGGCTCTATCATTGTTAAAAAAACATTAATTGGAAAAAACACAGAAATCGGTCCATATTCTATAATTGATAATGCAGTTATTAAAGAGGGGACCCAAGCTTGCTGTTCGTACATCAAGGACTCTACTATTGTTGAGGGCTCAAAAATCGGTCCTTACGCCAAGATTGTTACCAATATAACCGAGTAAATCGTATACAGATAAAACGTTTGCTTTAAATTCGGATTGTAAATAACCCGAAATTGAGTTATAATATACATGGTGCAATTAGGAGGTACAAATGGCAATTGTTCACGGAGTAAAAGTCAAATTGTTTACGTTGAATTCTAATCCGGACTTGGCTCATGAAATAGCAGATTATGTGAATATTGGTTTGTCGGAATGCAATTTATCGCGTTTTTCCGACGGCGAGGTTAGTATTAATATTCCGGAAACGGTTCGCGGGCATCATGTTTTTGTTGTTCAGTCGACCTCAGAACCGGTTAATGAAAATTACATGGAATTATTAATAATGATTGATGCCTTAAAGCGAGCATCAGCAAGAACAATCAATGTTATTATGCCGTATTACGGTTATTCACGGCAAGATCGTAAAGCGTTACCTCGGCATCCGATTTCCGCAAAACTGATTGCTGATTTACTTACGGTTGCCGGTGCAACGAGAATAGTATCTATGGATTTACATGCGGCTCAAATTCAAGGATTTTTTAATATCCCCATTGACAATTTTGAAGCAGCACCTATTTTTATTAGATATTTAAAAGAAAAAAATTTTGGCGATGATGTTGTCGTTGTTTCCCCGGACCATGGGGGCACAACCCGAGCGCGTAAACTAGCCTTGCATTTTAATGCTCCAATTGCGATTATTGATAAAAGAAGACCAAAACCGAACATTGCGGAAGTAATGAACATTATTGGTGATGTTGAAGGTAAAAACGCCGTCATTGTCGATGATATTGTAGATACCGCCGGAACGATATCGATTGCTGCCGATGCATTAAAACGAGCCGGAGCTAAAGATGTATATGTTGTTTGTACTCACCCAATATTATCGGGAAATGCCGTTGAAAAAATAAATAATTCCCGAATATCCGAAGTGATTGTTACTAACTCGATTAAACTCCCGGAATATAAAAAGTCCCGCAAAATAGTACAATTATCAATAGCGAAAATGCTTGCACAAGGCGTACTTAATATTATAGATGATAAGTCGATAAGTGAATTGTTCTTATATAATTCTAACATGAAGTTTTAAACAATTAGATAAAGTATGTTTTTTGTTCTGCGTTTCAGCTGGACCCATGCGGTCCTTTTTTAATATTATTCAAATTAAGTTCGTTTATTTCCGAATCTATTTGCCGGTGAATGACAATTATAATTTTTAATCAATAAAAAGGATTAAATTACATATAATAAATAGGAAGTTTCCAAAATTTGTTTATGAAAATATTTTTTTCTGTTTGACTTTTTATCATAATTAATATATAATATATAAGGTTATTTAAGGCTTATTGAATATTGATAAAATCTATTAGAAAAAAGCCTTGACACCAAATGCGAATTATAGTATAATTTTATATGCCGCAAAAAAACACTTTTGTGGCATTATCAATTATGGCGATAAGGTCTTTGAAAACTAAATAGAACAGGTGGAGCAGGATAAATTTTTGATGAGAGTTTGATCCTGGCTCAGGATGAACGCTGGCGGCATGCCTAATACATGCAAGTCGTACGGGAGAGTTTACTCTCCAGTGGCGAACGGGTGAGTAACACGTAGATAACTTGCCTTTAAGCCGAGGATAACAGTTGGAAACGACTGCTAATACTGGATAGGATAAATTGTCGCATGACATTTTATTTAAAGGCGCATTATGCGCCACTTAAAGAGAGGTCTACGGCGCATTAGCTAGTTGGTGAGGTAAGAGCTCACCAAGGCGACGATGCGTAGCTGTGCTGAGAGGCAGAACAGCCACACTGGGACTGAGACACGGCCCAGACTCCTACGGGAGGCAGCAGTAGGGAATTTTCGGCAATGGGGGCAACCCTGACCGAGCAATGCCGCGTGAACGATGAAGATCTTCGGATTGTAAAGTTCTGTGATTGGGGAAGAACAGCATAATCAGGAAATGGATTATGTTTGACGGTACCTGATTAGAAAGCCCCGGCTAACTATGTGCCAGCAGCCGCGGTAATACATAGGGGGCAAGCGTTATCCGGAATTATTGGGCGTAAAGAGTACGTAGGCGGCCTATTTAGTCTGATGTGAAATTTCGCGGCTTAACCGCGGAGGGTCATTGGAAACTGGTAGGCTTGAGTACGGCAGAGGTAAGTGGAATTCCAAGTGGAGCGGTGGAATGCGTAGATATTTGGAGGAACACCAGTGGCGAAGGCGGCTTACTGGGCCGGAACTGACGCTGAGGTACGAAAGCGTGGGGAGCAAACAGGATTAGATACCCTGGTAGTCCACGCTGTAAACGATGAGCACTAAGTGTCGGATATAAATTCGGCGCTGCAGTTAACACATTAAGTGCTCCGCCTGGGGAGTACGGTCGCAAGACTGAAACTCAAAGGAATTGACGGGGACTCGCACAAGCGGTGGAGCATGCGGTTTAATTCGATGCAACGCGAAGAACCTTACCAGGTCTTGACATCCCAACGACCGGTCTAGAGATAGACCTTTCCTTCGGGACGATGGAGACAGGTGGTGCATGGTTGTCGTCAGCTCGTGTCGTGAGATGTTGGGTTAAGTCCCGCAACGAGCGCAACCCTTATCATTAGTTGCTAACATTAAGTTGAGGACTCTAATGAGACCGCCGGTGACAAACCGGATGAAGGTGGGGATGACGTCAAATCATCATGCCCCTTATGACCTGGGCTACACGCGTGCTACAATGGCCAGTACAATGAGTTGCGAAGCTGCAAAGTGAAGCTAATCTCAAAAAGCTGGTCTCAGTTCGGATTGTAGTCTGCAACTCGACTACATGAAGCAGGAATCGCTAGTAATCGCGAATCAGAATGTCGCGGTGAATACGTTCTCGAGTCTTGTACACACCGCCCGTCACACCATGAGAGTTTATAATGCCCGAAACCGGTGGCCTAACCGCAAGGGGGGAGCCGTCTAAGGTAGGATAAATGATTGGGGTGAAGTCGTAACAAGGTATCCCTACGAGAACGTGGGGATGGATCACCTCCTTTCTAAGGAGAAAGGTTTAATTTATAACTAATTTCTTTGAAATTCTCTCCGCTGTCGTTCTATTTAGTTTTGAAAGACTTTGTCTTTCTTAAATCAATAAAAATTTAATATTGGGCCTATAGCTCAGTTGGTTAGAGCGCACGCCTGATAAGCGTGAGGTCGATGGTTCAAATCCATTTAGGCCCACCATTAGCATGTTTATTTTCATACATGTAAAATATAATAGATCTTTGAAAATTGAATAGTACTTGTCGCAAAGTATAAAAAAAATAAGGTTAAGAAAGTAAGGGTGCACGGCGAATGCCTTGGCACTGGGAGCCGATGAAGGACGCGACGAACGGCGAAACGCTGCGGGGAGTTGTAAGTAAACTAAGATCCGCAGATATCCGAATGAGGCAACTCACCGGCTTGAAGAGCCGGTACCGTATGGTGAATAAATAGCCATACGGAGGGACACCCGGGGAACTGAAACATCTTAGTACCCGGAGGAAAAGAAAGCAATAGCGATTCCCTTAGTAGAGGCGATCGAAGGGGGAACAGCCCGTTACCATTTGTGGAGTTACAAAATTTCGGCATAGTCGAACTGGCTTGGAAAACCAGACGAAACAAGGTGAAAGTCCTGTAGACGAAATACCGAAATCTCCGGTAACAAAGAGTAGGGCGGGACACGTGGAATCCTGTCTGAAGGTATGCGAGGACCATCTCGTAAGGCTAAATACTACCCAGTGACCGATAGTGAACCAGTACCGTGAGGGAAAGGTGAAAAGAACCCTAGGCAGGGAGTGAAATAGAACCTGAAACCGTGCACTTACAATTAGTCAAAGCCCGTTAACGGGTGATGGCGTGCCTTTTGTAGAATGAACCGGCGAGTTACGATAATCTGCAAGGTTAAACTTTATGGAGTGGAGCCGTAGCGAAAGCGAGTCTTAATAGGGCGATTTAGTAGATTGTCGTAGACCCGAAACCGAGTGATCTAGCCATGAGCAGGTTGAAGCTTGGGTAAAACCAGGTGGAGGACCGAACCAGGGTCTGCTGCAATAGACTTGGATGACTTGTGGCTAGCGGTGAAAAGCCAAACGAACTCGGAGATAGCTGGTTCTCCCCGAAATAGCTTTAGGGCTAGCGTTGTATTTAGTTTTATGAAGGTAGAGCACTGAATGTGTGAGGGCCTCACCTCGAGGTACTGATCCCAATTAAACTCCGAATGTCATAAAATATATACAGCAGTCAGACTACGGGTGATAAGGTCCGTGGTCGAAAGGGAAACAGCCCAGACCGCCAGTTAAGGTCCCTAAATCCATGCTAAGTGGGAAAGGATGTGGAGTTGTTTAAACAACTAGGAGGTTGGCTTAGAAGCAGCCACCCTTTAAAGAGTGCGTAATAGCTCACTAGTCGAATGATTCTGCGCCGAAAATGTAACGGGGCTAAGCATGGTACCGAA
>Ga0265293_10011015_pt1 | contig 12451 bp, 10 predicted proteins | sample Munlanlewell138R_FD_192505 | JGI IMG/M metagenome (GOLD analysis project Ga0265293, IMG submission 192505) | Leachate microbial communities from a municipal landfill in Southern Ontario, Canada - Leachate well 138R | ecosystem: Engineered > Solid waste > Landfill > Unclassified | place: Canada... | reverse complement strand
GTATAATTAAATCCCCTGCTTCCCCCTGCCCCCTAACTACATTGTCCTTGGGCACAGCAGCCACTAGGGCACCCAGCTCCATCCTTTTGGCCATATATCCCTCATGGTATATTTCCCTGATATAGCCTGTGGCGGCACCTATCTCATTGCCATAGGAACTGTAACCTGCCCTGGCAGTCTTGGTAATCTTTCTCTGGGCCAATTTGCCGGTAAGGGTATCTTTGTATTTCCTCCTTGGGTCTGCCGAGCCGGTAATTCTCATGGCCTGATAGACATAGGCCCTGCCCGATAAGGGGTCCCTAATGGCACCGCCTAGGCAGGTGGCCGCTCCGCCGAAGGGCTCCATTTCCGTAGGGTGGTTGTGGGTTTCATTCTTGAACATCAGCAGCCATTTTTCCTCCCTGCCATCTAGGTCTACATCTATCTCTATACTGCAGGCATTTACCTCATCTGTTTCTTCCTTGTCGTCCAATAGGCCTTTTTTCTTTATTTCCTTCATATTTATAGTAGCCAAATCCATTAGGGATATGGGTCTTTCGCTTTTCCCATACAGGTATTCCCTAGATTTTATATACTCCTCCAAAGCCCCTTGAAATACCTGCTGGTATTTTCCTTCTTCTATGGCAATACTGGTGATTTCCGTCATAAAGGTGGTATGCCTACAATGGTCCGACCAATATGTGTCTATTAGCTTTAACTCGGTAATAGTAGGGTCTCTTTTCTCCTCATTCCTAAAATATTCTTGGCAGAATTCCAGGTCTTCAATATCCATGCCTATTCCATACTTGTATTTTAAACTCCCTAGCTCCAACTGGTCCAAGTCTATAAAGGCTTCAATTAACTCTAGGTCCCCGGCTTCTTCTCTTTCCTCATCGTATATAAAGCTGTCAAGGCTTATTTCCTTCATCTCAATGGGATTTATATAATATCCCTTTACCTTCTCCAAATCTTGATTCCCTATGCCTTCTAAAAGCAAAATCTCTGAATTTTTTAGGATGATGCCGTCCTTGCCTGTCAAAAGCCTGATTAGTTGATTGGCAGAGTCTTCTCTCTTGTTGTATTGACCCTGGTGATAGGCTACTCTGAAGGCCTTTTCCTCTGCCCTAATTGGAAGCTCTCCTTCATATAGGATATCTGAGCCTTCCTCATACAGTATTTTATCTATTATTTCCTCATACTCTTCTTGTCTGCCGCCAATAAGGTCGTATACATTTACAATCCTGACCCTACTTAAACTAGCTACAGCTAAAAAGTCCCTAAATTCCTTCAATATTAGCTTGCTTTCGGTATTAAATTCTTCCTTTTTCTCTATGAATACCCTCTTGTATTCCATATGAACCCTCCCTAAAATAATATAAGCCCAGCCAGGTAGGTAAAGCGAAACCTACCCGACTGGGCTTTTATCCCTTCGGTGTAATACCTTTTACAGTATCTGTACCGCTCGGTCCAGCAAGAAAAATCTTCGGAACCCTAGATACACTTTCGCCCATAGACAAATGATTTTCGGTCATTTAGTAGAAACATCCCAACCATATTATGGGACTTATATGAGCCTTATATTCATTACACTTTTATATTAACAAGATGTCCTAAATAAGTCAAGAATAAGATACCTCTATGATTTTAAAAAGTCCAAGAGGGTCTTATTGAAGTCTTTGGCCTCCTCATAGGCACCGTGGCCAAGACCTTGGTAAACAACTAACTTGCTACCCCTTATCTTCTGGGCCATTTCCACAGCTGCAGCTTCCCCTAGGATTTTATCATCCCCCCCAGCTACTATTAGGCTTGGGCTTTTAATCTTGTCCAGTTGGTCATAGGCGTCGTGATTTAAACATGCCTCTGCCTGGACAATAAACCTTTCAAAGCTTTTGGGTTCCCCGACTCTACCTATGATTGGATAGAGTTTTCTGTATTTTTTGAGCCTTTCCTCACTATAGAAGTTTTCCATTGTATCCTCCATTAGCCCGCTATAATTCCCCGCTTCAGCTAGGCCTATCCAGTTTTCTATAATCTGCCTAAAAACTTCATTTGGCCTTGAAATGGAAACGACCAGGGCCAGTTTGTTCACCAAATCCGGATAGTCTATAGCCATGTATTGGGCTATCATGCCACCCTGGGATATGCCTACCAGATGGGCATTCCCTATTTTTAGGACCTCCATGGCAGTTTTTTGGTCCCTAGCCATATCCCTGATGGAATACCCTCTTTCAATATGGTTTTTTCTGCTAAAGACATATACCCTATAGTCCTGGGCAAAATCCTTATACATCCTTGAAAGTAAGAGCCTGGTCCCCTTGACCGTCTTTAGGCCGTCCCCCAGACCCGGTATGATTACAAGGCTCGTCTCACCCCTGCCAAAGACTATATAGTCCATATCTGTCCCATTAATTGCAACATTCCCGTCCTCAGATTTGTAAAACATTTTCCGCCCCCCAGTTTAGAAATTAATAGCCTTCGTCTAGCTAATTATATCATAAATATATTTAAATTTTCCCGTTAGTTTCTATGTCTAAGCAGGAAATTCACAAGAGAAAGGGCTCCTATGAAATAGAAGCCCCTAAGACCTTGTCTATAATATTTATCCCCTTTGAAATTTCTTCCTTCCCTATAATCAAGGGGGGAAGGAATCTAATTATATTGTCCTTGGACCCTACTAGGAGCAGTCCTTCCTCTATGCAGGAGTTGATTATGTCCTTTGCGGGACCCTTGAGTTCAATGGACCTCATTAGTCCAAGTCCCCTTATATCACTTATTATGGGGTGCTTTTCCTTGAGCTTTACTAGCTGCTGCTCCAAAAAATCCCCTGTTTCCAACACCCTAGCTAATAGACCACCCTCCATCAGCTCCTCCAATACCACTGTGGCTGCCTTAGTCGCCAATGGATTCCCACCAAAAGTAGTGCCATGATCCTTTGGCCTAAAGACATCGTAGCTGTCCTTGCACAGCACTGCACCTATGGCTAGTCCCCCTCCTAGGCCCTTGGCCATGGTAACTAGATCTGGACTAATGTCAAAGTGTTCATGGGCAAAGAACTTTCCTGTTCTTCCTGCCCCTGTTTGAACTTCGTCAATTATTAAAATCGTATCATTGGCCTCAGTCATATCCCTGACAGCCTTTAAATACTCCTTATCTGCCATGATAATTCCAGATTCCCCTTGAATTACCTCCAAGATTACAGCAGCTACCTGTGCATTAAACTTGTCCTTGAAGTCCTCAATATCGTTGAATTCTACTGATAAAAACCCCTCTAGCATGGGCCCAAATCCTTGCCAGAATTCTGGCTGGGCAGTGGCACTCAAGGAGCCATATGTCCTGCCGTGAAAGCCCTGCTTCATGGTGATAATCTTGTTTTTGTCAGGAGACCTGGCCATGCCATACTTTCTAGCTAGCTTTATGGCTGCCTCATTTGCCTCTGTCCCGCTATTGCAGAAAAAAACCTTGTCAAAGTTGCTATTCTTCACTAGGATTTCCATGGCCTCTATTTGCGGCCTATTGTAATAAAGATTAGAAACATGGCTTAGTTTTCCAACCTGTTCCTGCAGGGCCCCTGTCAGCTTGGGGTGATTGTGCCCTAGGCTGTTTACTCCAATACCTGAACCCATGTCCAGATACTCCTTGCCTTCAGCGTCGTACAGATAGACCCCCTCACCCCTTTCCATTACCACTTGATAGGGTGAATAGGTTTTCATCATGGTATTATCAGCTGATTTTAGCAATGATTCCTTCATAATCTTCCTCCCTTTCATATATCATAGTTCCTGTTCCATCGTAGGTATATATTTCCGATATAAGGGGGTGCTCTAGCCTGCCATCTATGATGTGGGCCATAGAAACGCCAGAGTCCACAGCCTGGATACAGCTATTTACCTTGGGAATCATGCCTCCGCTGATTACTCCGGATCCTATCAGTTCCAGGGCCCTAGCCTTGCTTAGATAGTGTATTGTACTATCTAAGTTATCCTTGTCCATCAAAACTCCCCCTACATCTGTTAAGAAAATCAGTTTTTCAACCTTTAAGGCTGAAGCTATGGCAACTGCTGCATAGTCTGCATTTATATTGTAGCTATTGCCTTCCTCGTCCCTGGCTATGGGGGCAATAACTGGTATATAATCTTTTTCTAAAAGTAGCTCAACAATCTCTGATTTTACATCAGTTATTTCCCCCACAAAACCTAAGTCAACCTCTCCTATAAACTTCTTAGCCCGCAGCAAGTCTCCATCCTTGCCGCTGATACCTATGGCCTTTACACCTTCCTTTGCTAAATCCGCTACTATTCCCTTGTTTATTTTTCCGGCTAGGACCATTTCAACAACCTCAACACACTCCTTGCTGCTTACCCTTATTCCGTCAACAAAACTCGACTCTATCTTGAGCTTATTCAGCATGGCCGATATTTCATTGCCTCCCCCGTGTACTATAATTGGTTTGAGTCCCAGTAACTTTAGGCTAGCAATATCCTTTATAATTCCTTCATTTACCCTACTATTGTCCATAAGGCTGCCTCCATACTTTATCAGGACCCTATTTCCCTTGAACTTCTTTAGATAGGGCAGTGCCTCCTTTATAAGATTAGCCTTTATAATTCCCTTCATGGTCTTCCTCCTAGCTTCGGTAATCCCCGTTTATTTTTACATAATCATAGCTCAAATCACAGCCCCATGCAGTTACTTCCTCTTGGCCTTCTCCTAGACCTAGTTTAATCCTTATATCTGTCTCCATTAAAATCTCCTTGGCCTTTTCCTCGCTAAACTCCAGGGGTCTTCCCCCTTCCAGTAAATTCACAATCCCCCCAGAACTTTCTAGGTCCAGATTGACCTTCTCTATATTAAAAGTTTCCCCTGAATAGCCCATGGCCGCCAATATCCTTCCCCAATTGGCATCTTCGCCGAAAAATGCTGTCTTGACTAGGTTAGATGTGAGAATACTCTTGGCTATCTTTTTGCCCGACTCAAAGCTTCTAGCCCCCTTAATGTTCACCTCTAAGAACTTCGTAGCCCCTTCCCCATCTCTGACTATGGAGGTGGCCAGGTACTTTAGGCTGTCAAGGAGCATCTTGAAAAACTGCTCATATTCCCTGCCTTCCTTGTCAATTATCGGATTCCCCGCCAGACCATTGGCTAGTAGGATTACAGAATCGTTGGTGCTGGTATCCCCGTCAACTGTTATCATATTAAATGTTAGGTTTACTCCTTTGATTAGGGCCTTTTGCAGCATTTCCTGGCTTATATTTACATCAGTCAATACAAATCCCAATAGGGTCGCCATATTTGGTTCTATCATGCCTGCACCCTTGCCCATTGAACCCATATTCACTTCTACACCGCCTATTTCACTAGTGAGGCCATATTCTTTTATAAAGCTATCCGTAGTCATTATTGCCTCCGCTGCATCTAGGCCGTCTTCCCTCTTGTCACCTAAGCCAGCTACAAGGCCTTCTATGCCCTTGACTATCTTGTCCATGGGCAGTGGCTGGCCTATAATCCCCGTAGAACAGACTAGAACCTGGTTTGCATTTAAACCCAGCTCCTTGGCACATGTCTGAGCCATGGTCCTGGTATCTTCCTGGCCCTGCTTTCCCGTAACGGCATTGGCATTGCCACTGTTGATGACTATTGCCTGTATGGGGGATTTTTGCCCCAGTAGGTCTTTATCCCAGATGACGGGAGCCGCCTTAATATGGTTGCTGGTAAAGGCACCAGCATATACTGAAGGCTGCTGGCTATAGATTATGGCCATGTCCTTTTTATTCTTCTTTACCCCCGTGTGCCCCCCTGTTGCCTTAAAGCCTTTAGCTGCTAAAATTCCATTTATATTAAATTTCATTCTACCAATCCTCTCTTCTTATTAAATTGGGAATGAGGGTATCATCTGAAGTCCCATATCCTCCTCGAATCCCATACTTATATTCATATTTTGTAGGGCCTGGCCTGCAGCCCCTTTTAAAATATTGTCTATGGCTGTGACGCATATAAGCTTATTACTGTCCTCATTTACCTGAAAACTAATATCGCAATAGTTGGAGCCCTTAACCCACCTGGTCTGGGCATAGTGTCCGTCCTTCAACAGGCGAATAAAGCCTTCATGCCCATAGTAACTTTCGTAAACTTCCCTGACCCTTTTCTGGGTCACGCCTCCAGCTAGGTTTGCATAAACAGTTGCCAATATCCCCCTATTCATGGGAACCAAGTGAGGTGTAAATAATACATTGGTCTTGTAACCAGTTAGCTTAAGGATTGTTTCATCTATTTCCGGCTTGTGCCTATGGCCGAAGAGATTATATGCCTTGGTGTTTTCATTGGCTTCTGTGTAGTGGCTGTCTAGGGAAAGGCCCCTGCCAGCCCCTGTCAATCCCGTCTTTGCATCTATTATAATGTCCTCAGGACCTATTATTTTCTCCTTCAAGAGGGGAAGTAGTGTCAAGAGTGAGGCAGTCACATAACAACCGGGATTTGCGATTAGTCTGGCATCCCTTATCTTCTCCCTATTCCACTCACTTAATCCGTATACAGCCTGATCTATTAGAGCCTTGCTATCATGTTCCTCAGTATACCAGTCCTTGTATAGGCTATAGGGCAGCCTGTAGTCAGCTCCCAGATCTATAATCTTGCTCCTTTTGAGCCTTTCTTCACTGACCCACTTGCTGCTGTGTCCATGGGGTAGGGCCAAAAATATCAAATCGTAGTCATCTTCCAATTCTTCCTGGCAGATTAAGTTTATATTCTTTTTAAAATGGGGATATACGTCATCATAGGCCTCCCCCCTATAGGTCTTGGATGTAACTACTGACAATTCCACCTTGGGATGCTGCAAGAGCAACCTAACCAATTCCCCCCCTACATAGCCTGTAGAGCCAATAACTGCAATTTTTTTCATTGCTTCCCCTCCTCAAATAAATAAAAATCCCTCATCTCTAATAAAGAGACGAAGGATTCGCGGTGCCACTCTTATTGAAATAGATTTACCTATTTCCACTCATTTTTATAACGGCCTTGCCGTAGACCTTCATGGGCCCTCTTCAATATGGCCTTGTTTGTTAGACTTTCACCCTACTCTAACTCGCTTTTAACTCCACCATACCTACTCTTCCAATCTTCAGGTCCTATATATTCAATTGTATATAAAAAAATCCCTCATCTCTAGTAAAGAGACGAAGGATTCGCGGTACCACTCTTATTGAAATAGATTTACCTATTTCCACTCATTTTTATAACGGCCTCGCCGTAGACCTTCATGGGCCCTCTTCAATATGGCCTTGTTTGTTAGACTTTCACCCTGCTCTAACTCGCTTTTAACTCCACCATACCTACTCTTCCAATCTCCAGATCTTAAATATTCGATTGATTTGCAAAATAATGTAATTAATAATAGATTATATATTGTCTAATTGTATTTGTCAAGCATTATTTTAAACTTTATTTACTGTCTCCCAAGGCTAATTCTATACCCATTACCCTAGCTAAGCCCTCTCCATACTTGGGATCTGCCTTATAGCAGTTTTCTATATGTCTAATCTTGATAAATTCTGCTACACCTTCCATGTTCCTAGCAGTATTCTGGAATAGGACCTCTTGCTGTTCCTCCGTCATCAACCTAAATAGTTTACCTGGTTGAGTATAGTAGTCGTCATCGTCTTCCCTAAAATTATACCTCATTATATCGCCTTCTACAGCCTGAGCTGGTTCTTGGTATTCTTTTTGCTCCTCCCATTCACCAAAGCTATTTGGTTCATAGTGCAACCTAGAGCCTAAATTGCCATCTACCCTCATCTGGCCATCCCTATGAAAACTGTGGTAGTCTTTAACAGCCTTTGGAAAATTAACAGGTATTTGGTGGTGGTTTACACCCAGCCTATATCTTTGAGCATCTCCATAGGAGAATAGTCTACCCTGTAGCATTCTATCAGGAGAAAAGCTAATTCCAGGTACTACCGACGCAGGATTAAATGCCGCCTGCTCCACATCTTGAAAGTAGTTGTCTGGATTTCTGTTTAATTCCAGTTCGCCGACTTCTATGAGTGGGAAATCCCCCTTATACCATACCTTGGTCAAGTCAAAGGGATTGTAGTCCAGATTATCGGCCTCTTCCTCAGTCATGATTTGAACATAGAAGGTCCACTTTGGGAAGTCTCCCTTTTCAATTGCCTCATAAAGGTCCCTTTGATGGCTTTCCCTGTCATTAGCAATAATTGATGCTGCTGCTTCGTCTGTCAGGTTCTCTATTCCTTGTTGGCTTACGAAATGGAACTTAACCCAGTGCCTTTCATTCTCTGCATTGATAAAACTAAAGGTATGGGATCCAAAGCCATGCATATGCCTATAGGATTTTGGTATACCCCTGTCACTCATTGTGATAGTCACCTGGTGAAGTGCCTCTGGCAGTGAAGACCAAAAATCCCAATTGTTTGTGGCGCTTCTCATATTTGTCCTAGGGTCCCTCTTGACGGCATGATTCAGGTCTGGAAACTTTAGTGGATCCCTAAAGAAAAATACGGGAGTATTGTTCCCTACTAAATCCCAATTCCCCTCTTCAGTATAGAACTTTATTGCAAAACCCCTTATATCTCTTTCGGCATCTGCAGCCCCTCTTTCACCTGCCACAGTTGAAAATCTCATGAAAACATCGGTTTCCTTCCCAATTTCTGAGAAGATATTGGCCTTTGTATACCTTGTAATATCCTTGCTTACAGTGAACTTTCCAAAGGCTCCTGAACCCTTGGCATGCATCCTTCTCTCTGGTATAACTTCCCTGTCAAAATGAGCTAGTTTCTCTAAAAACCAAATATCCTGCAAGACCATAGGTCCCCTTTTGCCTGCTGTCATAATGTCCTGATTGTTTGCTACGGGAGAACCCGTAACAGTGGTCATCTTTTTCTTTTTTTCCATTTCCAGTCCCCTTTCATGTTTTTATTTTAATAATGTATTCATTACACCATTTATCTATAATTACCCCCTTTGATTTGGCTCAAACAAGCAATCTTGGTTTCCTATGAATTTTTCACACTATTTTTTACTTTGGATCATTCCATCAAATCAACCAATTGTCTTAGCATATTTCCATATATCATATTTAGTATCAAAATCTAGTTTAGATTTTTATACCTTTCTATATTAGTATCACTCAAAAATTCATAGGCATCATTTATCTCTTGAAATTTCTGGGTTGCATTAAGAGCCTTATTTACATCCGGGTGATACTCTTTAGCCTTTTTCCTATAGGCAAGTTTTATTTCATACTTATCTGATTTATAATTTATATCTAGTAAGTCACAACTCTTTTCATATCTGTTTTTAAAATCAATATTTGGATTAGTATATACCTGATTTTTATATCCGTAATTTTGACTATTCCAACTATAGCTTCCATAATCCCCGTTTCTTTGTGAATTTTGATACTCAGTCCATTGCCTGAATCTTTCCTCCCATTCTTTTTGCTGAGCTTTCTGTCTCTTGTCCTGCTCCTCTCTCCTTCTCTCTTCTTCCATTCTCCTATACTTCCTTCCATATTCACCAAAGCTTTGGAAGCGAGTTTTTCTACCATTTATTAGGTTATCGGCATAATCAAATAAGTATTCTGTCATAGAATATTTAATATATTTTAGATAGGATACAAATTTACTTCCCAGTATAGGAAAAACTATAAGAAATATTATTACTAAGGTTGCCAAGGGATTGAAAAGTATTCTTGGACCTATTAAGAGGAAAAATAAAATCCCCCCCATAGAGATAATAGACAAGAGACCCTTACCAATACTTTTAACTACTCCTATTATTGACTCTACTAGATAAATAAATATGGCAAAGATTGTTTCAATACACTTAGCTAATCCATATACAATTTTACCATATACCTTTTTAAATATAATCATATAAAATATACCCCACAGCTTAACATCATTATTAAGTCCTTCCTTCAAATTTTTCCTGACACTTTGGACATGTTATAGTAATTCTTCCTTTTCCTCTAGGGAGTCTTAGCTCTCTTTTACAGTTAGGACATTTAACGTATTTATGTGTTTTTCTTTCTTTAAACTTTCTATTTAGTCTAGTATATCTCGAATAGACAGGAGATATAAACATCGAAAATTTATAGTTTTCCATTCTTCGTTTAGCTAGATCTTTGGAGAACATCCTAAAAATACTAAATACTAAGGGTATATAAGAAATAATTGTAAATAGTGATAATTTAGTCCAGCTTCCTATTAAGGTTAATATGATGCTTACTCCTATCAATGTCATGGAAAGCTGATCGCCACCATACCTACCCTTCATAAATTTTCTTAATATATTCATAATAATTTCCCCTTTTAAAATTCTAATTTTTTAACGATTATAAAATCCCATAGTCTTGCTTGCTTGATCAAAATCTAAAACAATTATTATTAAAGAATGATTGTTTGAAAGTTTCATTGCCTTGCAAGCATATCTGCTATTGAATAAATATCTGATGTAAAGGAGCATATTTTAAATATTCATTTATCCATCAATTTTGACTTTGCAAATATCATTTTCCCAGCTGATGTTTGTAGGGCTATGGGTGATATATTGCTCCTTTTCTCCGTTAATTACTCTTTAATATAAAGGTATAATAACAAATGAATATAAACTGAATATGAACTGACTATTATTTTTATTGTTTAAATATAGTTAATATTATTATGTTATAATCTTTTTAGGAGGTGGAGCTATGATTAATATCTTAATTGTGGAAGACGATTTAAAGTTAAATAAACTATTTTCCACTGTATTAGAAAGAAATGGCTATAATACCTATTCTGCTGAAGACGGCGAAAGAGCCCTGAAAATTCTAGACCAGGAGCACATTGATTTGATAATTTCTGATATTATGATGCCAAATATGGATGGATATGAACTAACAAGAGCATTAAGGGAAGCAAATTATAACTTACCTATCCTGATGGTTACGGCCAAGGAAGACTTTCAAGATAAGAAGACTGGATTCAAAATTGGAGTAGACGATTACATGGTAAAGCCAATCGATGTAAATGAAATGGTCTTAAGAGTGGAGGCTCTGCTTAGAAGAGCCCATATAGTCAGCACTAGGAAAATTAACATCGGAAATACAAGCCTCAATTATGATTCTTTAACAGCCCTTATCGAGGATGAAGAACTCCTTCTTCCCCAAAAGGAATTTCTTTTAATTTATAAATTACTTTCTTATCCAAATAAAATATTTACTAGACAACAGTTGATGGATGAAATATGGGGCATGGATTCAAATACAGATGAAAGAACAGTAGATGTTCATATAAATAGGCTAAGAGATAGGTTTAAAAAATCTACAGGTTTTGAAATTGTTACTATTAGGGGACTTGGCTACAAGGTGGTGAATAAAAATGGAAAGATATAGCCCTAAATTAAGAATTTATTTTACCCTACTTATATTCACAATAATGCTATCTGCTGCATTGATAATGGGTTTTTTGGCCTTTTTACTTTTAAAAACAGGACACCTTAACTTAACCAATCGTAACCCTTTATCACCTTTATGGTTTATATTGTTTATGAGCGTAATAATAGGAACCAGTATATCTGCCTTTGTGGCAAATAAAATACTGAAGCCCATAACAGATTTTAGCATTGCTACAGATAAAATTGCCAAAGGCGATTTTGATATAAGGATTGATGAAGATAGCCCCATTGAAGAGATTAGGGATTTGGCTAAGAATTTTAATATAATGGCCCAGGAACTATCAGGTATTGAAACTTTAAAAAATGACTTTATTACCAATGTGTCTCATGAATTTAAAACACCTATTGCAGCTATTGAGGGTTATGCAACACTTTTACAGGGCGATATATCAAACCCTGAATATGCTGATTATACACAAATGATTATACAGAGTGCCAGACAATTAAATAGTCTGTCTAACAATATTCTTAGTCTTTCCAAATTGGAAAACCAAGAAATTATATTGGAAAAAGTCTCCTATCGCCTTGATGAGCAAATTAGAAGTGCTGTTCTAATGCTAGAACCTGAATGGAGCCCAAAAAATCTTGATTTACAAATTGATTTGATTAATGCAGAGTATGTTGGTAATGAAAGTTTTTTAATGCAGGTTTGGTTAAACTTAATTTCTAATGCTATCAAATTCACTCCTGAAAATGGATATATTCAAATTAGATTAATCAAGGAGGATTATTCCCTAATATTCACAATTACTGATAACGGCATAGGGATTAATAAAACAAATATTAATCACATATTTGATAAGTTTTATCAAGGGGATATCACTAGAAAAACTGTAGGTAATGGTTTGGGTCTAGCCTTAGCAAAACGCATTATTGATTTATCTAACGGTTCTATTTCTGTAAAAAGTGTAATTGAGAAGGGAACCACTTTTACAGTTAGATTGCCTGTTGCCCTTTGATCGGAAATACTAATATGCATTTTCATTTTAATATATCTTTATTAATTAATACTATTAATTAC
>Ga0265293_10011012_pt1 | contig 12456 bp, 11 predicted proteins | sample Munlanlewell138R_FD_192505 | JGI IMG/M metagenome (GOLD analysis project Ga0265293, IMG submission 192505) | Leachate microbial communities from a municipal landfill in Southern Ontario, Canada - Leachate well 138R | ecosystem: Engineered > Solid waste > Landfill > Unclassified | place: Canada... | reverse complement strand
CCCCTACTGGGGATATATTACTTTTTTTTATATCTTTTGTCAAGAAAACTTGCATTATTCTTACAGAGTTGTATAATAGAGACTATTGTGATATTTAGTGATAAAGATAGAAAACGATTATTACCTTTTACTGACAATTTACTTTCTCTCAATAGAAAACTTAATTTAGGAACAAGTATATTAACACCATTAAATTATTTAGAAGAAAAAAATAAATTTTTCCGGTCAGAGACATACAATCCGCATTTTATTTATCAAAAACAAGATACTTCTGCTTCAAAAAAAGAACTCCTCTCGCTTATAGAGCAGCTGAAAACAATAAAGCTCCCTTCCGATATACATTCATATTTATATAATTATTTAGAATCAGCAGATAAAACATTTTCGTGTATTGATTCAATTGGTACTGAAAAATTTGCTGATACTGCGCACCATATTTTCCCTTTTCAAAATGTAGATGGAAAAAATTTTCTGAGAATTATGCCAACAATCTCTTTTTGTTCAACAGATACCTGCAAAATTAGAGACGCTGAAGAAATGGCAGAAATATTTAGAGAGTATATAAAAGAGACTGGACTTACTTGTGAAATAGTTATTGATTATCATAATGATCATATTATCCGAGTACATCGTAATAAATTAATTATTGGAGCAAAAGTAAAAAGATACTGTGGAAATGTTAAAAGACTTATTGTACATGAAATTGAAAGCCATGTTTTCCAACGAAATAATCTTGCGAAAACAGAAAACCCACTACTCCGTATATTTCCTCATGCAGACTCCATGCTATGGGGAGAAGGACTTGCTGTATATAATGAAATTAATTCGGGAACTATTACGCAAACTGCATACGAAACTTACTATTATAGATTAAAAGCTGTTGAGATGATTCAGAAAAGCTTCCGGGAGATTTTTGAGTATTTATCTCGATATGTAAAACCTGAAAAAGCATATATGATTACATACCGTGTAAAAAGAGGTATGGGAGACACGAGCCTTGGAGGAGGATATGCAAAAGATGCATCATATGCATTAGGATACACAGCAGTTAACTCATATCTTAAAAATAACGGAAGTATTGAACTGTTATATCTATGTCGAGTTCCAGACATAGGAAAACTTTTACTAGAGAATGAGCTACTCGAACCAACTACAGTAAAACTTCCTAAACGCATCTCAACTCAGTCAAAATACATGTCTCCATCTCAACATATTTCTCCAAGAATATTACTCAGATAATAGAATTTCTTCTCATGATATAATTTGGGAAATTATGGAAGAGAGCATCCTTCTCACTTCAAAAATTGCGTGGGTAGTAAATAATAATCTTTCATGGGAAGAGTCCTTCTATCCTACTTTAGTTGAAAAAATTAAAAAATCACATTCTCATTTTAGTACAAATTTTGAGATGAAAATCACACCACTCACTCAAGAGTTGTATTTGAATACATTTCTTCCGTTATATACAGCACAGATTGGGAGTAAAACTACGTACCGTCTAGATCTAGAAAATCAAAAAGATTTTATTTTACAACGCATAAAAGACACTACAATTCAAACATTTCTTGCAGGTGTGTATGAAAAAACTTCTCATAACTTTGCAGGCGGAATTTTGTTTTCTGTCTGGGAAGATAAAATAACGATTATCCATAGAGTATTTAATCGGGTAATGAGCAAACAATATAAAAAGCAGACAACGTTGGATTTTTGGGCAGAATCACAGTTTAGAGAGTATACAAATACTCTGAAAATTAAACGCTTAACTCATGGATCAGGAGAGAATCCGTGTATAGATTCAATTGGCTTAACTGAGTTCAAATTAAAAGTAGGCGCATTGCCAGAGATCTCTGAAAAAAGTGGAGATCCTATCCAACCTTCTTTTGAAAAAATACGTCAGAATAAAAGTATTGGGATGTATTTTGATAAAGTAGTTGGAACAAAATATACTCGTTCTACATTAGTGTATACACCTGAATCAGATATGACCCAGGTAGATTTTCTTAGTTCAATCCTTATCTGGGCAGGACTTGAAACGAAATTTCAAATACTCTCATAATCTATTTTATTATCCTTCTCTTACAAAAAAACTGTATGCTCAAGATATGAAGTTATTTTATACGTTTCTAATAAGTATTTTTGTTTTTTTAGCAAGTACTTCTCCTACTTTTGCACAAACTCTCTCAAAAGGAGATAATCCAACGTTACAAAAAAACCAAACAATAAATGGGGACTATTTTGCAACTGGTGACAAAGTAGTTATATCTGGGACAGTGAATGGCGATGCCTATGTGGCAGGAGGATCCATACTCATTGACGGAAAAATTAATGGTGATTTATTAGTAGCTGGAGGTAATGTAACAATTCGTGGGGATATTGCACAAGATGTTCGTGCAGCCGGTGGAAATATTACCATATCTTCACATATAGGAGGGAATACAACCATAACAGGGGGAAGTGTAACCATCACAGATAGCGCATCTCTTTCTGGATCACTTGTTGCAGGAGTAGGAAACTTAGAAATATATGCTCCTGTAAAAAAAGGTATGACAATCGGAGGAGGAACTGTACAAATAGGTAATCAGGTAGGTGGAGACATTACTGCAGGAGTTGGAGAACTTAATTTTTCTTCAGATGCAAACATACAAGGCAATATTTCATATTGGAGTAATAATAAAGTAAATATATCTCAAGGAGCATCGATTAGTGGACAAGTATCTCACTTCCCACCGTCTCAACAGCATGACTCATCAAAGGATGGAGCAAAAGGATTATTTACAGGTATATCATTTATATTTACCCTAGCAAGCTTTCTCACTGCTCTCCTTCTTGGGATTTTATGTATGCGATTCTTCCCTCGATTTTTTGATAAAACAGCACAGATAATAAGAACGAGTCCAGGAACTGCGTTTCTTACTGGCCTTATCACGTTCATTGTTGTTCCGTTTGTCGGATTATTCCTTTTTATAACGATATTTTTAATCCCTCTTTCTATATTACTCATGGGTATCTATTTCATAGTGCTGTATATCAGTAAGATATTTGTCGCATATACCATTGGGAAAAAAGGGGCAGAGATTGTAAATGTTACATGGAGCCGGGGATTTGTATTTGCAGCAGGTCTTATTATCTACTATGCAATTACCTCAATACCTGTTATTGGATGGATAATCTCTTTTGTAGGAGTAATTTTTGGATTAGGAGCATTAATCTCTGCAAAAAGAGCTTACTACTCGATCTTTGCAAAAAAGTTATAGTCTTTATTTTTTAGATTCAAAACGTAACGCAACAGAGTTAATACAGAATCTTTTCCCTGTTGTCTCTTGTGGTCCATCATCAAATACATGTCCTAAATGACTTCCACAATTATTACATCGAACTTCAATTCTGTGCATCCCATGAGAATAATCATCTAATAATTCCACTTTTCCATCAATTGATTTATCAAATGATGGCCATCCACAATCTGAGTGAAATTTTGTACCACTTGAGAACAATTCTTGGCCACAAGCAGCACATTCATACATTCCTATCTCAAAGTTATTTACAAACTTTCCAGTAAATGGAGCCTCTGTTCCTTGCTCTCTTAATACACGGTATTGCTCAGGAGTTAATTGCTGCCTCCAGTAAGAATTATCTTTTTTCTTTAAATCACTCATACTATTATTATACTCCTTCTATACAAAGTTTAAATTTATGAGAGTAAAGAAATAATAAAGATCTGATATAATCTTTTCATGGCAGAGATTATAGAATTTATTACTCCACAAAAAGTTTTACTCAAAGGACTCACGATAGGAAATTCAACTGCACAAACTTGGTATATTGTTGTGCATGGACTAGGCGGAAGTATGCTCTCTCTGAGCACCCTTGCCCCCCAACTTGCAAACCAGAACTCTTCAGTTCTTGTTTTTAATAATAGAGGACATGATCTCATCTCTCGGATTAAGAAAATAGACAAAAGAAAGAAATCAGGATACTTTTCATTTTATGGTGGTGCAGGACACGAAGTATTTACAGACTGTGTAGATGATATCCAAGGGGCAGTAGAGTTTGTAAAAACAAAAGGAGCAAAAAAAATAATACTCGTAGGACACTCAACAGGAAGCCAAAAATCTATTTATTATCTGAGTAAATCGAACAATCAAGATTTAATTGATCAGGTTATCCTTCTTTCCCCACTCAGTGATTTTGCAGGAATAATAAACAGAGTTGGACTTGAAGAGTATGAAAGTATTCTAAAAATCGCAAAAGCACTTGTTGATCAAGGGTCCCCCCATGTACTTCTTCCTTCAACCATTTGGGCTGAACCTATTGCTGCACAACGTTTTTTAAGTCTCTATACACCAGTGAGTGAAGAAGATATTTTCTCCTATCCTACTCCAGATAAACCTACAATTCTTTCAAATATACATACCCCTCTTTCTGTAATACTTGGTGATAGTGATGAGTATGCAGATCGCTCTATAACAGAAATTAAAAAGTGGTTTGATACTCACCATTCTTCAAGAAAATATACTTCATATATTGTAAAAGAAGGTACCCATGGATTTGATGGAAAAGAAAATACAGTTGCTCAGTATATAAAAAAGTTGATTCAATAGCCTCTACTCTGCTTACTTGCAATATCCATGCCTACACTCCATAATAAAACTATGAAACGTATTCTTTTGGCAGGCGTTTTGTTTCTAGCGCTCGGCATTATCGCAATAGTACTTTGGTCCACAGATTATTTTCATAGAACTGAAAACATCCCTTCTTTACAAGATATTGCTAAAGCTCCCCAAACTGAACAAGACATTCCACGATTGACTACTATTGCTACAGGACTTTCAGTTCCTTGGGAAATTGTGTTTCTTTATGATGACTCGTTGTTAGTTACAGAAAGGGCTGGCAATATTGTGCGCATTAATCCGAAGACTGGAGATACCCAAACAATTTATACAATTCCAAACGTAAAAGAAATTGGAGAAGGAGGATTACAAGGTATGGTACTCCACCCAGATTTTCAAAAGAACAAATATATTTATGTGTACTATACATACTCAGGAGGGGGAAATAATACCCTCAATAGAGTATCAAGGTTTACCTATGAAAATAATACATTTTCAAACGAAGAAGTCATCGTAGATACAATACCAGGAGCAGCAAATCATGATGGAGGAAGAATTGCATTTGGACCTGATAACTATCTGTACATCACCACTGGGGATGCACAAGAACCAAGTCTTGCCCAAACAAAAAACTCACTTGCAGGGAAAATCCTTAGGGTCACAGACACAGGCAAACCTGCTTCAAACAACCCATTCCAAACGCAAGTTTTTTCTTATGGACATAGAAATCCTCAAGGTCTTTGTTGGGATGACCAAGACAATTTATTTGCTACAGAACATGGCCCATCAGGTACTGGTAGTGGATTTGATGAATTAAACGTAATCAGACCAGGAATAAACTATGGATGGCCTACAATTCAAGGAGATCAAACTCGACAGGGTATGCAAACACCATTAATTCAGTCAGGATCTCAAGACACCTGGGCACCTGCAGGAGCTGCTTGTATCAATGGCTCTGTATTCTTTGGGGGTTTGAGAGGAAGCGCATTATATGAAGCAAAAATTCATGGAGATCTAGTAAATCTGAAAACTCATTTAAAAGGTGAGCTTGGAAGAATTAGAGCTGTTGTAAAAGGACCTGATGGGATGCTGTATATCTCTACCAGTAATAAAGACGGAAGAGGTGTACCAAAAGCAGAAGATGATAGAATTATACGAGTAAATCCTACTAAATTCTAATGCGACATAAATACCCTTATATTATTCTTCTTTTTATTGTGCTCATCTCAGTCTATCTAGTACTATTCTCAAATAAAGCAAATGTTCCACAAAATAATCCTCCACAGGTCTCTCCTACTCCTTCTAACGTAAGTAGCTATACAGCGTCTTTCCTTATTTTTATAAATGGAATTCAACAACCATTCAACTCTCCTACGTACTTCTCTTTGTCTCCAGATATTTATATTGAAGGAAAAAATCCAGCAATTATACATGTTGAAAAAGGGAATGTTGTCTGGAGTGATTTTTTCAGTACTCTCCCTATGGGAATCTCTGAAACATGTCTTACTCTTTCTTCAAGAACGTTTTGTAACGAAGATGATGATCTTGTCACAAGTACCTCTGGAAAACTGGTATTCATACTCAATGGAAAAGAAAATCCAAAAGCACTCAACACACCAATTAATCCTGGTGACAAACTACTCATTACGTATGGGAATCTTACCTCTCAACAGCTACAATCTCAGTATAATCTCATTCCAGAAATGGTTACTTCTGAGTCTGCCCAGTTGGAATTGGAAGAGTAAAGATAAAAGTGGTGCCACGACTTCGAGAAGTCCTTTTTTTTGTTTTTTTCTTTGATCCATTACTTTCTATCCATATTTTTCCTTTATGTTGTTTAATAATAGTGGAGGTGATGTATAACCCAATCCCTAAACTTGGCTGATCAGTTGTTGCACTAGAAGCTCTATAAAATCTATTAAATACTTTCGTTTGCTGAGAAGGAGGAATTCCTTGTCCATAATCTTTTACACTTACCGTAAGATTTGATTTGTCCGTTTTAACAGTTATCACTACTTTTGTTTTTTGTGGAGAGTATTTCACTGCGTTTGTAATTAAATTAGTTAATACTTGGCCGATTCTATTTTTATCTGCGAAAATGCGTACTGATGTTTTTCCTTTTATAACAATCTCTCTTTCAGGATTTGTCCTTTGAATAGTGGTTACTGTGTCAGAAATCAACTCTCCAATATCAAACCATTCAAGATTTAATTGTATACTCCCTGTTCTGATTCGAGATAAATCTAAAAGATCATTTGTTAACTCCACCATTCTATTGACTTGTCCCTGTAGCTTCTCTACCAAAGAGTATTCAGGCCTTTTTGGAGATATTTTTCTTCCGAGAATGTCTGAATAGAGTTTAATACTCGTGATGGGCGTTTTAAGTTCATGACTTGCGATACTAATAAACTCATCTTTATTTTCCTCTTTCTTTTTCTCTTCCCGTATATCTTTAATAAGGATTGTAGCTCCCTCAAGTTTTCCTTCAATAATAACTGGAGTTGCGGTTATAGATATAGGGATTGATCGATACCGGGTTTTTAAAACATACTCTGAAGATACGAGCTTTTTACCAGAATGGACTGCAGACTCTAACTTCTGTATATTTTTTGGATCATAACTTTTTATTAACCCAGAAATCTTTCTATTTAATACAAGTCTTATTTCCTTATTAATAAGTTGCTGGGCTGTTTCATTCATATTCATTACTCTACCCGATGCATTTACAGTAATTAAGCCCTCTCCAATACTTGCTAAAATTGCTTGTGCTTCAAAATCAAACAGTTCATACCTCATAATCGCAAAGGCAATGATTATTGCCATCACTGTTGTTAAAGGAACTGCAGATGGGAAAATATGAATCCCAAAAAGAGGTAATATTCCATCTGTTACTGTACCGATAAGTAAAGGAATAAGAACTGCAATAATGAGTAATACTACTTGTCTTCTTTTTATGTAATTTGTCGTTCTACGATAAAACTGAACTAACACTACAATAGATGCGATCATCAATGACTCAAGCCACAACAAAAATACCCAGAAATATTGACCTGGTTGAGAATTATACCCCCAGTCATTAATAACAATTGCTTCCTGACTATGGTTATCTATAAGAAAAGTTGTCCAAGATAAGTAGAGAAAAATAATTGCTGGAAGAGAAAGGTATACCGTAACCCAAAAGTTTTTTAATAGAGCGTATCGTTTTACAAAACCAAGTGAGAATAAGAAAAATATTGCAGGTAACGTAACATATCCAAGTGCTGATATTCGGTCAAGTTGGACATACATATTTGCAGATAAGCCCAACCAATTAATGATTATCTGAGGCACGCCCCAGACAGTTATTGCAATCAAAAAGAGCGCAAATGTAACAATAACAGGAGATCTATCTGGACGCCTGAGTAAAAGGTACAAAAGCCCTAAATTGTTAGCAGCTGCAATAATGAGAAGAATTGTATAGAGATCAGCTGTGTTAACTGTACCCATAGTATCTGGCTTATTGTACCATACAAAATCAATTAACTATATTTTAATATCCTGTAAAATCTTCCCGCCAAATTTGTTCATCAGCTATATTTAAATCATATAGTTCATCTTCTACAGCCTGACACATTCTTTCTGGCCCCACAATGTAAAAGTGTGTTTTTAAAAAATTAGGTATGTATTCTACAATGAAATCTTCCGATACCTTTCTATTTTCTCCTTTCCAATTAGCTTCTTGAGTCATTGAAAATATGAGATGAAAATTAGAAAGTTTTGTTTTATACGATTCTAATAAATCTTTATACACTGTAGATTTTTGAGATTTATTAAAATATATCAAGGTAATTGGGTGTTTACTTCCTTTTGTTATACTTTCTTCAAAAACACTCAATACTGCAGTAATCCCTATACCTCCAATAATAAATGCCAGAGGCACATTTTTTTGTGTTGGAAGTATTAACTCTCCATATGGAGCAGTATATTCAATAGTATCGCCTTTTTGTAATCCGTGAAGTTCATGTTTAAATGCAGAATCTCTTAACCGGACAGCAATACGAAACTTTTTTTTAGAAAGGTCCATAAATGCAATAGATATATGCCTACGAAGCCCTCTACTATCTGGAGTACTCACTCTCTTTTTGAGTGTAATATACGTATAATCACCAGGTTTCCAAGATATCTCATCGGTAAATGAGAAAGTATACTCCCAGGTTTGGAAACCTATTTGTTTTTTTGAGAGAAATGTTGCAGTATTACTTTTGTATATTAGTTTTTGTGTCATTCGTTTTTATGTCATGGCCACCAAACTGGTTTCTCAGTGCTGACAAAACTTTTCCAGTATAACTTGGATTTTTCTCAGAAAGTATTCTAAATTTGAGTGATTCTTCAATAATTTTTACTGGTACATTCATCTCATGTGCAGCATCAACAGTCCACTTCCCTTCTCCTGTATGCTGTACTGATCCTGATACTTGGTCAAGTGGTTGTCCGTATAACTTAAATGCCCTGTATAACCACTCAATTAATCGAGACTCTATAACACTCCCGTTGTTATAAATTTTACTTACTTCTTCTAAATCAAGCGAGTATTGAGATTTTTTCAGTACAGTAAATCCTTCTGCAATTGCTTGCATCATCCCATACTCTATGCCGTTATGAACCATTTTGACAAAATGCCCAGCTCCTTCACCTTCAAAATGAGCTAATGACTCTACTCCTGCAACATCAGTAAAAAGAAGAGAGTGTTTTTTATATAATGCAGAACTACCACCTATCATTAAACATGCACCACTCCGTGCTCCACCAGGTCCACCTGAAACACCTACATCAATAAAGTTAATACCTTTTTTTTGTAATTTTTGAGATCTTATTTTTGCATTTTTATACAATGAATTTCCTGCATCAATAACTGTATCTCCCCGTTGTAAAAAATGAATTAATCCTGATTTACCAAAAAGTGTTTCTTCAACTGCATCTCCTTCTGGAAGCATCATCCAGACAGTTCTTGGTGCTTGTAATGAATCAACAAACTCTTTGAGGGAATATGCTCCTTTTATTCCCTCTTCTTCATATTTTCGGGTTATTTCAGGTGTTCTGTTATACCCAACAACTGTCCACCCTTTTTCAGACAATCTCCGTGCAATATTTCCACCCATTTTACCTAATCCAACAATTCCCACTTCTTTTCTCATCACTTTCTTTTTAGATAAAGAAACAGAAGCTGTTAATTCTGCGTCAGGATTCTCTCCTTTTTTATATGTATGGAGAGGAACTAAGTTATTTTGCCATGCAGTCCAAATAGGATCAATAAACTTCCACATTGCTTTTATTTCGTCTGTACTAACAAATAGTATCTGATTCCCGTAAATACAATCGAGTAATAATTTTTCATACTCTTCTACATACTGAACTCTGTCTGCAACATCACGATAATAAAAATTTAATACACCCGGAATTACTCCCTCATCTAGCCCAGGCTTCTTATTCCAAAAATGAATATTGATCGTCTCTGTTGGCTCTATCCCTATGACAATTTTATTTTTCTGATGTTCACCGTTTGGACAAAAACAATGTTTTGGATGTTTCAGCGTGATAACAATTTCTTTTCTCTGTTCTTCCATTGATTTTCCACTTTCAATTGTGATAGGTATTCCTGCAAATCGAGGATGATTTATAGTGGTAATAATTTTAAAATATGTCTCTGTTTGTGATTTCTGTTGTACTCCATCTATTGATTGATACCCTGTATACTGTGCTCTAAATGTTTGTTTCTTTATTTGCTCTGCAGTGAGTGTAGGAAGATAGGCTAAAATATCTGCTCGTTTTTTTCGAATCTCCTCAGGAGTATTAGATAGTGGAGTTTCCATAAAAATTAATGCAAGCATCTGCAATAAATGATTCTGTCCCACGTCTCGTAATGCACCTACTCCATCATAAAATTTACCTCTTTGTTCTACACCTAGTGTTTCGTGTAATGTGAGATGAACACTCTCAATCAAACCATTATCCCAAGAAGACTCAAAAAGATTATTAGAAAAACGGAAATTTAAGATATTTTGAAGCATCTCTTTTGCAAGATAGTGATCAATCCTATAAATCTGTTCTTCTTTAAAAAGTTTTGCCAACATGATATCTAACTCTTCTGCAGTATTCGAATCTTTGCCAAATGGTTTCTCCACTAATACACGAGTCCAGCCTTCTTCAGGACTACACGGTTCTGTTAGTCCAGAATCAGCTAAATTTTGAAAAATAGATTTATAATATTCTGGAGGGACAGCTAAATAAAATAGTTTATTTGCACAGACATTCCATTGGTCATCTGCACGTCCGAGTATCCCTGCCAGTTCTTCATAACTTCCATAAGACTGGAAATCTCCAGAATGGTAAAAAATATGTTGAAGGAATTTTTCAAGGTGCTCTTTATTTTGAGAAAAATCTTTCTGTTTTTTTAGTACTGTTCTTATATGTTCTTGGAATTGCTCACGAGTTAAATCACGACGTGCAAAACCAATAATTTTAAGCATTGTAGGCAATTTTTTTGCAATATAAAGATGGAAAAGCGCCGGTGCAATTTTTTTAGCAGTAAGATCCCCCGTTGCACCAAATATTACGAATACTGTAGGAAGATCTCTTCTTTGCATATAACGACTTTAGTTATATCACAAGAAAGCTTATTCTCAAAGAGGTTATTACGGACAAAACAGAACATATGCAAGATCTGCACTTCAAAAAGTAATAAGTTGTATCACATCCCCAGGCGCCTGAGAGAATACAATGGGATATTACTTACCCCACACTTTGCTGTACTTTGCATAATCTACGAGCATCCATACAGCTGATACACCAACAAGTACGTACACTACTTGTACAGCTGATGGAACTGATCCTAACAGCATCTCAACAACGTTTAATTGTAAAAGGCCAACAAGTCCCCAATTAAGTCCACCAACTACTACTAAGAGGTACGCAAGCATTTTTAATGTCTTCATGTAATTCACCCCCTTTTAGAGACTGTACATATTTCTCATAAAGTGAGGAGCATAACTACAGTCTCATAACCTGTAAATTTTGTTCTTGGATATAAATAAATAATACTGACGTGTTCCAAGACAGGCTTACACAGGTTTAGTTATCTCAAACTTTATCAGATGACTCCAGTGTACCCAGATTGTGAAAAGAGTGTCAATAGGTAGAGATTATTTTGCAAGCTCTGCAAGTGCTTTTCTTGCATAAAACTTAACACGTGGAAGAATATTATAACGAGGATCTTCTAGCTCTTCTTGTGAAAACCATTTTATATCCGTGCTCTCTTCTTCTAAGAACTGTACTTTATCAGTTTTTGCCTTTGCAAAATACACCATCCCTATATGTTGATGTTCAGAAGAAAAATTATGGATATCCATAAAACGAGGTGATAATAAAAATTTACCCGTTTCGTCTCCAAATTCTAAATTAGAAGGCTTCTCGCCTACTAACTCAATATCCAATCCACTCTCTTCTTTGACTTCCCGTAATATAGCATATTCAGGATTTTCATCTAACTCGATATGACCGCCGACTAACAACCACAGATTTAACTTTTTATGATGGATAAGTAATACTTTATTATCGTATACAATTGCAGCCCCTACGGTAAAATCAATTTTTTCGTGGATATGCGCCATACTATTTTATAGCTCTTAATCGTTTTACTCTCTCCTCAACTGGAGGATGTGTTGAAAAGAGGTTCATCATTTTACTTCCTACTCCACCAAGAGGATTCTCAATATATAGTGATGAATATGCTGGATTTACCTGTAATGGAGCACGGCGAGTAGTTTCGTTAATAGCCAATAATGCATCAGCAAGTGATTTACCATTTCCA
>Ga0265293_10011009_pt1 | contig 12460 bp, 10 predicted proteins | sample Munlanlewell138R_FD_192505 | JGI IMG/M metagenome (GOLD analysis project Ga0265293, IMG submission 192505) | Leachate microbial communities from a municipal landfill in Southern Ontario, Canada - Leachate well 138R | ecosystem: Engineered > Solid waste > Landfill > Unclassified | place: Canada... | reverse complement strand
ACGCGTTCGCTTTACATCCATGGTCAATTTTGCTAGGATGCCATTGTATTGCGCTAGTAGCACAATGGTTAGTGCTCGTGCTTCCCAAGCATGAGACGGGGGTTCGATTCCCCTCTAGCGCTCTGCCCCCGAGCGTGTCTTGGGGGCTTTTTTTAGATTGCGAACAACGCTCACACGACCGACACCGAAGCGGCGCAGAACATCCGGGGCCGCTTGGGGACCCCGGATGGGAGCGTGATGTTTGATGATTACCTGTAGACGACGATTGCCTTCTCTTCCATCACCCGGAAGGTGAAGGACTCGGTGGCAAAGAGGGTGACCTCCTTGGAGTCGTGGCTCTCATAGCCGAGGCTATAGTCCATCCCGAGGGTGAGCTCGAGGTTCTCATCGTTGTAGGGGACGAGGATCGCCCCATCGAGGCACGAGGAGAGGACGATATCAGACCCGATCATCTTCTCGACGCGATCGAAGAGGCTCATGGGATGAGTCTCGCTGTTGAGCTTCACCCAGGCATCCTTGCCGACGATCAGCGAGTAGGGGCCGTGGATGTAGGCACCCTTGAGCAGGAGCATGCCTTGGGCCACCGATGCGAGGATCGCGTTGGCGTCGCTGCCGAAGCTCAGCGCTTTGTGGGCACTCGACTCCTTCAGCCCCTTGATGGTGCCCTTTGCATAGCCGTTGTAGATGGCGTTCTCCTCAAAGAGGGCAAGCTTCTCCAGCGCGCTGTCCATCGCATCGAAATCGATGTCCTTCGCCCCACGGGCGAGGTTGTCCAGCTCCCACTTGTTGAGGGTGAAGCGGATGCGCGCCTCGGTCAACGCCTTGGTGGTGTAGACACCAGCCTTCACCTCCCCATCATCGACGAGGTTCAGGCGCCCTTCGCTGATCACCGTATAGTCGATTCCCTTGGGTCCCTGCACATTGACGACTTTGCGTGCACTGAGGCGGGAGAGCAGGACTTCCTTGGCTCGGCTTTCGATCTCGGCCCATGCTTCTTGAGAGAGGGGGGCAAGTGCTCGTTTGAACATATCCATAACGATCTCCTTACTTCTTTAGGTTCCCGATGCCCAGTGAAGAGCCCGACGTCGGTGAAGACGTCTCCTCCCCATCCTCCAGATCGGTGATGGAACCGCTGGTGAAGAGGTAGGTCCTCAACTCCTCGTCCCACTTCTCCATGTTGCGCCTGAGCCACTCGATGGTCATCGCAGCGTGTTCGATCTCCTCGTCGCGGTTGTGGGCCATGATGGCCTTGAGTTCGGGGTCGGTGGAGGTGTGGACCCGCTGGTTGTACCAGTTGATCGCCTCGATCTCCTCCTTGAGGCTGGTGATGGCACGTGAGATATCCCTGGTCTTCTCATCCAGTGCATCGTACGGTTCGGTATACGGCATAGATTCCTCCTTGGAATTGCTGGTCAAATGATACTGCTGTTGATGGCGGAAAGAAAGAGGCTCCGCTTCAATTTGCAGAAATGGCTCCCCATCAATTCGTGAAGATATGTCAGTGGTGGACAGCTAGTGACGAATTTTCGTCAGCGTATGTGTACCGGTTCACTGGTGAGCGGGAGGGTTCATTTGTCCTTGAATAGGTAGTGAAAGTATCACTCTCAGCCAAGGATTGAAATATTAGTATTTTATTAACCTAGCTAATAGGCAAGATAATTAATCTAATAGTACATATTCATTGAAATGGGCTGCCAATATTCGATAATGAAGGTTTGGCGAAGCTGTATTATACTTTTAGTACAGATTTCCTCCTGTTCTCGTCAGATGTTCAAGGAGTTGTCATGGCACTGAAGTTCAAGGCTGTTTTTGCGCAGTTGCAATTGAAGATCATCTCAGGCCAGTGGCCCGAAGGGTATAAGATACCTACGGAGATGGAGCTTTGCGAATACTTCGAGGTCAGCAGGGTAACAGTCAGGCGAGCATTGGATGGCTTGGTGGGCCAGGGGTACCTGACGCGGACGAGGGGACGGGGTTCGTATGTGCAGTTCAAGCGGTCGCTATTGGGTATCGTGCCCACCAGTGCGCTCAGGGAGGAGCCAAACGGGCTCTATAAGATCTTGGAGCGAAGGCGCCTTGACGCAACCCACATCGACGAGGAGGAGTTCGGCCTTCCCAGTGACCAGGGAATCCAGATGGTGTGGCACGTACGGAGCCTTCACTTCGTCGGCTCGATGCCCACGGTGCTGAGCGATTACTATGTCTCCCCGCTCTACGGCTCGTTTGTAGCCGATCTCGGGGAGAGTGGTGAGACTCCCTTCATAGAATTAATGCGGCAGGCAACGCAGCAAGAGTGTCACTTCTCTGGTGGTCGCATTGGTGCCATCGTGGTATCGAGTGAGGTGCAACAGCTGCTTGGCACAACCGGTCAGGCGGCAAGCCTGTGGTGCCGGGGGTATTGCCGTCTAGACGACGGGACGGTCGTCGCCCGGTGCTCGAAGATTTTCAATGGGCTCGTCTATGAGTTTGCCATCGAAGGGGGCGATGATTTGCGCCTGGTGTAGGCTGGCAAACGTCTCGAACTTCTATCCTCGCTTCCTTGTGTTTTCCTGACAGGTGGGGTATATCTGTACCTGAACGTACTGAAATAAAACACATGGAGAGCTACATCATGGAACGAACCATTGTACAGATGCTGCACGATGCTGCAGCCAAGTATGCCGACCGCACCTACACGAACACCAGGGGCGAAGAGGGGTGGATTGCATCCTCCTTTAGCCAGACCGATCGCCTCTCCGACTATGTGGCGGCTTTCTTGGTCAACCGTGGTTTCAAGGCCGAACAAGCCATCGCCATCCTCAGTGAAGGCAAGGGTGCATGGGTCACCTGCGAGCATGGCATCGTCAAGGCACGGATGGTCAGTGTGCCGCTCTCCATCAAGCTGACCGCTGAGGAGATCGCATTTCGGGTCAACCACAGTGAAGCGGTGGCCATCGCCGTCTCCTCCAACACCCTCGCCAACGTGCTGAAGGCGCTGCCGCTCTTCAAGCGCGAGATCCTCTTCATCTACCTCGATGACGAGGATGCCCGCCTGGCAAAGCAGGTGGAGGAGGCACAGTGGAAGGAGGGAGAGCACTATGAGGTGATGAAGAAGATCTTGGAGGAGGGCGAGGCGATCCTCAAGAAGAAGCCCACGCTGGTCAAGAGTCTGGAGAAGCAGATCAAGGAGGACGATGTCATCAACATCTGCTACACCAGCGGAACGACGGGCAACCCCAAGGGCATCATGCTCACCCACGTCAACTACTGGGTCAACGTCCACGATGCCATCGACCTCTTCAAGATCCCCGAGGCGACCTTCGAGACCCTGATCGTCCTGCCGGTCGACCACAGCTTTGCCCATACGGTGGGAATCTACACGGCACTACTGCAGGGCATCACCCTCCACTTCGTTGATTCACGCGGCTCCAATGCCGCCATCATCCGCAACTTCCCCAAGAACCTTGTCGAGCTCAACCCGACCTTCATGATGACAGTGCCCTCCATCACGGGCAACTTCATGAAGAAGATGAGCCAGGGCATCGCCCAGAAGGGTGCTTTCATCGAGGGAATCTTCAGCCGTGGGCTGAAGGCGGGCATCGAGCGCAACGGAGACGGCTTTAGAAAGCCGTCGAAGTGGACGATGGTCAAGACCTGGCTGCCATACACCATTGCAAACCTTCTCGTCTTCCCCAAGCTCAGGGAGGTCTTCGGCACCAAGATGCTCTACTGCGTCGGTGGGGGTGCTCTCCTTGAGGCGCGCCAGCAGCACTTCTTCGCCGCCATCGGGGTTCCGGTCTACCAAGGCTATGGCCTGACCGAGGCCGCGCCGATCATCAGCAGCAATACCCCCGCGCGCCACAAGTTCGGTACCAGTGGGATCGTTTGCTCGAGCGAGATCTGCAAGATCATGGTCGATGAGGAGACTGAGGCAAAGGTGGGCCAGCGCGGTGAGATTGTCATCAAGGGCGAAAACGTGATGAAGGGGTACTTCAAGAACCCCGAGGCCACCGCCGAGGCTCTGAGAGATGGGTGGCTGTGGACCGGGGACCTGGGCTACTACGACGAGGACGGCTTCTTGGTGGTCACCGGCCGAGCCAAAGCCCTGCTCATCGGAAAGGATGGTGAGAAGTACTCCCCCGAGGAGGTGGAGGAGGTGATGATCAACCACGTGGGTTTGATCAACCAGCTGATGGTCTACAACGACCACCAAACGCTGACCACCGCATTGGTCACCCTCCAAGAGGACCAGGTCGAACGCCTGATCAAGGAGAAGGGGGCCCAGACACCGGAGGATGCCCTTGCACTCATCACCGAAGAACTGACGTCATATGAAGTGCATGCCCACTCGATTCCCAAGATGTGGCTGCCTGCCCGCTTCGCTCTGATCGAAAACCCGTTCAGCGAGGCTGACGGGCTGGTGAACTCAACGATGAAACTGGTGCGTTACAAGACTGCCGAATTCTACAAAGAGCGGATAGCAACGCTCTATGAGAGTGAGGCGGCGAATGCAAAGGAGAATCTGAAGGTCATCAAGAGCCTCTTCTTTAAGTAGAAAGAAACAAACATTCGCTTATAGCGACGGGGAGTAACAGTAGACAGTAGATGTCAAATGTGTAACGCTTGACGCAGATAGACGTTTTACTTGATACAAGGGTATGTCATACCATGGCACCCTTGTTTCGGTGGTATGTGGTATCCTTATAAGTAAGGAGTGGACGAATACACAATAAGTCCCCCAGCGAGGAGGGCGCTATGAGAAAACACATTGTACTGGTTCTGTTGGTTCCAATCTTGGCACTGACACTGATCTCCTGTGATGCAGACATGCGTTCGAGCTTTGCAAACTTCCTAGGAGGTTTGGGGGGTAACGTCTACGTAGACGGAGGATTGGTAGAACCCAACAAAGCGGATGTAAAGGCTGCTACTGATACCATTGCCGGTTTGGGGAGTGGGAATGGGGCACAAGTTTTTGACGCTGGAGATGATGGCAAAACTGATACTTTCGGAATTGAAGTCGATATTCCTGCAGGTGTCACCACAGTCATGAAACCCCAGCTCAAGGAAGATCAGGATAAGCTCAAGGATGATTTAGCCAATACCTTGAATTCCCCTCAACAGACTGCTGAGCTCAAAGAGGAATTGAAGAAGCCGGTGAGTGATCCTGGTCGCATAGAAGCGGTCAAGGGTACCGTTGAGGTATTCAATAAGACAATCGAAGCACTGGTAGATGATGTTGTTGATGCTGACTTGAAGGAAGCCTTGGGTAAGCTGGCCCTGCCGACTGTAGACGATGATGATGTTACCGAAGGTGATGTCCTGCTTGTCCAGTTGATGACCAACCTGATCTCAAATACCATTGGAACGCTTGATAGTATAAAGGGTGATGGTGGCCACCTTGGTGATAACGTTCAAGACGAAGAGAATAAGAACAAGCTCCTTACCATCATCGATGATGCCCTCTTCACCGCCCAGATAGCCGAAGAGCTTTCAGGGGCTGCGAGCATCGACTTCTCTGGACAACTTGACCTGGCTAACTTGATGAGTGAACTGAATAAGTCCAGCAGGGCAAGTCGTGATGGAGATGACGATGACTTTGACATCTCTGATTTTATCGGCTCGATCAACAACCTCGGTCCTGAACTGGTGAAGATGTTCGGACTGAAGAAGATTGACGATGGGTACGGGTGGGAGTCTGGAGGCTACCGCAAGTTCATCAGTACCCAGCAGGCATACCGAGGAGCTCTTGAGCATGCGCTGTCCTTTGCTGGTAAAGGTGGGCACCTGGGTAATCTCGAAAATCGGGGATTGGTCTTCGATGGCTCGACTGCGATCAAGTACCTCATTGCTGTAGCGGTCACCGAAGCCAATACGTGGAATGCCGACAACACCAAGCAGATGATTACCGCTTCGGTCAATGCGAACACGTGGATTGCCACCGGCACAGCAACTGAGGACACCGAGCCGGGTGAGCCGGACTTGGGTGACATTGACCCCGAAGACTTCGGAAAATACCTGTACAATAAGGACACTACGGGTAAATACGTCAAACAAATATTTACAAACACCAAGCTCATCAATGATGTAGCGGGGATCACACAACTCTCTGAAGCGCTCGATGCATTCTTGAAGGATGATTTTGATGAGTGGTTTGACGAGTTGGCAGGAGAGGGGGATTGATGCCATGAAACATACACGAATACTTTTAGTTGTAATTTTGTTGTTTGGTGTGTTGCTTCCTGTGGTTGCAGCTGACCCACCTCCGTTGACCAAAGCAACTGATATTGGATACAAGCAAGTCTCCGAAACCTTCATGGGTACCAGTGTCAGAGTGCAGGGTATGGGAGGTGCTGGTCTTGGTATGAAGGGATACCATGATAGTTTCCTCTTCAACCCCGCAAACCTTGCAGGATCCGGCTTTAAGCTCTCGCTTCCTGCAATCTCCGTCACTGTCTTCAATCCGAAGAAGATTTTGGAGAGTGGGGCGATTGAAGCGTTTGATGAAGGCGATGATGCCGGAATGGTTAGTGGAGCCCAGAAGCTTTTAGGAGTAATCGGTAAGGGGTACGGCGATTTCCTGACCACCGATATCTCCACCGCATTCACCCTTGGTGGGTTTGGCCTCTCGCTTCAGGTCCAAGAACGATTGATGACCTACAAACCCGGTGTCGATCTGACAGGAACAAACCTCATCGCTCAAGTTACTGCCGCAGCTACCGCAGGGTTTGGTATGAACATCAACGCAGTGCCTCGGGTATTGGATATCGACCTTGGTGTGAGTGTTCAGGCGGTCTATAAGGGGTATTTGAAGGCTGTAAGTGCCAAGACCATTACAGACATGGTTGCTGACGATGATGCTGATTTTGCCGAGACCTTCTTGGGCAAGACCCCGCTGATGGCCGGTTGGGCACTACCAATCTCTGTTGGTGCCAACTTCAACTTCCCATTCGGCCTCTCGTTGTCCGCGGTTGCTCGCAACATCAATGGCAACTACTCCATGAGCACCTACGCTTCGGCGAATGACTGGGCGATAGAAGTACTGGGTACTCCTCTCGACGATCAGTATGCTGCTACCGATCCGGCCGTGCTGGAAGAGTGGACCATAGAGAGTGACTGGGGACTGGACTTTGGCTTTACCTGGGCACCTCGCTTCTTGGGTAATATCGTACAGCCGACCATCGCCATCGATGTGGTGGATGTCCTGAAGATGGGAGGCAAGGAGGGTGAGGATCTTACTCGCGCCTTCTTTGAGCAGACCCGTCTGGGAGCTTCCGTACGGCTGTTGAGTCTGTTGGATTTCCGCTACGGAATCAACATGGGGTATCAGTCCATCGGTGTTGGCTTTGACCTGTTGGTCTTCCACATCGATGCCGCCTACTACACGCGCGAGTACGGCTCAAGCATCGGTGACAAGCCGATTGATGCCCTCTCGTTGCGATTCTCCATTGGCTCTCGGTAGTGTTGGATCGTCACCCGATTATAGGCCCTCCGTGATGGAGGGCCTAGATTTTGGGGTAATTCTGTTATAACTAGAACAGATTGTGAATATTCATACCATTTTTGTGAAATAATGCTGTACTTTGTTACAATTAGCGTGTATAGTCGCAGGTACTAACAAATAAAAAAGGGTATACACCCTGACCTGCGAGGTTGACATGACAAGCTTTGGAATCTGGGGGCTCATTCCCCCCGTCCTGACCATTACCCTGGCCTTTATCACCAAGGACGTAGTGGTCTCACTCTTCTTGGGCATTCTCTCCGGTACTCTGATCGTCGCCGGCGGCAATCCGCTGATGGCGATCGTCAATCTGACCGACTTGGTTGCCGGCTCACTCAACGATGGGTGGAACATCCGCATCTTCCTCTTCTGTGCGCTGCTCGGCGGTCTGGTCGGCATGCTCAGTAAGACGGGAAGCGCCCATGCATTCGGCAAGTGGGCGGCCGATAAGCTGCACACCCGCAAGGCAAGCCTTCTGATGACCTGGTTCTGCGGCCTCTTGATCTTCATCGATGACTACTTCAACAGCCTCGCGGTTGGGACGATCATGCGTCCCATCACCGACAAGAACAAGGTCAGCCGCGCCCAGCTTGCCTACATCCTCGACTCCACCGCAGCCCCGGTCTGCATCCTGGTGCCGATCTCCAGTTGGGTCATCACCGTCATGTCGATCGTCAAGGGCTCCGAGGGGTTCAGCAGCTTGGGCATCAGTGAGTTCTCCTTCTTCCTTCGCTCGGTTCCGTACAACCTCTATGCACTGCTTACTATCATCATGGTCTTTGCCCTCATCATCACCGGGCGTGACTACGGCCCCATGGCCCGTTCCATCGCCTATGCCAAGGAGACCGGCAAGCTCTACAATGAGAGCTATGGTCCGGCTCCCGGTGAGCTGGATATGGCAGAGGGTGCCGAAACAGCACGTCCCTTCGATATGCTCTTCCCCCTCATCGTGTTGGTGGTCAGCGCTGTGATCCTCTTTCCCATCACCACGTACCTCTTGGAGATCGACGGCGAATCGATCAGGACGCTTGGTGAAGCTGCCGCCTCGATGAGCCTTGGGGATGCCTTCAACAACACCGACGCCTCGATGGCTCTCTTCTATTCGGTGATCTTCACCCTGGTGCTCACCTACATCTACTACACGGTGCGCAAGCTCTTCACCATCCGCGATGCCAGTGAAGCCATCACCGACGGTATCAAGTCGATGGTCCCCGCCCTCATCATCCTGGCCATGGCCTGGACCATCGGTTCGGTCATCAACGAGAGCCCCGCCGATGGCGGCCTCGGTCTGGCAGCGTTCCTCAGTGAGGCGGTCAGTGGTGGTGGCTTCCCCATCGCGCTGGTTCCGATCATCGCCTTCGCCCTCTCATCCCTGATCTCCTTCTCCACCGGAACCTCGTGGGGCACCTTCGCGATCATGATTCCGATCGTCATGCCGATCGCCGTCAGCCTCGGCCAAGCCAAGGGATTCGACGGTGGTGCGCTGCTCAATGCAACGCTGATCAGCATCGGTGCGGTCCTCGGCGGCTCGGTCTTTGGCGACCACGCCTCCCCGATCTCCGATACGACGATTCTTTCCTCCACCGGGGCTGGCTGTCCTCACCTCGAGCACGTCGCCACCCAGATGCCCTACGCACTGACTGCGGCCATCTGTGCCCTCATCGGCTTTATCGTAGGCGGCATCACCCTCAACGCAATCGCCGCGTGGGTTGCCACCCTCGCAGCCTTTGCTGCAGCATTGGTCCTCTTGCCCCGCTATTACAAGTAACAGCGGTGCCATTACCCTCCTTAGCCCGCCGGTTGGCGGGCTTTTTTGCTTGCCTGCCGTGATGGCTCTTTCTATACTGTCGGTGGAGGCAGCCATGGATATCGTTGAGATCAGTGCAGTCGTCAAGGAGTATGAGTGGGGCAACACCTCTTTCATCGCTGACTTTCTCGCCTTGGGACAGGACGGGAAACGCCGAGCAGAGGCGTGGTGGACCACCCATCACGATGGGGAGAGTGTGGTAGTGGGATCCAACGAACCACTGGGAGCATTCCTTGCAAAGGATGCACTGCACTGGTTTGGAGAGGAGCACCTGGCCGTTTATGGCCCGGTCCTGCCACTGCTGCTCAAGGTACTGGCCATTGAAAGGCCCCTCTCCCTCCAGGTCCATCCTACCAAGGAGCAGGCACAGGCGGGGTGGGCGAGTGAGCAGACGATCCGCGAACGGCTTCCCAAGGAGCGATGGAACTACAAGGATCCCAACGGCAAGCCTGAGATGGCCTATGTACTGACCCCGACCACGGTGATGTGCGGCTTTCGCCCGCTGGACGAGATTCGCACCGATCTGAAGTCACTGATGCCAAGCGCCTACAACGAACACTTCTTGTTCCTCGATGAAGAGGAAAAACCCAGTGCTCTGCTACGTCAGCTGTTCAAAGTGGTGTATGGCCTCGCTCAAGAGGAGCTTGGCGCTCTCTTGGACGAGTACCTCTCGTCAGTGAAGAGCGATGCGCGTCTGGAGCGCTCTCTTGATGGAGTCTTTCTCTCTCCTGCCGATATCGTTTTGTCTCTCTTTGGTGAGTACCCCAAAGATCCGGGCCTTCTTTCACCATTCCTGCTCAATGTCCTGCACTTGAAGAAGGGTGAGGCGCTCTACCTGGAGCCACGGACACTGCACGCCTATGTCAAAGGAAATGTCATCGAGTTGATGAGTGCTTCGGACAACGTGTTACGCGGAGGGCTTACCACCAAGAAGGTCGATGTGAGGGAACTCTTGAAGGTTCTGGAGACCGACGAACAGCAGATCGAGGCAGCTCCCACAGTGGTGGGCAGCTCCGGACGGCTTCATATCCTCACCCCCACCGAGGACTTCCATCTGATGGTCCTTCACAGCGGCACCTATGAGATCTCAGACCGCCGTTCCATCGAACTCTTGCTCGTGGCCGAGGGCAGTGCCGTCTTCACCGCTGCTGATGGGAAGACGATGTTGAAACAGGGTTCATGCTATGTGGTAGCCGCATCAGCCGCCTCGTATACCCTCACCGTCGAGGGCTTGGTTTTTGCTGCCGATGTCCCTCGTTGAGACTAGGAACAGAGCGGTGGGAGGAGTATAGTTGGGCATGGACCACTACCTGTTGCTCCTGAAGAAGGAGATGCGTGAGGCGATGGGCTGCACCGAACCGGCAGCCAGCGCCCTTGCCGGAGCCAAAGCAGCTGAGCTGTTGGGACAAAGGCCGGTTCTTTTGGAGGTGACCACCAGCCGCGACATGGTAAAGAACGCCATGGGGGTTGGGTTGCCCAACTGCTCACTCAAGGGTATCCAGGCAGCGGTAGCCTTGGGGGCGTGTGGCGGGGAGGTAGAGGCCGGTCTCTCCATCCTCAGCACCCTCTCTGATGAGCAGGTACACTGTGCTTCGATGATGCCCGTGTCGTTGACCCTTGCCTCTGATATCCCCCCACTGTACATCAAGGTGCGGGCGGTGGGCGGTAGTTCGTCGGCAACGGCGGTCATCAGCGGAGAGCACGACCGTTTCAGCCACCTTGCACAGGGCGGGACCGTCCTGCTCGACCTACCCGTCGATGCGTGCGGAGCAACCCTCGAAGCCGATGATGAGCAATTTCTTGGGTCCAGCACCCTCAGCGAGATCCTCGCCTGGGTGGACAACGCCCCCGCCGAAGCCCTCGCCCTGGTCAGGTGGGCGAAGGAGACCAACATGGCCATCGCCCGCCACGGGATGGAGCACCCTTGGGGACTCTCGGTGGGACGGGTGGCCACCGAAGGAGTTGGGGAGATCACCACCCTCCAGGAAGCGTTCGCCCACGCCAGTGCGATGGCCGCATCGGCCAGCGATGCACGGATGGCCGGCTGCCCGCTTGGCGTGGTCATCAACAGCGGCAGTGGTAACCAGGGGATCATGCTCACCGTGCCGCTTGCTGTGGTGGGCTCGTATCTGGGCACTGACGATGACTCCCTTGCCAAGGCGATGCTCGTCGCCCAACTCGTCGGCCTCTCGCTCACCGCTCGCAAGAATCGCCTCAGCGCCCTCTGTGGAGCCTTCACCGCGGCCATCGGCACGGCGTGTGGCTATGTGCACCTCCTCGGCGGCGGTCTTGTGCAGATGGACCAAGCGTTCAATACGATGGTGGGTAATCTCACCGGTATCATCTGCGACGGGGCAAAGGGGACGTGCGCGCTGAAGATTCACAGCTGTGCCGAAGCGGCGGCCCTTGCCGCCAAACTTGCCATGAAGGGGCTGGCCCCCTCAAGTGAGAGTGGCATCGTCGGGCGTACCAGCGCTGAGAGCATGGACTTCCTGCAGCGTATCAGCCGCGAGGGAATGGAGGAGATCGACAAGACGATCCTCTCCATCATGATGGGGAAACACGCATGAACTATGTGGCCTTGGACTTTGAGACTGCCAATGAGTATCCCGGCGGGGCATGTTCGGTCGCCCTTGCCCGCTTCGATGAGGAGGGGACGCTCTTGGACACCTACTACACCCTCATCCGCCCCAAACAGCCGTACTTCGACCCTTCGATGAGTGCGGTGCACCAGCTTGATAGTGCCCAGTGCCTCGCTGCCGGCGAATTTGATACCATTTGGGGTGATCTGGTACGCTTCATCGAACGCGATATCGTGGTAGCACACAACGCCGCCTTCGACATGGGAGTGCTCAAGGCGGCTTTGGAGGCGTACGACCTGCAGTGTGATGGACTCTCCTACCTCTGCACCCTCGTCATATCACGCAAGGTTTGGCCGAAGTTGCTCAGCCACAAGCTCAGCTACATCGTCGACTCACTCGAGCTGGAGTACCGGGCCCACCACGCACTCGATGACGCCATCATGTGTGGCAAGATTTTCGCCAAGCTCTGCCACGGTCACCTGTACGACCTGTTGACGCTGCGCAAGTTTCTCATCACGCGCGGTATCGAGGTGAAGACTATCGATCACCAGAGAAGAGGCGCAGACTTGTTCCTATGAGCGGGTAGAGGCCGGT
>Ga0265293_10011008_pt1 | contig 12461 bp, 15 predicted proteins | sample Munlanlewell138R_FD_192505 | JGI IMG/M metagenome (GOLD analysis project Ga0265293, IMG submission 192505) | Leachate microbial communities from a municipal landfill in Southern Ontario, Canada - Leachate well 138R | ecosystem: Engineered > Solid waste > Landfill > Unclassified | place: Canada... | reverse complement strand
CTTTTATTTTCTAATAAATATGATATGTCGGGGATAATGTAATCAATCCCAGGCATTGTTTCTTCAGGCATACGAAAACCCATATCAATAATTAAAATTGAGTTTTTGTATTCAAGAAGCATCATATTTCTTCCAACTTCTCCTAGTCCACCCAAGGGAATGACTTTTAATGTGTCATTGTTGTTGGGTTTTATATATTTTTTATTTTTCTTTACTTCCATATTCTTTTTTCTTTTATATACCATTTATTTATTTCTACGAATCTTTTTGAGGGTTCAACAATTTTTTCAATTGTAAATCCCTTTAAGTTTTTATTTATTATATAATAATAGTTTGGTGCATATAGGGGAATTACTGGAGCGTCTTCAATAATTAATCCTTCTAGCTCCGATAGTTTGCTTAATCTTTCTTCATTTTCTAATGTTCTAATTTTTTCAATAATTTCATCAGCTTTAGTGCTTTGATAAAGCGACAAGTTTAGTCCTGGGTCAACTCTTTGTGATGAGTGATAAAAAGGAGTTGGTTCAAGTATTCCTCCTAATTGGACTCCGAAAAGTAAAATATCAAAGTCCCTGTTTGTTATTACTCTTTTTATAGCGCTAGCATCATATGTCTTTAATTCTATTTCAATTCCATATTTTTCCCATTGTTCTTTAATATCATTTGCTGTTTTGATTAATTCAGGATGAGTTGTTGTTTTTAACACAAAAGACATTTTAATTTCTTCTCCTGGAACAACGAAACACACTTCATTTAATTTTTTAATGGTGCTTGCCTTAACAACTCCATTTCCTTTGGTTAAATTGTTAGGAACCAAAATATCATCTTTATATTTTTCTTGAAATAGAATTACAGCGTCTTTTGTTTCCTGTCCAAAATATCCAGAAATAGTTCCTGATGGATATATATCGTTATCTTGAGAAAGGCACTCTTGAAGTTTCCTTACTTCTGCATTGTTACTACCAATTTGTAATGTTCTAGTAAATTGGAAACCGCTTGATCTTTCAATTGTTTTTGTTCTTGTTCCTTCTTTAATTAAGTAACTATTTTTCTCTAACAAATTTATCCCTTGTTCCTCATCAAATGGCAATGTTTTTTCTGGTTCATTAAGGCCATAAAAGCTTGATAGGAAGGGGGACACTAAATCTCTTTGAGTTAATAGTGTTAGTGCCTGCCTTATTTCTTTATTATCCAATGGCTTTCTTTGATTATTTAAGAAGAGATTATAATAGCTTGGCATTTCGATGACTTGAGCATTTTCGTGGTAAGCAATGCTTGCCGAATTAATCCTTCCTCTTTCATAACTTCTTTTTAATTCATCTTCATTATTAAAGAAGAATAACTCAACCCTACTTATATATGGTGGATTGTCATAATAATCGCCATTTCTTTGAAGGACAATTGATTTAATTGTTTTGTCTCTATTCTGATTAACTTTTTCTATTTTGTAAGGACCACTTCCGATTGGATGGAAAATATTTAATTGGATGTTTGAAGTCATTGCCTGAAAAGTTTTTCCTTCCCAGATATGCTTCGGCATAATTTTAAGATTTACCAGTGATTCTTTGAATCCAGTATATGTTTGCCTTAATGTTAATAATGCATCATATTCTGACATTTTTTCAATTTCAACTCCTAGCCAGTTTGTTCTAAGAGGGCTTGAATATTCTGTTTTTTGAACTAATTCAATTGTAAATATTACATCATCAATTGTTAGTGGTGTTCCATCATGCCACTTTACATTTTCTTTGATTGAAAAAACAATATTTCTTCCTCCATTTTCAACTGTATAATTACTAATTAAATCAGGAACAATTTCTCCTTGTCCGTTGTATTTCATCAATCCTGAAAAAATTAATTCAACAAGATCTTTGTCAGTGTCAGAAATAGACGAGTATAGGGGATTAATTAATTGTGGTTGTCCAACTACACCTTCCTTTATATGTCCATAGTTAGCAGGAACAATGATTGTGTTGTCAATATAGAAAGAATGGAGACAAATTGAAAGTGATGTAATGAATATCACAAAAAGCAATCCAAAGAAAATTCTTTCCTTTTTTCCTAAAATTCTAAAAAATTGTAGCCATTGCTTTTTCGATGGCCACTTGTTTTGTTTTATCATTTTTTAAGATAGCAAGTTTAGCAGGGCAAGAACAATAAAAGCTACTGTTAGAACAACTGTTCCATACATTAACTTTTTTTGAACTCCTCTCCTTGTGCTATAAACTTCTCCGCCTCCACCAAAAGCAGAACCTAATGCAGTTCCACGCTGTTGCAAGAGGATAAGGATAACTAGCAACACGGATACTATTGTTTGTGCGATAAGTAATTGATCTTTCATAAGATTGCTGAGGTCAGTTTTTCTGTGCCCCAAATTATTATTGTTGAAAAGAAAAGATTATCAATTCCAGTTATGTTAAACATATATGAGGGGAATAACTCATTAACTAACCATATAAGGAAGAGCATAATAACAATTGAGAATAGATTAAATGTTATTAGTCGTATAGGTAGAGTTATTAAAGAAAGTATAGGTCTAATAAAGAATAATAATAATCCAGTCACTGCTCCAATAAGCAGTATAGTTTTTATTTCTCCGTCATAGCTTACTCCTGACAAAAAATATATAGAAGCACTAACTCCAATTATTCCAGAGATGACCTTTACTAGCAGTCCGTTCATATGGTATTATGATAGCAGAATTATTATTAAAGTCAATATATATGAAAAAAACAATATACTCTAGCATCATTATTATCTTATTAATGTTTGGTGCAGGTATTTATTTTTACCCTTTGATGCCTGAGCAAATTGCTTCGCACTGGAATTTCCAAGGAGAAGTTGATGGCTATATGTCTAAGTTTTGGGGATTATTTTTTATGCCCCTGCTTATACTATTTGTAAATATATTGATGTTCCTTGTCCCTAAAATTGACCCTAAAAGAATTAACATAGAAAAGTTTAAAGATTCTTATGGTAATTTCATCATTACGTTTAATCTTTTTATGCTCTATATCTTTTCTTTAACCATCGCTTGGAACGCTGGATATTATTTTGATATGACACTATCAATGCTTCCTGCTCTTGCAGTATTATTCTTTTTTGTTGGTCAACTAGTTGGAAAAGCAAAAAGAAACTATATGATAGGAATAAAGTTACCATGGACACTAGACAATGATATTGTTTGGGACAAAACACATAAAAAGGGGGAGAGGGTGTTTAAAATTGTAGCCATTGCTATTCTTTTGGGATTATTTTTTAAAGAATATGCCTTTTGGTTTATGTTTGCCCCATTAATTCTCGGAATCATTTATCTTGTCGTTTATTCATATATTGAGTACAAGAAGCTTGACAAATGAGAATATTGCCAATATACTTAATTTAATAATAGTAATATTGTCAATATGTTTAATTTAGCAAAATTAGAAGAAATAGTTAATGATCAAAGAGAGGTTTTTCATGGAAAGGATAAGGGGGTAGAAAGATTAATTGATTTTGATAGATATATAAAAACAAAGCAAATTGTTATTCTTTCGGGGATTAGGAGAAGTGGAAAGTCAACTCTTTTGAAGCAGTTTTCAGATAAACTACAAGGAGATTTTTATTATATTAATTTTGATGATGAAAGATTAATTGATTTTGATGTTTCTGATTTTGACAGTTTGTTAACTGTTTGGAAAAAGAGCCATCAATCAAAAAACATATTAATTGATGAAATACAGAATATAGAAAAATGGGAAAGATTTATAAGGAGGATTTATGAAGAGGGCTATAAGATTTTTATAACTGGATCTAATGCTAAGTTATTATCTTCCGAGCTATCAACTCATCTTACGGGAAGATATTTTAAAATTGAGGTTTATCCATTTTCCTTTAAGGAGTGTTTAATTTTTAATAATATTGATTTTAAAAAAGCATCATCTTCTAATAGAATTAAGATAATGAAAGCATTTGATGATTATCTTGTTAGTGGAGGATTTCCTGATTTTATAAAATATAAAGATGAGGAGTTTCTTAAAAGAACATATGAAGATGTTGTATATAAGGATATAATCACTCGTTTTGGAATTAAAGAGGTAGCTTCCTTTAGGAGGGTTTCTTCTTTTGTTTTTTCTAACTTTACGAAAAAAATAGGGTATAAAAAAATAGCCGAAAATCTAGAAATTAAAAGTCCAATATCAGTAAGAGATTATATTGGATTTTTACAAGAATCATATTTAATCTTTGAATTGTTTAAGTATGATTATTCGCTCAAGAAGCAATTTGTTTCTGACAAAAAAGCTTATGTTATTGATAATGGAATGAGAAGTGTAGTGTCATTTTCTTTCTCAGAAGATAAGGGGCGACTTTTAGAAAACTTGATATATATTGAATTAAGAAGAAGGGGGTGCAATGTATTTTTTGATAAAGGTAAAAATGAATGTGATTTTCTAATAGAAGAAAAAGGAAAAATAATTGAAGCAATTCAGGTTTGTTACTCTTTAAATGACGGCAATCAAGAAAGGGAAGTGGCTGGTTTAGTAGAATCATTAAAAAAAAATAATTTGAAAAAGGGTACAATAATTAATTATAGCGATGAAAAAGTAATTAATTATGATGGTTTTACTGTTAACATAATTCCAGCAATTAATTTCTTGACAACAAAAAATTAATGAATATAATAGTATTATCACTCTAATAATTTAATTGATAAAAATATATGAAGATAAAACCATTGTCAAACAATATTGTAATTGAACAATTGAAAGAAGAAGAAAAAACAAAAGGAGGGATACTTTTACCTCAATCAGCAGAAAAAGAAAGACCTCAACAAGGTAAAGTTATTTCTGTTGGCCCAGGAAAGACAAATAGCCACGGAAAAGTTATACCAACGAATGTCAAAAAAGGGGACCTAGTTCTTTTTAGTAAGTATACTCCCCATGAAATTAAGATTGAAGGCAAAGAATACTTAGTTTTAAAAGAAGAAGATATATTAGCAATAATTGAATAAAAAATATGTCAAAACAAATTTATTATTCTGAAGAAGCAAGAGCAAAATTAAAAGCTGGTGTTGATAAGTTAGCTAATGCCGTTACGGTAACGCTAGGGCCAAAAGGTAGAAATGTTGTTCTAGAAGAAAGTTTTGGTTCTCCAACGATTACTAATGACGGTGTTTCAATAGCTAAAGTAATTGAGCTAGAAGATAAGGCAGAAAATGTTGGAGCAAACATCGTAAAACAAGTTTCGGAAAAAGCCAATGATGTTGCAGGAGACGGAACAACCACAGCTACACTATTAGCACAATCTCTAATTAGAGAAGGGCTTAAAAATGTGACTGCTGGAACAAGCCCACTAGCGATTAAAAGAGGAATGGAAATAGCTTGCATAGAAGTAGTTAAAGAGCTTAAAAAAATATCTAAACCAATATCGCTGGAAGCTCAAATGGCTCAAGTTGCGACTATTTCAGCTGAGAATGGCGAACTAGGAACATTAATTGCTAAAACAATTAGTGAGGTTGGAAAAGATGGTGTTATTACCATTGAAGAGTCAAAAGGCCTAGGCATAGAAAAAGAAGTGGTTAAAGGTCTTCAGTTTGATGAAGGATATGTTTCTCCATATATGGTGAGCGACACTGAAAGAATGGAGGCAATTCTTGAAGATCCCTACATATTGATTACAGACAAAAAGATTACATCAATTCAAGAGATAGTTCCTCTTTTAGAAAAAATAGTTAAGTCGGGAGGAAAAGATATATTAATTATTGCAGAAGGTCTTGAGGGCGATGCTTTAACAACGCTAATAGTAAACAAGCTAAGGGGAACATTTAATGCCTTAGCAGTAAAAGCTCCAGGATATGGAGACAGAAAAAAAGAAATCCTTGAGGATATTGCAATTGTCACAGGGGGACAAGTAATCTCAGAAGATTTAGGAATAACAATGGAGAATGTTGAGCTTGCTCAATTGGGGAGAGCAAGAAAGATAATATCTACAAAAGACAATACAACTGTCGTTGAAGGAAAAGGTAAAAAAACAGAAATTGAAAAAAGGATTAATCAAATTAGAAATCAAATTGAAAAACAAGAATCAAGCTACGAAAAAGAAAAACTTCAAGAAAGATTAGCAAAATTAACAGGTGGCGTTGCGGTAATTAAAGTAGGAGCAGCTACTGAGATTGAGCAAAAGGCAAGAAAGCACAAGACAGAAGATGCTTTGTCAGCAACAAGAGCAGCTATTGAAGAAGGGATTGTTCCTGGTGGGGGAGTTGCACTTTTAAGATGTCAAAAAGCAATCGACGGAATGAAATTAAAGGGAGAGGAAAAAATCGGACTAGAAATTGTTAAAAGAGTTCTTGAAGACCCACTAAGGAAAATATCAGATAACGCTGGTAAAGACGGCTCAGTAATTGTTTCTGAAGTTAAGAAGTTGGCACAAAACGAGGGATACAATGCAAAAGATGATAAGTATGAAGATATGATTGAGGCAGGGATAGTTGATCCAACAAAAGTAGTAAGATCTTGCATAGAAAATGCCTTGTCAGCTGCTTCAATGCTTCTAACAACAGAATGTATTGTGGTTGATAGTCCAGAAGAAAAAGAAAAAACACCGCCTCAAATGCCAATGGGTTACTAAGCTTTGACAAAAGGGAAATAAAAGGGTACTTTTTTCTTAATGAAGAAAAAACATATTGCTACCCTTTTATTTTTTTTATGTCTTTTTGGAGTAGTTGTTATAGCTATGCAAGCTCCTCCTGAAGAAAATGCTCCCTTGAATGGAAAAGGTAAAGTAATTTTGTCTCTTAAAGAAAAAACGGCAAGCATAATTGACAAAATTAAAGGAGCTGATAGTGATAATGATAATCCTAGTAGTACAGATGAAAAACAAGAAAATATCGTAGTAGATAAAATTATTACTCCAACTCAGGAGACAATAAATATCACCAAAGAGAAAACAACAGAAAAGATAGAGCAAATTATTGAAACGATAACAACTCCAATTAAAAACACTACTAATTCATTAGCAAAACAATTGATAGAGTGGCTATTGTCTTTATTGAGCCCAGAAGAAATAAGAGATATTTTTGAAGGGGAGTTCAATATAGATATTTGTAAATAGTTATGCTAATATACAGCAGATGTATATAATATTAGGATTATTTTTATTATTCATTCTTTTAAATATTCTTTTAATTGGAAGATTTAAGAATCAAACAGAAACTTTTTTAAGAGAAATTAGAAATAACTTTGTATTTCAAGCTATTGTTTTCATTAAGTTAATTTCTAGGTTGTTAAAAATGATAAAGAGATCTTGATAATTGGCAATATTTAGTGTAGTGTTAGGGTATATAATAAATAAATTAAAAATATGTCAACAGAAATAATGATAATTTTAGGAGTTGTAGCAGTAATATTGCTATATATAATCCTTACATATAATGGTCTAGTAACATTAAGAAACAGAGTAAAGGAGGCCTGGTCAGATATTGATGTTCAACTAAAAAGAAGGTACGATTTAATTCCCAACCTAGTAGAAACTGTTAAAGGATATGCTTCTCATGAAAAGGAAACTTTAGAAAGAGTGATTACCGCAAGAAACGCAGCAATGAGCGCTAGTGGAGCTAAAGAAAAAGGAGAGGCAGAAAATGTTCTTTCAGGAACATTGAAGAGCTTGTTTGCATTATCAGAAAACTATCCTGATTTAAAAGCATCTACTAACTTTTTAGAATTACAAAGAGAGTTGTCTGATACAGAAAACAAAATACAAGCAGCAAGAAGATTCTACAACGGAAATGTTAGGGACTTTAATACTAAAATAGAAATGTTTCCAGCAAATATTATTGCAAATATGCTTAACTTTAAAGCATCTGACTTCTTTGCAATTGATGAGGAAGAGAAAGAAACACCAGAAGTAAAATTTTAATAATATGAAAAACCTTTGCAAAAGCGTAATTAAACAGAGAAAAAAAATAGAAAAGAAGAGTAAGAACCTTTCAGAAAAGGAAAAAAGGAGAAAGGGGATAAAATAGCTATATGGCTACTCTATATAACATAGCTGATTCCAATAGCAGGAAGACGTTCTTTTTAATCACTATTTTTCTAATTTTTGTCATCCTTTTAGGATGGCTCTTTAGCTATGCACTAGATAGCACTATTATATTATATATTGCCGTTGTTTTTAGTATTGCAACAAGCATTTCTTCGTATTGGTTTTCTGACAAAATTGTTTTACAAGCCACTAAAGCAAAACCAATTGAAAAGAAAGATGATCCAGAATTATATAGAATAGTTGAAAATCTTTCTATTACTGCCGGTATTCCCATGCCTAAAGTTTTTATACTAAATGAGTCACAACCAAATGCTTTTGCGACCGGAAGAGATGAGAATCACGCAGTTATTGCTGTGACCAAGGGATTACTAGGGAAACTAGAAAGAAGTGAAATAGAGGGAGTTATTGCTCATGAAATGGCTCATATTAAAAACAAAGATATACTTTTACAAACAGCAGTTGTTGTTCTTGTTGGGATAATTGTCATCCTTTCCGACTTCTTTTTAAGAATTAGTTTTTGGGGAGGAGGTGATAGAGATAGAAATCCTTTAATGATTGTTTTGGCTATTGCCGCAGCAATTCTAGCACCAATTGGGGCATCACTAATGCAATTGTCAATATCAAGGAAAAGAGAGTTTTTGGCTGATGCATCTGGAGCATTATTAACTAGATATCCAGAAGGTCTTGCTAGTGCACTAGAGAAAATCTCGCTTGATAAGTCCTCTTTAAGAACAGCCAACAATTCCAATGCCCATCTTTTCATATCTTCTCCATTAAGAGGTAATGGCAACAAGAGTTGGGTTAATAAGTTATTTTTAACCCATCCGCCCATTGAAGAAAGGGTTGCTATTCTTAGGGGAATGAAGGTTTGATTTTTTTTAAATTATTTAATATTATATAAATATGAAGAAAATTCAACTTAAAAATATAATATGGAAGGAGGGAGAATATTATGTGGCCCAGTGTCTTAATGTTGATATTTCTAGCTTTGGTGATAACAAGAAAGACGCCCTTAATAATTTAAATGAAGCTTTAGAGCTATACTTTGAAGATGAGAAAGGTAGTATTGCTGAAGTTAAAAATCCCGAACTGTTTACATCTTCTTTGAATCATGTCTAAGCTTTTTTCATCTAGTCATATTGTTAAGGTCCTTTTAAAGAAGGGTTTTGTTGATGTCTCTCAAAGGGGAAGTCATAAAAAATTTAGAAAAAGAGAATTAACAAAGTAGAGGATCTTAATTAAGATATGGAGAGGTGCTCCGAATGGTAAGGAACACGCTTGGAAAGCGTGCGCTCGCAAGGGCTTGCAGGTTCGAGTCCTGTCCTCTCCGCCAGATTACCAAGTTTGAACCCAAGCAGAATAACGGTTTTTCGTAAGCTCTTATCAAATCGAGAAAAATTTGGTAAAATACAATTAAGATTATGCCAATTTTCAATGATTTAAAATTAGATGAATGGAAGGAATCAGAAATTTGGACTGATAGTCTTTGGATTATCAATGAGAGGGATAAAACAGGAAAACATAGTGGTTTTTACCATGGCAACTTTGTTCCTCAAATACCAAGACAACTAATTTTAAGATACACCAAGAAAAACGAGGTTGTTTTTGATCCATTTGTCGGAAGCGGAACAACTGCTTATGAAGCCGAGACCCTAGGCAGGCATTTTATTGGCATTGATATACAAAAAGACCTAGTTGAACAGTTAAAAACAAAAATCGATAATAAAAAATATTTTTCAGAAATAATTTTGGGTGATAGTTCGAAGGAGTCAGTTTTTGATAAAGTGAATGAAACCCTCAGAAAACAAAGAAAGAATAATGTCAGTTTGGCAATTCTGCATCCGCCTTACGCTGATATTATAAAATTCAGTAATTTAAAAGACGATTTATCAAATGCAAAATCTCTAAAAGAATTTTTAAACGGTTTTGGCTTAGTCTTAAAAAATACAATATCTGTCTTAGAAAAAGGGCGTTATTTAGCAATTGTTATCGGAGATAAATATACTGCTGGACAATGGGTTCCCTTGGGATTTTATTGTATGAATGAGGCGCAAAAATTAGGACTCACCTTAAAAAGTATTATAATCAAAAATATGGAGGGTAATAGAGCAAAACAAAATAAAGAAGGAATGTGGCGCTATCGAGCGTTATCAAGTGATTACTATATTTTTAAGCACGAATATATATTAATTTTCAAAAAATAATTATGGAATACATCAAATCAAAATTATCAGAAGATTTAGCGAAAAAAATACTTGGAAGTAAGGACAATGCTTTAAAATATTTGTTGCACATTAATAAATATAAAAAAGTAGCGGGGTTAGAATTTAAAATTTGTAGCCGAGGTAAAAACAAAGGTCAAAATATGCCTTGCATTGATCCTCAAAATATATGGAAAATAGTAGTTAATAACTGGGATTACGAGCTGAGCAAAAACGCAATACGCGAATTATTTAAGGAAACGGAAAAATATAAAAGCGGAAAAGATGCTAATAATGTTATGGATTTATTGGTTAAAGAATGGGAATTATTAAAGTTGGGCAACATAGAATGGCCTTTCTCTCAAGGCGATTTTGACGGGTTCGTCCAGAGAATAAATTCAGAAAGTAATAGCGGGCTTATTAAAGATGGAAAAGTCAAAGTAGCTGCGGTCAAATATAGAAGAATTAAAGAAATAAATACTGTTAGAAATGATTTTATTGAAACTTTGATTTTTGAAAAAAATGAAAATATTTTGCCGACTCTTAATCACCGCAGAGGAGTTGACTTTTTCATTGACGGCGTTTCTTTTGATCAAAAAGTCGCAAAAAGTCCAACCAACCAATTTAAGACAAGGTTTAAAGATAATTGGAAAGAAGAGGCGGTTAAAAATCCTGAGCTGGTTGCGGAATATTTGTACAAATATCAAGACGAGGGAAGATTTGGAGCTGATCCGAGATTATTAGTAGTTTATCTTGATGAGGATATTTCAATCCAAAAAATTAGGGAAACAATAAAAAGCACTGACCTTAATAAACCAATTGAAATTAACTTTAGCTTTAAGCATAAAGTTCAAGGAGATAAAAGTTATAAAGTTCCTTGTTTCGTAATTCTATTGCATAACTAAAATTATGAATTATATCGGCAGTAAATTATCATTGTTGGAATTTTTAGAAGAATCCATAAATAAAGTAGTTGATAAAAACTGCGATACTTTTTGTGATTTATTCGCGGGAACTGGAATTGTTGGAAGTTATTTTAAAAGAAAAGGTTATAAAATTATCGCAAATGATATTCAATATTACAGTTATGTCTTGAATAGACACTATATAGGAAATCACAGAGAATTAAAATTTGCAAAACTAACAAAAGAAATTCCTAATTTAAAAAGTATTGATATAAATAATAGGAAAAATTTTGTTTGCAATTATTTATCAGATTTAAAAGGTGTAAAAGGATTTATTTATAAAAATTATTGTCTTGGAGGATCAAAAAATCAAATAGAACCACGACAATATTTTTCTGATGAAAACGGAATGCGTTGCGACGCTATCCGTCAAAAGATAGAAAATTGGAAAGAGCAAAATTTAATTTCTGATGACGAGTACTATTTTTTGATTACAAGTTTAGTTGAGTCAATTGATAAATACGCAAATACGGCTTCCGTATATGGTGCTTTTTTGAAAAAACTAAAAAAGACAGCGCAAAATAATTTAATTTTAAAACCTGCTGAATTGATAATAAATGACCAAGACCATGAAGTTTTTAACGAGGATATAAATAAGGTGGCAGGAAAAATTAAGGGCGATATTTTGTATTTAGATCCGCCATATAATCAACGACAATATGCAACAAATTATCATATGCTTGAAACTATTGCTAAATATGACAATCCTAAAATTCACGGAAAAACTGGTTTGCGTGAATATCAAAATCAAAAATCGCTTTATTGTTCAAGAACACAAGTAAAAAAAGCGTTTAAAGATTTAATTTTGAAAGCAAAAGCAAAATATATCTTTTTAAGCTATAACAACGAGGGCTTAATGACCTTGGACGATATTAAAGAAATAATGAGCCTGCGGGGCGAATACGGCAATTTTACGAAAGAATACAATCGCTTCAAGGCGGATAAGTCGGAAAATAGAAATTATACAGCAAACAAAACAATGGAATATTTGCATTATGTAGTTTGCAATTAAATTTATGAATACTTTTAAACAATCTGCGATTGAAATATTAAAAAAAGCAAAAAAACCCTTGCATTATAACGAGATAACAAAGCAAGCATTGGAGTCTGGAATATTGGAAACTGAAGGGGCAAATCCAGAAAGAACAATGAATGCGGTTATTACTGTTGATATAAATACAAAAGCAGAGGGTTCTGATTTTATTAGAGCTGAAAGAGGTGTTTTTGCTCTTAACCAAAATAAAAAAGAAATAAAACAAACTCCAAAAATAAT
>Ga0265293_10011007_pt1 | contig 12462 bp, 10 predicted proteins | sample Munlanlewell138R_FD_192505 | JGI IMG/M metagenome (GOLD analysis project Ga0265293, IMG submission 192505) | Leachate microbial communities from a municipal landfill in Southern Ontario, Canada - Leachate well 138R | ecosystem: Engineered > Solid waste > Landfill > Unclassified | place: Canada... | reverse complement strand
GCCTCTTTACGCAACCGCCCCACCATATCTAAATTTAACATTATCTTTGGGAGCGCCCCTAAGGCATCTAAGGTATCGGCCAAGTGAGTAGAGCCAATAACACCTTGTTCTTCAGCTCCAAAAGCAACGAAAATTGGGTTCCATCCGGTAGAGAGAGAGGGTTGATTCCTACTCTTTTGTTGAGATACTCTTATTAACTCTAAGAGAGCGGCAACGCCGCTGGCATTGTCGTCGGCTCCATAAAAAATCTCTCTCTCTACAGTTGTGGAGTGGGCACTCTCTTTTACTCCAAGATGGTCGTAGTGGGCTCCTACAAGTATAGAGAGCTCCCCCTCTGTGGGCACCCTCCTGCCCGCAACATTATAGGTAGTTATCTCTATAGGTGCTGTTTTTACTTCAACTTCAACCTCTCCATTGGGGGAGTTGAGAAATTGGCTGTAAAGCGAAGAGGAGATAGAGATTACCGGTATAGGGAAGGGGCTCCCCTTAATTCCCTCCTCTACAATCACTTTACCCGAAGGATCCAAATTTAATATTGCTCTATACCCCCGCTCCATCTCTTTTGTAACAATATATTTAAGAGAGTCGTGGGCTATATTTAGAAGCAACAGAGGATTTCTCCCCTTTACAACTTCTGCAACAGAGAGTAGCTCTCCTTTAAAGGAGGTTGTGGGAGAGAGTGGAGAGAAGCTGTAATCTCTCCCCTTTTTAAGTGTGATACTATCAAATTTTAGTGAACTCTCTAAAATTTTTCTCTCTATAATAAAATTGAATGGAAGTAGGTATGAGTTGCCAAATAGGGGTACTAAACCGCTTTGAGCCATCTTCTCTGCAATATAGTGGGCTGCAATAGAGTCGTGTGGTGTACCGGGAAATCTTCCTTGAAGCCTCTCCCCTGCTAAAAATGTGAGATAGGAGCGGAGAGAGTCTATCTCAACTCCAATCGCCTGAGCTTTGAGTGGCGATATGGAGCAGAGGGTAAGAAGAGCAGAAAGGAGAAGAGAGACTCTCCATTTTAAAAATTTTTCTAAAATGGCCCCCATCTCTTAATGACTATTGTGTTGTGCCAAATATGCCTTGAGTGTATTTGAGAGCAGAGAGACTATTGTCATGGGCCCAACTCCTCCGGGTACGGGTGTGATGTAGGAAGCTTTTGGAGCAACCTCCTCCCAATCTACATCTCCCACCAACTTAAAACCGCTTTTGGTTGGAGCTTCAACACGGGTAATACCTACATCAATCACTACCGCTCCACTTTTAACCATATCTCCTTTTAGAAAATTGGGAACCCCCAATGCAGCAATTACAATATCGCCTCTCTTAACAATCTCTTTTAGATTCTTTGTTCTGCTATGGCACACTGTTACAGTTGAATTTCCTGGAGTGCTTTTTTGTAACAATAGATTGGCCAAGGGCTTCCCAACAATATTGCTTCTCCCAATGATAACACACTCCTTACCATCGGTTTCAATATTATATCGTTTGAGTAGCTCCATTATGCCTGCAGGGGTTGCAGGAAGATAGGCAGGAAGAGCAAGCACCATCTTGCCAATATTTACAGGGTGAAAGCCATCTACATCTTTCACAGGATCTATTGCCTCAATAACTCTCTGTTCAGCTATATGCTTTGGTAGTGGAAGCTGTACAATTAAGCCATCTACCGAACTATCCCCATTTATTTTTGCTATCTCCTCTAAAAGTGCCTCTTCCGAAATACTCTCTTGCAATCTAATAACAGTAGAATCGAATCCAACCGCCTTACAAGTTCTCTCTTTATGCCCTACATAAGTTTGAGAAGCACCATCTTCTCCTACTAAAATAGCTACCAAATTTGGGCGCCTCTTCCCACTATCAACTATTTTGTTAACCTCGTTGGTTATCTCCTGCTCAATAGAGGCTGCCGTCCCTTTTCCATCTAAAATATTTATCTCCATATCTCATAATCTTTTAAAATCTACCTCTCATACCGCCCATAGCTCTCATTGCTTTGGCAGTTCCTCCCCCTCCGGCAAAGTTCTTAATCATTTTTCGGCTTTCGTCAAACTGCTTTATAAGACGATTCACTTCGGCTACAGTGGTGCCACTTCCATTGGCAATTCTCCTCCTTCTACTTCCATTGATAATTTCGGGGCTCTCACGCTCCCTAAGAGTCATAGACATAATAATAGCCTCTATAGATTTAAAAGAGGAGTTGTCCATCTCTACATCTTTTAGTGCTTTTCCCATTCCGGGAATCATAGAGGCAAGATCTTTGATGTTGCCCATCTTTTTTATCTGCTGAATTTGATTGTAGTAGTCGCTAAAATTGAATTGGTTTTTTGCCAACTTCTTCTTTAGTTTTCGTGCCTCCTCTTCGTCAAACTGCTCTTGGGCCTTCTCAACCAAAGTAACCACATCACCCATTCCCAAAATACGATCGGCTATTCTAGCCGGATGGAAAAGCTCTAAACTCTCCATCTTCTCTCCGGCAGAGACAAATTTGATAGGCTTATCTACAACAGCTCTAATAGAGAGAGCGGCACCTCCCCGAGTGTCGCCATCAAGTTTGGTAAGCACCACACCGTCAAAGGACAATCTCTCGTTGAAAGCTTTTGCTGTCTCTACGGCATCTTGGCCGGTCATAGAGTCTACTACAAAGAGGGTTTCGGTTGGATTTATCCCCTTTTTAATAAGGGAGATCTCATCCATCATCGCATCATCTACAGCCAATCTACCGGCAGTATCTACTATAACAAGCGAATAGCCCTCACTCTTAGCTTTGGCTATCCCATTTTTGGCTATGGCGAGAGGATTTTTTGACTCCTCTTCGGAATAGACAAAAGTATCCACTGTCTCTCCCAGCACCTTAAGCTGCTCAATCGCTGCAGGCCTATAGACATCACACGCTACCAACATAGCCTTTAGTCCAAACCTCTTTTTGGCATGGAGCGCCAGCTTTGCAGAGAAGGTTGTTTTACCCGAACCCTGTAACCCTGCAACCAAAACAATAGCAGGCTTACCCTTTAGGTTAGTTGTAGCGCTCTCTCCCCCCATCAAAGCCACCAGCTCATCATGTACTATTTTGGTAAGCATCTCTCCCGGACGAACCGCTTTAAGTACATTTTGACCTAATGCCTTCTCCTTTACCTGATCGCAGAACTCTTTTGCTATCTTATAGCTCACATCGGCCTCAACAAGAGCTTTTCTAATCTCTTTTAAGGTCTCGGCAACATTGATCTCTGTAATTCTACCCTCTCCTTTAAGAAGTTTAAAGGAGCTCTCAATTCTCTCAATTAAATTTTCAAACATCGAAATAGATTAAGTTGCAAAGTTAACTATTTTGAATGAAGCTATAAAGGATCTCTCTCCCTTTATCATTTACTATTGCCTCTAAATGATACCTTATTAGTTCTGAATGAAAAAGATAAGGGTCTCTTAAATAGGTGTAGGCACCATCCCAGGAGTAAATTTTAGCCATCGCAGAGGTAAAAAAGAGGGTAATAAGAGTTCTATTCAATCCCTCTCTATAGAGCCCCTCTGAACACCCCCGCTCTAAATTTTCAGAAATTATTTTAGAGTAGAAGCTTAGCCTGTTGTTGTGGTTGAGCAAATTTAGATCGGGCAGAAGATTTGAAGTATCATTCAAAAGTAGAGGCCCTATCTCCTCTAATTTATTGTTCATCATGCCACTGGTATTATAAAGAGCCTCAATAGCATTTTCCCCTTGAGTGAGCGAGATATTAATTCTAAATTCAACATCTTCCAATGTGTACTGCATCACAACCCTCATAAGATTCTCTTTACTTTCAAAATTGTTGTATAGAGTTTTTTTTGTCACCTTAAGGTGTTCTGCAATCTCGTCTACTGTCATCTTTAATCCCTTTATACGAAATAGTTCGTATAATCTTGAGATGTATTGTTCTCTTGAACTTGTTCTAGCCATATCTATAAAATTAAATGGGAATAAATTTCGGGAGCTCTCTCTCTCATATTGTACTCCATTGCCATAACTTGGCCATATGCCCCGGTTGAACGGATTGCAATAAGATCGCCTCTACTACTTTGGGGCAGTGAGATAGAAGTACCAAAGAGGTCACTCGATTCACACACAGGGCCCGCTACATCATACTCTACATGAGGCTCTTTAGAACTTAAATTCAAAATCTGATGATGCGACTGATAGAGTGCAACACGCATAAAATCGTTCATACCGGCATCTAATATAATAAAATCTCTTTGGATTCCCTTCTTGACAAAAAGGATTCGAGAGATTAGCGAACCCGACTGTGCAACTATAGCTCTTCCAGGCTCAAAGTGTACCCTCTGATGCGCTTCACGCTTAAGCTTTTTATTAAAGAGTGAAAAATAGGAGCTAAAGTTGGCAATAGGATTGAGATGAGGGTCGTTATAATCTACCCCTAACCCCCCTCCCATATTGAGTTCCCTTACCGTTAAAGAGTTGTTTTTAAAAAGTTGCACTATCTCATTAACTTTTTCAATCAATCTTTCAAAGGTCGAAAGGTTACAAATTTGCGATCCTATATGAAAATGTAACCCTATAAAATCGAGATTGGGAGACTCTTTAAGTACCTCTATTGCTTGGGGGAGATGTGGCAATACAATCCCAAATTTATTCTGAGCCCTGCCGGTAGTTATGTAGTGGTGAGTATCTACTTCAATATCGGGATTGATTCGTAGTGAAACTGCAGCTCTTCTATTCATCTTGGCCGCAATGCTCTCTACAACCTTCAATTCGGGTATAGATTCACAATTTATTGAGAAGATAGCCTCTCCAATGGCCAGCTCTATCTCCCAATCTCTCTTTCCAACTCCTGCAAAGACTATTTTTTCTCTATCGAAGTTATGGTCAATTGCCAATTTCAGCTCACCACCACTAACACAGTCTACTCCCAAGCTGTAGCTCTTGATTCGCTTTACAATGTGGTCATTGGCATTGGCTTTAAGAGCATAGTGGCCCTCAAATCCATATCTCTTCAACTCCGAAGTGTAGAGTTCGAGCGTTTTCTCTAAAAGAGAGGTGTCGTAATAGTAGAAAGGGGTCTTATATCTAAGTAGCTTTTCAACTACAACATTATTAAACATATACAAATTTAATAGGAGAGATTTATAATAGTTGTAAGTGTGACAAATGTAGTAAATCTAAATGTAAAATAGTAAATTCTAATCGGTACCACCTCGGCGGTAGAATTTATGCAGGGCTATGTAGAGATTATTAGAACCAATATGGAAGATACAATATTGTTATTTAGGCTGATGTTCTGCTCTTAACAAGTCAAATAGAGTTTTGACCGGAGTAAAAATTGAGAGTGGAATCTCTACAAATAGAGTGTTCCAGTGGCGCATTGAACCGTTCCACAGCCCCGGTTTTTCAACCACTTTTATTGTTGCTCCCCTTTCGCTCTTTATAGAAATTATTCCAGATTTAGGATCGCTATAATCGATTAGATTGTATCTGTTACCTCTATAATCTTTTAGAGAACAGACCATCTCTACAGGATTGAAGTGGGTAGAAGTTGCTGCTATCTCCCTTATCTCACTCTCCTCCAATTTGAGTTCTGCACTCTCTAAAATTTGAGGAGAGAGTGTTCCATCGGCTCCCTCTACAAGGAATGGCCCCCCACCCGGCTCCCCTTCATTTTTTACAACTCCACACACTCTAATTGGTCTATCTAAATAGGAGAGAATATCCTTTTTTTCTAACTTGCAGTTGGGGGGAAAGGTAATGGAGAAACAGCTTTGCAAAAGAGAGACCGCCTCCTTCTTTATAGTGCCGCTCCACCCTTTGCTCTCTATTTGCTCTCTAAGGGCAAAGAGTCTCTCTCTAACAGAGAGTAGTACCCCCAGCATCACCTCTCTATAGTAAATTCGCTCCCACATCGCCTCAACTCTACCAACATTATCTATATTACCAATAAAGAGAATATCCTGCTCCACTCCGTTGAGATTCTCTAAAAGAGCCCCATGCCCTCCCGGTCTAAAAAGTAGCGTACCATCTTCATTGGTTATTGGATTGTTCTCTAAATCTACAGCTATAGTGTCGCTACTCTCACTCTGAAGAGTGAAATTAAGTTCGACCCTCCCACCAACCTCTCTCTCTACTGAGATCTGAAGCTCTTTACCCAAATTTTTAAATTGGGTAAAAAAGTGATGAGAGAGAGAGAAGTGAAGGGCTACATTGGTTCCCAAGCTCTTAGAGAGCAGAGCCCCCTCATATAGATGCTCCTCCAATGGTGTATGCCCCCTCTCTCCATAGAGATGAAAGGGAATAACCCCCTTTGGAGTTGAGAGATAATCAAATCCTATCTTAAATAGGATGTAAGAGAGAAGCTCTTTAACTTTTGGGAGAGAGAGCTCCTTAAACCTCTTCTTTTTTGAACTCTGCCACCACTCCTTTAAGGGCGGGGGAAGAAGTGGATAGAAGGGAAATTTATCTAAATTTTCACAAAATCTTCTCACCTCTGTAGAGAGCTTCCCTCTCAATACAATTTGGTACCCCTCAATCAACTCTTTAAACATTCGGGTGGCAGCTCCGGAAGCTGGAATAAACTTGGCAACGCTATTGTTGTAGCTCTTTGCTATGGAGATATATTGTTCTCTCTCTAATTCATTGAAATTTTTAATAGAGTTGGAAAGAGTTGCAGCTGCAACCACCTTGGGGGCGGCAAATCCCCTTTTAAAGAGACCAATCTGATTTAACAGCTCTTGTGGTGTTATCCCCTTTCTCCTTATCTGATCTGCCACCCTATCGCCAACAAGTGGCAATTTTAATAGCAGAATCTCGCGGGCCGCTCCATCTAATATCTCATTGACTCTATCTGCCATAGATATAGAAAATTGATCTCTATAGTAAAAATCTCTTCTAATCTCTTCAAAATAGTCACTCCTCTTTTTGAAATCGATTGAAGTACCCCAAAGGTTAAACTCTCTATTCATCAGCTCAGCTACCCTCCCCTCTCCACTCTTCTTTTGTAAAGGTGTAAAAGGGAGTTCAACATTGCTAAAAGGCCCCCTTTCGCCTCCCCTTATTTTATCTCTATTGGAGTGTGGCACCCTATACTCTATAAGTTGGGGGAGATTAAAGAAATTGGCAACATGGGCAATAACAATCTCTGTTGCTTTCATCTTCCCCTCAAAGGAGTATCCTGCAATATGGGGGGTTGCAATATCGCACATCTCTACCAACGGGCGGTTAATAAGCGGCTCATTGCGCCACACATCTAATGCCAAGCCTCCCAATCTCTCTCTATGGGCCATAAGAGCCCCCTCGTCTACCACCTCGCCTCTTGAAGTGTTGATAAAAATGGCCCCCTCTTTAACTCTCTTAAAAAAATTGTGAGATGCCAAATTGTAACTACTCTCATTTAAAGGAACATTTAAAGAGATAATATGGGACCTATCCAATAGCTCCTCTAATCGATAAAATCTCTCTCTACCCTCCACTTCACTCCTGGGAGGGTCGCATCTAAGTACCTCTACCCCTATATTTTCGAGAAATTGAGAGAGAGCTTCACCTACATTTCCAGCTCCAACCACCCCCACTCTCATTTCTAAAAGAGTTCTATTGCTAAGCGCAGATAGTATAAATATTGAGGAGAGAATATATTGGACCACACCTTGGGCATTGGAGCCGGGCGCATTAAAAAGCTCTATTCCCGCCTCTTTACAATAGTGAATATCTATGTGATCAACTCCAATTGTAGCAGAAAATATTGCCTTAATACCACTTCCTTGTAGTAGTTCTTTATTACAACGAGTTCTGGTTCTAACTATAAGAGCATCGGCCCCCTCAATTTTATCTCTATCAATTTCAGATCCATTATAGTAACTAATGTTACAGTAAGGCTCAAGCACTCCCTTTAAGAAGGGAATATCGCTATCTGCAACTATAGAGGCCCTTTTTATACTCATCTAAAAATTATCTCTTTTACCAACTCTTTACCAAGAGATCCATTTATCTCTTTCAAAATCCTCTCTCTATGGTGTATAAGAGTAGTCCTAACAACAGAAGAGGTTACACTACAAAATATTTTGCCGTTGAAAAATTCTCTTTTTGCGATATATCTTAAATTTCTCTCTCCCACTATTGCATCAAATGCATTATAGATCTCCTCTCTTTTTATGCCGTCACTCAACCCATAACTCTCTAAAAAGGTTTTTAAAATATTGCCTATCGGGCGGGGTTCCTCTCTTTTCATACTTCTATTTACTCTAAAATAGCTGCCCCATTCTCAATTTTAAAGAGTGCAGCATCGTGTCCGTTCAATTTAAGGAGTTCCGACACCCTAACCTTATTACTGTCGGTTATAAAAACCTGGCTAAATAGCTGAGAGGAGACAATTTCTAAGAGAGCTTCAACCCTTTTGAGATCCAACTTGTCGAATAGGTCATCTAATAGGAGAATAGGAGATTTACCAAAGAGCTCTCTCATTATCTCAAATTGGGCAAACTTTAAAGAGAGGAGAAAAGATTTTTGTTGCCCTTGTGAGCCGCCAAATTTAATTTGAACTCCATTCATCGAAAAGAGTAGTTCGTCTCTATGAATGCCTGTTGTAGTATGTCTTACTGCTCTATCCTGCGCAGTCGATTTTTTATGGAGCGTGTAGAGATCGCCACTGTATAGGTCAGATTGGTATTCTATTGAAATCTTCTCTTTACCGCCGGATACCTTCTCGTAATATTGTTGTACAACAGGGGTTAGATGGGTAATAAAGTGACCCCTTTTTTGAAAAATTGGAGTGGCACAACTTGTCATCTGTTGCGACAATATATCTAATAGTTCACTATTGTTTAAATCACTTTTCAACAATCTATTTCTTTGAGCAAGTAGCCTATTGTAATTTTGCATATTTCGAAGATACTCTACATCCAATTGAGAGAGTATAGAGTTTAAAAAACGCCTTCGCTCTTCGCCCGAACCATTCACCAAAACCGAATCGTAAGGTGAGATCATAACTATAGGTATCAGCCCAATATGCTCTCCAAATCGCTTGTACGGTTTTGAGTTTCTTCTCATCAACTTACCCCCCTCCCGATCAATTTGGAGAGAGATAGTCTCACTCCCCCCATCCGGGCGGATATATTGCCCTTCAAGGGATGCTTTTGGAGCATTGTAATTGACAGAACGCCACTCTAAATGTGAAAAATAACTTTTTGTCATCGATAGTGAATAGATGGCATCTAAGAGATTACTCTTTCCTGCACCATTCATTCCGGTAAAGCAGTTGATCCTGGGAATAAATTGGAGATCGAGATTTACTATATTTTTATAATTTAAAACCGATAGTTTAGAGAGATACATTTCCAACTCTTTATTGGGCGAAGTTACCAAATTTTATCTATCTACTCTTTGTAATTCTATATTTTATTGTAAATTTGCATGGGTTAAATCAACTATAAATGGCTAAGAAATTGAATATTGTCGAAAGTGGCGAAAATGTAGAGAAGGCGCTGAGTGCAACTGAACTTTTTTTACAAAAAAACAAAAAAAGTATAACTCTCTCCTTAGGAGCTTTGGCTTCTATTGTTCTTCTATTTGTTGCAATCCAAATGTTATATAGGGCTCCGCGCAAAGAGGAGGCTCTTGCACAACTCTATCCTGCCGAAGAGGCTTTCAATAGCGGCAATTTTCAAGTTGCCCTTGAGGGAGATGGCAATAACTTGGGGTTTGCTCAAATTATAAAGGAGTATCCCACCACCTCTCCCCACTCAATCTATCTCTATGCAGGGGCCAGCCACCTACAGTTGGGCAATTATCAGGAAGCTATAGATATTCTAAAAAAATATAAGAGTAAAGAGCCGGTGCTTCAAGCCCGCGCTTTAGCCGGAATTGGAGATGCTTATGTAGCACTCTCAGATTATAAATCTGCACTCTCCTATTTTCATAAAGCTGCATCTTTTTCCCAGAACGACTATGTGGCCGGTTATCTTATGAAAGCAGCCATAGTACATGAAGAGCTTAAAGAGTACAAATCTGCTTTAGCTCTATATAAGAAGATAAAAGAAAAATACTCTAAAACAGTTGAAGGGGCCGATATAGACAAATATATCGCAAGAGCAGAAATGTTACTTAAATAGGTTTGGTAGTCTGATATTATGGGAAGGGCTTTCGAGTATAGGAAAGAGAGGAAGTTTAAACGGTGGAGCAATATGTCTAAACTCTTTACCAAGCTTGGCAAAGAGATTACTATAGCGGCAAAAAGTGGTGGCTCCGATCCCGACACCAATCCCAGACTTAGGGCACTAATCTCTACCGCAAGGGCAGAAAATATGCCTAAAGATAATATCGAAAGGGCTATAAAGAGAGCAGCCGAAAAAGAGACCTCAGACCTTAAAGAGATCACCTATGAGGGGTACGGGCCACACGGGGTAGCCTTCTTAATTGAGTGTGCAACCGATAACCCCACCCGTACCGTAGCAAATATTAGAAGCTACTTCAATAAATTTGGGGGAACCTTAGGAACCGCCGGCAGTGTAGAGTTTCAATTCCACCACACTTCACTATTTAAAATTGTTAAAGAGGAACGACTCGATTTGGAAGAGTTAGAACTCAACGCCATAGATTATGGTGTAGAGGAGCTTTTTGAAGAGGGAGGGGAGGTGATAATCTATGGGGCATTCGAGGCTTACGGCTCAATCCAAAAATTTATTGAAGAGCAGGGTTACTCCTTGATAAGTGGTGGGTTTGATCGTATTCCCACAGTAGAGCTTAAAGAGCTAAATAGTCAAGAGAGAGCCGAAGTAGAAAAACTGATAGAGAGATTTGAGAACGACGAGGATGTACAAAATGTTTACCACACCTTGGCCAATTAATCTCAATTGCTTATAGAGAGACAAAGTTATATCTTTGTCTTTAAGTTGTTTGAAAATTTTAATAAATTATATCTACTTATGAAAATTTCCCACATTGAACATATCGGCATAGCTGTAAAGTCGCTTGATAGCGCCATTCCTCTCTACGAAAATCTTTTAGGAATTAAATGTTATGCTATAGAAGAGGTTGTAGATCAAAAGGTTAAAACGGCTTTTTTTAAAGTTGGAGAGACCAAGATTGAACTACTTGAGAGTACCGACCCTACCGGGCCTATTGGCCAGTTTATTGAAAAACGGGGAGAGGGGGTACATCATCTTGCTTTTGCTACAGATAATATAGTAGAAGATCTAAAAAAGCTCTCCAATCAAGGTATCAGACTGATAGATCAAACTCCCCGCAAAGGGGCCGAAGGTTTGGATATTGCCTTTTTACATCCCAAATCTACTTCGGGTGTTTTAATGGAACTTTGTGAACATCCCAATGAAACCAAATAATTAATTTTTAATATCAAACAATAATGAGCCAGCAGCTAAAACAGGTAAAAGAGCTAATTGAGCTTCGTGATAAAGCACGCTTAGGTGGTGGGCAGAGGAGAATTGATGCACAACATCAAAAAGGGAAATATACCGCCCGTGAAAGAATTGAGATGCTTTTAGACGAAGGGAGCTTTGAGGAGTACGACATGTTTGTAACACACCGTTGTACCAATTTTGGAATGGAGAAAAACACCTTCCTTGGAGATGGAGTTGTTACAGGGTATGGAACAATCGAAGGGCGTTTAGTTTATCTATTTGCCCAAGATTTTACAATTTTTGGAGGCTCACTATCGGAGAGTATGGCCATGAAGATCTGTAAGGTTATGGATCAGGCAATGAAGATGGGTGCACCACTCATAGGTATAAATGATTCGGGTGGAGCAAGAATTCAAGAGGGGGTAAACGCATTGGCAGGATATGCCGAAATCTTTCAAAGAAATATTTTGGCTTCTGGCGTCATTCCTCAAATTTCGGCAATTTTTGGCCCTTGTGCAGGTGGGGCAGTCTACTCCCCCGCTCTCACAGACTTTAATGTAATGGTTCAAAACTCAAGTTATATGTTCCTTACCGGGCCAAAGGTTGTAAAGACAGTGACCGGTGAAGATGTAACTCAAGAGCAGTTGGGAGGAGCCTCTGTACACGCCTCTAAGAGCGGTGTAGTACATTTCTCTGTGGAGTCTGAAGAGGATGGGGTAAAAGTTATTAGGGACCTGCTCTCTTTTCTACCCCAAAACAATTTAGAGGAGACACCGCTCTATCCCACAACAGATACCATTGATAGAATGGAGGATGCCTTAAACGAGATTATCCCCGATAGTCCCAATAAACCTTACGATATGTATGAGGTGATTGGAAATATAGTAGATGATGGAAGATTTTTAGAGGTACACAAAGATTATGCTACCAATATTATTGTAGGTTTTGCCCGCTTCAATGAAGTTTCGGTGGGGATAGTTGCCAATCAGCCTAAAGTTTTGGCTGGAGTGTTGGATAACAATGCCTCCAGAAAGGCGGCCCGCTTCGTTAGATTTTGCGACGCCTTCAATATTCCAATAGTAACTTTGGTAGATGTTCCCGGCTTCCTCCCCGGCACCCAACAGGAGTATGGCGGTATTA
>Ga0265293_10011006_pt1 | contig 12462 bp, 8 predicted proteins | sample Munlanlewell138R_FD_192505 | JGI IMG/M metagenome (GOLD analysis project Ga0265293, IMG submission 192505) | Leachate microbial communities from a municipal landfill in Southern Ontario, Canada - Leachate well 138R | ecosystem: Engineered > Solid waste > Landfill > Unclassified | place: Canada... | reverse complement strand
CCAACAACTTCATCTCTGCAATCGGGCAGACGCGCAATCCGCAGCGACAGATTTCCGTCAACGCCAGCACGTCGCTGCATGACGTGGACGAGTTCCGGCAGCTCGTAGTGCGCAATGTGGGTACTACCTACGTGCGGCTGCAGGATGTGGCCGAAGTCACGCTGGATACGCAGAATCACAACCAGATGTCGTTCTTCAACGGCCACAAGGCCGTGGCGCTGGGGGTGAACACGACACCTGCAGCCAATGAACTGGACGTGTCGGCCGGGGTACACGCTGTAGTGGACGAGCTGCGTAAATCGCTGCCACCGGGCATGCATATCGGCATGGCCTATGACGCCGCCAAGTTCATCAACGCGTCGCTCGAGGAAGTATTCCTGACCATCGGCATCACCTTGCTGGTCGTCGTCGTGGTGATCTTCCTGTTTCTGGGTTCGCTGCGCTCGATGCTGCTGCCGGCACTGGCGATTCCGCTGTCCATCGTGGGCGGCGGCCTGCTCATGCTGGCGCTGGGATTCACGATCAACCTGCTGTCGCTTCTGGCGATCGTGCTGGCGATTGGCCTGGTAGTGGACGACGCCATCATCATCCTGGAGAACATCCAGCGTCTGATCGATGAAGGCCAGTCGCCGTTTCAGGCGGCAATCAATGGCGCCCGCGAACTGGCGACCCCCATCATCGTCATGACGACCACGGTCGTGGCCGTATTTCTGCCCATCGGTTTCATGGGCGGCCTGACCGGTGCCCTGTTCACCGAATTCGCCTTTACGCTGGTGGCCGCAGTGCTGGTCTCGGGCGTGGTCGCGCTCACGTTGACGCCCATGCTGTGCTCCAGGGTGCTGCGGCGAACTTCAGCCAGGGGCCTGACGCACTGGCTCGAACGTGGTTTCGAAGCACTGCGCCGCGGCTATGATCGCTCGCTCGTGGTGGTGTTGACGGTACGCCCGCTGATCATGGTGACCGTCGTCCTGGTGCTGGCCTGCACACCGGTGCTGTTCCTCGGAAGCGAGAGCGAGCTGGCGCCGGATGAAGATCAGAGCATTGTCACGTACGCCGGGGTTGGCCCGGCTACTGCCACGCGCAGCTACCTGGACAAGTACAACGGACAGATCAACCAGCTTCTCAGTCCGGAACGCTACCCGGAGACCGATCTGGTATGGCAGATCAGCGGTGTGCCACCACAAGGTGGTGCAGGTGCCAATGCGGTCTTTGGCGGTGCGAACCTCACCGACTGGGGTGAACGCACGCGCACGCAGATGGAAGTCATGCCGCTGATGCAGGGGGATCTGAGCCGGATCACCGGTCTGCAGACGGTAGCGTTCTCGCAGCCTGTGCTGCCGGGAGCCTCGGGCCTGCCCATACAGTTCGTGCTGACCTCGGCGCTGGGCTATGAAGACCTCAGTAACGCGGCAGACACGCTGATCGGCGCGGCCTACCGAAGCGGCCAGTTTGCCTTTCTGCAAAAAGACCTGCGCATCGATTCTCCGGCCATTTCCCTGGACATCAAGCGCGATGTAGCGGCCAGCCTGGGGCTCAGCATGAGCGATATCGGCCAGAATCTGGGCACGCTGCTGAGCGAGGGCATGGCCGGCCGCTTCGAGATGTCGGGGCGCAGCTATCAGGTGGTTCCCCTGGTGCCGGATGCGCTGCGGGCCGACATCAACGCTCTGGACGATTATTACCTGCGCAGCGCCAGTGGCAAGCTGGTTTCCCTGAATACGGTGGTCGACGCCCGGCAAACCGTGCAGGCCCAGTTCCTGCCGCAGTTCCAGCAACTCAACTCGGTGACGATCCAGGGTGTGGTCGCGCCTGGCGTCACGCTGGGAAAGGCGCTGGACACACTCGGGAATCTGGCACGCAGCGAGCTACCCGGCGATTACAGCATCGACTATGGCGGTCAGTCACGCCAGTTCACGCAACAGGGTAGTGCCGTGATCGTGACGTTCGTGCTGTCCATCCTGCTGGTCTATCTGCTGATGGTGGCGCAGTTCGAGAGTTTCCGCGACCCGCTGATCGTGCTGGTGGCCGTGCCCATGTCGGTCTTCGGTGCGCTGGTGTTTGTCTACCTGGGGTTCACCAGTCTCAACATCTACACCCAGGTGGGCCTCATTACGCTCATCAGCCTGATCACCAAGCAGAGCATCCTGGTCGTGGAATTCGCCAACGTGATCCAGGAAACAGAGGGGCTGGACCGGGTGGAGGCGGTCAAGAAAGCGTCCAGCATTCGCTTGCGTCCCATCATCATGACTACGGCGGCCATGGTTTTTGGCGTGGTGCCTCTGCTGCTGGCCTCCGGTCCGGGTGCCGTCAGCCGCCATGCGATCGGGCTCGTGATTGCCACCGGACTTACCATCGGCGCACTGATTTCGCTTTACGTGGTACCGGTCGTCTACAGCTATATCGCCGTGGACAAGCGCGAGCAGCGCCGGGCCGTGCAACAGCGTGACGCCGTCCTGGAAGCAGGGGGTGCGGCATGACCTTGATCCGTCGGGCAGCCTTTGCACCCGGTGACGGCGCGTGCGCAGCGCGGATCGGGAAATTACTGTCCGTGCTTGGCCTTGGTGCCGCACTGACCGCTTGCGGTCTGATGCCGCACTACGAGCGTCCGGCGCTGGATCTGCCCGCTGCCGCGCAGCCCGCCTCCGCCGAAAAGGAGCTGGCGCAGCTGGCAGCCATGCGCCGATGGTGGCAGCGCTTCGAGGATCCGGTGCTTGATGGGCTGGTCAGCGACGCCCTGGCGGAGAATCTGGACATTGCACTTCAGGCAGCCAGAGTGCGCGAAGCCAGAGCACGACTGGGGCTGGCCAGAGCGCAGTTCTATCCCACGCTGGGAGCGCAGGCCGATGCCACGCGTGCCCGGGCCAGCCTTGACACCAACCCCCAGCTCAGTGGCGGTGGACGTTACGGCACCGCCTATTCGGTGGCTGCCACGCTGGGTTACGAGCTCAACCTGTTTTCCGCCCTGGCTGGCAGGGAGGCTGCAAGTGCGCGTCTGCTGTCCGAAGCCTGGGCACAGGATGCGATCCGCCTGGCGGTGGTCGGGGATGTGGTCGCGACCTATCTGTCACTGCGTGACCTCCAGAACCAGATCGGAATCACGCAGGCGACCATTCAGACCGATCGCGACAATCTGCGTCTGGCTGAAGAACGCTATCGGTATGGCGCCATCAGCCAGCTCGAGCTCGCGCAGCAGCGCGCGCTATTGGCCAGTACGCAGGACCGGTTGCCGCCGCTGCGCCAACAGTTGAATCGACTGGAGTCGGCCCTGGCGATCCTGACCGGCAAGTCGGCACGTGAAATCACGCAGGGCATGGCGATTGTGTCCGGCACCCTGAGCGGAATCAGCCGTCCGGATGAGCTTCCCGCGCTGTTGCCGTCCGCGCTGGTCAACCAGCGCCCTGACATCCTGAGCGCCGAAGCCATGCTGATGGCGGCCGGCGCGAACGTCAGTGTGGCCCGGGCGCAATATTTTCCGACGCTGAATCTTGCGGCGTTGATCGGCGGCGCGGCGACCAGCGTTGGTGACCTGTTCAGCGCGGGCACCGGTACTGGTAGCCTGGGCGCGGCCATTGGAGGATCCATTTTCAGTTTCGGACGAATCGAGGCAGGCATACAGACCGCCGAGGCGCAGCAGGAACAGGCGACTATCGGATATCGACAAACCGTGCAACAGGCGTTCAGAGAAGTGTGTGATGCGTTGCGCGACGTCGACGCCACTGACGAGCGCGTCGATACGGCGCGCATGACGGTACAGGCTTACGAGGAAGCCGTGAGTCTTGCTCAATCCCGTTACGACGCCGGCCTGGTCGGACTCCAGGAGGTACTTGACGCCCGTCGTCAGTTTTATGGCGCTCAAATCAATCTGTCAGGTGCTACGCGAGACCGTTTGATTGCCAGCGCCAATCTGTTCAAGACCCTGGGTGGCGGCTGGGATCTGGATGAACAGGCGGCGTACAGGATGACGAGTGATGATTGACAATCACCTCACGTCAGGCGAGATGCCGCAGATCGACCGGGAATGGATGTTTTCGCGCTCTGTCCTGTATCCGAAAAACCCGGGCAGGTCAGGAGTGGGCAGGGTCGACACTCTCCATGACGGTCTGGCGTTATTTCTTCGAAATCATGAACCGACGGTGTGGCGCACCAGGTCGATCATGTCTTCGTATACGCCTTTGAGACTTTTCCCGGCAAGCACCATATCGTCCATCACGCCGAGCATGCCTTTCTGAATGAAGATTGCGGTGCGATAAAAGTCGTCGACGTTCCAGCAACCCTGAATATTGCCCTCCTCGAGCAACGTCACCAGACTCTGGATATGCAATTGCTCACGGGGTGTCCAACGGAAGCCCGCGCCGGCGAACCCGATGTCCTGCCGGCGGATGATCATGGCGTAGGCCTCGCAGATGGCACGTACCCAGGTATCAAGGCGAACCACCGGATCGGGGGAAGTCTGCTTCGACATTTCCTTTTCGATGTGGTTGTCGAAGTCCTCGATGACTGCTTCCCTGATGGCCTCCAGCAAAGCTGCTTTTGATTCGTAATGATGGTAGAAGGTGCCCTTCGCGATCCCGGCGTATGCCACGATATCGTCGATGGTGGTTTCATCGATTCCGTTCTCGATGAACAGCTGCGTTGCGATCTCCAGCAGTTCGCGAGCCCGCTTCTTTCCACGCGGCTGGGACAGGCGTGGCCGGGATTCGTCCGATGACCCCGCTGGTTTTTTCGTTGTATTCAAGGCCGTTCGTTACATCAGGGAAGCGCCTTCCTGATCAGGATCGAGGCGAGATACGCTTGGCTTTCCGAACTGGGACAGTCAGTTTAGCGTCGATTATCCGCAAAGGCAGTACGCTGACGTCTGCCCAGGCGGAAGGCAGCTCTGAAGGCCCGTTCAGACAGGATCTCGACTGGCAAGCGCAGCGTCGACGTGGGCCTCGGCCTGGCGGGCCTGGTTCCTTGCGTCAGAGATCTGGATACGCCGGGTCTCGAACTCCGTGCTCAGCCAGCTAGCAGGTGCTGGTTCTCCGCAGCCGCGGCGACTTCCCGCTCGACGGACAGCATGGCTTTCAGGGTGATGGCAGGTGTCATGGCATGATCCGGGCCCTGGATCGAATGCCCCGATAAGAATCGAAATAAACGAAAAGGATGAATCGACGACATTTCCTCCTGCTGGCCGGCCTGCAGTCGGCCTGGCTGCTGACGGGCTGCGGCCGGCGCAAGCCGACGGCAGCCGCGCTGCCATCCGGTGCGCGCGTGCTGGCACTGGGAGACAGCCTGACGGCAGGTTACGGCGCGGCGCCCGAGCAGGCCTGGCCGTCCGTCCTGGCGCAGTTGACGGGCTGGGAGGTCGAAAACGAAGGCGTCAACGGCGACACCTCGGCGGCGGCGCTTCAGCGGCTCGAGGATCTGCTGGCGGCGAGTCGCTACGACGCGGTGCTGGTCGCTATCGGCGGCAACGACATGCTGCGCGGCGTGTCGCGTCAGGCAACGAAGGACAACGTCACGGCGATCGTGCATCACGCACTTGCGCATACGCCTTATGTGGCGCTGGTGGCAACGCCGGCACCTGCGCCGTTGCGTGCGGCCGTCGGTTCACTCAGCGATGCCGATTTCTATGAAGAGGTCGCGGCGGCCGAGAAGGTGCTGCTGATTCCCGGGGTGTATTCCAGCGTCCTGTCGAGCGCGGCTTTGCGTTCGGACCGGATCCATGCGAATGCGAAGGGGTACGCGACGGTGGCGGATCGGCTGGCGGAGCAGCTCAGAGCGGCGGGCTGGCGTTGAGGCGTCGCCGACTCCCCGGGTTTCAGGTGCATGGATCGGCGGTGGACGGTTTATTCGGAGTCTGCGCGCGGTTTGCACCTTGACTTTCAGTTGGCACCCTCAGGTTGCGTGCTCGGCTGGCCCCTTCATTTTGCATGCTCGGTTTGCGCACTCAAGGGGCGAAGACTTCGTCGAGAGCGGATGCGGCGTGGACGCGGATGGCTGTGCCGGCATCTTCATCCGGCAGTTCGACGCGCAGCCAGCTTTGCAGCGGTCCGTCGATTCGTCGACAGTCGTAGCTCATCCAGTCGAGCGCGCGGATCCCCAGCTCGATGGGCGGCAGGTCGGCCAGCGTCTGCAGCCGCCGTTCGATTTCCGCCATCGACCAGGCGTGTCGGTATAGTCCGGCCGTCACATGCGGAATCCATCTGTCATGCATTAGTGGTGACTGTGCCTTCGGTCGCCAGAGATCGTGCAGCGTGTGCAGGCCGGTGCCGTTGCTGCTCACTGCGAGACAGGGAGCCGACAGGAAGCTGAATGCTCCGCCGATGTGCAGGCGAAAGGAGAACGGCACAAGATGCGTGATCGTCCTGATCTGTGCCTGCAGTTGCGCTGGCGTGAAGTCTGCGGGGCGGCGTGCCTCGCGTACCGGAAAGCCGCAGATCTGGATGGTGATGTGCGGTTGGCGTTCATCGCCGGGCAGCAGCAATGGATGCAAGGCGGTGCGTACTTCGTCGAGCCGCCGCTGCACACGGGCGTCGTCGATCGGGATGGCCCAGACGGCAAAGCGCGGCCGACCCAGATGCCATTCGTGAAAATCGCGTGCCTCGCTGGCGAGCGTGCGCCCGTCCGGATGCCCGGCCGCCGGGAGGTCCCGCCAGAGGTTCAGCGTGTCCACTGTCCCGCCGTCGTTTCATCCGTGCAGGTCAGCACTTTGCTCATCGATGGGCACAACCGTCATTCGATTGTTTTGCGTGGCGGTCGGGCAGCAATGCGTCGGCTCCTGGCAGCGGCCACGGCAGGCAGACGTGGCTTGCGTGCGCCGGAGCCGGCGGCCATGAAGCGCTGTCGGGCAGGGCATTTCGCTCGGGCGGCAGCGCGTGCCCGGGCCGGTGCTGCGGGTCGCGCTGTGGTTTACGCTGCGGTTCACGCTGTGGCTTACATTCTTGCCCGCACGGCATCCCGCGCTGCAACCACAATGCTGCCGACAGCCAGCCGCCGTGCGTGACGATGATGCGCGCCGGACCCGGATCGAAGCGGCGCACGCGCTGCAGCAGTTCGCCGACAGATTCCCCGCCGCCCGGCTGGAAGGCGACGAAGTCGGCTTCCCAGCGCCGGAATTCCTCCTCGGGCAGCGACGACCACGGCTGTCCGTCCCAGCGCCCGAAGTCGAGTTCGGTCAGCGCATCGTCGATGCGGTGTTGCCATCCGAAACGGTCCAGCCATCGTCCAACCGCGCGGCTGCGCGTCAGCGGTGACGTGATCACGATGTGCGGCAGTCGCTCGCGCGCGGCAACCGAGCGGATGTGCGCTGCCAGACGACGCATGCGCCGGATGTCCACCGCCAGATCGGTGCGTCCGATGCAGCGCGCCTGTGCATCGAAGGCGCGCGGATGGCGCCAGGCGTGCAGATACGGTGTCGACGGCGCAGACGTGGCGACTGGCGTCAGCTCAGACATGGCGGCGGCCTGGGGCGGCGATCGCGGCCGGGACGGCTTCAGGACGGCAGGCGGGGCCACGGCAGGAAGAAAGGAAAGGGCGGCAGGGCAAGGCGCGGGTTCACGTCAGGAGCGGCCAGCGGGCGACGAAGGCCAGCAGAACCAGCACTTCACCCAGTTGTTCGGCAGCGCCGAGCGTGTCACCGGTCTGGCCGCCCAGACGGTGCTGCAGCCAGAGGTGCAGGGCGGCCGTCAGAAGCACCAGCAGCGCGAGCGCGGTACTGCCGGCCGGCAAGGGTGCGGATTGCCAGGCGGCCGCGCCCAGGAGAATGGCGGTGCCGACCGCTACCGCGAAAATGACGTCGCGCCACTGACCGTCGCGCGTCAGTGCACGAGTGCGCGCCTGCGCCTCGTCGCCGGCATACGGCAGCGTCCGCATCAGCACGACCGGGACGGCCCGGGCGGCTGCGTGGGCGGCGATCAGCGCGGCCACGGCGGCGCGCGGATCGTACGCCAGCAGTTCGGCCAGCAGCAGGATGCGCAGCAGCAGGACGAAGCCGAGACCGCTGGCACCCCAGGTGCCGATGCGGGCGTCCTTCATGACCCGCAGCGCTTTTTCGCGGGAGGCCATACCCAGCAGCGCATCGCAGGTGTCGGCCAGTCCGTCCTCGTGCAGCGCGGCGGTCAGCCAGACGGAAAAACCGGTCGCCAGCACTGCGGCCACGGGTGCGCTCCAGCGCTGCAGCGCCAGCACGGCCAGCACTGCGGTGCTGGCGCCGATCAGTGCGCCGACCAATGGAAAATGGCGCACGGCACGCGCATGGGCGCCAGTGTCCGGGGGCCCATGCCCGAGTCGCGCCGGGATCGGCACACGCGTCAGGAACTGCAGTGCCAGCAGCAGGAGATTCAGCTCGCGGCGCAGGCCGCTCATGACGAACGTCGGCTCACACCGGCCGACTCGAAACTGGCCATCTCCGCCAGGATGCGGCAGGCCGATTCGAGCAGCGGCCAGGCCAGCGCCGCGCCCGAGCCTTCGCCCAGGCGCAGGTCGAGATCGAACAGTGCCTGCACGCCCAGGTGCCGCAGCCAGAGTCCGTGTCCGGTTTCCTGCGAGCGGTGCGAGAAGACGCAACAGGCGAGGATCGCCGGCTGCAGGGCGGCGGCGACTGCGACCGCGGCCGTCGTGATGAAGCCGTCGACGACGATCACGCGGCGGGTGGCTGCGGCCTGCTGCACGGCACCAACCATCGTGGCGATCTCGAGCCCGCCCAGTGCCGCCAGTGCGTCCAGCGGATCGGTGGCGCCGGCGTGCAGGGCCAGCGTGCGCGCCAGCACCTGCCGCTTGTGTTCGAGTCCATCCTCGTCCAGACCGGTCCCGCAGCCGGTGCAGTGCGTGATCGGCTCTCCGGTCAGGCGCGCCATCAGCAGGGCGGCGGCGGACGTGTTGCCGATGCCCATCTCGCCCAGCAGCAGCGCATTGCCCGGCAGGCGGGCGACCAGTTGCCGGCCGTGGCCGATCGCGTCGCGGCATTGTCTCGTCGTCATCGCCGGTCCCTGGCTGCTGTCGGCCGTGCCATGTTCGGCGCCGGCGACTTTCAGCGACTGCAGTGCCGGATGCGGGACAAAGTCGGTGGCGACGCCGCAATCGACGACGGTCAGCCCGAGCCGATGCTGGCCGGCCAGCACGGAGACGGCGGCGCCTCCGGCGAGGAAATTGAGCACCATCTGGCGCGTGACTTCGCCGGGATACGCCGATACCTGCTGTGCCGCGATGCCGTGATCGGCGGCGAACACCACGAGTTGCGGTTCGTGCAGCACGGGTTCGTCGACGCCCTGGATCAGCGCCAGTTGCAGGGCCAGGGATTCGAGCCGGCCCAACGCACCCACGGGTTTGGTCTTGGCGTCGAGCGCCGCCTGCACGCGCGCGCGCCGGGATGGGTCGTCCACCGCCGGCAGAGGCAGTAATCGGTCGAAGGAATCGGACATGGGCGGGGCAGTCGGAAGCGAGCGGTGCGGATCGAACCCGTGGTCGTCGGTTGACGTCGGTACGCGGACACCGGTATCGGCCGCCTGGGGCGGGTGTCCACCGTCGAACCGGACCGGCGGGGGCGATCGTTGCTCGCCTTCCCGTTCATCGCCGGACGGAGATTCATCGGCGGACGGAGAGAAGGTGCGATCAAGGTCGCCTTTGACTACCAGCGGCCGGCCGGCGACCATCAGTGTCACGCATGCGCAATATCTGGCCACCTGCTGGTGCAGGCTGCCGAGCGCGTCGACGAAGGCCCGGCTTTCCGGCGAGAGCGGCATCACGCCCATGCCGATTTCATTGGAAACGAGGATGATCGGTGACGCGCTGTCGCGCAGCGCAGCGAAGAATTTGGCACGCTCGCGCGGCCATGCTGACTCGAGATCCTCGATTGGCCGGTCCGCTGGTGTCTGCGGCGGCATCAGGCACTGGGTGAGCCACAGCGTCAGGCAATCGACGACGATCAGGCGCGCCGGATCGGTCAGGCGGCGCAGGGCGTCGCCGAGGTGCACGGGCGCCTCGACGGTCGGCACGCCGGGCAGGCGCTCGGCGCGCCCGGCGCGATGCTGCGCAATGCGCTGCTGCATTTCGGCGTCGCCCGTGATCTCGCCCGGCAAGGCAGTTGCCACCAGCACGGCGCTGCGCCCGCCGGCGCCGGCCAGCCAGGCGGTGAGCCGGGCCTCGGCAGTGCGCGACTTGCCGCTGCGCGCACCACCGAGAATCAGTTCATGGTCAGGGTTTGGCATGGGTGGATCATGCCGGATTTGCCATCATCGGTACCGCGGATCTCCGGATCCGCGGGCAGGCAGGCCGCGTCCGGGCTTCCGCTCGCGGCCCATCCGGCTCACCGCATGGCCCAGCGCAGGCTGACTTCGCCGTAGCGTCCTTCGGTGGCATAGTTCTGCGCCAGCTCGTAGTGCCGGTCGCCGAGGTTGAAAATGCGCGCTTCGAGCGTCAGGCCGCGTGTCAGTTCGCGGCTCGCGTACAGATTCACCAGGGCGTAGCCAGCCAGACGCTGCGTATTGCCGGCATCCTCGAAGCGTCGACCCGAAGCCTGGATTTCGCCGCCGAGCGTCCAGCCCGCCTGGGTGGTTTCGGCGCCGAAGCTGGCCATGCGGCGCGCACGGCGTTGCAGGATCTTGCCGGACTCCAGATTACGCGGATCGTGCCAGTCGAGCGATGCGTGCAGCGTGACGGCGCCGAGCTGCGTGCGTGCGGCCAGCGTCGCACCTTTCAGACGTGCGCGGTCGACGTTGACGTAGCAGCCAAACGGATCGCTGCAGGGGCCGGAGGCACCGAAACCGATCAGGTGCGTGAGCTTGTTGCGCCAGCCGGTCAGACTGACTTCCGTGGTCGCATCGGTCCAGCGCAGGCCCAGTTCGGCGTTGCGGCCGGTTTCGGGCACGAGGTCGGGGTTGCCGTACTGGCTGAAGCGCTGGTAGAGCGTCGGCGCACGAAACGAGTTCGACGCGCTGGCGTGCACGCGCCACTGCGGCAGGAAGGACCAGCCCCAGCCCGCACTGCCGGTCGTCTTGCCGCCAAACTCGCTGTCACGATCGTGACGCAGATTGGCCTGCAGTGCGTGCGCGCCGAAGTTGCCGCGCCAGCCCAGGCCGATCGCGTCCTGATGGCGCTTGCCGTCGAGTACCGCCGAATACAGGGTCGCCGGATTGTGCAGCCGGTCCTCGCGCCGCTCGAGCAGCGCCGACCAGGTCTGCGTGCCGACATGCTGTTCATGCTGCAGCACGTAGTTGCGCAGCGTCGTCTCGGTGCGGTAGAAGTCCGGCCGGGTTTCCATGTTGCTGCGGCTTTCGCCGAAGCGGAAACTGGTATTCGCCGCATCGCTCCAGTCGGCGCGCCAGCCGATGCTGGCCACGCGCAGCTCTTGCCGCGTCTCGTCGTCGAGACCGGGGACATAGCCGTCATAGCCGGCCCGCAGCCGGCTGTTCAGGAAACTGGCATCGACCCGGTGCACGTTCGTCCACTGGTAGCCCAGGCGCGCGCTCACGGCGTTGCGCCGCCAGCCGTCGCGATCCGGATTGTGGCCGATCGCCGCCTTTGTCTGCGAGTCGAAGCCGCTGCTGCGTCCGTGTGAAGCGGACAGTGCATAGTCGAAACCGTTGGCGGCGCCGCTGATGCCGGCCCGCAACTGGCGCGTGGCATGCGAGCCGAGCGTCACGGCGGCTTCCGGGCGGGCCGCGCCTTCCCCGCGCCGGGTGAAGATCTGCACGACGCCGGCGACGGCGTTCGAGCCGTAGACCGCGGCGCCCGGGCCGCGCACGACTTCGATGCGCTCGATCTGGTCGAGCGGGATCTGCTCCCAGGCCGCGCCGCCAACCGATTGCACATCGACCGGAACGCCGTCGATGTAGAGCGCCGTGTGGCGATTCTCGCCACCGCGGATGTAGACGCCGGTGGCCGTGCCCGGGCCGCCGCTGCGCGAGAACTCGACACCGGGCAGACGCCCGAGAAGATCGGCGACGTCGCCGGCGCCGCTGCGTTCAATGGTTTTGCGGTCGACCACCGACACGTCGGCGAGTGTCGACGACAGCGGTTCGGCGATGCGGCTGGCCGTGATGATGACCGGCTCAAGTGCCGTACCGGCGGCATCCTGCGCCGAAGCGGTCAGCGGCAGGGCCGCCCCCGCGGCCAGTACGAGGATCGAGCTCAGCCAGACACCGGGCGGGCAGGATCGTGCCGGAGCGGGGGGGCCATCCGACCGCGAGGCAGCGTCGGGTGAGAGGCGATCTGAACGGGAACGGGCAGGAAAGGGAAGGGCGGAAAAAGAGCCGCCGGCAAAAACGTGCTCGGAAAGAACGTGGTCGGAAAGAGGATGGCCGGAAAGTGGAAGGCCGGCACGCGGGGCGGATCGAAACCCGGAAGACAGCGACGCGCGCGCACGACGAACGGCAGCACGCATGCCGCCGAGGCAGGACGATGAAGTCATGTTGTGGAAAACAGCCAGTTGCGGGACCGTCACGATGGCCGTGCCGGAACCCTGACGCGCTTCCCCGCGTCCCC
>Ga0265293_10011004_pt1 | contig 12464 bp, 9 predicted proteins | sample Munlanlewell138R_FD_192505 | JGI IMG/M metagenome (GOLD analysis project Ga0265293, IMG submission 192505) | Leachate microbial communities from a municipal landfill in Southern Ontario, Canada - Leachate well 138R | ecosystem: Engineered > Solid waste > Landfill > Unclassified | place: Canada... | reverse complement strand
ATGATAACCATATTGTTGCTACTGATCGGGGCCACGGCGTCAGCCTTCGCGGTAGAGGCCGGGGGTGAGCTGGCGATAGAGTATGCTGGAGAGATCACCGAAAGTCTAGAGCTCGAGCTCTTTCTGCCGCCACTTGGTGATACGGAGCTTCGTTATGCTTTCGTCCTCAACCGACCGGTGCAGGATTTGCTAGCAAACAAAGATGCTTCATATTTTGCCAAGAAACTCTATCTCAAGCACCGGTTTTCCGCTTTTCACCTGACCGTAGGGAGGCAGCCGATCTCTTGGGCCTTTGGTTCCTTACTTAACCCGGCCGATTATACTCCGGGCTCGGTACAGATGGGAGAAGAATTTGACAGCAAATATACTGATGCGGTAGAGGTTTACATTCCGGTAAATTGGAACTCAAGCCTTTCTCTGGTCACATCTTTTCCGGAGGGTTTCACAACCGATCTGGATAAGGCTAAATGGGGTGCGCGAGCCAGAATGGGACTCGGAGGCTATGATCTGACGATGAATTATGTCCGGGAGGCTGAGGTTCGGCCCCAGGGAGTTCCCATGCAGAGGGTCGGCTTAACGGCCAAGGGCGATTTGGGTTCTTTCGGGGTCTATGCGGCGTACGCCCATCAATTCTGTGATAAAAATAAAAGCAGTAATAGTTTTCTGATCGGCGCTGATTATAGTTTTAATCTGGATTACGATACCAAAATTACCACGCAGGTAGAGTATCTAGCTAGTAGGCCCGGTGATCAAGATCTCCTGGTGGGTAGCATTGGTTATCCGCTCGATGACTTTTCCACACTATCCTTACTTGCTACCGTGTATATGGCTGACGGCAGCATCGCGTTAACGCCACGTTACCAAAATACCCTACCGGGTGGGATTGACCTGGCGGCTAGCTGTACCTTCCAGACCAATCGGGATCTGGATATTATGTTCCGATTAAGTTATCCGTTCTAGCTTGTCCTATTTCATTAGACATTTTGCCAGCTGGTATGGTAAAATGACAATTAAGTAAATATTATCTTGTCGATACGTCTACGAGGTTGCGCTCCTGTCTTCTTCGGATCATGGAGGCAATCCGGTAGGGTATAACTGGAAACGGTTATGCCTCCCCTTTGGAAAGTAGCACGGTGATTCGGTTGCCGATGGTTTCAGAATGAGCAGCTTTCGCAAAGGGAGCTGTTTTTTTGTTGTCCAAACTCATGTAACCTAGGAGGAGAAGTTGATGAACAAAAAGACTGTCCTGTTGTTGGTGTTCGTGTTGGCCTTGGCTGTGGCAATTCCCGCATCTGCCCTGGATCTTGTGGAGTCTAATCCCCAAGATGGTAGTAAAGCGTTCGCGGTGGATAGCCAGATCTATCTCCTGTTTGACAAGAATGTGGTTAACTTTCAGATTAAGGACAACAACTTGCAGTGCTTTACCCTTTTTGATCCCCAGAACCAATCTGTGCCCATCGAAGTAATTCTCGCTGATGACCAAATTGAACCCGAAAAGAGAAACGAAATAATCATTAAACCAAGGACCGCCTTAAAAGGCAATACCGCTTATAGGCTGGAGATTTCTCCTGAGCTGCAGGCCAAAAATGGACAGACTCTGGAGAAAAAGATAGTTATTAGTTTTACTACGGCTAACTAATAAACTGTTTAGAAAGGTAAGTATGGCTAAACGACGATTACTTTATTTGATCATTTATATCTTACCAATTGTCTTGATCTTTCTAACGTTACTGATCGGCCGGTATCCGATACCGCTAAGCAAGATGCCTGAAATACTGATGCATCCGTTCGCTTCGGACAAATCGGCTGTTCCAGATGTTTATACGACGATTGTCTGGGATATTAGGATGCCGAGGGCTTTACTGGCCGCTCTGGTAGGAGGAGCATTGGCAGTTAGCGGCGCAGCCTTTCAAGGTTTGTTTCGTAACCCTCTGGTTAACTCAGGGATGTTAGGTGTGAGCTCAGGGGCTGGTTTCGGGGCAGCATTGGCGATTTTATTGTTTAACCGCTTCTCGCCACAAGTATATTTATTTGCTCTGGCATTTGGCGGCTTGGCAGTTCTCCTTAGCTACCTGGTTGGTCGGATATATAACACCACACCTACCGTAATGCTAATCTTGGGTGGCGTTGTCATCTCCTCAATCTTTTCCGCTGCCACTTCATATTTGAAATATGTAGCGGATCCGACGAATCAGCTGCCGGCCATCACTTTTTGGCTGATGGGTAGTTTTGCTTCGGCTAGTCGCCACGATTTAGTCATCGGCCTGCCGCCGATGTTGATCGGTATCACGGGCCTTGTGCTCATCAGGTGGCGGATCAATGTCCTTTCCATGGGTGATCGTGAAGCGCAGACTCTGGGGATTAATGCCAATTTTGAAAAGCTATTAGCTATCGCTTTTGCCACGCTGTCCACGGCGGGAGCAGTCTGTGTCAGTGGAACTATCGGCTGGGTAGGTCTGATCATTCCTCATGTCGGAAGAATGATCGTTGGCAATGATAATAAGATATTGATTCCCATCAGCACTGCTTTAGGTGCTTCTTTTTTAGTTATCGTTGATAATATCGCCAGAACTATCACTAGCGGTGAAATTCCCATCGGAATCTTAACTTCGCTAGTAGGCGGACCCTTCTTCATTTACCTCTTGAAAAAGACCAAAGGGGGTAATTGGTGATGAGCTCAATCGCTATTGAAGCGAAAAGCATTTCTTTTGCCTACGGAGCCAAGCCGGTTCTTTCCGAGGTCAGCTTTGACGTTATGCAGGGTGAAGTGTTTTGTATCGTTGGTCCGAATGGCTGTGGCAAGACCACCTTGCTCGATTGCGTACTCGGACTGTTAAAGGTAAACCAGGGTGAGGTGCTCGTCGATCAAATACCGATAAAGAATTTTAAGCCGCCGCAATTAGCGGAGAAGATTGCGTATGTGCCACAGATTCATCAACGATCATTCCCGTATACGATCAAAGAAATTGTCTTAATGGGTCGGGCCCATCGTACGACGCTATTTACCTCTCCTACAGTAGAAGACAGGGACATCGCCCTAGAAGCGCTGGAAATGGTGGGACTAGCCGACCTGGCTGACCAACCATATACCCAAGTTAGTGGAGGCCAATGTCAACTGGTGATGATTGCCCGGGCCTTGGCTCAGCAACCCAAGATTATTATTATGGATGAGCCAACAGCCCATCTTGATTTCAAAAATGAGCTATTGCTGTTAGAGACGGTAGTCGATCTGGTGCGAGATAACGGGATCTCGGTCGTAATGGCCACGCATTTCCCCAACCATGCCTACTATTTTGAATCCAACGGGATTGCGACCAGAATTGCTTTAATGAGCAATCAGCGTTTTGCTGAGGTTGGCCGGCCGTGTGAAGTCTTAAATGAGGAAAATATCAAGAAAATTTATGGTATAAACTCGAAGGTCTTGGACTGTAGGTTTGACCAGAATAATCTAATTCGACAAATTGTCCCGCTGTCGATTATCAAAGAATCCGGGAGGGATAATCAATGAGACATTTAAAACAGTTTGGAGCACGAGTATTGCTGGTTTTGTTGGTGTCAGCATTGCTGATTCCGACTACCACAAGTGCGGCGGTTAACGGATATCCGGTAACCATAGTGGATTCACTCGGCAGGGAAGTGACTATCACCAAACCGGTCAGCCGCATCGCCTGTGGCTATGCTTATTCCGGGCATGTGGTGACCATGCTTGGTCGCGCAGATGATATTGTTGCCGTTGTCAATGGGTTGCAGCGAGATAAAGTATTGACTCAGATGTATCCACACATCAAAGATCTACCTGTTCCGTTTAGTAGCGGAACAATCAACATGGAAGTGTTACTAGCTACCGGGGCCGAAGTGGTCTTTATGCAGCCGGATACAGCGCAAAATCGTAGCGTGACCGATAAGCTTGATCGCTTGGGTATCCCGTATATTGCGATTGCTTTCACCTCGATGGATGAACAAATTGAGACGATTTCAGTTATTGGCAAAGTGATCGGCAGGACAGAAGCGGCTGAAAGGTACATTGACTATTACCGCCAGACCATAGCTGAGATAGAAAAGATAGCCAACACGATCCCCGATAATGAAAGAGTTCGCTTATACCATTCGGTCAATGAAGCTGTACGCACGGATCTGCGTGATAGCCTGCCAGCCGACTGGATTCGGGCAACCGGAGCGATCAACGTTTCAATTGACGCAGATTTGCGAATTTCAGGCGATAAATCCTTTGCAACTCTCGAACAGATTTACCTTTGGGATCCCGATCTGATCATCGCCAATGAGGCTGGCGTTCCTGAGTATATGTTAAGTAATGAGCAGTGGGCTTCATTGCGGGCGGTGAAGAATAAACGGGTTTATCAGATTCCTAATGGCGTCTCCCGCTGGGGCCATCCGGGTTCGCTTGAAACCCCGCTGGCAGCGATGTGGACTGCCAAGCTGGTCTACCCTGATTACTTTGGCCATATTGATATGCACAAAGAAACCAAAGATTTCTATGCGAATTTCTTCGATGTTGAGCTAACAGATGACGAGGTCAGCGCCATCTTAGAGGGGCGCGGTATGCGCGAACCAAAACATAGATAGGTGGGAGGGCTTGTAGTGAAGACTTACGTGTGTATTGATGATACGGACATCTTAGGTAGCCGTGGCACAGGTCACTTGGCTAGCATGTTGATTGAGCGGATTGAGGAGAAGGGTTGGGGAAAATGCTCGTATATCACTAGACACCAACTCTATTTCCATCCCGATATTCCTTATACCTCACATAATAGCGCGATGTGTTTCGTCATTGAACACGATCAGGAGATCTTTACTGAGTTGCGGGACTATGCAATTGATTTTTTACTCGCCGAGAGTGAGGACGGGTCTGATCCGGGATTGTGTATTGCTGAATATGATCAGATTAAGGATCACCAGGCCTTGATGGACTACGGCAAACGGGCCAAAAGCGAGATATTGACTAAGCAGATCGCCTATGACCTAGCTAATGAGGTTGGTGTTCATCTTTCGGAGCATGGTGGTACCGGTGGCGGGGTAATTGGCGCTTTAGCCGGTGTAGGCCTGCGCTTAACCGGAAATGATGGGCGGATTAAGGGCAAGATGACTTTCCCGATACCTGGTGATACGCTAACCGTTGAGCAAATCTTGGCCAACTCTGATATTGATCGAGTGCAAAGCTTGGACGGGGGAGAGCTATTATCGCCGGATACCCAGATTAAACTGGGTGAAAAAGTTAAAGCTGTTTTTCTGGATTATCAAAAAGTACTGCTGGTTTTCTTTGAAGATGGGGTGTGGAAGACCTGCGTAAAAGAACAGCTGAGACAGTTCTAACGACCTACATACGAGAAAGTGGAGGGGTTCGTATGAAGAGAATTACTGCATTGTTGATGCTAACTGTCCTGTTAATTGCTGTTGTTCCTGCTCTTGCATTGGAATTTGAAGGTTCTAATCTAAAAGATGGCAGTACGGGTGTAGCAGTAGATAGCCAAATTGATCTGTTCTTTGGCAGTAATGTGGTCAATCTTAGGGTTAAGGAAAACAATCTCAAGTGTTTTACCCTAGTTGACGAACAAAACCAAGTCGTACCTATCGAAGTGATAATGCCGGACGATCAGATTGAACCCGATAAGAAAAGAGAAATAACTATTAAACCGATTTCGCCTCTCAAGAGTGATACTGAATATAAGCTATACATCTCTCCTGAATTACAGGCGAAAAACGGTTCGACGTTGGGTAAGACAGTAATCATTTCTTTTACAACTGCAAGTTCCCAGCAATCCGGATATCCAATTACTGTGATTGATTCGCTTGGCAGAAAGGTAATCATCGACAAGCCCGTCAATCGTTTTGCTTGTGGGTATTCATTTGCGGGACACGTTGTTACCCTGCTGGGTCGGGCAGATGATCTTGTAGCCGTTACCAAGGGTTTGCAGCGCGACAAGGTGCTTACTGAGATGTATCCACACATTAAAAACCTACCCAATCCATTCAGCGGGGAAACAATCAATATCGAAGAACTTCTGACTACTGGGGCCGAGCTTGTCTTTTTGAAACCCGATACCGCGCAGAACATTACGGTTACCGAAATGTTGGATCGGCTAGGTATTCTGTATATAGCTGTTGACTACAATTCAATGGCTGGACAACTCGAAACAATAAATGTTATCGGAAAAGCACTTGGTCGAGTCGACGAGGCGGAGCGATATGCCGCATATTATCTGCAGACAATGGCTGAGATCGAAAAGATAGCTGAGACGATACCGGATAATAGAAAAGTTCGAATCTATCATGCGGTGAATGAGGCGGTTCGAACTGACACACGTGATAGCCTTGCTGGAGACTGGATTCAGGTAACGGGTGCAATTAACGTATCAATTGATGCAGATTTAAGCATTTCAGATGGTAAGGCATTTGCCACTCTTGAGCAAATCTATCTTTGGGACCCGGATATAATCATCGCCAATGAGGACGGAGTACCCGAATACATCTTAAACAATGAGCAATGGGCATCGCTACGGGCGGTAAAGAATAATCAGGTTTATCAGATACCCAATGGTATCTCCCGTTGGGGACATGAGAATTCACTGGAAGTTCCTCTAGCTGCTTTATGGACGGCTAAGCTCGTTTACCCAAATTACTTTGGGCATATTGATATCCGTTCGGAGACCAAGAGTTTTTATGCGAACTATTTTAATATAGACCTTACTGATGATGAGGTTGATGCCATCTTAAGTGGCCAAGGAATGCGTGAGCCAAAGGTAAAATAAATAAAGAAGATTAAGCCCTGGTTATCCAGGGCTTAATCCGTCTCTACAGTATTAAAGCTTAAACTTGGCGATGATCGACTGCAGGTTCTGGGCTAAGTCAGCTAAAATTTGACTTGCCCCTGCCACTTCTTCGATCGAAGCAGCCTGTTCTTCCATGGATGCTGTGACTTCCTGGGTGGTTGCCGAGTTCTCCTCCGCAATGGCGGAGAGGTTTTGCAAATCATCCAGTATTAGGTTCTTCATTTGCTCCATCTCTTGACCGGAGAGATTTAAATCTTTGACCGCAGTTTCAGCTGCTTTCATCGCTTCGTAGATCTCGGTATATTTTTGGCGAGTATTAACTACGCTTTCTGTCTGCTCCTTGGTAATGCCTGTGACCCTTTCCAGGGTGATTACCGCATCCTGTGAGTGGTTTTGCAGTTCGCCGACTATGGTCTCAATTGCCTTAGTGGAGGAGGCAGACTGTTCGGCTAGCTTTCTGATTTCATCGGCCACAACCGCGAAGCCTTTTCCCGCTTCTCCAGCTCGGGCTGCTTCAATTGCGGCGTTTAAAGCAAGTAAGTTTGTTTGCTCGGCGATCGAAGCAATTACATCACTGGCTTGTCCGATCTTATTGGAGCTATCATTGGTCTTCAAAATCACCGCACTAATCTTGTCTGCTATTTCATTGCTTTCTTCCGTTAACTTGTACAAACGCTCTATTTCGAGCATCTCTTCGTCGACCGCCTGGGTGACTTTGTGTAAAGCAGCATTCAAGACCTGCATCAATCCGGCATCCTTTTCGATGCTCTGACCTAAGGCAACTGCTTTGGCCGTACCATCTTCAGTATTGCGAGCTTGTTCAGAAGCGCTTTTGGCGATCTCTTCTATAGCTAGTGTCACTTCGTTAGCGGCGGAGGCTGCCTGCTGGGAAGAGGCGGTCAATTCTTGCGATGAAGAACTCAGTTGCTCTGAGGAACCACTGATTTCATAAAGCACTTCCCTGATATTTTGGCCGATGTTTTGCAAAGCATTAGCAAGAGAGCCGATTTCATCTTTCTGCTGTCGGAGCTGTTCCGGCAGATCGCTGGAGATATCAAGGTCAGCAAACCTTTGAGAATGATCCACGATCTTTAAAACGGGCTTGGTAATTGAGTTGCCGATTAAATAGACAACAATTATGCTTAGCACCAAAATGGCTAACATCACAAGTATAATCCTCTGTTGCAAAGCGGGGATCGCCGCTAAAACTTCTTTTTCAGCTGCGGTGATAACAAATATCCAGCCGGTGCTCGTGATGGGTACATATCCGGCATATAAAGACTGGTCGTTGAAGAAGTAACTACTGATTCCTTTGTGTTCTGCCAACATCTTTTCGAATAAGGCGGCCACCGACTTTTGGCTTGGATCCAATTTGGCTTCCTCAATCGGATTGTACTGGTTAAGTACCCTTTCAGAATCTGGGTGAGCAATAACAATCCCTTTGTCATTGATCATGAAAGCGTAACCTGACTCACCATAACCGGTATCTCCAGTTATCTGACTAAGAGCATTACCATCTCTACGGCCAATCAGCACACCCACTACCCTACCGTCTCTCTTGATCGGCGCAGCGTACATTAGGACCACTTCGTTGGTTACGCGGCTGACGATGAGATCTGAGACATTTGTCTCGCCGGCGAAGGCCTTTTTCACATAGTCTCGGTCGCCTAGCTGGTTAATCGTACCACTTGCATAATATGCACTCCCATCCGGCTGAACAACGGCAAGGTCTAGGAAATTCGTCAGTTGTACTTGGCGCTCGAGAATGGGTTGTTGCACGGCCCAATCCATGCTCTGGATATCTTCACGCGAAGCGATCATTTCAAGAGTTAGTTTTTGGGTTTCAATCCGACTTTCGGTTACTTTGGCAGACTCTGCGGCTAAGGCCATCAGGGCTTTCTCCGCTTCGGAGGTGAGGATTGCTTGGGAGCGTCGTAAGGAAATCAGACCGACACTTAGTGACGAGGCTAAGATTAGCAGGGCAAAGAAGACGATAAGCTTGCTTTTAATACTTTTCAAGGTAATTCACCTCACAGGGGTGTAGTACATAAGATAATATATTTAGGTTAGTAAATAATGCAAATACGTCTGACTCTTTTTATTAGGTACTTTAGTACTTTTTATGGTATACTGTAGATGTATATCATCGCGAACGAGAAAGGAGACGACAATGCGCATCAGTATCGCACATGCCATCAGTCTAAAGTAACAGGTGAGACCGGCAGGTTGCTTACTGTTTTGCGCGGAGTTTCCGGGCTTCTTTAAGTATTGTTGTTTTTTGTGCAGTTAGCGGCGGCCTGGGTCGTCGTTTTTGTTTGGTGCTGTTTACCACTGGTCTCACCCCCATTGATCTCGAAGGGGGTTTTTCGATGTCTAAACCACTGATTCATGTTACCGATCTCGCCAAAGAATACGGATATCATCAAATATTTCGCAACATTTCCTTGATCATTCGCGAGGGAGAGAAAGTAGCCATTGTTGGCCCGAACGGAGTCGGCAAATCCACTCTCTTGAAGATCTTAGCCGGCCTAGAGCAAGCTACAGCAGGTATGATCTCCTATTTTCGCGACCAGGTCTCAGTGGCCTATGTTGCCCAAGACCATACTTTTGCCCAGAATCTATCCGTCAATCAAATCTTGGCCGCAGAGGAGGCCAGACTTCAGGTGGCTCAAGGCAGGTCTGCAGAAGCCATCAGTCGGTTCGGCTTCACCAAGCTCGAGGCCGAGCTACCGATTAGTGCTCTAAGTGGCGGCCAGAAGACCCGGTTGGCTTTGGCGAAAGCCTGGCTATCCCATCCGGAGCTGCTACTATTAGATGAGCCGACTAACAACTTAGATCAGACCGGCTTGGACTGGTTGACGGATTATGTTAAGGAATACCCTGGCACCGTAGTTCTGGTATCACATGACCGTTATTTTCTCGATCAGGTTGCTGATCGCATCATCGAGCTCTCTGCTGGTCAAGCAGTAGAATATCAGGGCAGCTATACTAGTTATCGGGAGGCTAAACAGGCGGCTTTTGAACAGCAAGCGGCCCGCTACGACCGCGAGCAGAAACGGATTCGCAAAATCGAAGAATCTATTGCGCAGCAGATGGCTTGGTTTGCCAAGAGCCACCGCGCCGCGGGTCAACATGATTATTGGCGGTCTCGGTCCAAACGCCTGGCTAAGCAGGCTAAAGCACGGATCAAACGTCTAGAGGCAATGAAAGAGTCGAGTGTGGAAAAACCACGCGCGGAGGCAAAGGTATATCTGCGCGGTTTTGATGATGGAGCAAGCGGCCGTCTGATTATTCGGGCAGAGGAAGTGACCCACTCATTTGACAAGCTGTTATTCCATCCAGTGAGCTTCAGTGTCTTCCGGGGTGAAAAAATAGGACTCGTCGGCGAAAATGGTTGTGGCAAGACCACCTTGCTTAACCTAGTGTTAGGACGATTGGAACCGACAGGCGGCAGGCTTTGGGTTAGCCCAGGGGCGAGAATCGGCTACCTCGACCAAGAACTAAAAGACTTAAATCCGGCGGAGACCGTATTGGCCGAAGTATTAAAAGCTTTTGATCGGCAGACGGCCGAGGTTATTACTAGGGCCAGAACCCTTTTAGCTAGCTTTTTGTTTACCCCTGATGACCTGGAAAAACGAATTGCAGTGCTTAGCACCGGAGAACGCAAGCGGGTCGCTTTGGTAAAGCTACTGGTCTCTAAACTAAATCTACTCGTCTTTGATGAGCCTACCAACCACCTTGATTTGCCGACGCGCGAAGCATTAGAGGAAGCTCTGCTAGCTTTTGACGGTACAGTGCTTGTGGTCTCACATGACCGCTATTTGCTCCAACGGATCTGCACCAGGATCTTGACCTTTAAGGATCGGCAGATCATGGAGGCTGATAGCTCTTCTGTTACTGAACGCAAGAGCAAGCTAACAAAAGATGAGCGATTACTGCTACAGGTCCGCTTAGCCAAGCTTGACTCCGAGCTGAGCGTGATGGACAAGGAAGATCCGCGCTATGCCGAGTTGGAAAAGGAGTACTTTGCAATCGCTAGACAACTGCGATGAGAGCAATAATAACAAATTGCTCAAAAGGGGGCCCATTTTTGTGGGGAAAAAATAATATATTGCAAGAGGATTATCCATAATATATATAGAAATATACAATACCGGCAGGTTTCTCTAGGATAAATTGCCGGAATATTCTGAAAACTATCCATAACCGGATCGGTTTGCCGCAGGAGGTGTTTGGCGCGGAAAAGTGTGAGAGAAGAGTAAGATGAGTTTTCAGACTATTCTGAAAATTAATGACGAATTGGTAATTGCCAGAATATGACACGAGGAGTGATTTTGCATGAAATTAGCACAACCATCGTGGGAACTGGCTTCAAGGATATTACGGCCGCTTAAATATGATGAGTGGATAACCGGATACCTAATAAAAAACCCGGGAGAGGTACCTGTAGAAATATCCAGTTTCGCAGATGCCGTACGGGTGCTTGATTCCTACAAGATCGAAGATTTTTCTCACCACGATCTGCTTTTTCCGGGGGTTAAGGCTATGTTAGCCTGGATTGATCCTCAACAGTTGATGGAGTGGGTCAGAACGGTTTTTGAAGATTGGGAGTTAGCTTTGGCTATCAAGCAAGTTCTTCTGCTGGAAGGGAGCGCTAGCTACCCGGAGAAGATCAAGCCGATCCGAGAGTTGATGCAGTGTCGACTGCGTCAAGCTCTTGGCGTTATCGAGGCCCAAACAAAAAGCGCCTGTTAGCGCGATGATTCGTTGGTGGATAGGTCAATAATGATAATTATTCTCCTTTAGTTGACTTTTGCACGGTTGCTACGTACACTAAATGTAAATATGAATATAGGCAACAATCGGATCAGGCCATCGTCACCATGACGATGGGGCCGGGCAATAGCAGCAGGTTATACCTGTGGGACCGAAAGGTATCCACAGGTTTTTTTTAATCGCCTAGGAGAATTGGAGGCTTGTCAAATGGATTTTGATCTGGCGCATATTCAGGGTCTTTCAAGTGCTGAGGCTGAAGAGAGGTTAAATAGTGACGGTTATAATGAACTACCGTCGGCCAAAAACCGTTCTGGATTGGCGATTGCGCTGGAAGTAGTCAAAGAGCCGATGTTTCTTCTGCTGATTGCCTGTGGTTCACTATATTTGCTCTTAGGCGATATTCAAGAGGCCTTGATGCTCTTGGGATTTGTATTTCTCGTGATGGGTATTACCATTTTTCAGGAGCAAAAAACGGAACGAGCTCTAGAGGCCTTGCGCGACTTGTCGAGCCCGCGAGCCCTGGTGCTTAGAGATGGGCACCAAGTCCGCATCCCAGGACGGGAAGTGGTCAAGGGAGATATTATCTTACTAGCTGAAGGTGACCGGGTCCCAGCAGATGCAGTTCTCTTATGGTCACTTAACATAAAAGTTGATGAATCTTTGCTCACTGGAGAGTCTTTCCCCGTGCGCAAGCTTGCCCAAGCTGGCGAGATGCCGCTGGCCAGGCCGGGTGGAGATGAGTTGCCCTTTGTTTATTCGGGGACCCTAGTTGTCCAGGGACAGGGGGTTGCCCGGGTCCTGGAAACCGGTCTGACCACCGAAATTGGCAAGATCGGCAAAGCCCTGCAAACTGTAGAAGTTGAACAAACCGGATTACATCAAGAAACGCGCCGTCTGGTC
>Ga0265293_10011002_pt1 | contig 12464 bp, 11 predicted proteins | sample Munlanlewell138R_FD_192505 | JGI IMG/M metagenome (GOLD analysis project Ga0265293, IMG submission 192505) | Leachate microbial communities from a municipal landfill in Southern Ontario, Canada - Leachate well 138R | ecosystem: Engineered > Solid waste > Landfill > Unclassified | place: Canada... | reverse complement strand
ACTCTTTGTCCCAACCATATTCCAGCGTTAGCAAGGTCGTTTTTACTGCTTCTTCAATCAGCTCAGGTCGATTGAGACGTTCTCCCAAATCCATGATAAACCACATGGCCTCTATGCCGTGTCCCGGATTCACTAATCGTCCATCGAACGAGTCGGATAGGCTTCCATCTACATGTACATTCTCTACAATAATTCCACCCAACTCCGGTCGACGAAACACATTCATTACTTCGTGAATGCACTCCTCAATAGTTTGTTGCAGGAAATCTTTATCGATAAGGTGCTCAATTTCTAACGAAAGGTTAGATAGAATCATGGGCAGCGCAAAGCTCTTCAGATCACGTGTTCCGGGATAAGCCTTATCCCATTTTGCTTTTGGGTTGTCTCTGCGAGACAGAATTACGTCGAAAGTTTTCTTAGTAATTTGAGCGTACTCTTCATTATCGGTAGCCAAACTTAATTGGCCAAAAGCCATTGCAGCAAATGTGTACGAAAAAATATTGTAGGGCTCCATTAGAGGTTTTCCTTTTCTGTCAAGCGAGAAATACCAATTGTAGTGGCCATCGTGTCCGTGTTTTTTCAGAAATTCCGCACCTTGCAAAGCACAATCCAGCCATTCTTGACGCTTTTCTACTTTATTGTAAAGCATGGAAAACATCCAAACTTGACGTGCTTGCAACCAAATAAATTTATCGGTGTCAAACACATCACCATTACCTCTAAGACAAGTGAAATAGCCCCCAAATTCTTTGTCTTGCGACTTCTTGAGCCAAAAAGGAATTACATTGTTAAGAAGTTCCTCCTTATATTGTTTTATGAGTTTATCAACATCCATGTTTTTTAATTACTTTAAAGTTGTTTTTTGTTTAAGCCAAAAGCGTTCAATATCTTCAAGTGATTTTCCGGCAGTTTCGGGCATCAGCTTCCACACAATCAGCATATAGGGGATACACATTCCTGCAAATAGGAAGAAAGTGCCTGCAGAAGTAAGATTTTCTAACATCCAAGGGGTAAGTTGTCCAATTAAATAGGTTCCCACCCAGAGTGATAATCCTGCAACTGACATTGCTAAACCGCGTATTTTGGTTGGATACATTTCAGATAAGAAAACGAATATAACTGCACTGATTGATCCTGCTGTGAAAAACATATATGCCAAAAAGAATATCAAAAGGTAAGTGTTGGATATTCCCCATGCTTCTCCTTTCATGAAATAGACTCCAATTGCTACAAGTGACACAATCATACCGGAAACTCCAAAGTAAACCAGTTTTTTACGTCCAACTTTATCAATAATTAGAAGTGCTAATACAGTAGTACCCATGTTTACCATTCCAATCAAAGATTGATAAAAGAGTGAGTCGCCACTTGATAATCCGCTCGATTCAAAAATGGTGGGACCGTAGTATAATACAGCATTCACACCCATGAATTGTCCAAGAATAGCAATTGCAGCACCAATTAACACAATTCTGAAGGTGCCCGGTTTGAAAAGTAGTTTCCAGCTTGCTTTCTCTTCGGAGTACAACATCTGTTGTGTCTCATTTATTTGAAAGTTAACTTCTCTGCCATCTCTATAGATAAGATTGAATGTTTTTCGTGCGCTCTCCTCTTTTCCTTTCGTAATAAGCCAGCGTGGGCTTTCGGGAATTAAAAAAATAATCATAAAAAATACTATTGCCGGTATAGCTTCTGCGCCTAACATTCCACGCCATTCTTCTGTTCCCAAAATTTGTGTCAGAAGAGGACTTGATGAAGAGAATGTGGTTGAAAGATTCAGTAAATAATAATTCATGAGATAAGCGCCAAGAAAACCAATGGTTATAGCCAATTGATAGAGCGACACCATGCGTCCGCGATGCGACGCTACTGATACTTCTGATATATAAATTGGGCAAACAATGGAAACTATTCCAATACCAATACCTCCAATTATTCTGAAGATTACCAGTTGATCCCAGTTGCCCGATAAAGCGCAACCAACTGCTGATATGGTGAAAAGTGTGGCCGATATGAGCATTGTCTTTTTTCGTCCAATTTTATCGCTCATAGCTCCTGCAGCCATCACCCCCATGATTGATCCAACGAGAGCACTTCCCACATACCAACCGCTTTGCAGGGAATCTAATCCAAATTGCCCTGTTACTCTTGATATGGTGCCGGAAATAACTGCTGTGTCATAACCAAAAAGGAAGCCTCCTAAGGCTGCCACAACAGACAGAAAAACCACATATCCTATGTTGTTTGTTTTGTTCATTTGTTAGTATATGTTGAAATATTCTTTGTATCGGTCATATAAATGTCCTGCTTGCAGATAAGCCGACTGAGGACTCATAAAGTGTGAGAACTCAAATGTGATGGCTTTATCATAACCGGCACGTTTTGCAGCTTCCAGCTTCATGCGAAGTTTATCAAACTTGATGGGCAAAAACTTGATAGGCATATCGCGATCGAATGTTTCAGCATTTGTCCAGCACTCCATATTATATCGGTCAGCCAATTTTTTGTTTACTTCAAAAAATGCATCCAACTCATCATAGTCAATATGACCATCTTGAAATGCGCATGCATCAACCACATCATGGATGCCATCAAAAATTTCGTTCCACTCTTTCTCATGTTGTTCCACCGATACTGTGTCAGCTTTGCTAAGAACCGAGCCGCTTGCCATAACAGCTTTCTTTCCATCAATCCAAGGAGAGATAAAGGTGGGTAAACCGTTTGAAACATCTTTACATTGTGTTCCCATTTCATGGAATGTTTCTATAGCACCTTTCGTAGCACGACTTATTTCACCGCTTAGGTACCATCCACCAAAGCTTTTGTATTTGCTTCCGTAGTTTTTCCACACTTCATCAATCACATACCTATTATCTTCAATTTCGTGTGACATGTCACCTGTTGCCCAATAATGTCCGGAGTCATACAGTCCAAAGAAGAATTTCATATTATATTTATCAGCTAATCTGAGAAACATGTCCAGCAGATCCACAGAAGGCATATAGCAATCTTTTTTGAGCAGATATTCTGAAGGATAGGTAATAAATTTTTTGTACCCTGAGCGAATCATAATTACAGTATCGATACCGATAGCCTTCATATACTGAAAGTCTAAATCCCACTCCGCCTCGCCCCAGTTTTGATGAGGAATGTCATGTGATATTTCATCCAAGAAAGCTCCTGTTAGTTTTAATCCTTCGTTTTTTGGAACAATAAGAGTGCTTTTCAAAGAATTGTCTTTCTTAATATCACTCATTGGCATCGATTTTTGTGAGCTTTCATTTGAACAGCTTAATAGTTGTGGAAAAGTAACTGCAGAAGCTCCCGCCAAAGTCGCTTTTTTAATAAAATCTCTTCTGTTATTTATTTTCATTTTAATAAAAGTTTGTCTAAAGTGTTTATTTCGTCAGTTCATATAATTACCATGAATGTCTACTTCTTTTGTTGAGAATGGATCTAATGCTTTGTCAAGCAACAATGCCATTTCTCCACGTTTTATAATTCGTTTCATGTCAAAGGCATCAAAATCGTAATTTCCAAAATTGACTTCAGCCCATTCCTCAATATTAATTTTTGGTTCTAACTTCTCTCTTTTAACTATCTCTTTAATAATCGCCATAGCATCGCCAATAGTAAGGGCATTCTCATTTTTAGACAAAGTAATAGTTGGATATATATCTTTCATTCCTTCTAATTCTGAATAATAGAGTGGATCATTAATCCGAAACCAAGTTTCATTTGCCCACCCTTTATTTTTACCTACCCCTTGTAAAATTCCTGTAACACCAATGCGTTGCAAAGATTCGAACAAGGGATGCGCTTTCTCTACATCTAAATAAGGCAAAAGGTATCCTCCTGCAGCTAATAATTGTTGTTGTACATCGCGCACGCTGATCTCTTCTATCTCTTTATTCTGATTAATTGCTAAAGCAGCCAAAGTACCTGCTACTTGACCAATCTGCAAAACCACCGGTTGAAGTCGCGTAGTACCATTTACTATATTTGAAACTGATATCGATTTTTCTGTAACAATTAGCCCTTTTATATCTTTGGGAATTAATGTTCCTAAAGGCAAGCCGTACGATGGAATCGGATAAAAATATAAGTTGGGCAACTGCTCCCAATCGTGATATCGAGCATGGTGATGATCCACAGGGTAATCGCCTACTGCAATAGCAGTTCGATACAGTTTTTCTTCTTGTGCATAAGGCTCTGTAATGTGAGGCAGCGTAAAACGAGTTAATCCATGTATGCGACGCGACTCTCTGTGATAAGGTATCATTGGAAGATTGTCTTTCGTTGGATATTCATCATCTGCCAGTGATAGAGTGTTCATTCCTAATTCTGTTTGAATGAAATAGATAAATTGCAAAGTGAAATTTTTTGCTTTTTTTAGTGCCTCTTTCCGCTCTTCGGGTGTTTTATCAATCAGGTTCAAATAATAGTCGTTGCCCTCAATTGGCCAATTGATCATATACTTGTTGTTAGGCAGTTTACCATAATTTATCATCTCTTCGGCAGACCATACTCTGTTTTCTTCTTTTGGCGAAACACACAAAGGGTTTCTACATGCACATGCAAAATGATTGGCATAGTAGCCTTCCGGCTTTGCGATGGTTACATCTTTTCCATAATCTTTAAGAGTAGCCACATAGGTTAAGTCTTGAATAATATTGTTTGCCTTTTCTGGAGCAATATCTTCGCCAGTTTCGTAGCGACTTTCCATTCCAATATCATATTTTACACCTGTTAATTTGGCGATATCTCCCAATTCAGTTCCATCAATAACTATTTGAGGGTAAAACTTCATCTCACCCTCCGGCGTATTAACAGTTATTTCCCATTTATCCTGTTCTCTAACTATCCCTTTAAGAGAACTCTCAAGATACATCTTTAAATTTTTTTCTTTATATGCGATATTTTTAAAAATTCTATTTCCAACAGATGGCTCAAATAGCACCTTGCTAACCCAACCGGTATTCAAAGCATCTTCGCTTCCATAATGTTGTATGAGGGAATCTCTAAATTCCCCCCAAAATCCACTTGGTAGATTGTGATTCCCATCTATTGCACTTACTCCTGCGCTTGTGAGCATGCCGCCCAACCAATCAGTTTCTTCAATAATAATAGTTTTTATACCCAATCTGGCAGAATGCACTCCGGCGCTTACACCACTGGCACCACCGCCAATAATTATTAATTGTGCGGGATTAGAATTCTGATTATTACGGGTTTGTGAAGAACAAGAAGATGTCCCAATATTAATAACTAAAAAAGTTATTACCAATTGTATAATATGTTTAAATACTGACAATTTCATAAATGTTTTTCTGATTTATTTTATTAGATGCAAACATATGAATATTATATTAATCTAACAACTATAAATAATAAATATTTTAATAATAAGCATCCTTGATGGAGATTTAGTTTTATTAGTTGAGTATAGAATTCAACATTTTTGATATTATAACTGTATTACGACCTCATTTAAACTATTTATATCTGTTTTTTAACAATCCCATAAAAAAATTTGCTTTAGGAAGTGAGTTTTATAATAAAATTTATTTCCTGATTAAAAGGTGTTTGAAGGAAATATTAGATTTTTAATAGTTTAATAAACCTCTCTTAATACCAATAATAATTCATTTGTAAACTTATGGATTGACTTTGGGCGCTTAAATCTGAATCATATTTAAAAAAGAGCAATTTGCATATTCAAAGAAAATAATAAATGCAAATTACTGATTATATGTTATATGTTTTATAGTAGCTTATATAAAATGTAATCAGAAAAAACTAATATCCTTTTTAATAAAGAGCTATGGCATTTGTAACTGTGCGTTGTTTTCCATTATCACTTGGAATAATTGTTTCCTGACCTCTGATCAGCATACACGAAGAGCCACCTCCGTCTAAGTTGATAGCATCGGTACAACCTAAATCTAAAAACAGATCAGCCATATCTTTCATCGTAAGACCCGGAGTAGCCGGAGTTTTGTTTCTGCCTTCACAAACAAAAAACAGTACATATCCGGCAGGATGATATGCAACTGCCGAGCGTGGATGATTGGCCGTTGGTCCTACTCCACTCGCCGCATCAAAAAGCTCTGCTTCCCAATTGTTTTTGTACACTCCATCCTTAATTAATAATGGACCTGCACCGATAGCTTCAACCGGTGTCCATGGTTTACCATTTGCCGGAAAATCTTTAGAGGGTATTGGTTGTGGTTTATCACCCGCTTTGTTTGGCGAAGGTTCCGGATATGCATAAAGTACTCCTTGTGATTCGTAACCATAATGGGCAGAGAATACTTTATCGTTGTTCATTCCAAACACTCCTTGTGTAGGATAATAGGGTGTAGGAGTGCCATTGTAATCTCTGTTTGTAACGGGTTGCTGGTGTGAAATAGTTTTACCATCGCGTATCATTAATCCCAGTGAAGTTCCGCTCCAGAAATATCCTCCATTTAAAACTACGGATGGTTTAGAGTTTTCTTCATAGAATTGCTGTGGAGTTTTATATCCTGTTTTTTCGCCCAACACTTTGAAACGAACACTCTTATTATTCAATTCTGCTACTGCGATATATGCTTGAACTTTTTTTCCCGAAACAGTCTGTCTGTATTTATAAACAGATATATAGGCCGGCAGAGTTCCGTAATTATCCTTTTTCTCCCACTTATCAGCTGATGCGGTGAAAGGGGCATTTATAATGTTAACTTTAATTCGATAGACTTGTGTTGTTGCATTTCTTTTTACTTTTATCGAAGCATCTTTCGTCAAGTCGTAGCTTGAAGTAAGCTCGGTAGGTGACACCATTGTCACTCCCGAATTTAAGTTTACTTTTAATGTAACATTTGAGAGGTCAGTTCCTGTTTCAAACTCAATTTCGATAAAGTGAGCAAAATTATCGACTTTTACTTTAGATGCTTTTGGACTAACTACCTCAATTGATTCGATATACTTAAAATCAGAATCTACCGGTGTGTTACTTTCTCCACATCCACCTGAAGCAGTTAAAAGAGTGACAATCAATAAAAGATATTGAAGCAATTTCAAACTAATTTTTGCTTCATTTGTGCTTGTATATTTTTGTCTATTCATTAGTGTGATTATTATTAAAATTATTTAGTCTATCACATTAGCTTCCCTCATTCCTTTCTCTACTGCATCCCACATATTTTTATTTATGATGTGAACAATATCGAAAATCATCAATCCATCAGATGTTTTAAGATTCATTTTTATTGACTCTGCAAGTCCATCATGGTTTTCATAAAACTGATCGGCCAATATTCCTCCCAAGAATTTGTTTTTTCCCATTATTTTACGAACATTTTCATTAGAACCTTCAACACAATACCATATACTACTTTGAGCTTGCAAATCCGTTTCGTTTTTAATTTCAGGATTTTCCTTCACATACTCTTCTTTAGTAATAGCGGTATAATAGTTGCCAATGGTAAATAAGTCCAGTAATTCTGCATAGCCGGTGCTCTTATATTCGGGTGTTGCCCAATCGAACTCTTTGGATGGATCGTAATCCTTGCTCGCAAAATTTACACCCACTTCAAAATAGGATGGATACCAAGCTCCTGTATAAGCTCCGAAAGAAATATCAGGGTTAACCGATTTAACTTCTTTGCGAGCTTTTGCCATAAAATCATAGATGTTTTGCGAACGCCATTGCAACCATTGCATGTACTGTTTTCCTTTATGAGGATAATCATTCCCCAACTCATCCTTTCTCCATTCATAAATATCGCCGGGGAAGTTATCTAATTTTTCACCAAGATACTCCTCAAATTTCTGACGTGACAAATCGGAGAAATCCGCAGTATATCCATCGTAACGAACCCGATCGAGAATAATTCCATCAAGTTTCGGATACTTAGCGGTTATCTCTTTTAATATACTTATTATATATTCCTGAAACTCCTGATTGATAGGATTCACCATTGCCGAATACTTTTGTTTCTCTTCGGTAATTGGAATAATTTTTCCATCAACTGTGTATACCTGTGATGCCCAATTCGATTTATCATATTCATATATTATACCTTTGTCATAATAATTGTGACCCGCAACAAAGGTGTTCAAGGATGCCTGAATATTGAGACCCAACTTATGTCCTTTCTCAATTATATATCCCATATAATCAAATGTGTAAATAATAGTATCACCATGCCATTTCTTTAATTTAGGTGCAATATCACTATCATACAACAGATATCCGGATATAGGCCTCATATCGACAACTATATCTGTAAAACCCAGATCTTTTAGCTTCTTAAAATAATAATCAATGGTATCCTTATTATTAAAACGCTGTATATTAGCAGTGGCATCCAGCCACATAAGTTTAGGTCGATCATCTCGGGTTGATTCCTTTGATGAACTCTTGCATGAAGTACCAATTGTTACCACAAGTAAACAAAGAGTTAAAAGTTTACAGTTAAAATTAAAAGTTGTTAGTTTCATTAAATATCATTTTTTTTAATATGTATAATATTTCAAAGTTATACCTCTAAAGATTTACTTAAAACCCAAATATAGACAATAAATTTAATTGGCAAAGCATATTTAATAAAATAAATAATATGTTGCAATGTGTAACTCCTAACCTGGACAAACCAGAACCAAACAGAGAAAAAATTGCAGTTTGTGCTATGGATTTACTTTCAAATATACACAAAGGCCAATGAATGGTATGTGTATGCTAAGCTATTTCGATCGTGTAATAATAACAGGAATTTTGCGTGAGATTTCTTATGCAGGAGGGATTACATCTTATTTGTATAACAAGAAGAGACACATTTTTGATTATTCAAAATTTGCCAAACCTTATTAGAGATGCAGTACGTAAGATCATATCGATTTTATTTGACAAACTTAGATAAAGAACTTCCTGTTGCTGAGAAATGAGTGAAAACACAGTGCTTATTTAGGCATTAAATTATTAATATCTTGCCAAAAAATAGAAGAATTTAAGTGATAAGAATACTAAGAACTTTAAAAGGTTTCAACCTTTAAAATAAAAATTTTTCATCTATTCACTCAAACTCCTTGTTGTCAAGAGACTGAAGAAGATGTTGGTGCCAACTATTAACATGGCGCAAACTAATTGCAATGGAGCGTGCCGGGTTTACAATAAACTGACGTGGTGTAGTGAAACTACTTATCACTATAGGCAATATACCAAAGGCATGATTTACCGAAAGATAGAGTTGTCTGAATCCTGAACGAAAAAAGAGTCGCTGCATGAGAGGAGCACGCAACTCAGTGCTTAAGGCAGCAAAACCAGTAACCACCACAAGAGCACGCAAAACCATGATCATTCCACCTGAGAGCGCTATAAGGCGTCCTTCCAAGCCGCCGCCCGATGTTTTACTAAAAAACCATGCTAAGACAAGTATCACCAACAATTGCATCCAAAAGAGCCACTTTTTTAATTGCCGCATAGCAAATCGATATCGCCAAAAAATAAAAATAAACCAGGGGAGGGTTAAAATAAGTGCAACACCCAGCGTGACATTACTCAATGCAAAAAGTATAAGTGGAAGAACAACTATCAGCAAAATTAAAAATCGTGTCGAGTATTCAATATCTTCTGACGGCTGTTGCCATTGTTTAGCATGAATTTCGGATGAAAGAGTATATTTGTTCTGTTCGTTTTTGGCTCTCTGTCCTAATCTGTATCCCACAAAAGCAGCCAACGCTCCTAAAACAGCATATACCAGAAAGAGGCTCAACACAGCACGCATGGGTTGAACATGTATAAAACCCAATTTTTCAGTAGCATAGATAAACATCTCTTCATAAATCAAAAATATGTCCCATCCAAAAAGCAAGAAGAGACGTACAACTTTATGTGTCAAAACTCCCACCATAGTCAGCATCCCTGCACCTATATATCCCGTGATATTTCTACCTGCAACACGAATGGCAAGTTCCATGATAAATCCCTCCAATGCAATGGCAATCATAGGTCCCAAAATAACAGCACTGGGCGAAATAGATTTCATGAGAGCGGTTATCACTCCCGCACGCCATACGATTCCATATTTGGGCCATATCTGGAAAAACCCGATGACCAATACAATGGAAATAAGTGTAAGGAAAGTACCTGAAAAAGGAATGCGCAAATTGTGTAAAAAACTCCCCGCAATAATCTCGATACCAGCCCATAAACCTGCCAGCACCGATGCTTTGATCCATTTGTCGCTCACTACTTCTTTTGATCGTTCCATAACTTACGGGCTTCTTCTAAATTACTCGGATTGTTCACATTCATAAAAGCATGTTCCTGGTAAAGTGGATGTTCCCTGGATATCTTAACATAGTCCACCGACACTAAATCTAATAAATCTTTCATCTTAAATGCATGGGCATCTATTTGCTGCTCTAAAAAAGGTAAAATATCTTTACGATATACAGCGCACATCATTTGCAATTGACCATCGTGGTCAACTGGTACAGTGATTAGAGCACCGCTTCCCTCCGCTTTTGAAACAATATATTTCAATAAAGATACTGATACCAATGGAATGTCACACGATACAACCAGATTTAGAGAAGTAGTGGAAACTTTGAGAACAGAATGGATTCCGCCCAATGGACCACGTTGTGGGTATTCATCGGGTATCTGTGGCCAAGAAAGATTCGGATATGTAATTGATCCGCTACTCACGACAATAGTAGGTGTCACCTCTTTCAATTTGTCAACCATTTGGGTAAGCATAGTCTCTCCGTGCATTTCAGCCTCGGCTTTGTTGAAACCCATGCGCCGACTTTGCCCACCGGCAAGAATCACTCCTGTTATATTAGAGTTATTTAAATCCATCTATGCAAATTAAGGATCTTTTCGGGAATTAACTTAAGCCTCAGAGATATTTCTCACAGAAACCTCTTCATACGTTCAAATGCTTTTTGGGGATCTCCAAAATCAACAGGATGAAAAATAAGAGTAGGTTTAATTTTCCATTTTTTTACCACTCCCTCTAACTGCCTTGCTTTGGTGGTGAAAATTAAAGGAACAGAAGATTCCATTAGCTGCGTGAAGCTACTACTCCAAAGTTTTCCTGCCAATTCGTATCCACCAATTTCATCCACGATAGCAATATCCGGAGGGTGTGCCAAAAGTTCTTTGATGCAATTATTCCCCACTTCTACACCTTTGGGGAAAAACTTAAAATGGTTAGGCCGATGATCAAAAGTTGCTATGCGTTCCATTAGGGGAGATTGCTCATTTGTCTTAATATCTTTTATCTGATAACAGTCTGACTGAAGCTCGTGCAACGCCACAAAACCACCCACCACAAAGCCATTCATCTGAAAAAAAGCCAAAACATCTATAAGAAAAGCGGTCTTTCCACTTCCTTTTTCACCGGAAATAATAAATATCGATTTCAAAAGTCAATTTTATACTTGTCAAGTTTTACAAGGTCGTTTGTGAAAAGCTGAGTTATTACTATTTTGTAAATTTAAGACTTTAATTCAGACTCCAAAGGGTTTTCTTTAAAAATTTCTGGTTTCATATCAAAACATTTTTTGTGGCTTACATACATAGTCTCTGTTAGAAACCTTTTTGTTTTTGAGTCTCGGTGATAAGATATTAATCCGTATTATTCACGTTTTTAGCTTTGCGTAGATGCAAGGCGTCGAACTCTGCAGATATAGTGGGCTATTTCAAGGAGTTTGCAACGCAGCAGATGCGTACCCTTCGACAGGCTCAGGGACCAGATAAAAGCGAACAGCACCCAAAAATGGATATCGGTAATAAGATACAATGAGTCAATATACCATTGATTATTAAGTGTTAGTACTTATTCTGTTGAAACCGTGATGAATAATGCGGGTTAAAATAAAAACGTATAAACTATTAAAGTAATATAATGTTTGCTCAACAACGATAATACAGCATAGTTTAAAAATATATGATTATAGGTACTATTAGTACATACATCTTGATTTTCTTAAACTATAAAGCTATATATTTGTTGATATTTATCGGAATAGATAAACTATGAGTGCCAAAAAGCCAACAAAAATAAACCAATTGATGACGACACAACCTTCGAATGTTGTGTTTTTGTCATCATGGTTAGTGGATAATGGATATAGTGGATTGTTGCAAACACGTTATAGAAAAAGTGGCAGGCTTAAATCTATAGGTGTTGGTGCAATGATAAAGTCAGGAGCTAACATTGATTATACTGGGGCTGTTTATGCTTTGCAAAAACAAAAAGGTAAAACTATTCATCCGGGAGATAAAACAGCACTATCATTATTGAGAAAAGCGCACTATCCGGAGTTTGAACCACAAGAGTATTACACTTCACGGAGATGAGATTAAACTTTTGATAACAACGCCTTCTACATTAGTGAAAATAGAAGTAAATCAAGCTAACAGAGGCGTAATTGAAAGTCCCAAAGTGATGGCTCTGTGTGAAAAATACACA
>Ga0265293_10011001_pt1 | contig 12466 bp, 12 predicted proteins | sample Munlanlewell138R_FD_192505 | JGI IMG/M metagenome (GOLD analysis project Ga0265293, IMG submission 192505) | Leachate microbial communities from a municipal landfill in Southern Ontario, Canada - Leachate well 138R | ecosystem: Engineered > Solid waste > Landfill > Unclassified | place: Canada... | reverse complement strand
TGTCTACCAGAGTAGTAGAATGCCATCCAGTATGGCATAAAGTCACCAGTAGGAGCTTTAGGATTTATACCTTTATCTACAATGGGAAATACTCCATATACCTCAGAACCTGACTTAGGACCAGAAAGAAGAATCTCTTTCTCAACTGCTCCATCTCTCCATACATACAGCTTCTGTCTAGAGTTATCTATCTCAATATATTTAGTAGCATATTTACCATCTGTACCTGGCATCTCTTTTACCTCTACCTCTACATTTGTACCCATACCTGACTTAAACGATCTGTAAACATCTTGATATATGTTCGTTAGATCAGGTCTTACATCATCTACCCAATATAGAAAAGAGCCTTTATCACTAGATGCTAAACTCTTACCACCATATCCTTGTTCAAAATGTCCTAACACCTTATCCAATACCTCTTGATATACCATTCCCTCATCTATTACTCCATCTTTCTTAACTGATTCACTAGATATATATACACAATCCTCAACATGACATACTGAGACCGTAAATTCTACATTTTCATTAACAACCTCTGTACCTAATACATCTTCATATGGGATTGAGACCTTATTTGCAGTAAAACCGTTGTAAAGGATTAAGCCTAAGAGAATAGCTAATTGAACATCAATTACTAGGGCTAGTTTTGTTAAATCTTTCTTTTTCATCTATGTATAATATAGCAGAAATTTTATTAAGATGGGAGATACTGTATAATTAATCGTTTAAATAAATAAAAATATATATGCAAGAAGATTTACTACAAAAGATTACAGCGTTAGCAAAAAGAAGAGGAATAATATTCCCTAATTCAGAGATATATGGTGGTATAGGAGGCTTCTACGATTATGGTCCTGTAGGAGTAGAGATGAAGAATAATTTAAAGAGATACTGGTGGAAGAATATTGTAGATAGAAGAGAGAATGTTGTGGGTATTGATGGAACGATAATTACACATCCTAAGGTATGGGAAGCATCTGGACATATTAAAGGGTTTGCAGATGAGGTTATTGAGTGTAAGAAGTGTCATCAGAGATTTAGACCGGAAGATATAGGAGAGAAATGTCCAAAGTGTGGTGGTAGCGAATTTACAGATAGTAGGACATACAATATGCTTTTTAAGACAGAGGTGGGTGTAGTTGAGGGTGAGAAGGTAGATGCATACTTAAGGGGTGAGGCTTGTCAAACAATATATTTAGATTTTCTCAATGTTGTAGATTCTACTAGGATGCAAATTCCATTTGGTATAGCACAGATTGGTAAAGCTTTTAGAAATGAGGTTACTCCTAATAGGTTAACTTTTAGAACTAGAGAGTTTGAACAGTGGGATTTACAATTCTTTGTACATCCAGATGATATGGATAAATGGTTTGAGTATTGGAAAGAGGAAAGAATGAAATTCTATAAAGGGTTGTACAGAAAACAGGAGAATCTAAGATTCTATGAACATCCTAAAGAGAAGTTAGTTTTCTATGCAAAGAAAGCATTTGATATTGAATATCTTGCACCGTGGGGTTGGGCAGAGAATGAGGGTATACATTGGAGAGGCGATTATGATCTAACACAGCATAGTAAATTCTCTGGTAGAGATCTTAGATATACAGATCCTAAAACAGGAGAGAAATATCTTCCATCAATTGTAGAGACTTCTGGTGGTGTAGATAGGACCTTACTTATGCTTCTGTTTGATGCATATGAAGAGGAAGATTTAGGAGAGGGCAATATTAGAACTGTACTGAAAATACATCCTGAGATAGCTGCATACAAGGCTGCAATATTTCCTCTGGTTGGTAACAAAGAGGATATATCAAAGAAAGCTAGAGAGGTGTTTGCAATGCTCTCTGAGAATCATAAGGTGGTGTGGGATGATAGAGGGAATATTGGCAAGAGGTATAGATATCAAGATGAGATTGGTACACCTTACTGTATTACAATAGATTATGAGAGTTTAGAGAACAATACTGTTACTGTTAGAGATAGGGATAGTATGCAACAGAAAAGAGTAAAGATAGAGGATTTAGATAGCATTTTATAATACAGAAAGGGACGCCCGACCCTCCACGGACGCCCCTCTTTGCGGTCGAAAAGATAAGGGTTTAGCAAACTTCTAAGACTTTATACTCAGTAGTATTACCTCGTATCTTAACTTTTACAGTATCTCCAGATTCTGATTTAAGTAATGCTTTTCCAAGTGGAGATTTATCAGATATGTAGTTCTTCTCAGGATCTGCTTCTAAAGAGGATACAAGCTTTACATCAAAAATCTTTTTATCCTGCTTTAGCTTTACTGTAGAGCCAATAGCTACTAGATTTGGCTCACAGTAATCTTTATCTTTAATAATTTCGGCGTTATTTAATATTTCACTTATTTCATCTATTCTTGTTTCCACTGTTTCTCTCTCTTCAAGTATCTCTCCTAATTGAATATCATCATCATTGAAATCGTCATTCCTTGATTGCTCTAATCTATCTGCAATTTCTTCTAGTTTAACTTCTTGGAGATTCTTCATTTCTTCGATAAGTTCGAATTTCTTCTCCTCCGTTATCTTATATGTTTCTTTTTTCATAGTAAGGGTTTCTAATAAATATTGTTTGTACTATGATTGTAGAATATTTAGACAATCTAATCAAGTACAAACTATTTACTCATATCTGGTCTCATTGAGTCTGTATCTTCTTTGGATTTCTTTTTTCTCCAATCTAAAATCTCTTTATGGTTACCTGAGAGTAATACATCAGGAACTTTCCAATCATTAAACTGTGATGGTTTTGTATATTGAGGATAGTCTAGTACACCCTCTGTAAAAGATTCATTCTCTAAAGATTTCTCATTACCAAGTACACCAGGTATTAATCTTACAATCCCATCTACTAATATTAAGGCAGGAAGTTCACCACCAGAGAGTACATAGTCCCCTATTGAGAATTCATAATCTACAAGATGATCATGTACTCTTTGATCAAAGCCTTCGTAGTGACCACACAGAATTATATAGTGGGTATTTGTATCTAAGGATAGCTCTTTTAATTTATTCTGTGTTAATTTCTCTCCCTTGGGCGATGTAAGAAATACTTTGGAGTTATCCTTTTTTAAATCTTTTAAAGCATTAAAGATGGGTTGTATCATAAAGACCATACCAGGACCTCCACCATACGGTGTATCATCTACCATTTTATGCCTACTATCACTCCAATCTCTAAGGTTATGTATCTTTATTTCTACCAAACCTTTCTCTTGAGCACGTTTTAATATACTGCTATCAAGATATGCTTGAAGGGATTCTGGAAATATTGTTATTAAGTCAAACTTTATCATATTTTATTAATTCTACTATTAAACCACTCATAGCTTAGTTTAATTCCATATGCCTCCTCTATCTTCTTATCAAAATCTTCTATATTTTCTATACCGTTTAATGATTTTAGTAATTTTAAGAGCTTCTCTCTGCCATACTCTTTGTCTAATATCATAACTGCCCAACCGGATTCATCGTATAAGCCTTTTCCCCCTTTTCCAAAAAACTCTAGGAAGGTGTTAAATTCCTTAGGCTTTCTCTTCAATTCCAACTGTCCAGAGGAGTAAATTGCTATTCCTTCGATAAACCATATAGGTAGATAGTCTTGGTAAAAGAATTCAGTGTATAGATGACTCATCTCATGCTTTAATAGTGATTCATACTCTTTTTCTGAGTAGGTATGATTACTATATTTTTCATAACTTTCAGGTGCTAAAAGGTATACGTTATGAGAGCTTCCCATGGTTGTACCTACAACCCACTCTTCAGTCTTTTTCCCATATACGTTATCGAACTCTTCCCGACTAGGGATTAAAAATATCTTAGGAGTATTCCTTGTCCATTTCATCCTAAAGAAGCTATTAAGCTCTTCTAAAGCATTTTTATAATATCTTTTAATATCATCCCTGTCTTTTGCAGATTTAATTTCAAATATCATTTGAGGAAGGTATTAGTTTAATTGGTACCGCTACGGAGAATCGAACTCCGATTACATGATTGAGAATCATGTGTCCTAACCGTTAGACGATAGCGGCATATTGCGATTAGCATTTTACCATATATTAATGCTCATGCTCCAACATTTTATAGATAATTATTTAATCATTTATATGGTGTTTTTTTGGGTTGACATAAAGATTGAATATAGATATCATTCCACGGATATAAAGTGAGGAATATAATAATGAAGATAGATAAAAATAAAGAGTTATTAACAAAGGAGGGTTTTAAGAAACTTAAAAAAGAGCTAGAGAAACGTGAAGGAAAGATTAGAACTGAGCTACAAGAGACACTTAATCAAATGCGCAGTCAGGGGGATTTAAGAGAGAATGATGGGTATGCTATTGCTATTGAGGATTTTCAAAACAATGAAGCAAAGATATTAGAGATAAAGGAGAGATTACAAAGAGCAGAGGTTGTAGAGAAAAAGAAAGTAAGTAGTGTAGATATAGGATCAAATGTAACAATAGAGTGTCAAGGTGGACAGTTAAAAAGTTTCTTTATTGTAGGTGAGGATGAGGCTAATCCACTAGAATCTAAAATATCTTATAAGTCTCCTATTGGTAGTGCATTGATGGGTAAGAAGAAGGGTGCAAAACTAGATATAGAGACTCCTGCAGGAAAGACTTCATGTACTATTCTCTCAATAGAATAAAGCTTAGGGATGTAAGTACGTACCTTCATTTAATATTCTCTTTATATCATCCATCTCTTCGAGTAGTTTCCCTCCAGTAACATGATATGAGAGGCCCTTCTTCTCACAGTATCTAGCACACTGTGCATCTACTGGTATATGAGAATTGGGTGTATGTGTATGATTAGGTAGAATAGAGAACATTTGGAAATACTCTTTCCAAGACATATCTCTAATAGGGAGAGCTTCAAAGAACTCTTTTGGATCTTTATCATAGATAGCATCTATATTAGATATCTTATACACCCTATCTATACCCATAATATCTGCAAATACAGCTGCATCCATATCAGTACTCCACCCTATCTTTAGACCTCCACTTACCATATATCTACCATTACTCATATGTAAATACTCATATGCATCTCCTAACTTCTTAGGCACAAATATTTCATCATCTTCTAAATATGAAGCAAGAATTGTTGCATTTGTTTGAGTTAGAGACATAGCTACATCATGTAAATCATCCTCTTTGGTAATACTGTCTGATATCTTCTCCTGCATATTCCTAGATATACCTCCTCCTCCTGTTACTAATACAATATTCTCATATTCATTTTTTGCATCCCAATACCAAATTTTAATCTTTCTAAAAAGATCAAAGTTGATATTTAATAGATGGTCATACAGAATCGAGCCTCCTACTTTTAGTACAATACTTTTTTTCATATGTTTAAGATTAATATTAATGCAAGAATAGAATAGATGAAAGGGATAAGATAATCAACCAAGTGAACTTTACCTGCGAATCTAATATTCCAAAGTGAGAGTATTAGATAGAAAGCTAAAGTACCTACTGCCGGTATTACAAATATATTTGTTGCAAAGAAGATAGATGATGTAATTGCAACAAAAAGAGATGAGAGAAGTGAGAGAGTAAAGCTTGAGAGGCCCTCCTTACTGTGTATCTTTATATCAAACCAGAAGAGTATTAAAGAGGTTATAAATACTAATCCAAGAAAGATCCATAGTCCTAAACCTAATCTAACGTATACGCTTAGTAGTAAGAAGAATGTGGATATACACATAAAGTCAAAGACTGCTCTTGTTTGACTTACAATTGTATATACCTTGCTTAAAGAGCTTTTTACATTAACAAACAGAATTAAGAGTTGTAGAGAGGCTACTCCAATTAAAACTAAATCCATGTAGAAGGATGTGTTGTAGTAGATATATAGGAGTAAAGAGGAGTAGAAGATTGTTGGTAGTATGAAATATGAAAAAAACCTATCTCTAATTGAGATTCTTTGAATTACCTCACTGTACTGTGAGATTCTTCTACCTGAGTACAGTGCAAAGGCTCTTACAAACCATGTTAGTAGTAAAACAGCTCCAAGTATTCCACTAATCAGAAACATAGAGCCATATACATGAGTTGAATATGAGAAATATACTGTAACAAGTACAATCAAAACTAAATACAGTAATTCACTTTTTATTTCTAATTTCTTTTTCAATTTTGGGCAGTTTTAATTAATAATTCCTCCGAAGCCTTTAAATACTCCAACTAAAATAATTAGCCACCAAGCTCCAATTGTGAATAGTCCTCCTGCATTCTTACCAAGCATTCCCTTCTTCCAATATACATACACCTCTATCGTAAGTAGTATAAATACAAAAGATACAATTGCCAAGCTAATACCATCTGTAGTACCAATCATATTCTTTATCCAAAGTATCCAGCCTGCAGAAGAGGCGTTACCATCTTCACCCTCTAAGAAATACTCTGAGATATCATACTCTGAGATATTACCTGCACTATCTGAAATGATAATAATTGATCTCTCACCAATATCTTCTTTTGTAATTCCTAAGACTGCAATATTCTCTTCATTAACCATTAAATCAAATGATTTATCTCCACTTACAAACTTAACTGAATCTACATCCTCTGAGACGAAGAAACTTATCTCATATCCAGTATCCAAATGCTTTACTTCTATTGTTTCTTTTTCAATAACTGGAGGAGTGGAATCAACAACAAAAGTTACTTCTTGCGATTTAACATCCTCTCCCTTTATTTGTGCAACGATACTCTGATTACCCTCTTCCCAGTCACTTCCCTTATCATACTCCCATGAAGGAGTCGTACTCTCTACTTCACCTACCAATGCTCCATTATTTAAAACCTCTACTGAGTACTGTCCTGATACGTTCTTAGTCTCTCCCTTGATATTTATATTTGCATCATTTGTTAAATCTCCACTCTTTGGGTTAGTTATGCTAATAGATTTAATCTCTCCTTTTTCAACAATTGTTGCTTTAGGTGGAGTAGGTTTTACACTTTCCGATTTGACAGGAGCATCTACTTTAAATGTCTCTGATGTCAAATTTCCAAACATCTGAACAACTAGAACTGTTTGTTTCCCAAGAAGCTCTCCCTCTACAACAGCAACTCCAATATCTTTATAATTTCCACTCATAATGTTATCCCTATGAGTTGGACTAGCCATCCATGCCTCATGCACTCCCTCAGCCGTTCTGAAGCCCTTAGCAAGGTTCTCTCCGGCAAAAACGTATGTATACCCCGCTTGGGAAATAAACTGCCAAGGAGACTCTCCGTTGGGACCAAAATGATCCCAATACTGCACTTGAAACATATTATTTGCTTTAGCTTGTGCTGCTGCAGTTAGCTTTGAATTTGTATTTAAAGTATTAAGTCCTGCAGAAGCCCTTTGCTGATTTGTAAGCTGAATAATGTTTGAGGGTGTAATAGAGCTAGCCATAGCCTGAGGAATACCAATTAATCCTCCAAATGTATTAACCAAAAGAAGCATTATCGTGTATACAGTAAGTGCTACCCTCCTCAGTAGAAAAGGCTTATACTTGTTCTCTTTACTTGGAATAAAAAATTTCCTCACAAGCAGTAATTGTATCATTTATTTCATACATAGTAGCATGTCAGCAAGCAAATATGAAGTTCGATAATAAGAGAATCTTACTCATGTTCGCATTTGTAACTAAATAATATATACTTCATAATAAATTGATATTTAGGGTAATGAATACAGTAATAATATATAAGTCAAAGCATGGTAGTACACAAGAATATGCTGAATATATAAATAAGAATATTCCTGATAGTGAGATTTTTTCAGTTGAGGAATTTGATATTAATACTTTGGATTCATATGAGAATATAATACTTGGGTCATCAGTATATGCAGGTGTTACTTTTTACAATTCATTTTTAATTAATAATTGGGATGTAATAAAGGATAAGAATATCTTTGTATTTGCTGTAGGTATACTACCCGCGAATCATCCAAGTAGCGAGAGCTCCTATAAACATATTCCTACACACATAAGAAATAAAATACAGTATATTAAATTACCTGGTAGAATAGTATTTTCTAAATTGAACCTCTTAGAGAAATTCATAGTAAAGATGATCAATAGTAAAGAAAAATTAGAGGTAAAGAATATGATAGATTTACAAAAAGCAAACTCTGTTATCTTCTACTTCAAACCTAAATAACAAGCCCTCGCTTTTAAGACCTATATACATCTTCTCAAAGAGTTATTTCCTCTGTTACGGTAAAAATCAAAGCTAGGAAGCTATTAATTCCTATTTAATTTTTACTAAATATAATGGAAGGATGAGGAAAAGAGTATTTAGACCTAATAGTTTTTACCATATATACAATCGTGGTAATCATAGAAACAAAATCTTCTATAGACAGAGTGATTATGCTAGGTTTGTTCATACTATGTTCATGTTAAAGAAAGAATATCTATTTATTATTTACTCTTTCTGTCTCATGCCAAATCATTATCATATGCTTATTAATACAGGATCGAAGCCAGAAGAAATTCCAAAATATATGCATAGGTTTATGTCATCATACTCAAAATATTTCAACAAAAGGCATAATGTAGTTGGACATCTCTTTCAAAGTCCATATAGATCAAGTTATGTTAGCAAAGAGAAGGGATTCTTTTTAGTAAATGAATATATACGAAATAACCCTATTAAAGCAGGTATTGTGAGCAATATAGAATGCTATAAGTGGTATAAAGGGGTAAGCCTAGGGGAGGGAAACATAGAGATAGAAGAAGAATTTTGAGGTTCACAAAGCTATGGGGTTGCAAAGCCAGGCTTTAAAGAAAAACCTGGGTCAGGAACCCAGGCTTTCTAATTTCTCTCATCTAAAGAGAAATGCCGGCAGTAATTTCTTACTTAACAGCAACTTTAAGTGCTTTTCCAGCTTTAAAAGCAGGAACCTTAGTTGCAGGTAAGTTGATCTTCTCAAGAGTCTTAGGATTGATTCCTACTCTTGCTGCTCTCTCTCTTACTTCGAATTTACCGAAACCTGTTAGTAAAACAGGATCTCCAGACTTAAGAGCTGATGTGATTGCATCAAATAATGCATCTACTGCCTCTCCTGCCTGCTTCTTAGTAAGACCTGCAGACTTTGCAACTTTCTCTACTAAATCTTTCTTTAACATGTGTTTAAAACCTCCTTTCTTAGAGATATGGGTGCCACGAATCCTGATATCATGCGATTCGTGTTACCGCATCAATAAAATAGCGTAAATAAAGGCTTACATCAAGAACCTTATTGTTATAGGACCCTTTAGATACTATTAACAAAATCCTTTCTTAGTATATGTTTTCATATTCTTTCTGAGTAAAAACTTGAGACAGCTTTTAACCAATTAATGAACAGATACTTACAGGCAAAGGGTTTCATAAACACTAAGTTCGAAAACCCCTTTAGAATAGTCTTTTAAGAGTAAATGATATTTAACATGAGTATATACTTCCCCATAGTTTTACAATTAAAATGTGATCAATTAATGAGCTCTAACAAGAAGAAAGAGGGGATTGATTCCCCTCTTTACAAAAAACAGCATTAAAGTCCTGTAGTATTGCTTACTAGAAGTTAGCCTATCTAGCCACTTCTACAGCCCTACTTTCTCTAATTAATGTCACTTCTACATTCCCTGGATAGTTTTGAGTCTTCTCAATACTAGTAGCAATATCTTTTGCAAGCACTGTCATCTCATCATCAGAGATTAAACCAGGCTTTACAATTATCCTTAATTCTCTACCAGCCTTAATTGCAAAGACCTCTTCTAACCTATCCCCACCTAAGTCCTTAGCAACCTTCTCTAGAGATTCAATTCTCTGAATATACTGCTCATAGCTATCCTTTCTAGCTCCTGGTCTTGCACCAGAAATAGCGTCTGCAATATACACAAGCACTGCCTCTATGGATTGAGGTTCAATATCTAAGTGATGAGCCTCTATTGCATTAACAAGCTTCTCATCTAAGTTATACTTTCTAGCTATTTGACCTGATATATGATGATGAGGACTTTCAATCTTATGTGTTAATACCTTACCTACATCATGTAAAAGACATGCTCTTTTAACTAAGGCTACATCTGCACCAACCTCTGCAGCTAATACTTCTCCTAATCTCATCATTTCAATAGTGTGAGACATTAGTGATTGACCGTAACTTGTTCTATATTTCATTTTACCAATTAACTTTAGTAACCCTATATCTATTCCTGGCCAATCTGCTTCCTCTGCAAGTATTTGACCATTCTTCTTAATCTCAATGGATATTTCATTCTTTGCTTTCCTAATTGCTTCTTCAATTGATCCTGGATGGATTCTTCCATCACCAATTAGTTTGGTTAATGCAACTGATGCTATCTCTCTTCGAAGTGGATCAAATGAAGAAAGTGCTATTGTATTTGGAGATTCATCTACAATGACATCTACACCTGTGAGTTTTTCAAATGCACGTATATTTCTACCCTCTTTACCAATGACTCTACCCTTTACTTTGTCATCATCAATCTTTATTGTTGAGGTTGTAGTTTCACCTACATAGTCTGTAGCTATTCTTTGCATAGATTCAACTATAATCTCACGTGCCTTCTCTTCTGCAATTTCTTCTGCATGTTTCTCTGCCTGTCTAATCTTTTTTGCTTCGTAGTTTTTAATATCCTCATCTACTTGGCTCATTAGTTTCTCTCTTGCTTCATCTTCTGTTAAGCCAGAGATTCTTTCTAACTCTTCCTTTAATTGAGTTCTTGATTTCTCGAGACCTCTTTGCATCTTCTTTACTGCTTCTGTAGTACTATCTAGCTCCTCATTTTTCTGATCAAGCATCTTAGTTCTTTCATTTAACTTCTTCTCTCTCTCTATTAATAACTCTTCATGCTCCTGAGTCTCTTTACGCATTTCTCTGAGTCTTTCCTCTGAGCTCTTCTTGTTCTCTTCTATTTCTTTTTCAGCCAAATCTATCTTCTTACCGATTATCTTGTCTGCAACTCTTGCGATTTCCTCTTCTGGGATATCTTTTACATCTACCCATTTCTTAACAAACTTGATGTAAGTATATGCCAGAATTGCTCCTACTAGCGTTGCAACAATACCAATAATTAACTCCATTAGAGTATTGTTAATAATTTAATACATCCTTTTTGGGAAACAGAAATATAGGGATCTATAAAAGATTCCGAGAATCAAAGAGTTCTTGTTTTATATATTTTTTACTATATATATTCTTCAAAATTTTCATTAATTCAAAACTATCTATATTTCTATCCCAGCCTTTACTAAAACATGGCTGTATCAAGGACTTCGTAATGATATCATTTTCAGAAGAAATTATAAAGCATATCCTCAGATATATGGTCATGATTTAATACCTAAGAAGATATAAATCTGCATGAGGCATAAAATATTTTCCCGGTGGACACAGTGGACAGAGTTGCTATTAGTCTTATTATTGTTATTGGTATTTCCATTGTTAAGATTGGTGTTCCATGCATTTGTATTATTGTTCTCAGTACTGGACCAATATTGTAAACTTGCTAATTTATTCAACCCACCAAAGGAGTTACTAAGTTAATCCCTTTTTACTAATATACCAATTAGGTATAGCAAGTCGGATTATATATTATGCCTCTGCTTACACCCCATTGCTAATTCATAGTTGAGAGTGCAAGATCTTGCATAGCTTAGAGTGCCATAATACAGACAACTGTTCAACATAACAGAAGAAAAGTTATATTAACACCACTTCCTCCTTAATGAACTATCTTGTCTTAGAGTATAAGATGTTAAGGTCGTATATCTTATTTTATTATTACTAAATTATGACTGTGTATAAATCTGACAGGTTAATATATTTAGCTCTATACAAACTTATAAAATATCTTTACTCCTCTATCAGAAACTTTCCTAAAGAGTATAAATACTCTCTTGGCCAAGAGATACTATCCTTAGCGTGGAGGACATTAGATTTGGTTATGGTTGCAAACACATTAGAGAATACAAAGAAGCATAGATATATTACAAAAGCTCTAACTACCTTTAGTTGCTCTAACAGGGGTAGTATCTAGTGCAAATACTTTTGATATGAATATATACGACGAAGAGATAACAACAGTAAGGAACAATAGCAAAATTGTAGTTCGTATACGGACAGAGTTTTTCATTCTTATGTTCATATTAATATAGTTTGTATCAAGAAGTAAAGGCTAAAGCTAGGCTTGAAAGACCTGTAGTCACTATTTGGTGCGAATTATGTCAATATAGGGGGTTTGTAAGCTACAAAGCTTTGGGATTTCTTACCAGATATTTAAGCAGTATTAAGCCTTTTAATTATATCTTGGTAATATGTAAGGTTATGAATAGTGGCAAGAGTGAGAGCTACTGCTTCACCATTCTTCATCATATGATGAAGATATGCTCTAGAGTAATTCTTACAACACTCACAATTAC
>Ga0265293_10011000_pt1 | contig 12467 bp, 10 predicted proteins | sample Munlanlewell138R_FD_192505 | JGI IMG/M metagenome (GOLD analysis project Ga0265293, IMG submission 192505) | Leachate microbial communities from a municipal landfill in Southern Ontario, Canada - Leachate well 138R | ecosystem: Engineered > Solid waste > Landfill > Unclassified | place: Canada... | reverse complement strand
GGATTTAAAGATGTATATATTACTGAGATAAGAAAAAGCATATTTTATTAATAAATAAATCAGGTGAGTTGCCATGATTACAGGAATTATACTAGCCTCAGGCTTTTCAAAAAGGATGAAAAGAGACAAGCTTCTATTGGAAATAAAAGGAAGCACAATCATAGAAAGGGTAATTAAGGCTTGTGTAGAGTCAAAATTAGACAAAGTAATTCTTGTTTATAGAAACCCTATGGTAAAAGAAATTGGTGAAAAATATAAGGTTGAAACCATATACAATGAAAATGCATATTTAGGCCAAAGTGAAGGAATGAAGCTGGGGATAATAAATGCTAGAGACTCTACATCCTATATGTTTTTAGTAGGTGATCAGCCCTTTTTAACATCTGAACTAATAAATAAATTAATTCAAGAATACAAGGAAGCAAATTTACCTATTTTGGTCCCTTACTACAATGAAAATAGGGGTATGCCTATGATTATATCCTCCATATACAAGAAAGAACTCCTAAAGGTGGAAGGAGACAAGGGGGGCAGAGACATAGTCAACAAATACTCTGAAAAGGTAAAAAAAGTATACATAAGAGATGAAACCCTAGGCTTAGATATGGATACTCCAGAGGATTTAGTGATACTAAAAGATTTGTAGGAATAAAGAAAAACCCAAGAAGGTGATAAGAATTGGAAACAATAATCATCCGTGGTGGTGGAGATTTGGCTACAGGAATCGCCCATAGATTATATAAATCAGGATTTAAAGTAATAATCCTAGAAGTTGAGAAACCATTGGCCATTAGAAGAAAGGTGTCATTTTGTGAAGTAGTATATAGTGGAGAAATCACCATAGAAGGGGTCAAAGGAGTTTTTGCAAGAAATCTTGACGAAATATATGAAGCCTTAGAAAGTTCTCATATCCCTGTCTATATAGACCCTGAGGGAGAAATAATAAGTAAAATAAACCCATTAGTAGTAGTAGATAGTATTATGGCAAAGAAAAACCTAGGAACTACAAAAGACCTAGCTCCCATAACCATAGGAGTAGGGCCTGGTTTTGAAGCAGGAGTAGATGTGGACTTGGTAGTGGAAACTAAGAGGGGACATTTTCTAGGAAAAACCATCTATAGCGGAAGAGCTGAGGAAGATACTGGGATACCTGGAGATATAATGGGGTATAATGAGGAAAGAATAGTAAGGGCAGTGGATAGTGGAGTGGTGGAACATTTAGCCAGTATAGGAGATAAAGTGAGTGCTGGAGATTTAATATGCAAAACAGGTGAAGGAGAAGTAATAGCCAAGATATCAGGTATTCTAAGAGGTTTAATAAAGGAAGGACTCCATGTAGAAAAAGGGCTAAAAATTGGAGATATAGATCCCCGAGGTATGGAAGAATATGTCTATACCATTTCAGAAAAGGCTAGAGCAATAGGTGGAGGTGTTCTAGAAGGAATAATGTATCTAAGAAAAGAGAGGAAGATTTGAATGGCAGATTTATCTGTGATGAAAAAAGCCTTGAAGGATATAGAAAATGGTAAGGAGCTGGCCATAGCCACCATCACAAAATCAGAAGGCTCTACTCCTAGGGGTAGAGGCACAGTTATGGCAGTCCTAAAAGATGGATCCATCCACGGAACAATTGGAGGAGGAGCCTTGGAAAAACATGTAATAGAACTATGCCTTGAAGCCATATCAGAAGGGCAGAGCAAAGCAGTATCTTTACCACTAAATACAAAGGGCATAGAAATGATTTGTGGTGGAGAAGTGGAGGTATTCATAGATGTATATAAGATAAACCCCAAGCTTTTAATAATAGGCGGTGGCCATGTAGGCTATGCCATATATCAGATTGCCTCTTTACTTGACTTTGATATCGTAGTCTTTGAGGATAGGAAAGAGTTTTTGACTCCAGAAAGATTTCCTTTAGCAAAGGAACTAGTTTTAGGAGATGTAAAGGAAAGACTAAAAGAATACAAAATAGACAACAACACCTATATAGTGATTGCATCAAGGGGTCACAAGTATGATGAAGAAAGCTTAGAGGCAGTAGTGGAGTCTGAGGCCAGATATATAGGTGCCATGGGAAGTAAGAAAAAGATAATAACTTTAATGAAAAGTCTAAGGGAAAAGGGTATATCAGAGGAAAACCTAAATAAGATATATGCGCCCATAGGATTAGATATTTCTTCAGGAAGCCCAGAGGAAATAGGCATGAGTATAATGTCTGAAATACTTTTAGTAAAAAATAATGGAAATCTAAGGCATATGAAAGAAGGGTTAGAGTATTAAAGATTTAGTCTTTGTAGAAAATCTATAAAGAAAAATATCAGAGAATATGCTAAAATAATATCATTATAAAATGTAGGGGCAGGTCCTTGACCTCCCGAATATAAGGGGGAATATAAATGGAAGGTACAAAGTATATCTTAGCAGTACCAAATTTCAGTGATGGAAGAAGACCAGAGGTAATCGAGGCTATCACAGGAGTACTAAAAAATCGTGAAGGAGTTACACTAGTAAGTGTAGAGCCAGAGCACGACTTCAATAGGACAGTAGTGACCATACTAGGAGAACCAAAACCACTTAAAGAAGCTCTAATAGAAATGGCTGGAAAATCCTATGAACTAATCGACATGAGAGAACAAAAAGGCTCTCACCCAAGAATAGGAGGTCAAGATACAATACCACTATTCCCATTTAGAAATATTACACTAGAAGAAACAAAAGAACTAGCAGAAGAAATAGGTAAAGAATTATTTGAAAAATATCAAGTGCCAATATACTTTGCAGGATCCAATGGTAGAACAGAGGACAAAAAGAGTATATCCTTCATAAGACAAGGACAATACGAAGGACTAAAGGCATTACTAGACGATCCAAACCATCCAGACCATGAAGCAAGACGACCAGACCTATCAGTAGATGGTAAATTGAGCCCACAATACGGAGCAACCATAGTATCAGCAGATATGGAAGGACTAACAGCATACAATGTATTTTTAGCAACAGAAGATGTATCCATAGCAAAACAAATAGCAAAGGCAGTAAGGGGACCAAGCGGTGGGTACTCAACAGTTAGAGCAGTAGGCATCAAGTTCCCAGAAAGAGAAGGAGTAGTAGTATCCATGAATATGTTTGACTGTGCCCAAACGCCACTATATAGAACTTTTGAGTTAGTAAAACTAGAAGCTCAAAAATACGGTGTAGCAGTAACAGGTTCAGAACTAGTAGGACCAGTAAAACTAGAGTACCTACTAAACAACCTAAATCACTATCTAGGACTACAAGGCCTAAGATTGGATCAAATACTAGAAACACATTTAATGAAATAATTATAAAAATCTTCTTATCTAAGGATAGGAAGATTTTTTATACCAAAAACCACCAAAAAAGAACCAAAAAATAATTTAGCTTTATGGAACTGGCTAAAATTCAAGGCTAGATTTATGGCACGAATATTGCACTAGTATTCTTTATAACAAAAAGGAGGCTGAAACCATGAAAAAAACAGTAGTATGGTTAATTGTACTTACTATGTTGACATCTGTATTATCAGGATGTTCTTCAAAACCAGGAGGTAAATCAGAAGTAAGCTATGAGGATGTGTATTATGGAGCATTTTCTGCGGATTACAAAACACTGAACCCATATTTTCTAACATCTGCAGCAGCATACACCATAGTAGGAAACTCAATGGATGGCTTAGTGGAAAATGACAAATATGGAACCGTAGTACCATCCTTGGCAAAAGAGTGGAATAATAACGAAGATTACACAGTGTGGACTTTCAAACTAAGGGAAGGCGTATACTGGGTAGACCATCTAGGTAATAAAACAGAGTATGAAGTAACTGCCGACGACTTTGTAGAAGGAATACGATATATCGCTGATCCTAAAAATGGAGCTAAGAATTTTAGTACCATAAGCAAGGTAATAGAAGGATTGTACGACTATTATTGGGATCTAGATGATATAGATGAAGGTGAAGACATAGGAAAAACTAGGGAAGAAGTTTTGGCTTCCTTTGAAGAAACTGTTGGAGTAAAAGCACTAGACAAATATACAGTTGAATATACATTAACTTCATCTACTCCATTCTTCCTTTCATATTTAATAATCGAATTATTTTATCCAATGGAAAAAGCTTTCCTTGATAAAGTAGGAGAAGACTATGCAACATCTATGGATACCATGCTTTATAATGGAGGATACTATATTTCCACTTGGGAAATGGATAAGTTAATAGTACTTACAAAAAATGAACATTATTGGGATAAAGACAATATAACAGTAAAAGAATTAAACTTCCAGAAGGTTGGAGATGAGATTACGAGTCTTGAGATGTTCCAAAGAGGTGAGCTTACTGGTTGTGGAGTATCTGCAGATCAGCTAAAGGCTTTAAAAGGAACTGAATGGGAAAAATATATTTTCTTAAAAGACAAAACTACGGTAAATTTCTGGTTTACAATGAACTTCCAATCTAAAAACCAAGAATTTAAAACCTTTGTAAACAATCTAAACTTTAGAAAAGCGTTGTTACACGGACTTGATAGAGTGAAAATATCTGCCATTTACGAGCCAAATGATCCAGAATTTTTCATCAGAAATACAATAATACCAGAAGATACATTATATGATCCTAAGGGAGTAGATTACACAGATTATCCTAACTTAAAATCTATTAAGGAAAACAATCCTTATGACCCTGCAAAGGCAAAAGAATATATGTTAAAAGCCGTAGCGGAGCTTACAAACCCAGATGGAACAATTAAGGGTTTATCTCCTCAAAAAATAGATATGGGAAATATAGCAGAGTTTGAATCCGATGCAAAGTTGCCAGTAGAGCTTGTTTTAGCTACTACCACAGATCCAATAGAAACTAAAAAGGCTTTATTAATAGCAGAGATGCTAAAACAAAACCTAGGAGAAGAAAATATTAAAGTTTTAGTAGGATATGCAGCCAATAGTTTCCAAGACGAAGTATTTTCACCTATGCATTTTGATATGGTAGATGATTCCTATAGTTTTAGATTTGCAGATCCATCAGCAAACCTGGCTAGACTAACAACTGATGGCAGTCTAAACGAAGGAGGATATGACATACCTGAATTTGATAGACTTGTGGAAGAAGCATCTAAGGAAAATGATATAGAGAAAAGATATGAACTGTTTTCACAGGCAGAAAAATACATGCTAGAAAATGTATATTTAATGCCTTACATGACAGGAGGAGGCTCCTACAGTATGAGTAAGGAATTACCATATCAAACACCTAAGGGAGGATTTGGTCTTACTAGATTCAAGATGAAGGGTGCCAAAATCCAAAATAAGCCTGTAACTACGGAGCAATACAATGAATTAAGAGAATTACATGAAAAAGAAGTTCAAGAAAAGTTTGGGAAAGGGAAGTAAATGCTATGAAGAAATATATATTAAAGCGATCGTTACAATCAGTTGTAACGATCTGCCTTGTCATTTTTGCCGTATTTATGATGCTTAGAATGATGCCTACATCAGGATATTTTACTAGAGATGATTATCTGAATATGACTGAAGAAATGCGAACAGTATACCTTAAAAATCTTGGAGTCCTTGATCCACCCCTTACACAATTTAAAAACTTTGTAACTAAACTGGCCCAAGGTGATTTAGGCCGTTCCATTACAGTCTATCCAAAACTAAATATTTCCACTATATTGAAGGAAAAAATAGGATATTCTGCTGCCTTTGGACTTGCTAGTATGGTAATAAGCATGGGCATTGGAATGCCAATGGGGATGCTAATGGCGAGGAAGAAAGACAAGTTTATCGATCACCTAGGTACTGGATATGCAGTTATTGTAAGGTCAATTCCCAGCTTGATTTATTTATTTCTAGTACAAGTATGGGTATCTAAGATATTTAACCTGCCCATGCTATTTTATAAAAACAGACCAGAGTCTTGGATTTTACCTGCACTATCCTTGTCCCTATCATCTATTGCTTGGTACGCCATATGGCTAAGAAGATTTATGGTAGATGAAGAAAATAGAGAATATATAAAGTTTGCAAAAGTAAAGGGATTTTCACAGAAATATATAATGAGAAAGCATGTATTGAGAAATGCCATGCTACCAATAGCCATAGGTATACCCTCAGATTTGCTGCTGATTATTTCAGGGTCTTTAATCATAGAAAACCTATATTCAATACCTGGCATGGGAGGACTTTTGATTAGTTCCATAAAACAAATGGACAATAATCTGGTTCAGATTCTAGTACTTATATACTCATCCTTATCAGTCATTGGAGTATTCTTAGGAGATTTGCTTGTGGTTCTCGTAGATCCTAGAATAAGACTTTCAGAAAGCGAGGGCTAATACGATGGAAGAACTATATAACGGAATAAAATTAACAGAAGAGCTGTTTGAAAAAATTGATTATGATGAAAAGACAAGTGAAGAAGGGGGATACTCAAATTACTCTTATTGGAAATCGACTTTGAGGACCTTCTTCAAAAGTAAACTCTCCATATTTTTGGTGATACTAATTGTTGTCCTAATGTCCTTTAGCTTTCTTTATCCTATGTTTTCAAAGGTAGACCCAAATCAAATTAGCTTGGACATGGATTTGTGGAATACCAAGTCCAATTCAGCCAATTGGTTTGGTACAGATGGTTTGGGAAGAGATATATGGGCAAGAACCTGGTATGGAACAAGAAACTCTCTGGTTATAGCCATAGTCATAGCCATAGTAGAAGTAGGAGTTGGTAGTATAGTTGGGGCACTTTGGGGCTATGTGAGGAAATTGGATACGATAATGCTTGAATTATATAACATTATCACCAATATACCTTCCACAGTGTATCTGATTCTCCTATCCTATATTATGAAACCTAGCATCACTACAATCATCTTTGCACTGGCCTCAAGGGGATGGATATCTGAAGCTAAATTTATGAGAAATAAAATACTCTCATTAAGAGAGAACGAATATAATATTGCTTCCCAATGTCTTGGTACACCAGTTATGAGGATAGTAAGCAAAAATATTATTCCCCATTTAATAAGCTTAATAATTATGGAAGCTGCACTGACAATACCATACTCCATAGGTTCAGAAGTATTTCTTGGATTTATAGGTCTGGGATTACCTTTAGATACTGTAACCTTAGGAAATATGGTAAACCAAGGAAGGGCTAATTTTATGCTTTATCCATATCAAATGCTTTATCCTACAGCAGTTCTATGCCTCATAACAGTTTCTTTTTATCTTGTTGGGAATAGGTTTGCGGATGCCTCTGATCCTAAAAACCATTTATAGGAGGAAATATGAATACTAAAATCTTTGAAGCTAAAAATATTGAGATAAAATTTAATCTACGGGGCAAAACCCTTACAGCAGTTAGAAATTCATCCCTGGAACTCTATAAAGGAGAAACCTTGGCCATAGTAGGAGAATCTGGTTCAGGGAAATCTGTATTTACAAAATCCTTTGTAGGCATGCTTGATAAAAACGGATGGATTAACTCTGGTGAGCTTTTATATAATGGTGAAGATTTGACTAAATACAAAACAGAAAAAGAATGGTTAGGAATCCGTGGGAAAAAAATAGCCATGGTATTTCAAGACCCAATGACTTCACTAAACCCTCTTAAAACAGTGGGGGAACAAATCAGAGAAGTAATTACATGGCATAGAGGGCTAGACAAGGAAGATGCAAAAAAAGTTGCCATAGAAATATTAAAGCAAGTAGGCATAAGTGATGCCGAATCTAGATACAAACAATATCCACATGAGTTTTCAGGTGGGATGAGACAGCGTGTAGTCATAGCAACAGCCATAGCCTGTCAACCAGAAATACTAATTTGTGATGAACCTACTACTGCCCTAGATGTGACTATACAGGCTCAAATACTAAAGCTTATAAAGGATATACAAGTCCAGTTAAATATGTCTGTAATATATATAACCCATGATTTGGGAGTTGTAGCCAATGTGGCGGATAGGGTAGCTGTCATGTACGCAGGACAAATAGTAGAGCATGGTCTATGTGATGAAATATTTGAACAACCAACACATCCTTATACTAAAGCCTTGCTTTTATCATTGCCCCAACTAGGAGTGAAGGGAAAGGACTTGTACTATATTAAGGGAACCCCTCCCAACTTGTACAAAGAAATCAAAGGGGATGCCTTTGCAATGCGAAACCCAGATGCAATGAAAATAGATGGAATTTTAGAACCGCCAATGTTCAAAATATCAGAAACACATTACGCAAAAACATGGCTACTACATGAAAAGGCCCTTGAACATAAATCAAGTTTAAAAATAGATGAACATTCATCGGACATAGAAAGCCAAGTAAAGTTGGAAACGGAAGAAAACAAAGAAGTATTAGTCTCATTAAAGGATGTAACAGTGAAATTTAAACTAGATGGTAAAGAGTTCAAAGCAGTAGAAGATGTGAGCTTTGACATATACAAGGGAGAAACATTTTCCTTAGTAGGGGAATCTGGCTCAGGCAAAACTACCATAGGAAGAGCCATAATGAAAATATATCCCACATCTGCTGGTGAAATATTATACAAGGGAAAGAAAATCAACAAAAAACTTAACAAAGAAGAAATCAAACAATATAGACAAAAAGTTCAGATGATATTCCAAGACCCTATGGCATCCCTAAATGAAAGAGCAAAGGTGGACTATATAGTATCTGAAGGCTTATATAATTTTAAACTCTTTAAGGACGAAAAGGAAAGAAAACAAAAAGTAGAGAAGGCAATGGAAGAAGTAGGACTACTTAAGGAATTTGTAACTAGATTTCCCCATGAGTTTTCAGGAGGACAAAGGCAGCGTATAGGAATAGCCAGGTCACTAGTGATGAATCCTGAATTTATAATAGCAGATGAACCTATATCAGCTCTAGATGTATCCATAAGAGCCCAGGTCATAAATCTACTAAACAAGCTAAAAAAAGAAAAGGACTTAACCTACCTTTTCATAGCCCATGATTTATCTGTAGTAAAATTTATTTCTGATAGAATTGCAGTTATCTACAAAGGGCGTATAGTAGAGTTGGCAGATAGTGATGAGCTATTTAACAATCCCCTACACCCATATACAAAATCTCTTTTGTCAGCTGTTCCTGTACCTGACCCTAGTAAAGAAAAGACTAAAAAGCTTTTCATATATGATCCAAAGCTTCATAACTATAAAGATGATAAGCCAAAATGGACTGAAATCAAGAAAGGTCACTTTATTTGGGCCAATGACAAAGAATTGGAAGATTATATAAAACAATTAAACAATACTGAACAGTATGGGAGGGTGTAAAATGGGTGGAAAGCTATTGATCGCAGGAGGCGGTCTTGAAGAAAATGAAAAGAAAATACACAAGAAACTAATAGAACTTGCCGGTGGAATAGAAAATCGTCTTGCCATCATACCTACAGCCTCAGGAGAAGCACCTGTAAACACAATTAAAAATGTAGAAGATATATGGCTAGAAATTGGGATGAAAAAAGAAAACATAGTTCTTCTTCCAATTTTTGGAGAAGAGGGAAAGGGTTGGAGAGAGCCACCTTTAGGAGATGAAGAAAATATATTAAAACTACTAGAGGGAGTTACAGGCGTATGGTTTACAGGTGGAGATCAGTACTATACCCATAAAGCCTTTATAAGAAAGGATGGCGCCCATACTAAAGCATTAAGTAGATTAAAAGAAATATACGAAAAAGGTGGCGTCATAGGTGGCACCAGTGCAGGAGCAGCCATAATGAGTGAGGTAATGATTGCTTCAGGAAACAACATGAATGCCCTAAACCTACCGCCAGTCTATGGCTATGAAGACTATGATGATAGTGATGAAAACCAAGACTATGTAAGGATAGTAAAAGGACTTGGATTTTTCACAGAAGGTGTCATTGATCAACATTTTGATAGGAGGCCAAGGATTTTAAGACTGATAAAAGCCATAACAGATAGTCACAAAGATTTATATATGGGCTACGGTGTTTCAGAGGATACAGCTATGATCTATGATAGGGATACAAAGGATATGGAAGTGATTGGTGGAGGAGCAGTATATATTGTGGACTGTAGCAAAATAGAAAAATCTCCAAATACTTTTACTACATTTAAAAATGTAACCTTTCATGTAATAAAAGAAGGAGATATGTATAATCATCAAGTAGATAAACTTATATTGAAATAAATCTATTTGGCAATAAGACTATGAAGGGCCTGTGAAAGGACTAATAGGAATAAGCCAGATGAAAAGTAGGCAAAAATAGAAGCCTTATCTACAGGAACCTTAGATATTTTAATAGAATTTTTGAAAAATCTAATGCCATCAGTCTTTAAATACAAGATCCATCCTATTAATATATAAAGGGCACCAAAAAAAGACATGGAAAAAATAAAATAAACCCATGACTTTAGAATTAGCTTACCTATCACAAAGGATAGAATAAGTGAAATCAGCATTAAAGAAGAACATTTCTTAAAAAATTCAAATCGCATAATATTATCTCCAATGATATAATAATAGCATTATATCATATGAAAAAAGGTTAAACAATGGGTTAAAATAATAAAAATATATAGGTGATATTATGCAAAAAAAGATAATTTTGGTAGCAGGCTCTACAAATACTAAACAAGTATTATATCAGCAGATTAGGGATTTCATACCAAGTAATATTGACATTGAGGCATATGCAAGTGAAGAAGGGATAGCTCCTTCACTAAAGTGCGATATGCTAATAATCTCAAGCGCTAGAATGAAAGACGAATTGAAGGCTATGAATATTGAGTATGACTGTAAAGATATAATAGTCTGTGAAAGAAGTATAAATGTAGACTACATTGATCAGGTAGCAGGTATACCATTAAATGAAGAAGTACTCCTAGTAAATGATGAAAAAGAAACTACTGAAAGTTCAATAAACGACTTAGTAGAGCTTGGGTTAAATCATATTAAATATTACCCCTATTACCCCGGTATAGAAAACTACAAGAAACTTAAAATAGCTATAACACCAGGAGAGCCTGATAAAGTCCCTAGTTGTGCAAGAAAAATAGTAGATATAGGACCTAGAATTATTGATATCAACACCTTATATATAATAATGGACAAGCTAAATCTTAACAACAGGGACACAAGGATTTTTACAAAAAGATATATAGAAAAAATAATCAATGTATCAAAACATGTATCAGCTATTAACAACAATGTAAGCACCTTGAATGGGTACCTAAATAATATAGTTGATAGTCTAGTCAATGGCATTTTAGTATTTGATGAAAACGGATATATAAAATATGCCAATGAAGAAATGATAAAAATATTTTCATTAGAAAATAAAACCATAGAAAACAAGAATATTAAAAACATGGTTGATAGAGAAATGCTATCATATTTTCTTAGTGGAGATGTTTATGAAAACAAACCACTAAATATATTTGGATATTCCTTGAAACTATCTAAATTCAAAATTCCAAACAGCAACAACATAGTAGTCACAACAAATAGAGACGGTGAAGAAAACATAAAAAGAAAATTTAGCCAAGACCTTTTATTGAAAGGACATTTAGCTAAATACAATTTTGAAGATATTATAGGAAACAGTCAATTGATTAGAGATATAAAGGACATAGCCTTGAAACTATCTAAATCTGAATTGACAGTACTCATAGAAGGAGAGAGTGGTACAGGAAAGGAGCTTTTTGCCTCTGCCATACACAATAATTCAAAGAGGAAATACGGTCCATTCCTTGCAGTGAATTTCAGCGCCTTACCAGATGAACTCATAGAATCGGAGCTTTTTGGATATGAAGAAGGAGCATTTACAGGAGCCAAAAAAGGGGGAAAAATAGGACTATTCGAATTGGCAGATGGAGGAACCATATTTTTAGATGAAATAGGAGATGTATCCCCAAAGGTTCAGACAAAGCTTCTCAGAGTATTGCAGGAGAAGGAAATTATGCCTTTAGGAGGAACTACCATAAAGGGAGTAGATGTTAGAATTATAGCTGCTACAAACAAAAATCTAAAGAAAATGGTTTTGGCAAAAGAATTTAGATCAGACCTATACTATAGATTGAAAATCGGATATATCAATCTTCCTCCATTAAGAACAAGACTAACTGATATTGAAGATCTTGTTTACTATTTTATAAAAAACGAAACCAGTGCAGATATAGTCATATCCCAAGATGTCCTAGAGGAGTTTAAAAAATATAAATGGTTAGGCAATATTAGGGAACTTGAAAGCACCATAAAATATATGCTGGCAGTTAGAACCAGCCATAGACTAACATTATCCGACCTTCCAGACAGGAAGTTTTTTGAAGAAGAAATAGATGGTGACTATTTTGAAGAGCAGGAAGATACTAGATTTAATCTTTTAAATGATGAAATGACCTTAATCTTGGAATGCATAGAAAAGCTTCATGTGAACAACATGGTAGCAGGAAGAGAAAAAATAGCCAAAG
>Ga0265293_10010998_pt1 | contig 12468 bp, 8 predicted proteins | sample Munlanlewell138R_FD_192505 | JGI IMG/M metagenome (GOLD analysis project Ga0265293, IMG submission 192505) | Leachate microbial communities from a municipal landfill in Southern Ontario, Canada - Leachate well 138R | ecosystem: Engineered > Solid waste > Landfill > Unclassified | place: Canada... | reverse complement strand
CACCACCGTGATCTGCTCCGACAAGACCGGTACCCTCACACAAAACAAGATGACCATCGTAGAGGGGTGGAGCGGCGGCAACCGCATCGACTTCCGCAATGCACCGCTGCCGGAAGAGCTTGACAAAGATGAACGGATGTTGCTGATGAGCTCGCTGCTCTGCACCGATGCCCATCTGAAGATGACGGAGGAGGGAACGCATGAGACGGCAGGTGATCCCACCGAGACCGCCATCGTGGATGCGGCACTGGAGCTGAAGATGAACAAGAACGAACTGGAAAAGCAATACCCGCGACAGGAGGAGGTTCCCTTCGACTCGGAACGCAAGCGCATGGCCACCATCAACCGGATGGAAGAGGGTCAGCTGCGTGTCAATGTGAAGGGTGGTCTCGACGAGGTGCTGGCGGTCACCACCGCCATCCTGATGCATGGCAAGGTGCGTCCACTTACCGACGAGGACCGGGAGACCATCCTCGAGGAGAACCATCGCATGGCGCAGTCGGCACTGCGTGTGCTGGCAGTAGCCTACCGCGATATAGACGCACTGCCTGCCGGGGTGAGTGCCGAGACGGTAGAACAGGAGCTGGTGTTTGTCGGCTTACTCGGACTGATAGACCCAGCCCGTCCCGAGGTGGTGGAGGCGGTAAGGAAGTGCCGCACCGCCGGCATCCGTCCCGTGATGATCACCGGCGACCACAAGGTGACCGCCGTGGCCATCGCCGATGAGATCGGCATCTACCACGACGGTGACCGTGCCATCACCGGCAGTGACCTGGCGGCGATGACCGATGAGTCACTGCGGCGTGATGTGATGGACTATTCAGTATACGCGCGGGTGGCACCCGAGCACAAGGTGCGCATCGTGCAGGCCTGGCAGTCGCAGGGCCAGATCGTGGCGATGACCGGCGACGGTGTGAACGACGCCCCGGCACTGAAGCAGGCCGATATCGGTGTCTCGATGGGTATCGTGGGCACCGAGGTGGCGAAGGATGCCTCCGACGTGATCCTTACCGACGATAACTTCGCCACCATCGTGGGGGCGGTGGAGGAGGGCCGACGCATCTACGACAACATCCTCAAGGCAATACAGTTCCTGCTCTCGGCCAACGTGGGCGAGGTGCTGCTCATCTTCATCGCCTCCATCTTCAACATCGGCAATCCGCTCACCCCGATCCTGATCCTCTGGATCAACCTGGTGACCGACAGCCTGCCGGCACTGGCGCTCAGCATGGACCCGGCGGAGAAGGATATCATGACCCGTCGTCCGCGCGATCCCAAACAGGGATTCTTCACCAAGGGGATGATCTGGCGCATCTTCTACCAGGGTGCCACCATTGGCCTCATCTCGCTGGCTGCCTATCTGATTGGACTTCGCGATGGGAACGAGGCAGGACTCGAAGATCCGGAAGTGTTGGGGCGCACCATGGCATTTGCCGTATTGGGATTCTCCCAGCTGCTGCACGTGCGTAATCTGCACTCCAACAAACGCTCCTCCTTCCGCACCAGTATCTTCAGCAACCTGCCGCTGCTGGGTGCCATCCTCCTGTCGGCGCTGCTGCTGATGGCGGTATTGCTGATTCCGGCCGTAAGCCGCATCTTCGGGGTGATACCGATGGACAGCATCCATTGGCTCTACGTGGGTGCACTCTCACTGGTGCCTATCCTGGTGGTAGAACTGGTTAAATTGCTGCGGCTCAACCATACGAAAGATGAATACTGAATGCTGAAGAAAAGTCAAAGCATTTTAAAATAATAATAAATATGCTCATTTTGGGGCGCATTGTGCATCAATGAGCATATTTTTTTGTATTTTTGGATAACAAAGTGCACACTCATTCCCGAGATCCGTTATAGTTCCAACAATCAGGTTATGCCGGGTTATCATTTCTGGAGTGTAAAAACTAAAATCTATGGAAAATATGGATGAAGCCTTAACCCTACTGGCTATAGGGATGATCATGGTATTTCTTATCCTCACCCTGGTAGTGGTGGTGGGCAACCTGGTAATCGGGATTACCAACCGATATATCAGGGAGACGCTGACACCCGTGAAGGGTGGTGACCGGGGCAAATCAATTCAACCCCGCAAACTGGCCGCGATCGCTGCCGTGGTAGATGTGATCACCCGTGGGAAAGGAAGGGTCGACACCATTGAGAAGAGATAAGAACCAAAAACAAATCAAACAATATTTTATGGCAAAAGAGATTAAATTCAGTCTCCTCTACAGAGACATGTGGCAGTCATCAGGAAAGTATGTCCCCACGGTGGAGCAGCTCACCGAGGTGGCTCCCGCGATCATCGAGATGGGTTGTTTCGCCCGCGTGGAGACCAACGGCGGTGGTTTCGAACAGATCAACCTGCTGTTCGGCGAGAACCCCAACAAGGCGGTGCGCGACTGGACACAGCCCTTCAACGATGCAGGCATCCAGACCCACATGCTGGAGCGGGGACTGAATGGCATCCGGATGAGCCCGGTACCCTCCGATGTACGGCGACTGATGTTCCGGGTGAAGAAGAAACAGGGCACCGATATCGCCCGTTCGTTCGACGGTCTGAATGATCCCCGCAACCTGAAGGATTCCATTGTCTTCGCAAAGGAGGCGGGCATGATCTCACAGGCAGCGCTCAGCCTCACCGTCTCACCGGTACACACGGTGAAGTACTACACCGAGCTGGCCGACACACTGATCGGCATGGGTGCCGATGAGATCTGCATCAAGGATATGGCCGGCGTGGGACGTCCCGCCACCATCGGGAGGATCATCAGGAAGATCAAGGAGAAGCATGCCGACACCCCCGTCACCTATCACGGTCATGCCGGTCCCGGCTTCCAGATGGCTTCCATCCTGGAGGCGGCACATGCCGGTGCGGAGTATATCGATGTGGCGATGGAGCCCCTCTCCTGGGGTACCGGCCATGCCGACCTGCTGGCGGTGCAGGCGATGCTGAAGGATGCCGGCTTCAAGGTGCCCGATATCAACATGAAAGCCTACATGAAGGTGCGGTCGCTCACGCAGAAGTTCATGGATGATTTTCTGGGTTACTACATCGACTCCAAGAACAGGGTGATGAACTCGCTGCTGATCGGTCCCGGCCTGCCCGGCGGCATGATGGGCAGCCTGATGGCCGACCTGGAGAACAACCTCGCCTCGCTGAACCGCTGGAAGGTGAAGAACGGACAGCCGGAGCTGACACAGGATGACCTGCTGGTCAAGCTGTTCGATGAGGTGACCCATGTGTGGCCCATGGTGGGTTATCCGCCACTGGTGACTCCCTACAGCCAGTATGTGAAGAACCTGGCGCTGATGAACGTGTTGCAGCTCGAGAAGGGCAAGGAGCGCTGGTCGATGATTGCCGACAACATCTGGGACATGATCCTGGGTAAGTCGGGCAAGCTGCCCGGTGAGCCGGCGCCCGAGATCGTGGCGATGGCGAAGGAGCAGGGACGCGAGTTCTACACCGGCAACCCGCAAGAGCTCTACCCCGACAAGCTGGATGCGTTCCGCGACGAGATGAAACAGCACAATTGGGAGTTGGGCCAGGATGAGGAGGAGCTCTTTGAGCTGGCGATGCATCCCGAGCAGTACCGTGCCTACAAGTCGGGTGAAGCCAAGAAGGCGTTTGAAGCCGATCTGGCAAAACGCAAGGCGGAGGCAAATGCACCGGCCGCAACCGCCGCAACCGCCGCCGCACCTGCTGCAGCTGCGTCTGACGCCTTCATGCCCAAGCAGCTGGTGGTGAATGTGGACAACGAGGAGTTCGTGGTCAACATCTCCTACCCCGGAAGCAACAACGGCGGGTCACAGCCCGCTACGAAGGAAGCAGCCCCCGCTGCACCCGTAGAAGCTGCTCCCGCAACGGGTGCGGTACAGGAGGTGCTCTCCCCCCTGGAGGGTAAGTTCTTCCTCACCAAGGAGTCGTCGGAGAGCCCGCTGAAGGTAGGTGACACGGTGAAGGAGGGTGACCTGATCGGCTACATTGAGTCGATGAAGACCTACAACGCCGTCACTGCCGAGGTGAGCGGCAGGGTTGCCGAGATCTGTTTCGACAACGGTGCCTCGGTCGATGAGGATGACATACTGGTTAAACTGCAATAGGCATGGGAGATATCTTTTCCAATATCGCGGAGATGACCGGGTTCAGCACCATGGGGTGGGAGACCATCCTGATGTGGCTGATCGCCTTTGTGCTGCTCTACCTGGGCATCAAGAAACAGTATGAGCCGTTGCTGCTGGTGCCCATCGGCTTCGGTGTGCTGCTGGCCAACCTGCCGGGGGCGGGTCTCGGCATCGTCGACACATCGCTGGTGCACTACGCCGACGGCAGCTACATGAGCCTGCTCGATATCGCCGACCAGCATGGCATCATGAACCTCCTCTATTATTCACTGATCAAGACCGGCATCCTGCCCCCCATCATCTTCATGGGGGTGGGCGTGCTGACCGATTTCGGGCCCATGCTGCGCAACCTGAAGCTCTCCCTCTTCGGCGGGGCGGCACAGCTGGGCATCTTCTCGGTGCTGATCGGTGCGGTGCTGATGGGCTTCACGCTGCCGGAGGCTGCCTCTCTCGGCATCATCGGCGGTGCCGACGGCCCCACGGCCATCTACACCACCATCAAGCTGGCACCGCACCTGCTGGGGCCGATTGCTATCGCCGCCTACTCCTACATGGCGCTGGTGCCGGTGATCATCCCCTTCATCGCAAAGCGTTTGATGAGTGAGAAGGAGATGAAGATCCACATGAAGAAGATGGACAAGCAGTATCCGCCGAAGCATGAGATCAAGCACATGAAGACGGTGAAGATCATCTTCCCCATCGTGCTGGGGGTGATCGTCGCGGTGTTGGTACCCTCGTCGGCGCCCCTGCTGGGGATGCTGCTCTTCGGTAACCTGGTGAAGGAGATCGGCTCCAGCACCAGTCGTCTGGCCGATGCTGCCTCGGGTCCCATCATGAACACCGCCACCATCTTCCTCGGCCTCACCGTGGGTGCCACCATGACCTCCGAGGTGTTCCTCTCGTTTCAGACGCTGGGAATCATTGTGGGGGGGCTGCTCGCCTTTGGTGTATCGGTGGCCGGCGGTATCTTTGCCGTGAAAGGGTACAACCTCTTCTCGAAGAAGAAGATCAACCCGCTGGTGGGTGCTACCGGGCTGAGTGCCGTGCCCATGGCCTCACGCGTGGCCAACGAGGTGGCGTTGAAGTATGACAAATCGAATCATATCCTGCAGTACTGCATGGCCAGCAATGTCTCCGGCGTGATCGGATCGGCCGTGGCTGCCGGGGTGCTGATCTCATTTCTGGGATAATTTCTTACCTTGTACGCAACGAATGTTTCGACTTCCAAGATTTCATGCACAGCTTAAGTTTCGACTTCCGATGTTTCGTGACCCATTCCAGCTCACATGAGCTAAAAGAGTAGAACTCGCTACGTTCACTAACGTAGATATTTGCTCGCCATGGCATAATACAAGCAAGCTTGTTTTCTGCTCATTTGGCTTATCGCAAATATTCAAACATCTACTCTTTTTTTACGCTCCTTGCGAGCGATGGGTCCCCACAAAACATCAATAGGTCTCGACTTAAGCTGTGCATATTTTGTAGCAACCCTAAAAAGGTGCACAGAAAAATCTTATTTCTCGATGATCTCGCGAATGGCCTGGGCGATGAGGGGGATACCGCGGCGGATGGTCTCCACATCGGTGTTGCAGAAGGAGACCCGCATATGGTCGTTCTGTCGCCCGGCGGGATCGAAGGTCTTGCCGGTGACGAAGACCACCCCGTTTTCAATCGCTTTCTTCAGTATCAACGTGGAGTCGGTACCCTCGGGGAGCTGTAGCCAGGTGTAGAAGCCGCCGCGCGGTCGCTCGAAGGTGACATAGTCGGGCAGGTGCGCTTCCAGCGTTGCGATCATCGCTTCCCCCCTTTTTTTGTACTCCTCCCGCACACGTGCGGTGTAGCGATAGATCTCACCACTACGGATAAACTTGTCGGCGATCACCTGCGAGAGGGAGGGGGAGCAGGCGTCGATCGACTGCTTGATCAGCTCGCACTTGCGGTAGATAGGCTCCGGCACCAGCATCCATCCCAGCCGCAGGCCGGGACCCACAATCTTGGAGAAGGAGCCGGTGAAGCAGATGTCAATCCCCTCCGGATTGATCGCTTTCATGTTCTGCATCTCTTGCAGATCCTCCTCATGAAACCAGATATCACTGTAGACATCATCCTCTATCACCGGTATGTTCCTGCCCTGCAGCAGGGCGATCATCTGACGCTTCACCTCCATCGAATAGACGATCCCTGCCGGGTTGTGGAAATTGGGAGCATAGTAGAGGAACTTGGGCAGGGGAGCATCTGCCGACAGCTCCTCTGCCAACAGCGTCATATCCATCCCGTCACCTCTGAGCGGTATCGCCTGCAGCTCCGCCTGACAGGCACGGAAGGCGGAGAGTGCCCCGATAAAGGAGGGGTTCTCCACCAGCACCCGGTCTCCCGGGTCGATGAATGCCCTGGCCAGGATGTGTATCGCCTGCAGCGACCCGGTGGTGATCAGCAGCCTGTTCTGCTTCACCGGCAGTCCCTTCGTTTCCAGATAACCCGCGAGCGACTCCAGCAGGGAGGGGAGTCCACATGTGGGGCCGTATTGCAGTGCCGTCTGCTTCTCTTTCCCGGTGAGGCTGTTGTAGATGCGGTCCATCTCATCGAGCGGAAAGAGCTCGTTGCCCGGCATCCCGCCGGCGAAGGAGATGATGTCGGGGGCGGTGGCGAGGCTCATCAGGTCTCTTATCTCGGAGGAGCTGAGAGCCGAGCTGCTCTGTGCAAAACGTAGTTGCCTGCTTTCCCCGGAATCTTGAAGAGTCGATCTGTCCATTTCTATCGTGTTTACAATTGGTAGAGGTCGCTCTCCGAGAGCAGCTCCAGCTGATGCTGTTGCAATACGCCGGCCACCCGGCTGATATCTGTGCTGCGGATCACCGCCAGCGCCACGTTGCTGTTGGAGAAGGCATACATGTAGTCGACGTTGATTTGCGCTGTTGTCAGGATCTGCAGGATCTGGTGTAGCGATCCCGGCCTGTCGGGCATCTTCACGCATACCACGTCGGTCAATCCCACGGTGAAGCCGGCCACCTCGAGTGCTGCCTTGGCTCTCTCCGGTCGTCCCACCACCATGCGCACCATACCGTAATCGGCAGTCTCAGCCACGCTCAGGGCAGTGATGTTCACATCGTTCTCTGCCAGGATGCGGGTCAGCTGGGTGAGTCGTCCCGACCGGTCTTCCAGAAATACGGATAGTTGTTTGATTAGCATATTGGGTTGATTTGTTGATTTGTTGATGTGCTGATTCGTTGATGTGCTAATTCGTTGATGTGCTGATTCGTTGATGTGCTGATTCGTTGATGTGCTAATTTGCTAATCTGCTAATCAGCTAATCAGTTATTTTTTGTTCGTTCATCGATGATGCGTTGCGCCTTGCCTTCAGAGCGTGCGATGCTGTAGGGTTCCACCAGGCGGATGGTGGCGCTGATGCCCAGGAGGCTGCGGATGTTGTGATCGATGCGACGGCGGATGCCCTCCAGCTCGCGGATGCTGTCGGACCAGTTCTGCTGATCCACCTCCACCCTTATCTCGAGGGTGTCGAGATTGTGCTCGCGCCGCACGATGAGCTGGTAGTGGGGTGTGGTCTCGTCCATCTCCATCAACACTGACTCCACCTGTGAGGGGAAGACGTTGACACCGCGGATGATCAGCATGTCGTCGGTTCGTCCCAGGCACTTCTCCATGCGCACCAGCGTGCGTCCACAGTCGCACTTCCCGCGGTGCAGCCGTGTGAGGTCGCGTGTGCGGTAGCGCAGCAGCGGCATCGCCTCCTTGCTGACCGTGGTGAAGACCAGCTCACCCAGCTCGCCGTCGGGCAGCACCTCGAGTGTCTCGGGGTCGATGATCTCGGGGATGAAGTGATCCTCGAAGACGTGGTTGCCACACTGGCATTCACACTCCATCGAGACGCCGGGGCCGATCACCTCGCTCAGTCCGTAGATATCGTACGCCTTGATGCGGAGTAGTTTCTCAATCTCGCGTCGCATCTCACCGGTCCAGGGCTCTGCGCCAAACACCCCGATGCGGAGGCGCACCTCGTCGGGTGAGATCCCCTCCTTCAGGATGCTCTCCCCCAGGTGTGCCGCGTAGGAGGGTGTGCAGGCCAGCACCGATGCCCGGAAGTCGGTCATGAACTGCAGCTGTTTCTTCGTGTTGCCGGTAGAGATGGGGATCACGGTGGCTCCGATCTTCTCGGCACCGTAGTGCAGTCCCAGTCCCCCGGTGAAGGGTCCGTAGCCGTAGGCGACCTGTATGGTGTCACCACTGTGGATGCCGGCCATGGTGAGGCTGCGCGCCACCACCTCCGCCCAGAGCTCGATGTCGGCACGGCTGTAGCCCACCACGGTGGGCTTGCCTGTGGTGCCGCTGGAGGCGTGTATGCGCACCACCTCGCTTTGGGGCATGGTGAAGAGCCCGAAGGGGTAGTTGTCGCGCAGGTCTGCCTTGGTGGTGAAGGGGAGCAGCCTCAGCTGTTCCACGCTGGTGATGTCTCCCGGCTCTATGCCCAGTGCCATGAGGCGGTTACGGTAGAAGGGCACGTGGTTGTAGATCCGCCGGATCATTGCCTGCAGGGCGCTCCCCTGCATCTCCTGCATCTGTTGCCTGTCGGCACACTCTCGTTGTGGGTTCCAGATCATCTTGTTGTCGTTTTCGATCGCTGTTGTGCGGCACCCAGCCTGAATGCTTTCAGGTTGGTTGCCACGATATTTTCTCCTTTGGGGTCGAAGTAGGTGGTGATCGCCTTCTCCAGTTCATGGTTGTCGATCCCCAGGTAGGGGGATGCGGCTCCCAGCATCACCAGGTTGAAGCTCTTGCTGCTGCCGGCCGCTGCAGCCAGGGTGGACGCGTCGACCAGCAGGTGGGGTGCCGCTGTGGCGATGGCATCGTGCAATGCCTCCACAGAGGGGTAGCCAACGATGTCACCCTGCGGTTCCGTGGCGGTGACGATGAGACCCTCCGGTGAGAGGAAGGGGAGATGCCGTAGAGCCTCCATCGGTTCCAGGGAGAGGATCAGATCAGCCCTGCCCAGCGGGATCAGGTCGGACCAGATCACATTGGATGAGATGCGGAGGTGCGACTCCACGGCGCCGCCGCGCTGGCTCATGCCGTGCACCTCAGCCTGCTTCACCTGCAGTCCAAGTTGCATGGCTGCCAGGTCGATGATGGCGGCAATGGTGAGGATCCCCTGTCCGCCCACTCCGGCGATGATGATGTCTTTGTGCATTTGTTCAGTTGTCAGTTGTCAGTTTTTTGCTTTTACGGATGTGGATGCATTCCCGTTGTGCGATGATGACCGAGACACCCTCGTATTCCAGCTCTTCCCGTATGATTGCCATGTTGTGATCCAGATTTTTTTTCAGCGGGACCAGGGTACGAATATGTGCCTCCTCCACACCGACACCCTTACAGATATCGAAGAAGCGGCCGGTACCGGCTGAGTCCTGTCCCCCCGTCATGGCGGTGGTGCCGTTGTCGGAGATGACTACCGTAAGCGAAGAGCGGTCGTTCACCGCATCCAGCAATCCCGTAATGCCGGAATGGGTGAAGGTGGAGTCGCCGATCACGCAGAGGGCGGGACGGAGTCCCGCATCGGCGGCGCCCTTGGCCATGGTGATGGAAGCCCCCATGTCGACGCAGCTGCTGATGGTGCTGTAGGGCGGCAGCGCACCCAGTGTGTAGCAGCCGATGTCGCCAAAGACATGTTGTGCGGGGTAATCTGTCATCACCCTGTTGATTGCCTCGAAGAGGTCACGGTGACTGCATCCCTTGCAGAGCATGGGGGGGCGTGGTGCCACCAGCGGATGGGCTCCGGTTTGAGGATTGACGGTCGTTGGTTTGATATCGTGCCCGGTGTCATTAGACTGTTGCATGGATCCAAGCAGTGCTTTCTCCAGCAGGGCGGGGGAGAGCTCGCCGGCAGGGGGGAGGGTGCCATCGAGCCGTCCCTGGAAGCGGTTGTCACCGAAGAAGCCCCGCAGCCGCTCCTCCTGGATCGGGTAGCCCTCCTCGGCGATCAGGATCTCGTTGTACTGTTCCGCGAAGCGTTTCAGTAACTTCTCCGGCAGGGGGTATTGCGATATTTTCAGCAGCGGGATATCCAACCCGTGGGAGGTGATCACCTCCATGGCGTAGTTGCAGGCGATGCCGAAGGCGATCACTGCCTGTTCACCTCTGCCTTCTGTTACACTGTTGAAGGATGATTGTTCCGCTATCTGTCGGAGCTGTTCCTGTTTGTCGAGCAGCCCCCGGTAGTTCTTGCGGGCGTTGGCCGGCAGCAGGATCCATCTGCTCTTGTCGGTAGTGGGGTTCAGTCCGTTTTGTTGTCGCGGGGCGGTGGGGGTGACCACCGCACGGGAGTGCGACAGGCGCGTGGTGATGCGCAGCATCACCGGCAAGGCGACCTCTTCCGAGAGATCGAAGCCGTAGCGTGCCATCTCGTACGCCTCCTGCTGGTTGGCCGGCTCCAGGATAGGGATCATGGCGAACCTGCCGTAGAAACGACTGTCCTGCTCGTTCTGTGAGGAGTGCATGGAGGGATCGTCGGCCACCACCAGCACCAGTCCGCCCTGCACACCGGTGATGGCTGAGTTCATAAAGGCATCGGCTGCCACGTTCAGACCCACGTGCTTCATACATACCAGGCATCGCTTGCCGGCGTAGGACATACCCAGTGCCGCCTCGTAGGCGGTCTTCTCGTTGGCTGCCCAAGCGGAGCGTACTGTCGGTAGCACAGCGTGTCGCGACTGTTGTATATATTCGGTGATTTCGGTAGAGGGGGTACCGGGGTAGGCATAGACGCCCGAAATCCCCGCGTCGAGTGCCCCTTGTGCCACCGCTTCCGCCCCCAGTAACAATTTTTTCTCCATCATCTGCATCTCACCGGTAAGCGGTAGCGGATTCCTTTTTTTTGCTGATCGCGCACCCGGAAAACCGGTTTGTAGTTAAAAGGTTGTGTTAGCTTGCAAAATTACAAAAAATATCTGCTTATGATTACAGAATATCATAATTAGAATGTTTCCAGATAAAGCATCGGTTTATTCGGTTTTGTGGTTTAAAAAGAGACCACATCCTGTTCCCTTGGATACTCTTCCGAAGAGACATCGCCTGACCAACAAGGGTGCCACTCCCTATTCACAGGGAGTGGGTAGGGAGTGGGTAGGGAGAGGGTAGGGAGTTGCACAGGCCCAGTCCCCGTTCTTTAGGAGCGATATATGGGTCCGGGTGAAGACAAAAAAAGACTGCCTCAATCAATGAGGCAGTCTCCAATATGATGGGTGTCTGACTTTAGGAACGTCAGGAAGGTGTGCTTCCCTGCTCCGTGTCGACGCCGCTTACTTTTCGTTTCTTTCCGGACGTGGCAGGAGCACCTTGCGGGAGAGCTTGAACTTGCCGGTGCGGGGATCCACATCGATCAGCTTCACGCGGATCTTGTCACCCTCCTTGATGCCGGCATCTTCCACCTTCTCCAGGCGTTTCCAGTCGATCTCGGAGATATGGAGCAACCCGTCCTTGCCGGGCAGGAACTCGCAGAAGGCGCCGTAAGGCATCACCGAACGGACGGTGGCTTCATACTCCTCACCCACTTCGGGAACAGCCACGATGCCTTTGATCTTGAGCATGGCGGCATCGATGGATGCCTTGTTGGTAGCTGAGATCTCCACGCGGCCGCGGTTGTTGATCTCTTCGATGGTGATGGTGGCACCGGTCTCTTCCTGCATGCCCTGGATGATCTTACCACCCGGTCCGATCACGGCACCGATATAGTCTTTCGGTATCTCGATCACCTCGATGCGGGGAGCGTGCGGCTTCAGGTCGGTACGCGGTTCGGAGAGCGTCTCCATCATCTTGCCCATGATGTGCTCGCGACCTGCCTTGGCCTGTGCCAGTGCCTTCTCGAGGATCTCATAGGAGAGACCGTCCACCTTGATGTCCATCTGGGTGGCGGTGATACCGTCTCTGGTACCGCACACCTTGAAGTCCATATCGCCCAGGTGGTCTTCGTCGCCCAGGATATCGGAGAGGATGGCATAGTTCTGCCCCTTGTTCTCGGAGATAAGACCCATGGCGATACCGCTCACCGGTTTCTTCAGCGTGACGCCGGCATCCATCATGGCGAGGGTGCCCGCGCAGACGGTGGCCATGGAGGAGGAGCCGTTCGACTCCAGGATATCGGATACCACGCGGATCACGTAGGGGTATCCTTCCGGGATCATCTTTTTCAGTGCGCGGTGTGCCAGGTTGCCGTGGCCGATCTCGCGACGGCCGGTGCCGCGTTGCGGACGGGCTTCGCCGGTGGAGAAGGGGGGGAAGTTATAGTGCAGCAGGAAGCGGTCGGTACCATGTTCCAGGGCATTGTCGATGATCTTCTCA
>Ga0265293_10010996_pt1 | contig 12469 bp, 13 predicted proteins | sample Munlanlewell138R_FD_192505 | JGI IMG/M metagenome (GOLD analysis project Ga0265293, IMG submission 192505) | Leachate microbial communities from a municipal landfill in Southern Ontario, Canada - Leachate well 138R | ecosystem: Engineered > Solid waste > Landfill > Unclassified | place: Canada... | reverse complement strand
ATTAAATAATTGTGTTTTGAATCTGTGGTAACTTTAAATTTCTTACTTAATTTACTTCTTAAACCAAGCTCTTTCATATACTTAGCAACAGTAACACGTGAAATTTTATAACCCATAGCATTTAACTTAGCAGTAATGCGCGGACTGCCATAACGTTGCTTTGAGGCAAAATAAATAGAGGTTATTTGTTGTTTTATTTTGTCTTTCATAAGTGCTCTTTTTGAAGCCGGTCTGGCTTTCCATTTGTAGTAACTGTTTGAATGAACCTTTAAAACCTCACACATCTTTTCAATCGGAAACTCGTGTTCATGATTTTTAATAAATCTATATTTCATCGATCGCTCTTGGAAAAAATGCTGATTGCTTTTTTTAATATATCTCGTTCTAATTCAGCGTCTTTTAATTTTTTTTCAAGTAAACGAATCTTCTCTTGCTCTGGTGTTAACTTTAAGTTTCCATTGCCAGGAAAACTCCCTTCACCGAACTTCTCGTATTCTTTGCGCCATTTGTAAAGCAAAGTAACTTTAATACCAAGTTCTCTGGCTAATTCAGAAATATTAGCTCTTTCGTTGCTTAATGCAACCGCTTTCGATTTAAAAGCTGAATCATAAATTTTTCTTTCTTTTTTCATACGTTAAAAATAAGATTTTATGCTTAACTTTAACTGGAAGCTAAGTTATTATATCCTAAAAAAATCCGTGTCTTGTGCAAAAACAGAACCTCTGAATAAAAATAAAAAAAGACAGGTGAAAATGAATAGTTTTTTATACATTGAACACTTATTTCAGATTATTACACAGCAAACATAGCAATAAAAACAAACTAAACAAATATATTTGATGTTTTTTGACAAATTAACAAATTTAGGATAGAAAAGTAGATGCCTATTTTTAATAATAAACTGAATTCGATTCTTATATTGGGCTCATGCTGCTGATTATCAAAGCCATAAGTGGTAAAAAGTGATGTTTTTATAAACTTCCCAATAAACAGCAACCTACTCCGCCTTTTTTACTCGAAATAGCTCGTGTTTTACTCATTTATTGAAATAGGACTCTCAATTTTATAATTGAACTCGGGTTAAAAAAATTTTGGAGTTGCTGTGTCAAAACCATGATTTTTTGTTTTTTATATAGGTTTCGTTAAATTCCCAATCAGATTTTGTCAGGTAAATGATCCCCTCAACCAATCCAATGATTCCTGCTGCCAAGATAAAGAAGTACCCCACAAGAAAACAAAGTGTTGCATATCCAAGAAGACTGACAGTCAAAAGGATCACGCCTTCATTATTATAACCTAAGACGAATTTATGTATCCCAAGATGACCTAGTACAATCGCTAGGATTCCTGCTAAAATCCTTTTGCTATTTGCATTTTGTTCTATGCTATTCTGCTGATGAGCTTGTTCTCTGGTTGTCGGATTATACTTTTCCATATATTTGAATTTTAAAAATATTCTAAAATTTTATCAACGATAACTTGCGCTAACTTCTCTTTACTTTCCATAGTCCAGCCGGCAATATGAGGAGAAAGTAATACGTTGTTTGCTTGGATGAGGTAATGAAATGCTTCGGGTAATTCATCATCTGAAAACATATTCTCGAATGATGACTTTTCATATTCCAAAACGTCTAAACCTGCACCCAAGATCTTCCCGGATTTTAATGCTTCTACAAGATCTTCTGTATTAACTGACTTTCCTCTTGCGGTATTTATAAACCAAAATGGTTTAGCAAAACCATCCATCAATTTTTTATTAATTAAATGAAAGGTTTCCTGAGTTTGAGGTGTATGCAAACTTAAAACATCGACTTGTTTTTGCAATTCATCCAGAGAGACTTGCGTGGCATTCTCGTCGCCCACATTGGGTTTGATGTCATAACAGATTACTTTACAATCAAAACCTTTTAACCGTTTTGCAAAAGCTTTTCCCATCACACCATAACCAATAATTCCTACTGTTTTACCCTCAATTTCAAATCCTCGGTTTTCTTCACGTTTCCAAATGCCATTTCTTACTTCAAGATCTACTTCTTTAAGTTTATTCATCAAGTTCAAAAGCATTCCCATAGCGTGTTCAGCTACTGCAGTTCGGTTGCCTTCTGGGGCTGCAATGAGTTTTATTCCTTTTTTTTCAGCATATTCACAATCAATATTTTCCAAACCTGCTCCTACTCGTGCAATAAACTTCAGTTTTTTAGCAGCATCTAAAAATTCTTGATCAATTTTAAACCGACTTCTTAAAACAATACCATCATAATCACCAATTTTTTGCTCCACAATTTCTTTTGTTGAACTATAATCTTCTTGATTTTCAAAACCAGCTTCCTTCAATTGTTCGATCAAGAGGGAATGATTGGTATCTAAGTGAAGTATTTTCATTGATTTTTACTATGTATTTTGATTGTGTTTTATTTGTAAAATTTTGGATGATCTCCTTCTGAAACAAATATATAAAAAAAGAAAATTCTTCTGTTTGATTATTTGTCATTCTTTCATTTTTGTTAAAGTAGAAGAATCAAGATAAATTGAAGATTATGAAAGCAAATTATATCTTGGAAGTTGTAGTTTAATAGATTTACGAAAGTAATCGTACAGAAAATATTTGGTAGAAGTGATTATTTTGGGATTTTCTACTGTTTTGAATAGAGGCTTATTTATTTTTGGTTTTTATAATCCGGATTATTATAAAGGTTCATTTGGTGTTTTATAGCGTTAGTTCTCCGATTGATGTATGCGGAACTATTTTTAGCTTTAAATTTTCTAGGATTTGGCAATATAGCTGCAATAGATGCGGCTTCAGTTTTGGTCAGGTTTTTAGCTTGTTTATCAAACCAGTGTTGAGAAGCAGCTTCGATGCCATAAACACCGTTGCCCATTTCGATGGAGTTGAGGTAAACCTCCATAATACGTTCTTTTCCCCAAATAAATTCAATCAGAACGGTAAAATAAGCTTCTAAACCTTTTCTCAGATAACTTCGCCTAGGCCAAAGGAAAACATTTTTAGCGGTTTGTTGCGATATGGTGCTTCCTCCTTTGATCGACTTTCCTTTTTTGTTGTTTTTATATGCTTTTTCAATCGCTTTGAAATCAAAACCATTATGTGAAGTAAACTTACCATCTTCGCTAGCAATTACGGCTTTTTGAATCGGCATTCCCATTTCTTCAATTGCGATCCAATCACGTTTCCATACTAATTTTTCTCCGCTAGATAATTGTTCAAACGACCGAATGAACATTAAAGGAGTAGCAGGAACAGGCACGAATTTAAAAAGCACCACCAACCCGATACTTATCCCTAGAAAGTAAAGCACCAACTTAACGATAAACTTGAATATTTTCCGAATCATAATTCCATAAAAAAAGGGATGTAAATATACTCCCTTTTTTCAATTATTGTTATTAATTATTTGCTGCTGCTCGTTTTTTTTCTTGTCTACTTTTAATCAATTTCACTACAAATGGAATTGTGGTGAGAGCAATAATAATCAAAATAATGTATTCGATATAATGGGTGATGTCGAAATCGTAACTATCTAATAGAAAACGATAAAGATAATGTCCTGCAAAGATTAAAGAATAAGCCCAAGCGATAGAACTGATGATGTTATAAACCATAAATTTTTTAAACTGCATGTGGGCAACACCAGCAATAATAGGTGTGAATGTACGTACTACAGGTAAAAATCTCGCGAAAATAATAGCTCTTCCACCGTGTTTTTCAAAGAATGCTTTTGATTCAAATAAGTACTTTTTCTTAAACAAAAAACCGTCTTCTTTTTGATAAAGATAATTCCCGCTCTTTTTTCCGAACCAATAACCAAAAAGGTTACCAAAAATCCCTGCCAGAGCGACTAATGAAGCAAGTGCCCAAACGTTTAGAAAATCACTTTCTATGTAAATCAATTCGCTCATTAGGGCGGTACTGTAAATTCCAGATAGGAACAGCAAGCTGTCTCCAGGCAAGAAAAACCCTGCCAATAATCCGGTTTCTGCAAATACGATAAATAATACAACGTATAAACCGATTTTATGTCCTGCAATTTCTAGATTAATATAGAATTCAGGATTTATCAGATCTGCCCAATTAAAATCTTCCATTATAAAAAGTGTGTCGTTTTTTCAGGGCGTGAAATTACTTCTTTTTTTTTACTTTTTAGGTATTCATAAAAACAGAAATCAAAAATTTAAGGTTTTTTTATCATTTTAGAACCAGTTTTCAGAATGTTTCATAAAATTTAATGTAAGTTAAAGTTCAATAGATTTTTAATTTTTGTAATTTTAGCCTCGAATTTAAAAAAGGAAAGATGAAGCATATTTTATTAGCTGTTTTGTCTGTAGTTGGTGTTCAGGCTACAGCTCAAAACAAAGTAATGACCAAGGAACTACTTTGGCAACTAGGCAGAGTTAGTCCGGTAGGAATTTCACAAGATGGAAAACAGCTTATTTATAAAGTTGGAACGCCTAATATGGAGGAAAACACCATCGAATATAAAACTTACCAAGTTGGGATTGATGGTAAAAATGTTAAAGAAATCGAAAGTACAGACGGTATCATAAAAGATCGTAACCTTTCGCCTGATGGAAACTACACTTTATCTCACGAAAAGGTAAAGATAAATAAAGTATTAGGAGTTGATTATTATGAAAAAATGACTCAGTCTAACGCTTATATTTTTGATGGATTGGATTATAGACATTGGGATACATGGAACGACGGAAACTTTAATCATGTAATCTTGACCAACAATCAAACTCAAGAGAAAATAGATTTACTGAAAGACGAACCTTATTATTCGCCACAAATGCCTTTTGGTGGAAGCGAAGATTATGTTTGGTCGCCAGATGGAACAAAAGTTATTTATGTTTCCAAAAAGAAAACCGGGACTGAATATGCACTCAGCACCAATTCTGATTTGTATGAATATGATTTAGAAACCGGAACCACTCAAAATTTGACTGAGTCGAATAAAGGCTACGATACCAATCCAAGTTTTTCTCCAAACGGCGATTTAACTTGGTTGCAAATGAAGCGTGATGGTTACGAAGCAGATAAAAACGATTTGATTGTTCGTCACAAAGGATTGGATATAAATCTAACAGCAGGATGGGACGGAACAGTTCAAAGTTACAAGTGGAGTGCCGACGGTAAGAAAGTATATTTTATTGCACCTATAAACGGAACAGTTCAACTTTTTGAAGTGAATTTTCCTGGTTTAACGAGGATCGCTATCAATGTTAGACAATTGACAGACGGCGACTTCGATATCACAGGAATTGTTGGTTTTGTAAACAATCAAGCAATTGTAAGTAGAACTGATTTTAATACAGCTACTGAAATTTACTCTTTCGATTTAAAGAAAGAATCATGGAACAAAATCACTCGCGTAAACGATGCTGCCTACAATCAAATTGCAAAGAGCAAAGTAGAAAAACGCTTTGTGACAACTACAGATGGTAAAGAGATGTTGGTATGGGTAATTTATCCACCAAACTTCAATCCAAATAAAAAATATCCTACTTTATTGTACTGTCAGGGAGGACCTCAATCTCAAGTTTCTCAATTCTACTCGTTTAGATGGAACTTTCAATTGATGGCTGCTGAAGGATATATCATTGTAGCACCAAATCGTCGTGGTTTACCTGGTTTTGGTGTGGAATGGAACGAAGCTATTTCAAAAGACTGGGCTGGTCAACCAATGAAAGATTACTTATCTGCGATCGACGACGTTTCTAAAGAAAAATATGTCGACAATAGCCGATTGGGCGCAGTTGGTGCTAGCTACGGAGGTTATTCAGTATTTTATTTAGCAGGAATCCACGAAAAGCGTTTCAAAACATTTATAGCGCACTGTGGTGTTTTCAATTTAGAATCAATGTATGGAACCACAGAAGAAGTATTCTTTCCTAATTGGGATACCGGCGGAGCTTATTGGGACAAAGAAAACGAAGATGCTCAAAAAGCCATGAATGAGTTTAATCCGATTAAAAATGTCGATAAATGGGATACTCCATTATTAGTTATCCACGGTGGAAAGGATTATCGTGTACCAATTGGTCAAGGACAAGAGGCTTTTCAAGCAGCACAACTTCGTGGTTTGAAAAGTAGATTTTTATACCTACCAGAAGAAAATCACTGGGTATTGCAACCGCAAAATGCTCAAGTTTGGCAAGGTGAATTTTTCCGTTGGTTGAAAGAGACTTTGTAAATCATAAAAAAATCCTTCAGACAGCTGAAGGATTTTTTTATTATCGTTGGGTTTTTAAATTCCCTTTTTCTTTTCTTGTTTATTGGAAATTAGCGACCATATAACCGACAATACCAAAACCGAAGCAATCACAGTAAGAGAAACTGTTGACTCGAAGTGATAGAACGGCATAATGATCATTTTAACACCAATAAAGGTTAAAATAACTGCCAATCCATAGTGAAGTTTAGAGAACAATCCCATAGAGTTTGCCAATAAGAAATACATAGAACGCAATCCTAAAATGGCGAAAATATTTGAGGTGTATAAAATAAATGGATCATCTGGTGCAATAGCAAAAATTGCTGGAATACTATCTACGGCAAAAACCAAATCTGTAATCTCAATCACGATCAAAGCAACAAACATTGGCGTGACCATTTTAATACCGTTTTGTACAGTAAAAAACTTATCTCCGTCAAAAGTATTACTTACTTTAAAAAACTTGTGAACCAATCGTACACCCATGTTTTGAGACAAATCACTACTTTCATCTTCTTTTGATGGCATACCAGATTTAATTCCCGCAAAAATCAAAAAGAAACCAAATACAAATAGGATAACATTGAGTTGTCTTGGATCGCCATTTGCATCCATTCCTAAAAACGGCAATGTTACATAAGTATGTTTAATAAGTTCCACTCCCGCAAAAATGAAAATAGCTCTAAAAAACAACGCCCCTAAAATCCCCCAGAACAATACTTTATGCTGATAATCCTTTGGTATCTTAAAAAAGTTAAAAACCAAAATGAAAACGAAGAGGTTGTCGACAGACAATGCCTTTTCGATCCAATAAGCCGCTTGATATTTAGAAAAGTTGTCTGTGATTCCATAAGGTCTATCTAAAACCCAATATATTACACCGCTAAAAACCATGGAGAGTGCAATCCAAACTATACTCCAACTGAGCGCTTCCTTATTGGAAATAACATGGCTTTTTTTGTTGAAAACACCAAGGTCCAACAAAAGCATAATAACAACTGCAATACCAAATCCCCAAATAAGTGTTGGGTGATTTATTAAGTGGTCTTCGGGTATATTATTCATAATTTAGTCTAATTTTTCTGTTAGCTTCTTAAAAACTTTCTTGGGCTCTTTACCTTCGTAAAGTATCGCATAAACCGCATCAATGATGGGTGTTTTAGCTTTGAGTTGTTTGTTCATGATATAAGCACTTTTGGCAGCATAATAACCTTCAGCGATCATATTCATTTCCATTTGAGCTGATTTGACAGTATAACCTTTCCCAATCATATTGCCAAACATTCGATTTCTAGAAAAAAGTGAATAGCCTGTAACTAACAAGTCACCCAAATAGGCAGAATCGTTAATATTACGCTTCATTTTATATACTTTTTTGATAAATCTTTTCATTTCTCGAATAGCATTACTCATAATTACAGCTTGGAAATTATCTCCGTATCCCAATCCATGTGCCATCCCTGTTGCTACAGCATAAATATTCTTCAGCATCGAGGCGTATTCCACTCCCATAATATCGTCTGAAGTTTTCGTGTTGATGTAATGACTCTGAAAACTTTCAGCGATGACAGTTGCTGTTCTCAAATCACCGCTTGCAATGGTGAGATAAGATAGCCGTTCGAGAGCGACTTCCTCTGCATGACAGGGGCCAGCCAAAACAGCAATTTGCTCTATTGGAATTTGATAGGTTTGCATAAAATGTTGTCCAACGATGAGACCGCTTTCGGGGATAATTCCTTTAATTGCAGAAATAATAACTTTATTTTCTAAAGAGACTTCTAATTTTTGAAGTTCGCTTCCTAAAAAAGCTGAAGGAATTGCAAAAACAATGTAGTCGGCAGCAGCTACAGCTTCGTTAATATCGTTTGTCAGTAGTAATTGATCCGTGTCAAATTCAACAGCGCTTAAGTAATTTGGATTGTGCTTGTTTTCTTTCAAGGCTTCAATCGCCGATTCGCTGCGCATGTACCAAGCGATCTGTTCTAAATTATCACACAACATTTTCGCAATTGCTGTTGCCCAGCTTCCACCTCCAATAACTGCAAATTTTGGTTGTTCCATTCTATTGCTTTATTTGAATTGCAAAAATAAGCTTTTTCACGATTGAATGGTTAATTATTTTGTTAAGCTTCTTTAACTAGCTCAAACATCGCCTCGACAGTATTTGAAAAGCTTTGGTCATTAGTTTGACGAGATGTACTTGGTTTTTAGCCTAAAACGTCATCAGTAAAGTCAGTATTTTCATCAATCATAACTGTCTATTCAATTTTTTTATTCCTGTTTCCTAAAGCAAAAACCGCCATTAATCCAGAAGAAATTAAAAGCAAGAAAGCTGCTAAAAGCAACCATTGATTTACATTTGGAAGTGAAAACTTGATGTATCCTGCAAGCCCTTGTAATGCCAAAATCAATTCATTAAAAAAAACTGCTACAACAAAAAAAAGTAGATTAAAACGCATGCCTTTGTTTATAGATAACAATCTATTCACGTGAATATAGTAGAGCATAAACAATGAAATGATTCCTAACAAAACCATATGTAGAAAAGCAATAACTACTGGACGCATTCCGAATGCTGTGGTCGATAGTGAAGGAAAAACCAACAAAAACTGAAAGAGAAATTTCAAAAACAGACAAAACGCTACAATACTTAAAACGAACTTCAAATATATAGGTTGCTGACGTAATTGATGTTTATAATTAATCAACAGAACCGTTTGCATTCTGAGCCATACTATTAATTGTAGAGCTCCGAAAAAAGCCACTACCCCATAAATAAATATTGGAACTTTTAACCACAAAACGGACAATCCATAGGTAATCAACGTAGCAATGAACAGTATGTAAAAAAATAGATTCAACTTCTTTAGAAGAACAACATTATAATTAAACATGGAAAGAAACAGACCTATACAAGCAAACAAAAACCATCCATTGTACTGAAAATGAAGATAATAATAGATCGAAGAGAAATACAAATCAAAATTGATTTTTGGCAGTGTCATTGAATAAGCTAGGAAAAAAGTACCTATTGAAGAAATGACGTAAAAAAACAAAGCCCCGTGAAACCATTTTAAAGCGACTTCATTTCGCAAATGTTTACTATCTTTATAATAATAGTAAGCAAATATATAAGAGACCAAAATGGAAGCTGTTGAAAAAAAGATTGAAATCACGTCATAACCTTGGTAAATAAAGAATATCAGCATTCCATATGAACAGAACAAGTTCGCAATGATAAGCCACACATAACGTTTGATTGATGTATTCTGATATTTACTTTTCAAATAATATATCATTAAAACCATGAGAGTATGGCTGACCCAACCAGCAAATGCAAAATGAGAGTGTGCATGTAATAAATGCTTTTGTTGAAGCGGAAATTCCATAGTTACTTTTAACCTTAAAAAAGTACCAATGAGCGCCACTAAAAAAAGGTTGATAAGCGAAAATTTTAACCAGAAATCGATCTTTAGTTTCATTAATAAAAGATTTTATGATTGACAATATCTACTATTTTTTTCTGCTTCATTTTTAATAAAGTTCTGATCACGGTCTCTACTCTCAATCCCGTAAAATTGGCTATTTCTTGTCTAGTAAATTCAATCAGTTCCTTTTCTCTCGATTTTTTACACGAATCTAAAAAAGCTTGGATTCTAAACTCGGGCTTTTGATTGATGATGTCTTTGGAAGTAGTAGCTTTATTATGAATCCTTCTGGCCATAAGTTTTAAAAAATGCCGCTCGATTTTAGGGTTTTCATCTAGAATTTTCCAAAATCGGTCTTTGTGGAGTTTCAAAATCTCAGTATCTTGAAAAGCCATTGCTGAAGCAGGATAACACTCATCAATGAACATGGGTGGTTCTCCAAAGCTTTGGCCTTCAGAAAAATATCCCTGAGTATATTCCTTCCCTTCGTCATTGGAATTATACATCTTTACGCTTCCTTCAACGATTTGGTAATAATAAAGTGCCTCGTCGCCTTCGTAAAAAAGAATTTCACCTTTAGCGTATTTTTTACAATTGGCACCATACGAAAGCAATAATTCTAAATCTATTTGTGGTTTCATCTTTTGGGATTTTATACAAAATTAAACTTTACACAAACTATTTCTTATGATTGAGGTCATAACTTTACTTACGAATCCCATAAACACAGTGTCGGCAACGGTTTTTACAGCATCGTCCTTTGAACCTTTTATTCAATATTTTTTATAACATAAATATTGTTAGGTTTGCTATGAGACGACCAACTACTGCTAAACAACTGATAATTTAGGTTTTCATTTTCATAATAATTATAACCATCAAAATCACCAGAATACTCTCCTGATTTAATAGATTTGCTTCTATAAAAATCACCCAATTCTTCTCCGTCTACTTTAAGGTGCCACCTGTTCATTTTTGTTAGATAAAGATTTTCTTTTAGTTTAAGCGTATCTTTACCAACAATTACATCTGTATATAAAGTTCCTTTCCATCTGTCTTCAAAATCAGACTTATACACTCCTGTTGGTCTTATAAATTTTTCTTTATGAAAATACTTATAATTTACTTTATCTTCAAAATAAGCTGTTTTGTTATGTTTATGACCAACCGAATATTTAAAAACATTATTTCTTATATCACTTTTACCATTTTTATAATATCTTAATGGTGTATTATGATATGATTGATTTATATTTAAAATAGCCCATTCTTCATTTTGTCTATAAACAACTTTCCCTTTATTGTGAAAATAAATAGCTGCATTGTTTATTATGTATTGAAGCATGGCATCTTCTTTTTCTTTGTCCCAGCTTAAATCTTGATTTAACTCCTTAACTTCCTTTCTAATTGTATCTCCGTTTAATCCCCAAGTATTATAATATTTCTGGGCAGTATTGATTAAATATCCTTCTATCAACACTTCTTTGTCTCCCCCAATGTATTGTACAAGTCGATAAGTATCAATTAAATCTCCGTGAGTATCATATTTATAAAACAAATGTTCTATTGGTTTTTGAAGGGAGTCTTTTCCAAAATCGCCTTCGTTATAGTGGGTTCTGTTATCTTTCCGTATAATCAAATGATTGTTTTCTGTGATACAATGTTCTAATTTAAAATCAGAAGTCGCCAATAGCCTCATTTCTTTATTTCCAAAATGAATAATGGATTGATCAATATCTTGATACGTTTTGTAGGGAGAAGGAAGTATTCGAAAATTAAAAACATTGGTAAAAAAGACATCTATGTTTCCAAATCCAGAAGCAACATTTATAAATATATATAAAAGAGCTGTCCCTTTTAAAAACAGTTTTTGCTTGTTGTATTTTCTAAATAACCAGTATAAAAGTAAACAAAACGGCCATAAAACAATAGCTAACACAGGTGTGAATACAATTCCTATTCCTATGTTAATGCGGTTAATTACTATATAAACAATTATGAGTGCAAAAATGATAAACAATCCCAAAATTGCTTTTGAAGCTTCTTTTATTGCTGATTTTATAGACTGACCGCTACTTTTCATTTTACATCAATTTAAAACTACTTATGAATCCCATACACACAATGGCGACAACGGTTTTTGCAACATCTTCCTTTTAAATAATGATACAATTCGGTAAAAACAAAATAGCCGTTTTCCATATAAAAATGCAAACCTTCAACCATTTCTGTAGGACGTTTTGGAAATTTATTGGACAATGAAAACTTGGTGAGTTCATCAAACTTTTTTAAACAATCATTACACAAACAATCGTGTTGTGTTTTTTCGTACAAAAACTGAACGGTTTCGTCTAATAATTCCACTTTTTGACAATCACAATTTGAAATATCATCGACATTACAAATGATCGGTTTGTGACAATGGGTGCATTTCTCTTGTAGCATTTTCATATTTTTCCTTTTCAAAATCTAATTTTAAAGAATCATATCTTATATACAATTAAATCTGTCAACTTTAGTCTCAAAGATATACAAAATGCTTCACATAGAAAGGCTCGAAATTATTTTTTATTCCTTTTATCGTTTGATTGACTTCCTATAAAACTCTCATACAAATGTTTCTAAATAATAAAGGCTGCCCTTAATGGGCAGCCTTTATTTTTACTATCATTTCATTATTTCCGAACCACTTTCACATATTGTGAAGCTTTTTCGGTTGCTATTTTCACCATATAGGTTCCAGCAGCCACTCCCGTCAAATCTATTTTCACTTCTTTAGCATCGAACTCTTGACTAAGAACTCGCTGACCT
>Ga0265293_10010995_pt1 | contig 12469 bp, 13 predicted proteins | sample Munlanlewell138R_FD_192505 | JGI IMG/M metagenome (GOLD analysis project Ga0265293, IMG submission 192505) | Leachate microbial communities from a municipal landfill in Southern Ontario, Canada - Leachate well 138R | ecosystem: Engineered > Solid waste > Landfill > Unclassified | place: Canada... | reverse complement strand
ACCTACAAACCGGAATTTAAATTGAAAGTAGTATTGGAGCTTTTAAGTGGCCAGTACACACTAAACGAAGTGGCTGGTAAATATCAGATAGCTCCGTCAACTTTAAGTGGTTGGCACAAACAATTTCAAGAGCAAGCAACTGAAATCTTCCGACAAGGCAAGTCTAACAATGAAAAGGAGTTAGATGAAAAAGAGCGGGAAATTGCAATCTTGCAGCAAAAAGTCGGAGAACTGATTATGGAACGTGATTGGCTCAAAAAAAAATCTGACGAAATCTTTGGGCCACAAGGAGCGCACAGAACTCGTTTCCCGAAATGAAGAGTTGCTTCCTGTCAGCAAGCAATGTGAACTTGTAGATGTAAACCGCAGTAGTGTCTATCGCTTGGAAGATGAGAAGAGCCTGTTTCCTTACAAGAAAGAAACACAAATGAACCTTGACATAATGAAGACCATTGACCGAATCCACATACTGCATCCATCTTGGGGATACCGCAAAATAACAGACTATTTGCAACATAAAAAGAACTATAGAATCAACAGGAAGCGTGTATTAAGGCTTATGCGGCTGATGGATATAATGGCCCTTTACCCAAAACCTAACTTAAGCAAACGCTACCATGCCAAATATGTCAGACCGTATTTGTTGCGTAATCTCACAATAGATCATCCCGACCAGGTATGGGGAATTGACATAACTTACCTGCCTTTCAACAAAGGCTTTCTATATTTGTTTGTTATCATAGACTGGTATACAAGGGAAATAATAGACTATGAGATCAGCTACAGTCTTGAAAAAAGCTTTGTACTGCGATGTCTAAAACGAGCCTTGTGCCACAGAAAGCCCGAGATAATGAACTCAGATCAAGGTAGTCATTTTACTTGTGAAGAGTACCTAAAGCTACTTGATGCCAACCAGATAAAGGTTTCAATGGATGGCAAGGGAAGAGCTCTTGATAATGTAATAACTGAAAGATTTTTTAGGAGTATAAAGTATGAGGATATCTATTTGAAAGAGTATCAGACACCTAGGGAAATGATTGCAGGTGTCAACAGATACATGACAGATTACAACACTATCAGACCGCACTCATCACTTGGAGGTCTTACGCCCGTAAGCTTCCTTAAGAAGTATTATCAAAATAAAGCAGCATGAAGAGAGGAGAAAGTATTCGGATTAATTTTAAATTTATGTCTTGACAAAGGGGTGCAGTTCACTACAAGTATATTATCAAGTATAGGTATGAGCATATTATTAAAATACCTTATGAAAAATTAAGAGGTAAAAAGTATGAATGAGTATTCAAAATCAAATATTGACTCAAAAACTATATACTCAAACTACGGATATATCTCTTACAAATTCAATAAGAATATCTACTTTAAAATTGCTAAGCTAAGTTACGAACTATTTGAAAATGAGGAGTTTCAGTATTGCTTTGAACCATATTATGACGTTTTAGATGCCTTTGAGGATCTTGAGATTCCTGGAATAGATTTGTCTCTTCGACTATCAGCCTATTATCGATCTAACATTACTCCGACTTTTGTTAGTGAAAGAATCACGCCAAAAAACAGAGTTAATCTATTTGAAGAGTTAAAAGAACAAAATCTTGATTACCATCAACCATTCTTGTTGTTACTCGATTCCAAGCGTACTTATGGTGGTGATAGGCTTTCATTAAAAAGTGATTCCTTCTATGATAAGAAACTGGCTGATTTTGAAGGAACATCTGATATTTATAAAATAATCCCTTCAATACTAAAACAACTTGCTGCAAGAGTCCCCTTCAAACTTGGCAGCATGGATGTTAATGAAAATAACCGGTGTATACTTATTAAAAATTACTTGTTCTTATTCAGCAAAGTTTCTAAGTATTATGATAAGAAAAGTAAAGGGAACATGGGAAGGAAAAGACAAGAAGTTTCTTTTGTTACTCTAAAGGAGATAAGAAACCAGTATAGCCATGGAATTATTACAATAGATGAGGCTGTAAGAAGGAGCGGTTTAGGTTCAAGGAGCACATTTTATCGGCGAATTAAAGAAATGGGAAATAGTGAAAAGGTTTGATGAAATGAGTTTCTCACGGTTTAAAATATTTGTATGCGATTGCGCAATTATGAAAGAACTGGGTAAGAAAATAGTTGAACTGCCCCCTGTGGATATGTGCGAAAATCTGTAGGAAATGCATTAAGGAATATTAGCAAAAAACATCCGGATTTAATTTTGGCAGAATTAAGCATGTGGAGCTTGTCTTCGAAAGAAATAAAACAGGTATATAAGCTGGCGAATAAATTCATGCAGAAGTTGGATTGACGAAAACGCTGTAGCACTAATTTTTCTGCTAAAGGGGTACCAGGCTCAACAGTCATCAGAATCACAGAAACAAGACATTGTGATTGGTATGTAAGTTAGAAAAATACAGGAGATTAATCATGAGTAAATTATTCGAAATATCATGTGAAGAATTAGAACTCATTTTTCAAAACAATTCAGGAAAACTTAATTTGCCAAAAGTTATCGAAGAAAAGACTTGACTCTATTAATGAAATATTGACAGAGTTAAACAGAAAATATATAATTGTATTACAACGTAATACAAAGGAGGGATTTATATGAGTATTATTAATGTTAGAGTAAATGAAGCAGATAAAAGATTACTTGAAAGTTATGCCAAATCAAATAATAAAACAATATCTGATGTTATTAGAGAAAGTATTGATGACATAATTGAAAATGAAATACATTTGAAGCTCTATCAAGAAGGTATGAAAGAGTTTGAAAAAGACAATACTACCTATACCCACGATGAAGTATTAAAAGAGCTAGGTATAGAGAAAGAAGAACTATAAATGACATATAAAGTTCTTTACTCAAAAAAAGCACTCCAGCAATTTAAAAAGATGGATAATCATAATAAATTGTATATACTGTCCTGGATAGATAAAAACTTAGAAGGCACTAATAATCCTTATGCTAAAGGAAAGACTTTAAAGGGAAATTTAAAAGGAAGTATCAGGTATAGGATAGGCGATTATAGGGTTATTGCAGAAGTACAAGAAGATAAACTAATAGTTTTAATTTTGAATGCTGAGCATAGAAGTAATGTATACAAATAAAAAGGCAATGGCAGCCCAGATAAAAAGCCTAGGCTGCCATTATCTGATAGGAATATCTCGACTAGTCGTATCTTTCTGGAGACAGAAAAAGATTATAAAGAATCAATGCTAAAAAGAATGACATATGAGAAAAAGCGAGAAATATGAATTTTTCTATGTGTAAAGTAAGGGAAATGAAGAGGGACTAATAATGATCATTATGCTTTTTGGTGTAACGAATGTAGGAAAAACGGTAACGGGTGAGAAACTCGCCAAAAAATTAAATTATCTTTTTCTTGATATGGATGAAGAAATAAAAAAGCGATTTCATACAACCTTAGAAAAGTTTATACAAGAAAACCCGTTTCCACATGAACGAGATCAAATAAAGGGCAAGTTATTAAAAAGTTTGCTGAATGAATACAAAGATAATGTGGTTATCGCAGTAAGTCCGTTTTTTTATGCTAGAAATTTTAACTCCCTTCTAGACTTGGAGCAGGTAATAGCAATTGAATTGCAGGACTCAGAAGAACATATTTTTGAAAGACTGATTTTTTCTGATGAGAATGATAATGTCTATAAAGATGATGAATATAAGGAAGAGCATAAAGATCATTATATAAAGGAAATACATGAAGATATTGTATATGCAAGAAGGGTTTATAAGAAAATTGAGAACAAGTATTTCATAAATAATCGCCCTGTAGACCAAGTTGTTGATGAATTGATGGTAATAATTCAGAATGTATCTATGAATAAATGAATTATAGATAAGGTGTTTCTTCCCTAAAGATTTCTAAGAAATTAAAAGAAGCATGTAAGCGATGCAAAATAGGGAATGTACATATGAACTATCAGGGATTGTTAATGGGTCCAATGCTTGAATAAAATCCGCATCAAGGGAGTATTGGAGGTGTGAAACTTTACTTATGATATATCTGTGTCAAAACAAGTGTCGGTGGTGACACAGTCATAGTTCGTAGTAAAAATAGTAAGGATAATAGAATTTATACCAAGCTGAAGAAAAGTTTGAAACTACAATAGACAATGAACGCTTTATTATCAAATTTAGGAAAAACTCAGAATCAAGATTTTGAATAATAAATAGGAGAGAATATTATGAAAAGAAAAAATATAAAATGTAATTATCAGGAAATAGTCGACTACTGGTTTTCTAGAGTTGATGAGTGTGGATTAAGTGTAGATGCTGCTGAGGCTCATGTAAGGTATTGGAGATGTGGGCATGAAAGAGGACTAGAAAGATGTCACATTGTGCCTTCGTCGCTGGGAGGAAGTGATGAACCATCAAATTTGGTCCTTCTTTGTAAAAGGTGTCATTTAGAGAATCCGAATGTTTCTGATCCTGAAATCATGTGGGACTGGATTCGTGCCTATGGAACCGTGTTTTACGATACATTTTGGACAATTCAGGGGTTAAAAGAATATGAATTTATCTATAAAAAGTCACTAGAAGAAGAGTTAGAGGCAAAAAGAATAAATCATGAGAATTTTGAGAAAATCATTAAAGAAGAAATTAAAAACACATCACATCATTTTGGAGATCCTTATATGAATAAAGCAACAATAGCAGGTGTTATAAGAATAGCCTTAAAAAGATATAAAGAAACATGCTTCTAATTGGGAATATGCTCATTATCCATAAGCTGATTAGCTAGAAAAATTTTGTCTGGAATCAGATGTCTATAAATAAAGCATATCCTATTTTGAAGATTCCTCTCTTTCACAAAGGGGATAATATCTATCCATGTTATCTTTATAAATTTCTCAAGACAAGGTTAAACGATAGTTTTGATGTTGGAGCTGGAACAAAACAAAGTATATGAGGTATTAACGTGAATAATTTTGTAAAAGTTGACGGAGGAGTATTTGTTCGTAAAGCAGGCTTTCAAGTTAAGAAAGGGTTATTGATTCCAACAATTACGGTCAAAGTAGATAGCTTTTATATCGATGACTTTGTTGTAACGCAAGAAGATTGGAATCAAGTTATGGATTATAACCCGTCCTACTTTAAGGATAATAATTTGCCAGTTGAAAGTGTCAATTGGTATGAAGCGGTATTGTTCTGCAACAAGAAAAGTCAAAAAGATGATTTAAATCCCTGCTATTTTATAGAAGGTGAACAAGTAGAGTGCGATTTTAATACTAACGGTTATCGCTTACCGACAGAAGCAGAATGGGAATTTGCAGCAATTGGCGGAGTAAAAAGCAAAGGTTATCTTTATGCCGGTAGTGATTTGCTTGATGAAGTTGCATGGTATAGCGAAAATGCTGGAAGGACTACACATCCCAAAGGAGGGAAGCTACCCAATGAATTAGGCCTATACGATATGTGTGGTAATGTTTTCGAATGGTGCTGGGATTGGTTTGACAAATATGAATCTGATTTCATGGATAATCCAACTGGACCGATTAAAGGAAAAATGAAAGTTGTCAGAGGGAATAATTGGATAAATGGCAAATCAACAAGTGATTTGACAAGAAGAGTGCATCGTGGGCCATATTGTACAACTCATCATCAAGGATTTAGAATCTGTCGTACAAGTATATAATTACAAACTAAGAGATGTAGCATAAAGAAGCTGAGGTGTTTATGAAAAAAATATTGTTAAAAGTGTTAGTCTTCAACCTTATATTAATTTTATTAATTGGCTGTACTAAGCAAGTTATAAATAGGGATGAGAAAGCTTATGAAAACCTTATTATTAAACTGGAAGAAAGAGGTTTTTCTATAATAGCTGAGGATGTTGGAGAAAGTATTCTGCAAGGACAAAGAAAATGGTTAACAATAGATACTGAGGAAAACATGTCAGTATATTTTTATGAAACCGACAAAGAAATGGAAGAAGATGCCTCTTATATAAATAAAAGTGGATTTAGTTACAATAACAAGGATAAAAGTGTTGAGATCAGTTGGGCTTCATTACCACATTTTTACAAAACAGATAATATAATTGTTCTTTATGTGGGTGAAAGTAATGAAATTATAAGTGCTCTTGAAGAAATAATAGGTCAGCAGTTTGCCGGGTATTTAGGAAATTAGAATTATACTAATCTGGATTAGTATAATCATGTATAGGGCTTAAATGCTGCTTGAATATTTTACTACTTTAGATTATAATAATCCTAAATAGTAAAATGGAGATATGGCTATGTTTTTAGGCAGAGAAAAAGAACTAGAATCCCTAGAGAAAATTTATAAGAAAAAGAGTTTTCAAATGGTAGTAGTTTATGGTCGTCGTCGAATTGGGAAGACGTCTTTGCTTAATGAGTTTATTAAGAATAAGAATTCACTGTATCTTCCAGCAGAAGAGGTAAATGATTCTCTTAACTTAAAAAAGTTTTCACGTTTATTGGGTGAGAAGTTGGGAATTAGTAATTTCCCAACAGTTGATAATTGGAATAGCCTATTTACTATCATCAAAGAACAGTTGGGAGATAAACACTTGGTGCTTGTTATTGACGAGTATCCTTATGCTGCATCAGCCAATAAATCACTTAACTCAATCTTGCAGCATGTAATTGACTATGAGTTTAAGGGTACTAATATTTTCTTAATTTTATGTGGCTCATCAATGAGTTTTATGGAAAATCAAGTCTTAGGTGAAAAAAGCCCCTTATTTGGAAGACGAACCGGACAATTAAAAATCAATCCACTAGACTATTATGATTCAGCTTTGTTTTATCCCAATGTGAGTAATGAAGATAAAATACGCTACTATGCTTGTGTCGGAGGAACACCCTATTACCTTTCTTTAATTGATCAAAAATTAAGCTTTGAGGAGAACCTTAGAGAATTATATTTTGAAATCACTGGGTACTTGAACAATGAAGGTATCTTACTGATGAAACAAGAATTTAGAGAGCCTGCAAATTACAATGCAGTACTTCAAGCTATTGCCAGTGGTTCAAATACATTAGGTGAGATTGCTGGCTTTACAAAATTAGAAAGCAACTTCATTTCAAGATATCTCATCGCCTTACAAGAACTAAATTACATTGAACGAGTGATACCATTTGGTTCAAATCCTTTGAAGGGTAAAACAAGTCAGTACTATATTACAGAGAATTTCATTGCCTTTTGGTATCGTTATATCTTTTCTGTAAGGACTGAAATTGAACGAGGAAATGGAGATATTTACTTTGCTTTAGCCTTGGATGATTTGTCTGATTTCATTGGCCCTATCTTTGAAGAAGTTGTCCGCCAGTATCTTCGTAGATTGAATGGCCAGGGCAAATTACCCTTTATGGCTAAGTCATTTGGCAGATGGTGGGGAAAAGACAAAAAAGGTAAGGTGCAGGAATTAGATGTGGTCGTAGAGTCCATGACAGGTAAGGAGCTACTTATTGGCGAATGCAAATGTCGAAACTCATTCAAGGTGAACAAGACAATAGAAGCATTGAAAGAGCGAGCAGATTACTTCAGTGAGTACACAACTTTTAAATATCTGTTCACAAAAAAACCGGTGGCAGTTGAAGATTCTGATATAGTGAATCTTTCCTTGGAAGACTTCTTTGACTAAGCAAGATGACATAGGACTGTTTTTAATAAATATGGAATCACTAAGGCTTATGACATTAAAGGAAAAAAGAAGGGTATATCCCAACTTTCAAAGGTAGCTAGAATAGTGGATGAAAATAGAGCTGAATATAAACTAGGTTTAAGGGAGTAAAACATGAGAATATTTGCCTTAGAATTGAACAATGATTTAAAGGGTATTGCTGAACGTAAACAGTATATTGAATCTCTCATATCTGCACTTCCATCTCCGGATTTGGTCTTGTTACCAGAATTAGCCTTATGTAGTTATATGGCAAGCCAAGCCATATGGAAATATGCTGATGATAGTGGTAAAGATACCTCTTCCTGGGCCATGAATATGGCAGCAAAATATAGTACATATATTGGCATAGGGTATATTGATTATGAAAATGGAGACTATTTTAATAGATATATGATTGCTGATAAAAACCAAGTATATGGTATTGTTACAAAAAGTGAAGGTGAGTCAGCTGTCTTCAAAAGAGGTTGGTTTGATAATATCATTACTACACCCTTTGGAAATGTAGGTGTCGCAATTTGCTACGATGCTAGGCGTAAACACTTTTATGAAAACATTAAAGATAAAACAATTAGTCTAATAGTTTTTCCCCATGGAAGTCCAGCAGATCCCAAAAAGGAGGAAGAGGAGAAGAGAACAAATGATTATCTTTGTAATACATATGTCCAAGCATTTGGGGTTCCAGTTATTTATGTAAATAGTCTTGGAAAACTTGAGTATATGCCAGGTAAAATGGGAGCAATGATGAAAATGGCGGGATTTACCATGAATGGCAAATCTAAAATATATGCAAACAAGGGCAATAATATTATCTGCGATACCCAAGAGGCAAGGGGACTTGATATAGAACTATCTGAACAAAATCGTAAGAAAGATATTCGTTTTTATGGAAATGATTTAACCAAAGGTAACTTTTGGTTTCGACATTTAATACTAAAGCCAGATATTGCAGCAGGTATTAGAAAATACGATGAAAGTATAAAATGATACAGGCTCATGATTGTGGATATGACAAAGTAGGAAGTTAAAAATACTTTGTTTTGGAATATCTATATAGTTATTAGTATGAATTGAAAAGTAAATTGCCTACGAAGTGTTGCTAGTTTAATTCCACAATTCGTGGTGCAAAATTTATCTTTACTAACAGTTCATCATATTCTTCTGGAGTCAACTCATGTCCCTTACCAGATAAAGCGACCAGTAAGGCTTCCATTACATTCACTCCAAAAGAACGACCATTTAAGTCAGGTGTTGTAGTCACCAGTGTTTTCACACCCCGTTGTCTTAGTAGTTCCACATCGGCTGCTGTTGTAGTATTGGTTAGAACTATCTTTCCAGACAAATTTTCGGGCATATAGCGACGAATAAAAAGAAAATCACCTGCAATAATATCCGCTTTGTCAAATAAATGAGAAGCCTTAGGAGTATTTTCTTCCTGTTTTTTACCAGTAGGATAAATCATAGAAAAAGGTAGCTTGCTTAGTGGGGGTAACAAGATAGAGGCAAATATGTCCAAAGAACGCATAGAGCGTAGGGGAATAGGTAGGCCAAGTATGAAAACCAGATCACCGATAGTCAGGTTACAACCAGCAGCATCAAGGGCATGAGCCATGCCAAAGCGGTCTACACCGGAGGCTACTAAAACATTTGGTGCACCTTTTAGTAAATCAGTTTCTTGCTGTAAGTATTGGACAATTTTACCTTCAAATCTGTCTTTTAAGCCAGAACCATCAAGGATTGGAGTCTTTTTTGCTGCTCTTGTTATAATCTCTGCATCACGCAGAGTATAACGTTTTTTAGTAGTGTGAAAATAGAGGCCAATGCCACCAAGCCCAAAAGCATCGACTTTTCCATCTAGTTCTTCAATCAAAGCAATCATTTTTTTCATATCACCATTGGCGCCAATACGCTCCACACGACAAGGCATACCTAATAAATCAAGCTCTACCGCATGGTCACGGACCGAAGAACCTAGACTGACACTTACTATTCGTTTCATTGTTTTTCCTCCAATATTTAAGCCCAACAAAATTGGGCAAAATCACTTATATTATTATAAAATTTAAATTCCATTATTTCCAGATGGCACAAGGTATTTACGGGCTAATTCTAAATCCTCAGGTTTATCCACATCTGTACCCAGTTCAGCATCTGATAAAATTACAGCTTGGCCAGGTACTGAAAATATGGTAGCAAAACGTTTTTCTAATTGAGCAATGGTTAGCCTTTTTGTGAAAAATTTCAAGACAAGATCAATGCCAAAAACAGCAGCCAAGCGCCAGGGTTTTTTTCGTAAGGCAAAAAAACGGTTTATTTGTGGCATCACTTGTTCTAGTCGAACTGGATCAACTAAAAGAGCATTCCCACCAGTAAATTCACCATCTATTAATTTTACATAAGTACGTTTTACATCAGGAAAGCGATATTCAATATCGCTTCGAGATATAATGGGGTAGTAAATTGCTGCTGTATAGGGTTGACAGGCAGCCAGAAAATTTTCCACAGCAAGACATGTCAAAAAAGCTGAATCAGCTGTCACAATTAAACAAGGTTTAGTTGAACCAAGGGCAGCTAATCCCCTTTGTAAATTTTCCACTATAGACTTACCCTCAGCTACTACAATCAAGGTATCAGAAGGTGTGAAAAGAGCTTGAATTTCTAGGGCTGGCCCTACAAGAACGATTTTTTCTATTTGTGCCACCTGCTGCAAAGCGGACACGACATAACTTAGCATTGCTTGTCCATTAATCTGAATAAAGGCTTTATTATGTACGCCTTCACTTTGTGTCAGATCTGATGGTTTTGTCGCTCCCGCCAATACAATGACATCCATCTTGCTTAACCTCCGCTAACCCATGATTTATCTTAATTAATACGGTAGTCCAGTCACCGCATATTATTTTCAGAATAGTTATTACTTTATCATAAATTCAAGGTTTATTCACTAGTTATAGGGGCTAGCATAGAAGTTTATTTGAAAGCTTAAGAAGAATAATGGAATGTATATAGAAGGAAAAGATTTGAAAGAGTCTGTTATTTATATGATTTGAAAGAAAACTATAGGGCAGATAATACTAAGGGATTAATATATAAGTGTTTAGAATATATATAATACTGTAATATTTAAACTTTGACACATGCATATCAATTGTTCTATTATGGAGCAAAGAAAGGGTCCATTTGTTTTTGTAGTCGATAGAGTATTTAAAAAGAATGGATTGGTTGTTATGTCTTTATTATTCGATATCATTTCTCCTTTATATGGTACAGTCTATAGGATACAGACAAGACATTACAAAAAGGTATTAGATAAAATGTCTTCTCATATTATGTTGCCAAATTATGAGAAGGTTTTGGACTATGGTTGTGGAACTGGGGCCTTAGCTTATGCTCTAAGTCAAAGAGGACATAAGGTAACGGGAATTGATGCTTCTGTGGGTATGCTTAGGGTTGCCAAGAGAAAGACTCGCAAAGCAAATAGAGCAATAGATTTACTTAAAGTTGAAAGAGATGAAAGACTTCCTTTTGCTGATAAAAGCTTTGATTTAGTTATTTCATCCTTTGTAATTCATGCCCTAAAACCAGGGCAAAGGCAATGGGTTTATAAAGAACTTAGAAGGGTTTCAAAGGGCCTTATAATCTTTCATGACTACAATGAAAAGAGGGGCATTATAAGTGATGTGGTTGAGTTTATCGAGGCTGGTGATTATTTCAATTTCATAAAGGTTGCAAAAGAGGAGATGGAAGCCTTTTTTGGACAGGTGGAAATAGTAGATATAAAAAAGCAAACAGCCTGGTATATTATAAGGCTATAAGCGAAGGTATATTAAAAGGATATTAAGGAAAACTTGAAGCATGAGGTTGTACTCTTTTAGAACTGGGGTATAATAAAAATAACAGGACTCTCCGCACCTCTCAACGATGTGCCCCAGGAGAGACATTTTTTTATATAGGTACTTTAATTCGGTGCTATTAACTATTTGAATCTATATTTATTCAATTTTCACATTTCTTTTTAATAACCATTGATAAATCAAGAAGTAAAGTGCTTACAAATCAGGAAGTAGAGAATAAGATATAATAATATCAAGAGATAAAGAAGGATATGCTGTACCAATTGGTTGCTTGAGGGATTAGAAGCTGTGGACATTCCTAGTACATAGGAGATTGTTTTTGAAGATTTATTTTCAAGTTCAAAAGATACGGAGAGTGAATGATGTTTGATCTACCTGATAAAATCAAGAATCTGCTTGGTGAAGAGAAGTACACTATTGATAATGTGGGAATGTCAGATTCTACAGTTATTCTATTTAATGATATGGTTCTTAAAATTCAAATAATAAATGATGAGTCAGATAATGAATATCATGTCATGAAATGGTTGCAAGGTAAGCTACCGGTACCTAAGATTTTGGGATATGAAGTAGATGAAAAGAAGGCCTATCTTTTAATGACAAAAATACCTGGAGAAATGGCATGTGCAGATAAATATTTGAAAAATCCAGAGCAATTGACTACTTTATTGGCAAAGGGATTACAAATGCTATGGAAGGTAGATACTAAAAGTTTTGCTTACACTTACAACTTGGAAAAAAAAATACAGATTGCAAAATATAGGGTAGAAAATAATCTTGTAGATATGGACAATGTAGATCCAGACACATTTGGTGAAAAAGGATTTAAAAATCCCAAGCACCTTCTGGAATGGATTATCAATAATAAGCCAGAGGAAGAGCTAGTATTATCTCACGGAGATTTTTGTCTTCCAAATATATTCTTTGCAAATAAAAAGG
>Ga0265293_10010994_pt1 | contig 12471 bp, 11 predicted proteins | sample Munlanlewell138R_FD_192505 | JGI IMG/M metagenome (GOLD analysis project Ga0265293, IMG submission 192505) | Leachate microbial communities from a municipal landfill in Southern Ontario, Canada - Leachate well 138R | ecosystem: Engineered > Solid waste > Landfill > Unclassified | place: Canada... | reverse complement strand
GCTCTTCATGAGACCTCGCTCCTTTCAAAAGTGAGATTTGCGAGGTCTCTTTTCTATCTCATTACTTATCTTCCTTGTTCACCTACTAAAACTTTACACTAACTCTTGTCCATATTCTCCTGCGGCACAACTTTGTCTACGTATTTTATACTTTCGACTATTGCCACGCGCTCATCATGCGGTATCACGGCTTGTTTATTCTTGTATGAGACAAGCTCATCCGTCGTTACACCCACTATTAAGAACTCGCATTGCTCTTTAGCTCGTTTCAATATATTCAAGTGCCCAATATGAAACATATCGAAAACCCCAGTTGTATAGCCTACCTTATACTTTTTCATTATGACAACCATCCCTTCGTTACCAAACATCAATACCCTCATAATCGGCACATTTTTGTTGCCCTTAACAAGTGTTTCCTGGATTGGCTTCCGGATAAGGAGTTTTTCAAATGACAGAATTGCAGTTTGGTAGCATATATACATGTGGCCACACCATGTTCTTATCCCCCATCCTATTTTTGCCGTCAGTGAGGATCCATGAAATTGCATCGCAATTCTAATGCTCCGTGTTACACTACTTAACTAGATAGGCCGTTCCATCCTTATGAATTCTGCCCAAATTTCTTTAGCATTCTCATCAAAAGTAAGCTCTAGGTGGGAATACTGCGCCTGCCTGTCTGCTAGAGGGGGGAGTTCCCAATAGTCCCCATAAATTTGTTGGAGATATTCATGTGTCATATCTGGCCCGACAAAGCAATGACCCTCAAATTGGATTTCTGTTCCCTTACCGTAAACTTCTTTGGACATCACTTGCTTATGGTAATCATAGTGACTTGCCATACTGCACCAATAGTCACTTTCAATCTCATTATATCGGATCATTTCTTTTGTCATACAGGAAATAACGTACCTTTCAGGTATCCATGCCAGACTACCATTAATTACCCACCGCATGAACTTCGTTATTTTTTCCTTCGAGCTATATGCGTTTATTTTATATCGGATTTTAAACCTCAGTAAGGTCTTGAAGAGCCTGATTTTCCTTCTCTGAGATTCCCTCTTAACTAAATCCTTTGGAGCCACATCTAATGGGAAAATGTCCAAATTCAACCCCGTCTCGCAACTCACCATCAACTTGTTTGGATTATCCTTCTTCACACCCCTAACAAGTATTTTCGTCTTGGGTGTATGAAATTTAGAATCCGTATAGGTATTCTGAATATAATACATACTAGGAAACTCATTATTGATGATTGTCAGCATCTCTTCATAATCTTCTCGCGGCATTGCTATATCGGCATCGATATCCCAAGGAATAAAACCTCCATGTCTAACAGCACCTAATAAAGTTCCACCAATTATGAAGTACTGAAACTGATATTTGTTGCAAAAATCGCGAAAATCAATTAATAATTTTAGCAATATTTGATGACATATCCTTACCTCTATTTCAGTCATGTTGTTCTCACCTCACCTTTCCTACACCTAGACAAATAATAGGCTCCGTTAGTTCCTCTAATTATACAAGCCGTATGACGAATATCAATGCCTAGAAATTATGTCGGTCACCAGTTGGTACGACTGTTTTGCCCCACATCAATTAATCTCACGTAACAAACCAGTATATCATTAGTACCAAGATCGTCCTCTACTCTGCTTCTTTTTATATCTTTTCGATCCGATAATCGATAGTAAAGTCCAAAATATGACATTATCATATGCGTTGATCATTAAGAAATAAAACGAAACACCCACCATCGCTAATAGGAGCCACATGTTTTCGTTATTCGTGCGGTACACCTTGAATGCTGTCCATAAATAGGTCCCAATAAGAGAGATGAAAACTACTAGCCCTACAAATCCTTGTTCTGCAGCCACTTGAATATAATCATTGTGAGATACAGCTGAAGAAACCCCTCCAAAGTATCTAAAACTTCCCAATCCATTGCCAAACAAGGGTTTTTCAGAAAACATATACAAACCTTTGCCAATAAGATATCTTCTCGATTCTAAGGAACCCAAGCCAGCCACGACACCACTGCTTTGCACAAAAAATTCATCGTCTAACAATAACATTAAAGAAGAAAACCTAGTAGTCAGATCCGAAACCACGTGAAGAGGTGCAACTAAACAGAAGATGAAGGATAATAATATGAAAATAATTAATCCAGTCTTAACCAGTCCCCAACTAATTTTTAAGCTAAACACCAGGAACAAAAAGTATAAAACCATCAATAAAAACAGTGCTCTAGATTGAATTAACAGAGCACCTATTGTCGTCATTAGAACAATGAACAAGTCGCGCAATCTCCACTTTTTCTCTTGAGCTAAATGAGCAAAATTAACCAGTATGAACGGGAATACAAAAGAGACCATAAAAGCCAACGAATTTTTCCCTGTTCTAGTAGCATATGATGTTTCGATGCCAATATACGTCTGACCAAATTTAACTATATAGATCCAAGTTAGATACATTAAATAGAACCCTAAACTTACGCTTGCGTATCTCATGATGAAATCAATGTATAACGGTTTATTCACAAAAAGTGTCCTCAACAAAACAAAGAAAACTACCACAAATAACAGTTTAACCCATTGTGTCAATCCATATCGGACATTTTCGCTATACAATATTGACATTAACGTAATAATTAAAAAGAGATGGATTAGCATATCACTACGAGAAACTACAATTTTCTTGAAAGTGTGTTTCATGTTGAATAATAACAGTAGTCCACAGCAAATATGGAAGAGCGACATTGACAAAAAGGGTAACTCCACCCTTAAGGTTATTAGTGGGAGGGAAATACCTGTAAAGGCTAACAATACTACTTCCTTCCTACTTAGGACTTTATTCACATCTATCTTCAGTGTTGAGCACTCCACTTCTTAACTCATTTTACATTTATCTTCAATGAAATCATAAACTTCTTGTACATGGGACTCGATTGTGTTCTTGCGTGCGAATTCCAAGCCGTTTTGGATCAGTGTTGAGCGTAATTTAGTATTAACCGCTAGTTCATAAACCGCTTTCACAATCTCCGATGGAGACTTGCTATTTATCAAGAGTCCATTATACTTATGTTGTAGGGTAAATGGAATACCACCTACATTGGTCGCAATTACAGCTAGACCATTACACATTGCTTCCAACAATACTCTTGGAGTACCTTCCGAAATAGATGGTAAAATAAAAATATCATGTTCTCTATACACGGAGAAGAGCCTTTCTCCTATTGGTACATGACCTTCGAATTTAACACAATCGCTAATGTTTAATTCGTGAGCTCTAAGTTTCAAGTCTCGTAAAATGTTCCCATCTCCAACAATGGTAAGTTTAACATTGTCCATATTTTCCTTAAGCATCTTCATTGCATCTAGTAAATAATATAGTCCCTTTTCATGTCGTAAATATCCTACATATAGTAATGCTAGACTATCTTGTCTAATGTTCGGCTTATGCCGAATTATTTCATCTTCTGAAAAAGTACTCGTACGGATCTCTCTAATGTTGGTATTGTTTTTGTCATATAACCTCCTAAGTCCGTTCCCGTTGACCAGTGTAGGTGTATTTCGGATAATTTTCTGAATATGTCTATCTTGATTATCAACATATAATACCGTAAGTTTTCTTACGAAGCTTCTATACTTTGTTCCCTGAACTAGAACACTCTTTGTGTCACCAACCAAATGCAGACATACCGGCAAACCTTTGTTCTTGGCGATTCCGTACAAGTATCTGGTGCATGGGTTCGGGTGCCTAATATAAACTGGAGACTTCCATTGTTTACTAAATTTTCTTATTGCTGAATGAATAGCAAATCGTTTTATTAGGGCAGTAATGTAACTTTCAAACTGTGGGAGCCCTTGGATAATAATATTTTCAGATTTTATTCGGTAATCGTTGACATTTACATTTTTACCTAGTCGTGATACCGGTACCAAAAGTATAATACGACTGTACTTTTTTGCTAGACTATCAACAAATCTTCCAAACGATCCATTACAATAATAGACCCCATCGGTTTCAACAAACTTCGTGCCATAACACACTACTAATTCTCGTGCCATAACATCACCCTCATTAGCCATTATAGGTTATCCCTATACCAGTCGATTACCACCTTAATGCCTCGTTCAAAATTCCAGCTAGGATCATACCCTAGCATTTTCATTGCCTTGGAAATGTCAGCATTACTGTGTCTAATATCGCCTTGTCTTTCCGGGCCGAAGGTTGGCTCACAATCGTTTCTGAGTTCCTTGCAAAGCAAGCGATACACATCTATTAGGTATACTTGTTCACCATACGCTATATTAAAAGACTCACCAGCAACGCTGGAAGGAGCTTTGCACGCTTTTAAGTTTGCCTCAATCACGTTTTCAATATAGGTAAAATCTCTGCTTTGTTTCCCGTCACCATAAATTGTAGGGCGTTCTCCCGTGCACAATTGTTTAATAAATTTAGGGATAACCGCTGCATACGGCCCATTAGGATCCTGTCTTTTCCCAAATACATTAAAATATCGTAGGCCATAGGTATCTAAGCCATATAGTTTAGTGTAAAGCCTCCCATACTCCTCATTCACCATTTTCGATAATGCGTAAGGCGATAAGAGATTGCCTTCTCTTCCTTCTTGTTTTGGTAAATTAGGCTCATCACCATAAACCGAAGAACTAGAGGCATAAACGAACTTTTTAATACCTTTCTGTCTAGCAGCTTCCATCATGTTTAGAGTGCCTCTAATATTAATTTCCTCATAATGCAAAGGCATTTCAATGCTCCTTGGAACACTTCCCCAAGCCGCTTGATGTAATACAAAATCTACATCTTCGCAAGCTTTTAGGCAGGTATCTAAATTACGGATATCTCCTTTTATGAAGGTATACTTGGGATTGTTAATGAATAAATCTACATTCTCTTGTTTACCAGTCGAAAAATTATCTAACCCTCTTACTCGACAACCTAAATTTAAGATAGTTTCAACAAGGTTTGAGCCTATGAAACCTGCCGCTCCAGTAACCAAAAAAAGCGTGTCCTTGGGAAATTTTATATTCTGGTATCCCATTTTAAAGCCTCCAATATAAATATCCAAGGTCCTCAGCTTTTTGCCTGTCAAACACTCCCTTAACATCAATTAGAACGTATCCGTCGTTTTTTTCAGGGAGAGCATACTCTGACGTAACGGCCACCTCATCAGCTGCAAAGTTAATATGCCGTTCCTCCGATTTAAACATTCCTTTTATCTGCTCAAGCTCGATGTTATTAAATTCATTGTGGGGTACTGCGAATATTACAACATCTACGTCCTTTATGTCTTCGACTTTATATGTTTCAATACCATATTCACGTAATAGGTCTTCCGAATTCGCTACAGGATCAACAACTTTAACTGCTATGCCATATTCTCTTAGTTCCTTAATAATATCAACAACCTTGGTATTCCTAACATCAGGGCAATTCTCTTTGAATGTAACACCAAAAATAGCTACCTCAGAACCATTAATCTGCTTGTTGGCCTTTATCATCTGCTTAACTGTGTTTTCTGCTACATATTTGCCCATATTATCATTTATTCTCCTGCCTGCAAGAATTATCTGAGAATGGTACCCCAACTGCTCTGCTTTATATGTCAAATAATACGGATCAACGCCAATGCAATGTCCTCCTACAAGCCCGGGATAAAACTTAAGAAAGTTCCACTTTGTCCCCGCGGCTTCTAAAACTGCTTTCGTATCAATGCCCATTTTATTAAAAATTATGGATAGCTCGTTCATGAACGCAATATTGATATCTCGTTGCGAGTTCTCAATCACCTTTGCGGCTTCGGCCACTTTGATTGATGCTGCTCTATAGACGCCAGCCTCTACCACCAATTCATAGACCTTCGCAATAGTATCTAACGACTCCTCATCCATACCAGACACAACCTTAACTATTGTTTCTAACCTGTGTACTTTATCACCCGGATTGATTCTTTCAGGAGAGTACCCAACTTTAAAATCTACTCCACATTTCATGCCAGACTCTTTCTCTAGTATGGGGATACACATATCCTCAGTAACTCCAGGATATACAGTAGATTCAAATACGACAATTGATCCTTTAGATAGATTTCTGCCTACCATACGACTTGCTAACTCTAGCGACATTAAATCTGGAGCATTATCTGATCTTACAGGCGTGGGAACTGCAACAATGTGAAATTTGGCCTCCTTCAGCCTTTCTTCATCACAAGTGAACTCGACTGTCGTCTTACTAATAACTTCATTACCAACCTCTTTTGTAGGATCAATTCCCTTTTTGTAGAGTTCCACTTTTTCTTTGTTTGTATCAAAGCCGAGAACCTTGACTTTCTTGGCAAAAGCCACAGCTATAGGCAATCCAACATAACCCAGACCGATCACAGATAACTTCTCTTGTTTATTTACTAATTTCTCATATAACATTAACTCATCGCCTTCTTTATCTGATTTAACATGCCGATTATACCAACAATAGACCCAAATCCATATGTCAAATGAAAAATTGGGAATAGTACAACTAGTAAAGGAAAATATCTCACTTCTGTTGCTTCTTTAATCGAAAAGTAAACATCTAGAATCGAATATGAAGAAATAACCAGTAGTAGTAGTGGATAAAACAGTGGACTTATTATTGCTAATATTGGCAACCCAATTAGCGAAAGTAAGAAAGCTAAAGGTATAAAATGCCTAACTCCCATCGAACCTGGACAAAGCTTCATTGAAATGACATTCCATTTCCCATTTTGGAATGCCATTTTTGCAATTCCTCTAATTGTATCGCGGCAATAGTATGAAAACTTGATATCACCAGCCAAATAAATCTTACCGCCATTTTTACGAATGCGATAATTCATTTCATTGTCTTGATTACGAGTAAGCCGTTCATCATATCCACCCAACTTCTCAAACACTTCCCGTCGGAAAGCACCAAATGGCACTGTATCGACATAGCCACTCTTGCCATTTGTTCTAAATCGTGAATTACCAACTCCAAATTTCGATGAAAGCATTAAAGCAATTGCATTACCAATATAGCCATGCGATTTTGTTTCAGCTACACCACCTACATTTTCTGCATCGGTATTCTCAAGGTAATATACACATTTGGATATGTAATCAGGGGCATATTCAGCATGAGCATCTAATCTGATTATATATTTTCCTCTCGATACTTTAATGCCAATGTTCATGGCATAGGGAACTGTCCGTTTTGGGTTAGATAAAATTCTAAAATTATGAATATCTTTGGCATACTCAGTTAATTTTTCAAACGTATTATCCGTAGAATTACCGTCTACAAAAATGAATTCAATTTTTTCAGAGTCATAGTCCTGCGCCTTAATTGACTGAATACATCGGTCGATATACCGCTCTTCATTATAAACTGGTATAATAACCGAAGTTTCAATTGGATTTGAGTCAGCCATGATAGTCACCTTATTAAATTTTTATTTAACAAATACAATCCAAAAAGTCTCCGCAACTATTTTAAGATCGCTAATAAAGGAAATTTTCTGTATATAATCAATATTTAGCTTAACCTTTTGAGGGAAAATATGTTCACAATAAACACTCTCAGGATTGTCTGTGAGTGATAACAGTTCATCTTCATCCTTAAATTCTAATGTTGCTGGTCCTGTAACACCAGGCCTAACCAGTAAAATGCATTTATGAGAATAGTCATTCATTTTATAATATCTTGGCAGATCAGGCCTCGGACCAACAAAGCTCATTTCACCTGTGATAATGTTAAATAACTGCGGCAGTTCGTCCAACCTATATTTTCTAAGAATTTTACCCAATCTTGTTATTCTTTTATCGCCAGCTATAGTAATACCATCAGCGGTCGCCGAGTCATTAGTCATGGTTCGGAATTTATATATTGTAAATATAGTACCGTCTTTGCCCATCCTCGCTTGCCTGAATAATACCGGTTTGCCTGATTCGAGCAAAATAAATGTTGAAACAATTAACATAATTGGCCAAAGTAATATAATTAGAAATAAGGCAAAAATGAGATCGAAAAATCTTTTCCCACAAAGTGTCGTTTTCTTCCTTTCCAGTTGTTTTACAACTGATTCGAACTGTTGCCTCGACATTATTGGTTTTTCGCTAAACTCCATCTTTGACTCCTACCTAAAAAACCTTCTTATAACGCTAACTACTTTGCTAATATCATCATCAGTCATCTTAGTATCTGATGGCAAACACAATCCTCTCATAAAAATGTCTTCTGAAACACTGAGTTCACTTTCAAAATGACTAATAAATGGATACCGTTCGTAAAACGGTTGTAAGTGCATGGGCTTCCAAACCGGTCTACTTTCTATGTCGTTTCTCTCTAATTCGAGTATTACATCTAAAGGTGTAATTGGGCATCCTTCTTCCAAAGTCATAACTGAAAGCCAATAATTTGGATCCCCATATGTACAGATAGGCGCCATCTGAATCGAGGAAATATCCGAAAATGCTAACTTATACTTCTCATAAATGCTTTTCTTCTGATTAATTCTTTCTTCTAAAACAGTAAATTGGCCTCTACCTATTGCAGCACATATATTGCTCATCCGATAATTAAAGCCTAGTTCACTGTGCTGGTAATGCCTAGCTGGATCACGTGCTTGTGTCGCCCAAAAACGAACCTTTCTTATCGCTTCCTCGTCATCGGATACTAACATTCCGCCACCAGAGGTAGTAATAATCTTGTTACCATTAAATGAAAAAATACCAAATTCGCCGAATGATCCACTCATTCGCCCTTTATATTTAGCACCTAAAGATTCAGCTGCATCTTCTACAATTGGCACATCGTACCGATCACAAATCTTCTTAATTCTATCCATATCTGCCGATTGACCATATAAATTAACAACAATAACCGCTTTAGGAACGTGCCTCTCAAATGCCCGTTCTAGTGCAAGAGGTGACATATTAAAGCTTTCCGGTTCACTATCGATAAACACAGGTGTGGCTTTCTGATAAATTATCGGATTGCAACTAGCCGCAAAAGTTAAATCCGAACAGAAAACTGTATCACCGTCGCTTACTCCTAACGCAATTAGAGCCAAGTGAATAGCTGCTGTGCCAGAACTTACTGCAGCAGCCGCCTTCACTCCAACATATGATGCAATTTCTGTTTCAAATAAATCTACATGAGGCCCAAGTGGCGCAACCCAATTAGATTCAAATGCGTCAATTACATATTCTAATTCTTTTCCGCACAAATGTGGCGAAGCTAAAAAGATTCTACTACTCATTTATACCACCTAATTTCCGTCACTGGCTGCTACTTCTCTGTAGCATCTCAGCTGTGGCATTACCCTAGCCAAACAATCAAATAACTCTCCTGTGCTATGATCCGGGTGCTGCGAAAGTCGCATGACCTCTTGAGCTAATGCTAGTCCATTCACCGCTACCGGTCGCGCCACAAAAATCCGTTTATGCTTAGTCGAGGTTGAACCTTCCTCAGCAGTGAGCAACTCCTCAAACAGCTTCTCACCAGGACGAATACCGGTATACTCAATTTTTATGTCCTTATCAGGCTCAAAGCCGGATAGCGTTATTAGGTTTCTGGCCAGGTCAACAATTTTCACCGGCTCACCCATATCCAAAACGAAGATTTCGCCACCCTTCGCCATAGCTCCGGCTTGGACCACCAGTTGGACAGCTTCCGGAATAGTCATAAAATACCTCTTCATCTCCGGATGGGTTACCGTAACCGGACCACCTTTAGCAATCTGCTCCTTAAAAATCGGTACTACACTACCATTACTACCAAGAACATTGCCAAATCTCACCGCAACAAACTTGGTCTGCGAGTCTTTGAATATATTCTGGACGATAAGCTCGGCTAGCCTCTTCGTAGCCCCCATCACACTCGATGGGTTTACGGCTTTATCCGTCGAGATCAGTACGAAGATATCACTATTAACCAGGTCAGCCAGCTCGGCGACATTCTTTGTTCCCAAAACATTAGTCTTGATGGCCTCATCTGGATGGGCCTCCATCAACGGTACATGCTTATGCGCTGCTGCATGGAATACTACATTAGGCCTATGTCTGTTGAAGACTCGTCCGAGCTTGTCCCTATCCCGCACATCGGCAATTTCGACAGCGATATCTAAACCACGAAACGTATCTAATAATTCCATGTAGATTTTATGGATGCTGTTTTCACCATGCCCCAAAATAACTAGTTTACTTGGACCAACAATCGCTATCTGCCGACACAGCTCGGATCCTATAGACCCTCCGGCACCCGTCACCAGCACAACTTTGCCCTTTAGATATTGAGATATTTCCGCTATATTAACCCTAACCGGCTCTCTACCTAAGAGATCCTCGATGTCTACCGGGCGGATTTTGTTTAGTGAAACCTCTCCATTGAGCAACTGATAAACCCCAGGCAGTATCTTGATATTAGCGACATGCACCTTACAAGTATCCAAGATCTCTTTAATCACCGTCCCCGGCACCGACGGCATCGCAATGATAATTTCTTCAATCTGATACTTATCCACAATCCACGATAAATCAGCCCGCGTACCGAGAACAGGTATACCGTGAATAATCAACTTTTGTTTCTTCGGATCATCGTCAACGAAACCAACTACCGGCTGGCTGCTGTTATAGTGGGTGATGTACTCTCTAACTACTAAAGCTCCAGCATCCCCGGCTCCATAAATGAGGGTTCTCTTCTGTGGTCCAACATCTATCCGTTTGATCCCCTGCCCGTAAAAAAGCCGATAAGCAAAGCGAGAACCACCAATAAAGATGATTGTGAAAGCCCAGTGCAAAATAATAATGCTTCTAGGTAGATGAACTTGCACCATATAAGTGAGGAAAGTTGTTACCAAACTACCCAAAGAGATAGCATAGATAATTGCCTTGAGCTCCTGGATACTGGCATACGCCCAGGCCCTGTGGTAGAGCTTGTAAAAGTATAATAAAGGCAGCATCACCGCTGTCAAAAGAAGTGCCAATTGATTGTAGGTAATGATCAGTTGCCAAGCTATTGGTCCATCAAATCGTAGGTATAATGCCACGAAAAAGGCAGCGTTAATTAAAAGCGCATCACTTACTACCAGTACAATTTTCCCAAACTGCCTTTGCACTACAATTCACCTGTCTCTGCCTACTCATCTTCTAAAGTTAGGTCTTAAACCTAATTTCCCTTTTCAGCAAAAAATAACATTATCTGGATCAACTATTGGATATCTCTCACCCAGTATCCTCTGAGCTTCACTAAGCTCAGGTGGTCTCCGCGGCGAATGGGCATCACTAGCTACTGCAAAGACCAGACCATCCACAATTATTTTCAGCGCAAACTCCCTTACCTCCCCGCCCCATCTACCTGTAATGCTGCTCGCATCTACCTGCAGTAGAACGCCCATTCGGTGCAAATCCTTAACCAGATCTCTATCACTCCGTACTCCTGCATTAAGCTCCGGGTGAGCTAAGATCGGCTTATAACCGGCCTTTTGAAGTTTCTTCAACACCCCAAAAGACCACACCGGTACTTCATTGCGGGGAAATTCCACCAAAACATAGTCACTATTGCCTAACGTCGGCAGTTTCCGTTCCTCTGCCAGTATACCAACCTCTGGAGACAAATAAATCTCTGCGCCTCCGATAATCTCGATCTCCAGATGCTCCTGGTCGGCAGCTTGGCGTAGCTCAAACAATTTATCTTGCATTATTTGTGTGTCATAGGGCCAGAAAAAGCCGGGTGCTACATGAGGGGTAGCGATCACTGTTGATACCTGATCAGCGATAAGTAGTTTGAGAAGTGCGATTGCTTCGGACATAGTGGCCGGTCCATCATCTAAGCCGGGCAGAATATGCGCGTGTATGTCGATAAAACCTTTGAATTTCATGCCCTTCGTTTCTCACCAGACTCTGCGTACCGGTAGTAATAGTGGTGATAATAGCCACCATTTTTCGGGGTTACCCCATTAAGCACTACACCCAAAATCCGGGCCTGCACAGCCTCCAGCAGTTGCTTAGCCCTAACTATCGCCTGTTTATCCGTCTCACCTGACTTGAGTACTAATATCGTACCATCAGTATTCGGTGCTAATAAGGCCGCATCGGTTACCGGTAATAACGGGGGTGCATCAATAATAACAAAGTCCGCTCTTTCGCGCAGTCTTTGAATCAATTCTTTCATCGCCTGACTTCCCAAAAGCTCCGCCGGGTTCGGAGGCGTAGGTCCACTCGGCAAAAGGGTCAACCCTCCTATCTCTGTTTCAACCAGAGCATCATCTAAATCCAGTGAGCCCATCAAGACATCGGTCAACCCAATTCTGCCGCTGACCTCAAACTGCCCAGCTTGCACAGGCTTACGCAAGTCTGCATCGACTAGAAAACACTTGGACCCTGCCAACGCCATCACCGAAGCCAGGTTGGCAGCCACACTCGATTTACCCTCACCCGGACCGGCACT
>Ga0265293_10010993_pt1 | contig 12471 bp, 12 predicted proteins | sample Munlanlewell138R_FD_192505 | JGI IMG/M metagenome (GOLD analysis project Ga0265293, IMG submission 192505) | Leachate microbial communities from a municipal landfill in Southern Ontario, Canada - Leachate well 138R | ecosystem: Engineered > Solid waste > Landfill > Unclassified | place: Canada... | reverse complement strand
AAACAATGCCAGCGCGAAAGTGCGCCGTATAAGATTTTGCATAGTAGTTCCCTGTGTTTTAATTGTTTTTATTACTGCGAATTTGACGGAATGATTCTCCTTTCTTTATCGCAGTCCTCCACCCTGTAGCCCTTCGCAGTAGGTCATTTTAAAAATAACGACATGAAACATGTAATATTCACATTGGACTTTGCCAGCGCTAAATAGAAATGTCCAATATGAGTAGAAACCTCTGCTTTAGCGATCTTTCCGTAGATGCCGACGGGCTCATTTTCCGACCATCGTTTCTAAGCATCTGAAGTGGCATGATTTCCACTGTAGTATGAGTTACACGGAGCATTGCTAGACTTAGGGATATGCGTCTACAGAGTGCTTCCCGAGCGATAAAAACCAAACTGAGCGTTTCAATGCTTCAGTCACTGGGGACGTTTTAGCCGTTTATCTAAGAGTGACGGCTTTGAGGTGTGCCTATGGAGAGGCTCTTGGATGTGTTTGGCAGTTGGCAAAGGTGTAGGATGTCAACATTGATCAAGCGCATCAACACCTTGGTGTCGATCATCATAAGCAGATGCGGGAACGAGCTGAAGAATGAGGAGCAACACCACTCGACACGCCTAAAGCACAGAGCTAAGTTAGAAGGTGGAGACTGGGTAGGGTGCCTCTTCGCGTGAGTCATCTAGGCCTCAGGCTCTGCACTTATTACAAGTTTAAAGTGGCCGCGTGGCACAAATATTGACTAATATGTTCGCTTTGACACTAGAGGTAGAGGTTATATGCGCCAATTACTATTGATCATACTGGTGGTGGCGCTGGCATCCTGTATGAAAGTCAGTGATTTAACGGCTGAAGCAGGTTATCAGTTGCGCGATGTTGGCTTGCTCAATCACAGTGAAATTCAGCGTACCAATAATTGGCGCTTGCAGGCAGATTCATCTATTTATATCAGTCAAGGCCTTTTTATTCCGCTGGGTCATCCTTCAGCGCAAGCAAATATCGTTGCAGATGAAGCCTTTAGCGCCTTTGTTGAGTATTTTCCACACGTACGCCGCGCCTCTGCACCACTGGGCTACGCAGAAGCGCTCAGCGCAGCGCGTGAAGAAGGTGCGCATTACCTGCTGTATACGCGCTTTGCGCAAGGCAACGATCGGGTGGGTAATTGGCAGGAGTTTAAAGACAAGAATGAAAGTGGCGCACGCATCGGTGTCGATCGTGGTGCGATTCATTTGATGTTGGTTGAAGTGGGCAGTGGTTATTTAGTGGATACGTCCAATATCCGCAATCGTGGTGGTTTTTTAACATTTTACAATAATAAGCCTGAGGATTTAATACGCCCGCCGTTGCGCCAATATGCGCGGCGCTTATTAGGTTTAAAGCCTTAGTATATAGGCCTGTTTTATGAGTAATCCTGATTCTGTAGATGTGCGGCAACGCTTAGCTGCTAGTGCTGAGCGCCTGTCGTACAATAGTAATTGGAATCCAGCGCAGTGTGGCGACAGTCAGATGCGCATTGCCAATGATGGGCGTTGGTTTTATCAAGATAGTCTGATTACACGCCCAGCGTTGGTGCAGTTGTTTTCGCGTTTATTACGCCGTGAAGGTGAGCAGTATTTTCTTATTTCGCCGGTAGAAAAACTCAGTATTGAGGTTGAAGATGCGCCCTTTGTTTCGATCAATACCTATATTCAAGGTGAGGGGTGTGAGCAAATGCTGTATGTGACGACCAACTTGGACGATACCGTCTGCGTGGATGCAGAGCACCCATTACGGGTTGAGGTTGATCCGTACACACAGGAACCTGCACCTTATGTCTCGATTGGCGCTAACTTGGCGGTACGCGTGCAGCGCAGTGATTTTTACCAGCTGGTTGAATATGCTCAAGAATGGCAGGTGGGTGAGGACAAAATTATGGCGGTATTGAGTGCAGGAGAGTGGTTTAGTTTGGGGCGGCTATAAAATACTGATCGTGGTTAGTTGCTTGCAATATCTAGGGTTCGCCCCCATGTCTTATAATTAAATAGAATGGTTGTGTGTACTTATTATTATGACTTTTGCCTTATCAATTAAACAGTTACGAAAAAGCTATGCCAATGGCTTTGAGGCTCTTAAAGGGGTTGATTTAGAAGTGGCCGAGGGTGATTTTTTTGCTTTGCTCGGCCCTAATGGTGCTGGTAAGTCGACCACCATTGGTATTCTGGCGACCTTGGTGACTAAAACCAGCGGCAGCGTGCAGGTGTTTGGCCATGACTTGGATACTGATCCGCTCGCTTTAAAGCGTTGCATCGGTTTGGTGCCGCAGGAATTTAACTTTAATCAGTTTGAAACTGCACTAAATATTTTAACCACGCAAGCGGGTTATTACGGCATCAAACTTAAAGAATCTCGGGTGCGCGCAGAGGGATTGCTCAAGCAGTTGGGCTTGTGGGATAAGCGCAATGTTGCTTCACGGATGCTCTCCGGCGGCATGAAGCGTCGCTTGATGATTGCCCGTGCTTTGATGCATCGACCACGCTTGTTGATTCTTGATGAGCCAACCGCCGGTGTCGATATTGAGCTGCGCCGCTCGATGTGGGAGTACTTAACTGAGCTTAACGAGCAAGGTACAACCATTATTCTTACCACACACTACCTTGAAGAAGCTGAGCAACTGTGTCGCAATATCGCCATTATTGATCATGGCTGTATTGTTGAAAATACCAGTATGCGTGCCTTGTTGGGGCAGCTGTCTAAAGAAACATTTTTACTTGATTTAAAAGAAATGCAAACACAAGAGCCCGAACTGGAGGGCTATCCTTCGCAGTTGCTCGATGAGTGTACGCTTGAGGTGCAGGTTGAAAAGCATCGTGGTTTGACTGATTTATTTACTCAACTGTCAGCGCAGGGTGTTGAAGTATTAAGCTTGCGTAATAAAAGTAACCGACTTGAGGAGCTGTTCGTGTCATTGGTCGAGAAAAATTTGGGGGGTGATCAGGTATGAGCGCGCAATGGCAATCAAACTGGGTCGCTTTGCAAACAATTGTCTACCGTGAAGCGCGTCGGTTTTTACGTATTTGGCCGCAAACGTTACTGCCGCCAGCGATCACCATGGTGTTGTACTTTGTTATTTTCGGTAATCTAATTGGCAGCCAAATCGGTGATATGCATGGCTTTACGTACATGCAGTATATTGTCCCCGGCTTAATTATGATGACAGTGATCACCAACTCATACAGCAACGTGGTATCAAGCTTTTTTAGTGCCAAGTTCCAACACTCTATTGAAGAGTTGATGGTGTCACCGGTTTCACCGCATACCATTTTGATTGGTTTTGTTATGGGTGGTATTTTGCGTGGCCTTGGTGTGGCGGCGATTGTCTCTGTATTGTCGCTGTTTTTTACTGATCTGCAGATTCACAATCTAGCTATCACCGTGGTGGTGATTGTTTGTACCTCCGCAGTATTTGCCCTTGGTGGTTTTTTAAACGCAGTGTTTGCGCGAAATTTTGATGATATTTCGATTGTTCCAGCCTTTGTCTTGACCCCTCTGACGTACCTTGGCGGTGTTTTTTATTCGATTGATATGCTGGGTCCTTTTTGGAAAACCATCTCGATGGCCAACCCTATTTTGCATATGGTGAATGCTTTTCGTTACGGTATCTTAGGTGTGTCAGATATTGATATCAGTGTGGCGATTGCCTTAATGCTGTTGACCGCTGTAATCCTTTATACCGTGTGTGTACGTCTATTGATTTCAGGGCGCGGTATGCGTACTTAAATTTAACTTCTATGAGTTGGCCTGTAAATTGCATTTATCTCCGCAAGTATCGCAAAGCGTCAAAGAAGCGATGGGAGATAAGAAATGAGCCAAGGTATAGAATTTAATCGGTTGATGTTAGAGATGCGAGCCATGCAGGCTGATGCTATGGCGCGTACTCAGCCTGCTGCTATTACTGAAACTGCAGCGGCAGGTGGGCCAAGCTTTGCAGACATGCTGGGTCAAGCGGTCGGTAAAGTAAATGAAACACAGCAAGCATCAAACCAGCTCGCTAAAGCATTTGAAATAGGGCAGAGTGGCGTCGATTTAACCGACGTCATGATTGCCTCACAAAAAGCGAGCGTGTCATTTCAAGCCATGACGCAAGTTCGTAATAAGCTGGTTCAGGCTTATCAAGACATTATGCAGATGCCAGTTTAGGGGCGATAGATCATGGTTGACGCAACGGCAAATACACCGCAAACCACCGAACAATCAGCAAGGCCAGCTCTTGCCGGGTTGGCATTTTTAGACAATTTGTCGCAAATGCCTGCTTTACGTCAGGTTGCATTATTGGTTGGTTTAGCGGCCAGCGTAGCGATAGGTTTTGCAGTCGTCTTATGGTCACAAGAGCCTGATTATCGGCCATTGTATGCCAGCTTAGCTGGCTTAGATGCGACTCAAGTAGTCGATACATTAAGTGGTGCCGGTATCGACTATCGTGTTGAACCGAATTCTGGCGCCTTACTGGTCAAAGCATCCGATCTCTCCAATGCACGTTTGAAACTAGCTACAGCAGGCGTTACACCAACTGACAGTTCTATTGGTTTTGAGATTCTCGATAAAGATCAAGGCCTAGGCACCAGCCAGTTTATGGAAACGACCCGTTACCGTCGTGGCTTAGAGGGTGAGTTAGGACGCACCGTGTCCAGCCTAAATAATGTTAAAGCTGCGCGCGTGCACCTCGCTATTCCGAAAAGTTCAGTCTTTGTCCGTGATGAACGCAAACCCAGCGCATCGGTATTGGTTGAGCTGTACCCAGGGCGTAACCTTGAGCCGAGCCAAGTGATGGCTATTATTAATCTAGTCGCCACCAGCGTGCCTGAACTAGATAAAGCGCAAGTCACTGTGGTCGATCAGAAAGGTCATTTATTATCCGATCAACAAGAGCTGTCGGCAATGAGCCGTGCGGGAAAGCAGTTTGATTATTCGCGTCGTTTGGAAGGTTTATTTACCCAGCGCGTGCACAATATTTTGCTGCCTATTTTAGGTGCTGACCATTACAAAGCTGAAGTATCGGCAGATGTAGATTTCAGCGCGATTGAGTCGACCTCAGAAACCTTTAATCCTGACCAACCAGCATTGCGCAGTGAGCAGTCTGTTATTGAGCAGCGCCAAGTGAGCAGTGGCCCGCAAGGCGTGCCTGGCGCGCTCAGCAATCAGCCGCCAGGCGGCGCCACCGCACCGCAAGTGGCGGGTGCTGGGTTAGCAGCAGAAGGACCGGTGGCTGCTGGTCAACCGTTATTGGATGTTAATGGTGAACAAATTATTGACCCAATCACTGGGCAGGCAATGCTGGCACCTTACCCAAGTGATAAGCGCGAGCAGTCAACGCGTAACTTTGAATTGGATCGGTCCATTAGCTATACCAAACAAGATCAAGGGCGTTTACAGCGTTTGTCTGTTGCCGTCGTGGTTGATGATCGTGTGATCCTCAACCCGGAAACTGGCGCGGCTACGCGCATTCCATGGGCTGAACAAGATATTGCCCGCTTTACTCGTTTAGTTCAGGACGCTGTTGGTTTTAATGCCAGTCGTGGTGACAGTGTCAGTGTTATTAATGCACCTTTTGCAGTGGTGCAGGCACAAGAAATTATTGATATCCCCTTTTACACTGAGCCATGGTTCTGGAATATTGTTAAACAAGTACTCGGTGTTGCGTTTATTTTGGTTCTAGTCTTTGGCGTGCTACGGCCTTTACTACGTAATGTTGTCGGTGCCGATAAATCAACACAGTTGGCTACGCGTAAACAAATGGCTGATGCTGACGACCTTGATATGGGCTTAGAAGAGGACCGCGTTAGTCTTGGTGGTCCACAAAATATATTATTACCCAGCCCAAGTGAAGGCTATGATGCACAGCTTACTGCCATTAAAAACTTGGTTGCTGAAGATCCCGGACGCGTGGCAGAAGTCGTGAAAGAATGGATTAATGCTGATGAGTGATAAAGCTAAGAGCAAGCTCAATAAAGTCGATAAGGCCGCGATTTTGCTGCTATCACTTGGCGAGACCGATGCTGCGCAAGTGCTACAGCATATGGGCCCCAAAGAGGTGCAGCGGGTTGGTTCGGCGATGGCGCAAATGCGTAATGTGCATCGTAATCAAGTTGAACAGGTTATGGGCGAGTTCGTTGAAGTGGTCAGTGAACAAACTGGCTTAGGTGTGGGCGCTGACGGTTATATTAGAAAAATGCTGACCCAAGCATTAGGTGAGGATAAGGCTGGTAATTTAATTGACCGTATTCTTTTGGGCGGTAATACCAGCGGTTTAGACAGCCTGAAGTGGATGGAGCCGCGCGCAGTAGCTGATGTGATTCGCTATGAGCACCCGCAGATTCAAGCTATTGTTGTAGCGTATTTAGACCCTGATCAGTCTGGTGAAGTGCTTGGTCATTTTGATCATAAAGTGCGTCTCGATATTATGCTGCGGGTTTCCGCGCTCAATACGATTCAACCAGCGGCACTTAAAGAGTTGAATACCATTCTAGAAAAACAGTTTTCTGGTAGTTCCAACACGTCACGCACCACGATGGGCGGGGTGAAACGGGCTGCGGACATTATGAACTTCTTAGACAGCTCTGTAGAAGGTCCACTGCTGGATGCTATTCGTGAATTGGATCAAGATCTCTCTGTAAAAATCGAAGACCTCATGTTTGTCTTTGATAACTTGGCCGATGTGGACGACCGTGGTATCCAGTCCTTGCTGCGTGAAGTGTCTTCGGATGTTTTAGTCTTGGCACTGAAGGGTGCTGATGAAGCCATTAAAGAAAAAATCTTTAAAAACATGTCAAAACGCGCCTCTGAGTTATTACGTGATGACTTAGAGGCTAAAGGACCGGTGCGTATCAGCGAAGTTGAATCGGCCCAAAAAGAAATCCTTACCATCGCCCGCCGTATGGCCGAAGCCGGAGAAATTGTGCTTGGTGGTAAAGGTGGAGAAGAGATGTTGTAGTTATGACTGATAAAAAAACCGGCAGCGAGCTTCTTACTGCACAGCAAAGCAAAGCTTTTAGTCTCTGGAACTTACCCAGTTTTGATCAGCCGAGCGAAGCGGCAACGTCAGACTCGGTTGCGGTTGAAAGTGACGCTGCAGGCGAAGATGAAGATAGTGTGCGTGTTGAGGATGTTACTATCGATGACGTCAAACCTTTGACGCTCGATGAGGTTGAAGCGATTCGTCAAGATGCTTGGAATGAAGGCTTTAGTACCGGTGAGAAAGATGGCTTCCATGCTGGACAACTTAAAGCTGCGCAAGAAGCTGAGATCGTCTTAGCCAGTAAAGTTCAAGTGCTGGAAAATATCATGCGCGAGCTTTTCGATCCCATCGCCAATCAAGATCAACAGCTTGAAGAGATGATGCTTGAGTTGGTTATGCAGATCAGTCGGCAGGTCATTCAACGCGAGCTAAAAATTGACTCCAGCCAGATTAAACAGGTGGTGCGTGAGTCGCTAAAATTATTACCGATCGGCAGCGAAGCAATACGCGTCTATGTCAATCCGCAAGATTTTGAGCACATCAAAGCGCTGCGAGAGCGTCATGAGGAAAGCTGGAAAATTATAGAAGACGATGATTTGCTGCCGGGTGGTTGTCGCTTTGAATCAGTCAACACGCAAATCAATGCCAGTATTGAAACCCGCATTGAGCATATTGCTACGCAGTTTTTAGAGCAGCAACGTGAATTAAAAAGCCAGCCGCTTGAGCCAGATTTGCAGGTTGATCTTGACGCCATAGAGGCTCCGCTCGAAGCGCATGTAGAGCTTGTTGAAGCGTCATCTGTCGATGAGCCAGAGTCTGCACCTGAGCAACTGCAAGTTTCTGAACCCGAGCCGATAAGCGCTGGTGCACTTGATAGTGATGTGGGCATGCAGAATAGTGCTGCAACTGAACAGCAGGCCACCGATGAAATGCCTTCTGTCAATTGATCTGGAGATTGTATGCAACTGCAGCGCACGCGTTTTGCTACCCGCCTAGCCAGTTATAAAAGTGCCACTCAACTGTCTAAACAACCGCTGGTTGAAGGTCGTTTGATTCGCATGGTGGGTTTGACTCTAGAAGCACAAGGTGTGCAAGTGCCGGTTGGCAGCCGTTGTTTGGTGATTAATAATGATGGTTATCAAGCAGTACAAGTAGAAGCCGAGGTGATGGGTTTTTCCGGTGAAAAAGTCTTTCTGATGCCGATTGGCAACCTCAACGGTATTGCTCCAGGTGCGCGCGTGGTGCCGGTGGCGGGCACCGATCGCATGCCGATGGGGCTGTCAATGCTAGGGCGGGTTTTGGATGGTGCTGGACGCCCTTTAGATGGCAAGGGGCGTATCGAGCCTGAAGAGTGGGTGCAGATGGAAGGGCCGGCGATTAATCCTTTACAGCGCCATCCCATTAGTGAACCCTTAGATGTGGGGATTCGCAGTATCAATGGCTTGTTAACCGTGGGTCGCGGACAGCGCATTGGTTTGTTTGCCGGCACCGGAGTCGGTAAAAGTGTGCTGCTGGGCATGATGACGCGTTTTACCCAAGCTGACATTGTGATTGTCGGCTTGATCGGTGAGCGTGGACGTGAAGTGAAAGAGTTTATTGAAGATATTCTTGGCGAAGAAGATTTAAAGCGCGCCATTGTCGTGGCTTCGCCAGCGGACGATGCACCTTTGATGCGCTTGCGTGCGGCGATGTATTGCACCCGTATTGCCGAATACTTTCGTGATAAAAACTACAATGTCTTATTGCTAATGGATTCCTTAACCCGTTATGCGCAAGCGCAGCGTGAGATTGCCTTAGCGATTGGTGAGCCGCCAGCGACTAAAGGCTATCCGCCCTCTGTATTTGCTAAGTTGCCAAAGCTGGTTGAGCGCGCCGGTAATGCCGAGAAAGGGGGTGGCTCGATTACCGCTTTCTATACCGTACTGTCTGAAGGCGATGATCAACAAGATCCGATTGCCGATGCCGCGCGCGGGGTATTGGACGGCCACTTTGTATTATCCAGAGATCTCGCCCAAGAAGGCCATTATCCTGCAATTGATATCAGCGCCTCAGTCAGTCGGGTGATGCCGCAGGTGGTGTCTGAAGAGCATTTAAAGGCTGCACAGTTCTTTAAGAAAATGTGGACGCGCTACCAGCAGAGTCGCGATCTTATCAGTGTCGGTGCCTATGTGGCCGGTGGAGATAAAGACACAGACTTAGCCATTGAGCGCTATCCGTATATGTCAGCCTATTTGCGCCAAGGCTTGCGTGATACTGAAACCTTAGAAAAAAGCACAGAACATTTATTAACGATTACTCACCCTACACCCTTAAGTTAAGTTGACCTGCGGATGAATAAACGTGTTCAGCGCTTGCTACCGGTGGTTGATATGGCGCAAACCACAGAGCGTGAAGCCACGGCTAAGCTCAGTCAATATAAAAACGCTTTGCAGCATGCACAGCAACAACTGCAAAACTTGCAACAGTACCGTGATGACTATCAGCAACAATGGATCGATAAAGGTCAAAGCGGTGTGAGTGGGCAGTGGTTGATGAACTATCAACGCTTTTTATCACAGCTTGAAGTCGCTATTGCTCAGCAAGAAAAGAGTTTAGTGTGGCATGAGAATAACGTCAGTCTCAGTCAGGCGGCTTGGCAACAAGCCTATGCACGCTTAGAAGGCTTACGTAAGTTAGTGCAGCGCTACCGTGAGGATGCACGCAAGTCCGCTGACAAACAAGAGCAGAAACTCTTAGATGAAATGGCACAGCGTTTAATGGCGCAACATACAAATAAGATGGATTAGGCGCTGATAAACCGCAGCAATAGCCACACAGAAGGTGCAAAAACCATGCGCGACGTTCAATGGATGCTTGAATACGGCATCAATCGTTTTGGCTCATTGGCCGCCCTAGAAGCACGTTTGCCGGAGCCTGCTACAGCGGCTGAGCTTGTCGCAGTCAGCGATGATCGTTATTTATCATTAATAGCCTTGCGGGTGTTTCGTGCCGGGTTGCGACACAGTGTCGTGGATGCCAAGTGGCCCAATTTTGAAGCTGTGTTCTGGGGCTTTGATCCTGAAAAAGTCGTGCTGATGAGTGCTGAGCATATTGAGCGTCTGATGCAAGATACGCGCATTATTCGCCATCTAGGTAAGCTGAAAAGTGTCCCGCGTAATGCACAAATGTTGTTGGATATCCGTCAAGAGCACGGCAGCTTTGGTGCGTTTTTAGCGCAATGGCCCGAACACGACATAGTCAGCTTGTGGCGCTACTTGGCTAAACAGGGTTATCAACTGGGTGGCCTGTCAGCGCCACGCTTTTTGCGTATGGCGGGCAAAGACACTTTTGTGCTCAGTGGTGATGTAGTTGCTGCTTTAATTGCGCAAAATATTGTCAGCAAAAATCCAACCAGTCAGCGTGATTTAGCTGCTGTGCAAGATGCTTTTAATACATGGCAAGCACAGAGCGGTCGACCGCTATGTCAGATCTCGATGCTGCTCGCTCTGACGGTCAACCACTAAGAAAGTCACATTTATTGACCATTAAGTTTGCACTTTGCGGCAATGCAAGGCATATTGCACCGCTAAATCATTAAGCACTTTATATGTATGTCTAAATTGATAAAGATCATCGCCTGCGGTGTCAGTTGTTTAGCTTTGGCCTCGTGCGCCAACTTAAACACCGAACAGCGAGAAACAGTTTCAGTTAAACGGGACACGATAGAGCTTAAATCTCGCGCTTTAGTTGAGGTTTTAGACCGTTTTGAAGAGGCTCAGCAAACAGCTGTACAGCTGCAAGATGAACCGAGTATCAATAATTATGAACTTCCTAGCCTGAGTGACAGCTTGTTAGATCGCGGCAAAACCTTGCTTGGTACGCCGTATCAGTATGGTGGTGCAAGTCGTAAGACAGGTTTCGATTGCAGCGGTTTTGTTGGCTATGTGTATAAAGAAGAGCTGGGTATCAAGCTGCCGCGTACAACAGGTGGTTTGCTGAAGATGGATGCACCTGTGATTGCTCGATCTGATCTGGAGCCGGGTGATTTAATTTTGTTTAATGATCGCGGACGTGGACGCGTCAACCATGTTGGTATTTATATGGGTGATGATCAGTTTATCCATGCATCCAGTAAGCGCAGTGGCGGCGTACGTGTCGATAAGCTTAGCAACAGTCATTGGAGTGCCAGTTACTTGCAAGCTAAGCGTGTTCTGACCGAGCAAGACCTTCAAGATCAAGTACAGCCACAAAAGTTATTGTCTAGAATTGTGCAGTAAATTATTTGTCTTCTAAAATACCGCTGTGTATTGCGCACAGCGGTATTTTTTTGTCTGTCTTATAAATTTAGTAAATTCGCAACATAGTCAGCATCTTTGTCACCACGCCCAGATAGGTTGATTAAAATTGTTTGATCTGCTGTCAGGGTGGGTGCTTTGCGCATCGCCCAAGCCACCGCGTGTGCACTTTCCAGTGCCGGAATAATGCCTTCGACTCGTGATAAGCGCATAAAGGCATCTAAGCATTCTTGGTCCGTCACGCTGTCGTAGAGCACACGACCTAGGTCTTTTAAATAACAGTGTTGCGGGCCTGTGGCTGGATAATCAAGTCCAGAAGCAATCGAGTGTACTGCCGCAGGATTACCTTCAGCGTCTTCTAAGACATAGCAGGCCATGCCGTGTAAATGACTCGGCTTGCCCTTAGTTAACGTCGCTGAGTGGCGTTGGGTATCTAAACCCTCACCAGCTGGCTCAACACCAACCAGTTGTACGTCTTTGTCGTTAAGAAAAGCAGTGAACATGCCTATGGCGTTAGAGCCGCCACCAACACAAGCAGTGATGTAGTCAGGTAGGCGCTGGTGGCGCTCAAGGAACTGCTGGCGCGCTTCTTTGCCGACGATCGATTGGAAGTCACGCACCATTTTTGGAAACGGGTGTGGGCCCACTACAGAGCCGATGGCGTAAATAAATTCTTCGGGATTTTTTAGGTATTCTTCAAAGGCGCTATCGACAGCTTCCTTTAATGTGGCGGCACCACGGGTCACAGGAATTAAAGTGCAGCCCAAAATTTTCATCTTAACCACATTAGGGTGCTCTTTTTCGATATCCGACTGGCCCATATGGATTTCGCAGGGAATACCGACTAAGGCACAGGCGGTAGCTAGGGCCACACCATGTTGGCCGGCACCGGTTTCTGCGATCACTTTCTTTTTACCCATAAACTTGGCGAGTAAAGCTTCGCCAAGGCAGTGGTTGATTTTATGCGCGCCGGTGTGGTTTAAGTCTTCACGCTTTAAGTAAATCTGCGCACCACCCAGTTGCTCACTTAAACGTTTGGCGTGAAAAATGGGACTTGGACGACCGACATAATCAGTAAATAAACTCGCCAGCTCAGCTTGAAAATCAGGGCACGCGCAAATTTCTTCATAGGATGCATTGATGTCATTCATGATGGCTTTCAGATGATCAGGCACGTACTGACCACCATAAGGGCCGAAATAACCTTGTGCA
>Ga0265293_10010992_pt1 | contig 12471 bp, 13 predicted proteins | sample Munlanlewell138R_FD_192505 | JGI IMG/M metagenome (GOLD analysis project Ga0265293, IMG submission 192505) | Leachate microbial communities from a municipal landfill in Southern Ontario, Canada - Leachate well 138R | ecosystem: Engineered > Solid waste > Landfill > Unclassified | place: Canada... | reverse complement strand
ATACAGCATTGACGAAAACTTATGGGGACGTAGCTGTGAGTGTGGAGTGCTGGAAGATCCTTGGGCAGAAGCTCCTGCCGGCGCATTTGCTTGGACAAACCCTATTAGCGAGACTCCTGATGAAGCAGAATATATAGAAATTGATTTTGAACAAGGTGTGCCGATTGCACTTAATGGAGAAAAGCTTCCTTTATACGAATTAGTTGCAAAATTAAATGCGATAGCTGGTAAGCATGGTGTTGGTAGAATTGATCATGTGGAGAACAGATTGATTGGAATTAAATCAAGGGAAGTTTATGAAGCGCCAGCAGCAATGGTATTGATTCAAGCTCATAAAGAGATAGAGTTCTTGACATTGCCGAAGGAAATTATTCAATTTAAACCTATAATAGAGCAAAAATACGCCCAAATGATATATGATGGCCTTTGGTTTTCTGCGCTTAGAGATGTGTTAGATGGATTTATTAAAGAAAGCCAAAAAACAGTAACAGGGACTGCTAGAGTTAAGTTGCATAAAGGCTCTTCATTTGTAGTTGGCAGAAAATCGGACAAGTCTTTATACAACCATGAATTAGCTACTTATAAACCTGAAGATACTTTTGATCATGATGCTGCTATTGGCTTTATTAAGCTGTGGGGATTACCGACAAAAGTTTACGCTACTGTTAACAAGGAAGATAAATAGGATTTACGAATAATACACGAGGGAGTAATTAGTTATGAAACTATGGGGTGGCAGGTTTACTAAATCTACCCATAAGCTAGTTGACGAATTTACTGCATCAGTTACCTTCGATCAGAAATTAGCGATGGAAGATATTGCAGGTAGTATAGCCCATGTAACTATGCTAGGTAAACAAGGAATTATTCCGCCAGATGATGCTCAAACAATTAAAGAGGGACTTTTTGTAATTCGTCAACGAATTGAAAAAGGCGAATTTGAATTTTCAGTTGCTGACGAAGATGTGCATATGAATATAGAGAAGGCACTAATTGAAGAAGTTGGTTCAGTAGGCGGTAAACTACACACAGGGCGTAGCAGGAACGACCAAGTTGCAACGGACATGCATCTGTACTTATGCAATCGGATTAGGGAAATAATTGAGGCATTAAAGGGATTACAACAAGTATTGATTGCTAAAGCGGAAGCTAATATTGATACGATTATACCTGGTTATACCCATTTACAAAGGGCACAGCCAGTACTATTTGCTCATCACATGATGGCATATTTCTGGATGTTGCAGCGAGACGTCGAAAGATTCGAGGATACCTTAAAACGGGCTGACATACTGCCGTTAGGTGCAGGCGCTATGGCAGGAACAACCTTCCCGATCGATCGCCAATACGTAGCAGAGCAACTGGGATTTTCGAAAGTATATGACAATAGCTTAGATGCAGTTAGCGATAGAGATTATATTTTGGAATTTTTATCAGCAGCTTCAATTACAATGATGCACTTATCGCGCTTTTGTGAGGAATTAATTCTATGGTCAAGTACGGAGTTTCAATTCATTGAACTAGATGATGCATTCTGTACAGGCAGTAGTATTATGCCGCAAAAGAAAAACCCTGATGTAGCTGAATTAGTTAGAGGAAAAACTGGACGAGTGTATGGACATCTAGTATCAATGCTAACAGTAATGAAGTCATTGCCTTTGGCATATAACAAAGACCTACAAGAAGATAAAGAGGGTATGTTTGATGTTGTTCACACACTTCAAATGTCACTTACACTGTTTGCACCGATGATTGAGACTATGAATGTTAATCAAGAAGTACTTAAGAAAACGGTTAACCAAGATTTTGCCAATGCAACAGATTTAGCTGATTATTTAGTACGCAAGCAGCTTCCGTTCCGTGACGCTCATGAGGTTATCGGCAAAATTGTGCTTTACTGTATACAAAATCATAAATTCCTTCCGGATTTATCGATGGATGAATATAAACAGTTTTCTGATTTGTTCGAGAACGACGTATACGAAGTTATAAATCCAATTAATGTTGTAAATGCTCGTAACGTTCTTGGTGGAACTGCTAAACCTCAAGTTCTAGCTGCCATTGAAAAGGCTAAAGGGATAGTATAGAAAATATAAAATGTAATAAGGTATAGAAAATATAAGGGGTATAAAGTATATAAGACTCAAGTTGTTACTGATTGTAATAACTTGGGTCTTTTTCTGACTATCAGAATTTATAAATTTAATGTTGATAGTAGAACGGCAACTAAGGCATTCACCTGCGTCTATAGACTTGGTGCATGCCAAGTTTTCTTTATTTAATTTATTATCAGCTAAATAATTATGCTTAAAATCCGATAATTAATAAAAAATGAACGTTGGTGAACATATATGGAAATAACAAATCACGTGCCAGCAAATAACAAAAGTGTTCAAGATAATAAAACAGAATTGCGTTCAGGGCAAGTTGTCTCAGCAACTGTAAAGGAACGTATATCAGATAAAGAAGCTGTCTTATCAATTCGTGGGCAGGAAGTTAGAGCTACTTTTGAAGGGAAAATCCCCGAAGGTGAGCGGGTTCTAGTGGAAGTTAAAAATGTCGGGAATCAAGCAATCACTGTTAAAGCAGTTGAAGATAGCGCAGGACGTGTTGTTAATACTGGCAGAAATGCTACTGATAATGATATTAAGCAAATTGCTCAGAACTTTGGAGAAAAGTTAACTCCTGAGCTTAGGCAAGCATTACGCATGCTTGTTGATGCAGGCATACCAATGTCTAAGGAAGTAATTCAAGAAGTGAAAGCTTTTATGAATCAAAAGTGGGAAGGCAGTTATACAAGCAACCAATTAGAACAATTAAATTCAATTGATAATAAATTAGCAACCTTACAAATGGCTATTACTAAAAACATTGGCTTGTCAAATATTCATCTACAAGCTGTGCATGAGGTTTTAAATGGTAGCTCTATTGTAAATTCATTGAAGAATTTGCAAACTGAATTCAGTTCAATGCAAAACGAGCTTAGCCAAGCTTCTAGAGAGTCATATATTAATAATGAGCTATTACAAACGCTTGGAAATCTTAAAACAAAGGATTTTCTAGTTAGTGTCGTTACTAAGAAGTTAGCAGAAGTCGGAAATGAATTTAAGGATTTTCGTAAGGAATTAAATAAGAATCTAGATAATTTGGTGCGGTTAGTTGATAACGGTGCCAGAAATTCGTCACAATTAGCACTTAGAATGATAGAACCAACGATAAAGCTATTAGATAAGGTTTTATTGAAAAGTGATATATTGTTGTTTACTGATATGAAGACAGAGAAGACGCTTATGAAAGCAAGTGCTGACCTAGCAACTGCTAGAAATTTATTAGAGAACGGTAATCGAAATGATGCATTACAAATAATTAGACAAGTACAGAACACAATAGGAAATTTAAAATGGCAGCCATCTGTAGACCGTGTACAGCGTTTTGCGGTAGAAAGTCAGCACAGAATGGAGTTTCTTCGTCAACCAATAGAACAACAATTGAGTCAAGCCGCTAATCAATATAGTTTGCCAGTTGATAAAGGCTTATCTGGGCGTGACGTATTTGCGTTTATGCGTTCTTTGGGGATGAACCATGAAAGTGAAGCAGCACAACGGCTTGTTTCAATTTTAACCTCAAACGAGCCTTTGGCATTAGGACAGCAATCAAATGCCAATCAAACAAGCACACAGAATATATCGCCTAGCGTATTAGCACAGCTAACTCCGCAACAACGAACAGCTTTTGAGGCGTTAGTATTGAAATTAACTAATGAATTACAGCAAACTAATGTACAACAAGGAGCACAACAAGCATCACAACAGAATGCACAGCCAACAAGTATACAGCATTCTGCACAGCAAGCGCCACAACAGAATGCAATAAATCAATTATTATCGCAATTAGTAATGACTGTCCGAAATAATGACGACGTTCAACCAATAGTACGCCAGCTACAAATGTCTATTACTAATGCTGATCAGCCAATCGCTCAACAAAAATCAAATGTTTCGCCAGAGCAGTTACAGAAGTTCGAACAATTATTTAAATTATTTGACCGTTCGACATGGAATCAGCTCGAAAGCTTCAATCGACAGCAGGAGCAGCATTTTAATAGTCAGAATCATAACCTTAAGTCTACGCTGCTAGAGCTGTTACAACAAAACCAAATGAATAAGGGTGCTAAGCAGGCTGAACAAGCGTTATCGCAACTGACAGGGCAACAATTATTAAGTAAATTTGACAGCCAATCAAATATGCAGTCGATATTATTCTCATTGCCAGTAATATTTAAAGAGCAAGTTGAGAGTTTGAAAGTTTTTGTAAATGGTCAAAGCAAGGCAGACGCAATTGATTGGGAGAATTGCAGTATATACTTTTTACTTGATACGAAACGAATCGGTACAACCGGAATACAGATAACTGCAGCAAATAGAAATATTTCTGTTACCGTAAAAAATGATAAGCAAGGCATAAAGAAAATGTTTGAACCGTTTGTTGATAAATTTATAGAGAAGCTTGATGAGATTGGATATAAAACTAATGGTGTCAAATTTGCTCCATTAACTGAACCTAAGGAAAATCCGAAAGCTAATATAAAAGCAAATCCAACAACTAAGAATCGCTTAACAGATGCGAATAATGCAGTTGTTAATGGAAACCAATATGTGCCACAGAAAGGATTTGACTTTAAAATATGATGCATAAATGGTTTGATCTTAAAAAGAAAAAAGAATTAGAAGGTCAATCAGTTGTAGCCTTAAGATATAAGGATGGCGAGGATGATAAGCCGGTTATTGTTGCACAAGGCAGAGGTGCGGTAGCAGAAAGGATTCTCGAATTAGCAAAAGAAAACGATATTCCTATGCAAGAAGATGCTTCGTTAGTTAATGATTTGATAGATATGGATTTAGGAGCTAATGTTCCACCACAGCTTTATCATGTTATTGCCGAAGTTCTAATTATGCTAGAAGAAATAGAAAACTCATAAAAATGTTATATGAAAATCATTAACAATTAGTATCGTCATGTCGATAATTTGAATAGGCAAATGAATCGGAGGTTTATTATGCAAAGTACAGCTACTATAACAAAAGAAGAGCTCTATAAGAAAAAGCCAGAAGAAATCACTATGCTTTTATATGAAGCTTTAGAGAAGAACATTAAGGCGGCAATAGAAGCAATTAGCCGACATGAATTTTCTATGGCAAATGCTAAGCTAAAACGTGCTAATGATATCGTTGAGCGCTTGGGTGTAGGCCTGAACTATGAAGCTGGTATTATTGCTGATCAGCTACATGTGCTTTATGAATATCTAGCAGAGAAGCTTATTATTGCCAATATGAGTAAAAGCACTAAGCATTGTGAAGAAGCATTGGTTATAGTTAATCGACTTGCTAGTAGTTGGCAGCTTGCAATGATGAATACGCAAGATAAAACAACTATTAAACCAAGAAAGCTAGGCTATAATGAGCAGGCTGATTTTTCATTTAATAATGATGGATATAACAAAGGATTCGATATAAAAAATTAATATAGAGGAGGATTTTCTTTGAGAATCAATAATAATATTCAAGCATTAAATGCCTATAATAATTTAAGTAAAAATCAGTTCAAAAGTTCAAGAAACTTAGAGAGGTTATCTTCGGGTCTTCGTATAAACCGTGCTTCAGATGATGCTGCAGGTCTTGCTATTTCTGAGAAGATGCGCGGGCAAATTCGCGGTCTTAGTATGGCGGAAAAGAATACAATGGACGGAATTTCATTATTGCAAACAGCAGAAGGAGCGCTATCTAGTGTTCATGAAATGCTACAACGTATGCGTGAGCTAGCAGTTCAAGCGGCAAATGATACATACGTAACTGCTGACCGTAAAGAAATTCAAGAGGAAATAAATCAACTAATTAATTCAATAAATGACGTTGCAGAGAATACACAATTTAATACTAAACCATTACTAAATGGTGATTTTGCTAATTCAGGTACAGGATTATTCTTACAAATTGGTGCGAATACTGGTCAAAATGTTGAACTATTGATAGGTAAAATGAGCGCATCTTCTATTGGTGCTGTGTCTGGCGTCAGCACTACAACTGTTGCTTCACTAGATGTCACGACAAGATCTGGTGCGGGGTCTGCTATTACAACTGTCAATAACGCAATTGAGCAAGTAGCGTCATTACGTTCTAAAATTGGAGCCTTACAAAACCGTTTAGAGCATACAATGAATAACTTAGCAATTGCTCGTGAGAACCTAACAGCCGCTGAATCACGTATTCGTGATACAGATATGGCATTAGAAATGACCGAGTTTACACGTAATAATATTATAAATCAGGCAGCAACAGCAATGCTGGCACAGGCAAATCAGTTGCCGCAGGGAGTTTTACAGTTGTTGCAATAATTAGAGCTTGGTAATAATAGAGGTGATTACAAGTGGAAGTTAATCGTGTTCAGCGAACGAGCAATACGAAGGCTACCGTAAAATCAGACGGCTTGACGGAAAAAACAACATTCACAGAAATTATGGCACAAAAACGTGATGATGCCCAGGTTGAAAAGTTTAACAAGCGTTTACTTGAAATTGAACGGCAAGGAGAACGACTTGCTGAACATCGAACAGTTGAGGATCTTAATAAATTTAAGAAATTAGTTAAAGATTTAATGGATGATGCTGTAAAATTTGGCTTAAAGCTTGAAGAACGTCAAGGATTTAATCGGCGTGGTCGCAGTAAAATATATAAAATAATTAAGGAAGTAGACAAGAAGCTCCTTGAAGTTACAGATGCAGTTCTAGATAAACAAAAGAACAATATTGATATATTAGCACTTGTAGGAGAAGTAAAAGGGCTGATTGTCAATATTTACACATAAGATATATTAATCGTACAAAGTCACTATTTTTAGTGGCTTTTTTACATTTTAATTAAGTATATATTATTAAGTTTATATTAATAGGCAGGTTTAACTCGAAGTGTGTCGAATTAATGACAGGTAGAATTTATAATAAATAACCTTACCGCATAGAAGGAGCATCGTACATGATTGAATTATATGATGTATGGAAGACTTACAGCAACGGAGTGAATGCACTACGCGGAGTTAGTGTAAAGATAAATAAAGGTGAATTCGTATATGTTGTAGGAGCTAGTGGAGCTGGCAAATCTACTTTTATAAAAATATTATATAGAGAAGAAAAACCAACTAAGGGCGCAATTTTTGTCAATGGCTTTAATGTAGATAAGATTCGTGAGCGCCAAATACCAATGATTCGTCGTACAATTGGTGTTGTATTTCAGGATTTTAAGCTTTTGCCTAATTTAACTGTCTATGAAAATGTTGCGTTTGCCCTAGAAGTAATAGAAACTCCTAAAAAGAAGATTTCAGGGAAAGTGCTAGAAATATTAAATCTAGTAGGCTTAAAAGGTAAAGAAAATTCTAAGCCAGATCAGCTTTCTGGTGGTGAACAGCAGCGTGTCTCAATCGCTCGAGCATTAGTGAATAATCCTGCTATTATAATAGCCGATGAACCAACTGGGAACTTAGACCCAGATACATCTTGGGAAATAGTTCGATTGCTTGAGGATATTAATTATCGAGGTACTACAGTCATCATGGCAACGCATAATAAGGATATTGTTAATCGTTCAAAGAAACGTGTTATTGCGTTCGAGGATGGAGTAATTTCGCGTGATGACCGTCGAGGAGGGTACGGCTATGAGAATTAGTACCTTTAATCGACATATTCGTGAAGGCTTCAAAAACATTTCTAGAAACTCATGGATGACGATAGCGTCAGTTGGAGCAGTGGCAGTTTCATTGTTTATTTTGGGTGTATTCTTGTTATTAGCTATGAATGTTAATTATATGGCGCAAAAGCTAGAGGAACAAGTAGAAATTCGAGTATTTGTTGAAGAATTAGCTGAACAACAAGAAATTGATGATATAGATGCAAGATTGCGTTCATTAAATGATGTTAAAGAAGTTACTTTTGTCTCCAAAGAAGAAGGTTTAGAGGCTCTTCGAACCGATTTGGGTTCAGAGGCAAGTGTGTTGAAGGGATTAGATGAAGAGAATCCATTACGTGATGCGTTTTATGTAACAAGCTTTTTTCCTAGACAAATTGGGCAGTTAGCTACAGAAATTGAGAAAATCCCATTTGTGGCTGAAGTCAAATACGGAAAAGATACCGTTGAAACATTATTTAATGTGACATCTGTAGTTCGTAATATGGGACTTATATTTTCCGTTGGACTGGCAGTTACATCATTATTCTTGATTGCAAATACAATACGTTTGACGATCTATGCTCGTAGACGAGAAATAGAGATTATGAAGTTATGCGGTGCGACTAATTGGTTCATTCGTTGGCCATTTTTTATTGAAGGTATGATTATGGGTACTATTGGTTCACTAATTCCGATAATATTTTTAGGTGTAGGATACTGGCAAATATTAGAGAACCAATCAGATGCAATGTTTTTCTTAGAGCTGATGCCTTTAAACCCATTTATATGGCAGTTAGCATTAGTGCTTATAGGTACAGGAATTCTAATAGGTGTAGTAGGAAGTCTAATGTCAGTAAGACGTTATCTTCGAGTGTAAATTCATAAAACGTAAGAATATAGCGCATAAAACGTAAGAATCTAGCATATTAAATGATAGATTTAGTCAAAAAGACCCTTATAATGTCAAAAGATGTCTAGTATAGTAGAAATACAGCAGTATTTTCATTTACTGTAAGGCACGTGAAGGAGGCTAATCAATACATATGACTGACAAGTATATGAAACTATTTAAGATAAGCGCTATCAGCTTATTAGTTATTGTATTTATCATAGCTATGATTACACCATTGATAGGTTCAGCCAATACACAAACCTCTAGTACGCAAATACTGGAAATGCAAAAAAGAATAGCAGAATTACAAAAGCAACAAGAGAATTCAGAAAAGAAATCTAAGCAGATAAAGCAAGGAATTAATACTACTAAAGTACAAGAACGTAATACATTATCAGAAATTAAAAAAATAGAAAATGAAATTGATACAAAGGATAAAGATTTGCAGAATCTAGCTTTGCAAATTGAAGAAATGGAGCTACAGGTTAACGTAACAGAGCTTGAGTTACAAGAGGCTGAAAATCGAGTTGCAAGCCGTGACCAAGTTTTGAAATCAAGAGTTCGTTCAATGTATGAAGATGGTAAGGTTTCATATTTAGAGGTTTTACTAGGTGCTACTAATTTTGCTGATTTTTTAAATAGATTTGAAGCATTGAATTTAATAGTCGAACAGGACTTTCGGATATTAAAGGAAAATCAGCAAGATCGTGAGCTCATTAATGATAAAAAGATTGAATTAGAACAGCATGTTGTATATTTAGAAAGCCTATATTCGCAGACGGAATCGATTATTGCACAATTAACAGAACAGGAACGTAAGCAGCAGGTACAGCTCTCGTCATTAAATAAAGATATTGTACAATTAGAAAAGCAACTAAAAGAAGAAGAAGAAGCACAAAAACAACTAATTGCTGAGTTAAATAAAACTATTCAACAATTTCAGCGTATATATGCAGGGACAGGAGTATTCGGTTGGCCGCTTGATAAAATGCAAGTTACTTCACCATATGGTAATAGAAAAAATCCTTTTGGTACTGGTAAGACGGAATGGCATAATGGTGTCGATTTCCGAGCATCTGTTGGTACACCAATTTATGCTGCAGAAGACGGTGTAGTAGTATTATCTGGTTGGGTGCGAGGCTTTGGTTGGACCGTAATACTTGATCACGGTAGCCAAATTACTAGTTTATATGCTCATAACAACCAATTGGTAGCTCAATCAGGACAAACGGTGAAGCGAGGTCAGACTATATCAAAGGCTGGAGCATCTGGAAATGTAACTGGACCACATCTTCATTTTACAATTTATGAAAACGGCAAGGACGTTGATCCATCTAAATATGTTAAATGGTAAAATAATAAATCTCAAAAACCCATTCTACTAAACGGAATGGGTTTTTTAAATTCCTATTATATAGGGAATATGGAGCGTAAGCAGAAATTCAAAGAACTCATTCTGTGATAAGAAAGAGTTCTTTTTCATCTGAATTTTGAAAACTAGTTAATAGCGTGTAATAGTAGACTTTTCATCTGTCAATGCTAAGCTCTTACTATGAAGTGATTGGCTTTTATAATAATATAAATGATTGACTGTCCCAAGCAATAAACAAACGATTAATGCGTAGTTTAGTTGCGATAAGCTGGCTCCATTCATAAAGAATCCTTCGCGAATGGTATATGCTAGTACAATTTTCAAACGTTCAATTGAGAATCCATTTGTAACAATTATTACTAGAACACTAGATACTAGTATCGCCAGATATCGATTACCACCCTGCCAGTAGAAATATCGGTGAATTTTGTACTTTGAATTCACAATGTAGAGTGCTGAGACAAAAACAAGTAGGACTAAAATTAAAGCACCAGCATTTACTCGCATATCTAACCAATGCGACTTAATTACTAGCATAGCTAACGCAAGTCCAAGAATAAAGTTAATGAATAAAGTGTCGATTAATCCCATTATCCAATGTACGACTTTCATAGAATACTCCCAACCTTTTTACTAATTAAGCTTATAAGTAATAAAAACTGGTGTACCGTCGCCAGGTAGAATATCCTTATTACCTCTAAACTCTGATAATCCCTCAGCAAAGGTCTGGGCACTATTACTAACGATACCAATTGGGCAACTTTCTAAACATAACATACATCCTGTATACTTTTCTTTTGCAAGATCATAATTTCCACCGAATTTAAAGGCAAATGGCTTACCTTGTGAGTCTATAATGACTTCGCTGATATCATACTCTTTATTTGCTCCATCCCAAGTTATCGATACTTTTAAATCGTCGCCTTCTACGTACTTACCTTTTGAATCATCACTCAAATCGAGATTATTTCCTGGAGTAGCTCCAAGGTTAATAAGTGCATCATGAAATTCTAGTGTATTTGCGTTTGTAACAAACAAAGCTTTCGGAGCAACTGACCCTTCGAGTTCATTTAATCCGTGTATTGTTGGTTCGACCAAATACTTGCCATTTACGGTTGCGTAAACAGAGATTGTATTGTTATCCTCGTTAACTACCATTGGATTTTCTTTACTTACTTGTACTATATTTTCATTCTGTTCACCTTGATTATTAGCATCACCACTAGGCTCATTGTTAGTCACGCCTTGGTTGTTACTGCTACTGCTGTTACTTTCTCCACATCCAACAAGCGACAAGCTTACCAATAAAATTCCTACAATCAATAATAATAATACCGTCTTTCTCACATTATTCTCCCCTTTTTAGTTTGTTATAAAATATATTTATATATATATAAATATATTTTATAACAATTCTAGCATCTTGGAAGATAATTAGTCAATAAGAATTATTATTTGAGTTTTGTTAGGGAATTATTTCTGTTTCTTTGGATTGAATCATTTTATATAATCACAGTTTCCGTATTAGAATAGCTAGATTCCACCTAATAACTAGTTTATTTTCATCGGATTCTTTTGGTGCATCTGGATTTTTTTCGCGATGATTTTTCAAGATTTCATTATTATCAATTTCATTTTGAGTTAATGTAAAAGCGCTCCCTATCATTTTTATATTTTGTTTTTAATTTTAATTCCATTAAATCATTGCTATCAGTAACTTTTAGTTCACTATACCAATTGTCGCTTTCTCCTGATAAAATAAAATTATTTTCTGAATTATTTATTCTACAACCAACAGATAAAGTAATAATTGAATCAATTTCATAATTTTTCCCCCTTGTCTCACGCGGTTTTTCAGACGCGAAAAAAGGAGTACCTCCCCAATTTATCGAAAGAGTAGTTACGACAACAAACTCTTAGATAAGAATGGAGGATGACTCCCATATGTCATTATTTCGACAAGGAAGCCTGTTTACCCTGCAAGAACTATTCAATTTAGAAATGAATCAACGCTTCCAATCAGTTTTTGAAACATTAGACATTCAACCAGTTATTGCAGTTGTCTCAAAAAAGGCGTTAAGTGGTGCGCCAACAAAATTGAATTACCATGCAATGATATATTCTCTCGTTGCTCGCTTGTTAGATAGAATTCCTACTATCAAGGATAGGGTAATTGCTCTATTTTTCGTGATATAAAAATGGCTTCACTGTATTCTAACTAATAACCCTATAGTAATTTCCGGAACACAAGCGCTTGCAATATGTAAGTTTCCATGAGTGGCCTACCCTGCGTTCTCTCTATGTATCCAAATCTCGTTTCAACTTGCGAATTTTATACCTTTTTATAAAAGTGTGTGTGTAAGCACTAATAAATCCAATAGAGAATAAAATCTGAAGAGGAAGCGGAATGTACGATAAGTTTACCATCCTATCGTGTTCCTCTATTATTAGTTCTTCAGTACTAATTTCAACATGATATGTGCCAGTGAAAT
>Ga0265293_10010990_pt1 | contig 12473 bp, 6 predicted proteins | sample Munlanlewell138R_FD_192505 | JGI IMG/M metagenome (GOLD analysis project Ga0265293, IMG submission 192505) | Leachate microbial communities from a municipal landfill in Southern Ontario, Canada - Leachate well 138R | ecosystem: Engineered > Solid waste > Landfill > Unclassified | place: Canada... | reverse complement strand
AACTCCCAAATAGGGGCAAGCAGCCAGCCTTTGGCAGTTTTTCAACCAATAGTGGCAGATAAAAACGCACTTTCTTTTACGGGTAAGACCGCTTTTATCAACCGTGAAGGGTTAATTGAAAATGTGGTATCTTTCTTTGACCGCTCCAACGCATTAAGTCAGGAGGAGGAGGGGGAGTTATTTTATAGTCCGCTTGAGTTTTTTGTGTTGGGGCAGAAGTTTAGGTTTAGCAAGTTTAAGGTTGACGGCAAAGGGCGGCGGGGGGAGATTGATGCCGAAGGCAAGAGCGAGGGCTTTAAAATCGAAGTCAAGGCGGATGTTGCCTATGAGGGCAAGTTTGACTACCGCATAAAAATTACTGCCGAGCGTGATATTATCGTAGAGGATGTATCACTAAATGCTTATTTTGCCGCTCCCGAACACAATATTGGCTTTGGCAAGAGAGGGGGCGGCATTGCCGAAATTGCTCCCCGTGCTTGGGGAGAAACACCCTTTTGCAACTCAATGTATGTTGGGCGGGTCAATTGCGGGGCAAGAATAAAGCTTAAAGAGTTTGACGCACCCCCTGCATACCTTAACCGCTTTGCTGAGTTTATGCCAGAACCCCTGCCCCAAACCTCGTGGGATAACTTTGGCAAAGGACGGGTAAGTTTTTACAAGACGGACGAGGGTGGAATATTCCAAGCATCTGCGGGTAAGATGATATTCAAAAAGGGAAAGAGCGCAGTATTTGCTTTTGAGATACACCTCACCCCGTTTAAACCACTAACTCTGGAGCGCAATTTTGACAGAAAGATTTGGTATAAAAAAGTGCCAATGAAAAGCTTTAAAGACACCTCCCAAAAGGCATTTGAAAGCAACCTAAACCACATTATGATTGGCAGAGGTTTTCCCGAAAACCGCTATATTGGGTATCCTTCACTATCAGAAAAGGAGCTTAAAGAGGCGATAACCTTATCACGGGCAAAGTGCCAAAGAATACTTTATCAACATACGGGCGGGCTTTTTATTGACAAATTTAGCGAGTTTTTTGCGCTCAAAAATATTGGCGGCGAGTTGTTGGAAAACGAAAAAGCCACCACGGTTTTTAAGTCGGAAGATGAGACAGAAGGTGATATCACCTGTTATCCCGTTATTCCCGGTGGACGGGCAGAAAACTATTATGCAGAGAGTATAAATTACTTACTTACAAAATATGGCATAGAGGGCATTACTGCAGAGGATATGTCGGTTACATCACATACGGCAGAGAGGGTGAACAGGGTTATCCGCACGCAAAGACCTCTTGGTGCAGGTTTGACGCTCAAAATAAGTGATTGCGGTGACGAAGGCAAGCACAGCCTTAATGACTTTACCGATATTTTGCCTTTTGTTGACGGTGTATTTGTCGAGGCGGAAAACACCGACCCCGATTATGTGCTAGCCGAGGTGTCGGGCATTCTTTATGGATTAACGGGCGAGAATGCAAACGGCTATCTCAATCCCCACTTAGCTATGTTATTTGGCATAGGCAATGCGTATGGCACTAATGGCGAAGTGGGCGACAGAGTAGCGCAGTCGGTATATGAGCTTTGGGATAAATTCGGGTTAAAAAACGCAAAGTTCACAGGCTATTGGGACGAAAACAACCCCGTTACATCGGACAAAAAGGAGATTTATATTTCCTGCTTTATCCGTGAGGGCGACCTGCTTGCCGTTGTTTACAACGCATCAAATAAGGCGGTAACTTTTGATTTGGGTATTAATCCCAAGCTGGGATACAGTTCGGTTGGCAAAAAAATATATCGTCCCGCACTCGTTGGGCTGTGCAGCGCCCAAAAAATTAATTTCAACAAACCGTTCTATTTAAAGGATAAAAAAGGTATGTTTATCGTAGTTTCGGATAAGAAAATTTAGAATTTTGTTTATTTATCGTGATAACAAAAATTTTATTTTTTACCTGTAATTGCTTGTGGTTGTTTGGTGGTTTAATAATATTTACTAATCATCTTTTAATTTAAAGCGTGCGTACATTGCGTGCGTCTTTTATTTTGTAATAATATAATTTTAATACTTGTCAGTACTCTTTGTTTATGCTATACTTTAATAGTATAAATATATATATTCCCAAAAGGGGGTATGCCCGATGGCAAAACTTATCAAATACACCATTCTCTCTATAATTTTCATCTTGGCGATAGCGTTGGTTTCGGCAGGGCTGCTTTTTACTAGCACCGATATCGCTTACGCAGCACCTGACGGAGTGGATGGAACGGGTGAATCCAACAACCCATTCAAGATTTTAAGCGCCGATGACTGGGATGCAGTTGTTGCTTATGCAAACACGAGCGAAACAGGCGGTCAGCATTTTCATTTGATGAATGATATCGATATGCAAGGGCGCACCGTCACTCCCATTGGCACAGCCAGCAATCCTTTTCAAGGCAAGTTTCACGGCAACTCAAGGGTGGTCCGCAACCTTACTATCAACACAACGGGTATGTATGCGGGGCTGTTTGGGCGGGTAGGCTCTGGCGGCGAAATTAGTGACTTAGGTGTGTTTGGCGGCGAAGTTAACGGCACAGGCTATGCAGGCGGCATTGCAGGCTATAACTCAGGGCAAATTATTAGGAGCTTTAGCACGCTGAATGTGCATACTTCGGGCGATTATGCAGGCGGTATCGCAGGCGAAAATAATGGTATAATAAAAAATTCTTACAGTACAGGTAATATAAATGCAGACTCCTCCTCCTCATATGTGGGCGGGGTTGCGGGTTATCTATCCACCCCGATTGGCGACTCTGTTTTGTTTACATATAGTTTAGGTAAAATCACTGGCGGCGGCAAGGTGGGCGGTGTAATAGGCGGCAGAAATGCGGTTATGCCACGCATAATTTATTCATATTTTAATAGAACAGCAAACCCTGTTCTTGTCGCAATAGGCGAGGGATTAAATGCTTACGGGGATGCGGGCGGCAACCTAATTGTTACCGACAATAGGGTGGACGGAGTTCAGCAAAACAATTTTAACAACCTCAATTCTTTGCAGTTTTCTATCCCCGCCGCAGGAGGCGCTTGGCGAGCAAGCTACAAAGTAGGCGATTTTTCCGCATACTTTGCTCCCAATCTTACATCTTTCCAAGAAAAAATGCCTCCCGAAGCTCCAATCAATCAATATTCCTATAATAGCGTAATTATTCGTCTTTACGATATTTTGGAAACGGGCGTAGGCGAGTGGGGAACAGCAACCAACCCTTATGTTATATCATCCTCTCAACATATGGTTAACTTGTCAACTGCGGTTAACCAAAATAATACTAGCTATAACAACTCATATTTTTATGTGAGCCGTGATATCGACTTTGCGGGAGTGAGTTTATTTAACCCAATAGGCACGGTTAGCGGTGTTGCGTTTAACGGCAAGTTTGACGGCGGCAATTTTACCTTTTCTAATTTAAAAATAGACAGCGACAACAGCGCCGATAATGTTGCCTTGTTTGGGCGAACAGACGGCGGGGCGGTTGTGCAAAACTTGCGTCTAGATGCCACTTGTTCCTTTGCAGGGCGCAACGGTGTGGCATCAATTTCTGCTTATAATGTAGGTAGTATTATTAATGTGGAATCTCGTGCGGCTGTGCGTGGCACTGCAAAAGTAGGGGGTATAGTTGGCGAAAACCGTGGCACACTCACCAATATTTTAAGCGCAGTTACCTTTACCAAAAACCCCGGGGCGCAAGTCTATGGTGTGATTGGCGCATCGGTTAATTCTGTACTGAAAAATGTATGGTTTTTCACCCATTATAATGCCGAATGTACAGAGGTAGGCGGCGCAGGCAGTATGCTTATTGTAGATAAAAATGGCGATATCTCCGCACAAAAGACAGCGGACGGCGCAATCACATTCGACAAGCACAGCGCAGTATTGGACTACGAGGTAGACTACCGCACCGAGGACGAAAAATCGATGGGTAACAACAATATATATGCACCCGATATCAATTCACAGGCTCAGCTTGTAGTTTATGCAAGGTTTGTAGCAAGGCTTGCGGTTGCCGCAGACGGGCTGGCGCACGGCGATATCAAGCTAATAAGTGCCGTAAACAATACCCAAATCACCGAAGGTCGCTATTATGAAGGGCAAAGCGTGAGCGCTGTTTTTACTATCAATAGCAGTTACTATTTGGAAAAAGCAAACGGGCGAGATGTTTATATGAACGAAATCGCCAATATCCAAGACATCGCTTATTCCTATGACTTCAACGCATCTATAGATGGCTATACCGTGATTAATGTTTCGTTTACTGTTACCGACAACATACGCAGTTTGAGCGCTTTAATAAAAGATATTGGCGCTCCCTCTATTGCCCCAAGATACTATGACGGCACTCCAACAACTTACAGCTACACCAAGCCGGGTATTGGGGAGGAGTTTTCGTTTGAATATAACTATGGCACGGGCGGACAAGTACCGGTAAATGCGTCATCTATGCAATATAACTTAACTGTTAGCATCAAACACGGCACAGTGGTAAGGGGTACGCAAAGCATACCTTTTTATATCAATCCTCGTCCGTTGCAAATACCCGAGGCGGCGCTTTCTAAAATAAAAGAATATGACGGTATGCCCGCAGGCGCATATGTTCCCATTGCCGTAGACCAAAACATAATCGCCGCCCATACCCATTCCACATTGGGCGAAAACATCGTGACAATGGATATCGTGCAAGGCGGCACTCATAGGGTGGTTGTTAAAGCGACGGCAGATTTTGGCGGCTCAGCAATTGGCGGCGATAAAATTGTTGATTATAAGCTAAGCCTAGAAGGGTTTTCTAAGGATAACTATTCAATTCCCGATATAGTAACTTTCTTAAACGGCGAAATTATCAAAAGAACGGTTGTTTATCACATAGAGGCGGAAAAAGATGAGGGTGATGAATCCCTAAACCGCCGTCTTACCCGTGTGTACGACGGCACTATGGCGGCGATTAGCAACTATGGTGTGGTCTATGGCAAGGGCGGTGTGAGCGGCACTCCCGTAAATCCAACAATAGGGTTTGCCGTATCTGACGGAGAGGGCGGACTAATTCCCAACCCCGCCATTAATGCAGGTGAGTATGTTGTAACAATTAGCACAGGCAATCCGCAGTATTATAATATTATTTTTGATAAGGAGTATACATTTAGTGTCACTCCCAAGCCCGTATATGTTACCTTTACCGATACCGAGCTAACCTATTCAACCGAAGTGCAAACGGTGGGCGGCTATTACTATGATATCAATGACGCAAAGCAAAGCTTGACAGCCGATTACTTCACCTATGTTCACGCAGACGACCCCGAAGCGGGCGAAGTTGAGTTCCTAAATGCAGGACTTTATATTGCCAAAGCAACGCTAAGGGATAACTATATTGCGATAGATACTCTCTTGCCAAATGGACTAAAAGCCAACGAAACATATGCTGTTATCAACAAGGCAGAGCAAGTCGCCTTTAACATCATACCGCTAACGGGCAACCATAGTTACGGCGATGCACCCAAAGAACTAATTACAGTAGGCGGCAGCGGTGACGGCGAAGTTGTGTTCTCTGTGGCAGAGGGCTTTGCGGTTATAGACGGCAATATGCTAATATTTATCGGCGGCGGCACAATAAAAGTTGTTGCCGAAAAAGCAGAGAGCGCTAACTATCTTGTTGCCCAAGCGGAATACGAAATAGATGTAGCAAAAGCGACTTTGCAAATTTCACTTGAGGACATATCCGCTTTTTATGGCGACACCCTCAACTTCAACTATATTTTTGAGGGATATGTTGCAGGCGACACAGGGATACCCAACGGTTTTGTTGTCCCGTCGGTAACCATAGACGGCGAACCATTCTTAGAAGAATCTTTTTATTCTGTCAAGTACGGCACGGACGGCGAAGTTATAGGATATACAATTGCCATAGGCGAGGATGCGTCGTCTGACGGGTATGATTTTGATTATTCATATTTTGACCTTCACGAAGTCAAGCTTGTTATCAATAAGAAAATTATTGTAATAAGGGTAGATGATGTAGTGGCAACATACGGCAGCGAATCAGATTCACCTCTAAGCTACAAAGTATATGAACTAGATTCTAGCGGAGAGGAAGTACTGCTTTTGGCAGACGATTATAATCTTAATATTGAGTTGCTAAGAGAAGAAGGGCGCAATGCGGGTGTTTATACAATCGTATGCGGAGCGGGTAATGCGGAGGAAAACCTAACCGCATTGTCTTTGGCAAACCCCGACTATCAAATAACTTTTTATGAGGGCAGTTACGAAATTCGTTCCAAAACCTTATCTTTTGTTTTGGTTGGAGCGCACGAGGACGAGGCGACAGGCACACGCTATAACAAGAAAACATTTGGCGAGCAAGACCCCGAACTGCAAGAGGGGCAAAGCTATACTGTAAGCGGACTTGCGCCGTGGGATACAATAGCGGATGCCATTGTTGGGAAGGGCGGAGTATCCATAACCGAAGGGATGTTGCGTACCGTAGGCGAAAATGCCTATTCCACCATATATCCCGACTTGCCGTATGGTTTTTATGCGTATCTGCCCACGGGATTGGAGGTCAACCCAAATTATGCTCTTAGCTTTGTTGGCATAAATTTAAGAATTTATCCCGCCGCCCCCGAGTTTGAGGAGCAGAGTGAGATAGCTATTCAATATGGCGACAAGCTGTCCACAATAGCGGTTGCAAGCAAAGTGGGCGTTAATGTTAACGGCACTTTGGAGTGGGTACAGCCCGATTTAATTCCCGACTTTAGCGAGTCTCCCGTGCTTAATATTGATGCGGTATTTATAAGTAATGATAAAAACTATACCAACGCAAGCCTATCCCTTGAAGTATCGGTTATTGCTAGGGAAGTTACCGTTACATTTAGCGGTTCATCTAGCCTTGTATATAACGGCAAGGAGCAAAAACAAATCACCTATACATTGGATAATGTGCTTGAGGGCGACGAGTTAAACGATGAGTTGGTCTATTATATTGGCAACGAGCAAGTTGCAGTAGTAAAGAATGCGGGCAGCTATCGTGCTGTTGTAACAATAAATAATGGCAACTATACGGTGGTAGGCACAGGAGAAATTAGCGTGCTAATAGATAAAGCCCCGCTCCTCATTTATCTTGAAGATATATCCTTGCCCGAAACCGATACCCCCACTAAAAACTTCATATATGAAGGTTTTGTTGACGGCGAAGATGCAAGCTCCTTAACGGCATTGCCCAATGTAACCTTCCATAGTGAGGTGGGCAACTACGAAATTACACCCTTTGGCGCAGAGTCGCCCAACTACCAAATCACATACGGCACAAGTATGCAATATGTCACCAAGACAATACTCACTTCGTCCGTTGCATCGTTTGTATTAAGGGGCAACTTCAACTCCCTCACGGAATACACTTTGGAGGAGATAAGGCGAGCAGAAAACAGAGGGCGCTATTCGGCAATGGAGGAGGCATTTACTGCATTCAAGGCAAAAGAAACCGCTTATGAAAATATGAAAATATCCGCACTCTACGGGCAGAGCTTTGTAGTAGAGGGAGAAAAGGCTAACCTTCTTAGCACGGCACGGGCAACAATGGAGCTTCCCGCACGGCTTAGGGAGAGCAACGAGTTTGTAGTTGTGCTTATCAAAGCGGACGGCAGCGTGGTAGAGGCAAAAAATATAGTAAGAGAGGGCAACCTTATCAGCTTTGATATGGAAGATTCCGATTACTTTGCCATAGCCGCACCGCCAGACTACACTTGGGTGATATTATTATCCGTAGTTGGAGTATTGTTTATATCGGTATTTGTGCTAGATATGGTTAGCGAACGGTTAGGTATAGGCAGGCATAGCACAAAGAGCAGGGCAAAGCGAGCCGCAAAGCAAACAAAAGCAACAGCTTAAAATAAATTATCACAAAATGATAGCCGCCAAACGGGAGTAGTGTTTTAGGCGGCTTGAATTCGCATACTAAAGACCCAAGAGGTTTAATACAACAGTCAGTACGGAGGTGGGCATACGGTGTTTGATACAAACAAATTATCACAAAAAATAGAGGAACTTGCGGAGATAGCAAAAAAGAGTACAATAATAGACTCATCGCTTTATGAAAAGCACGATGTTAAGCGAGGTTTGCGTGACTTAGATGGCAAAGGTGTGGTTGCGGGTTTAACAGAGATTAGCGAAATCAACTCTAAAAAAATCGATGCAAGCGGCAAGGAAAAACCCGCCGAGGGCGAACTTTATTACAGAGGCATAAACATAAAGGATATTGTAAAAGGCTTTTCCCGTGAGAACAGGCTAGGCTTTGAGGAAGTTACCTATCTCTTATTGTTCGGCACATTGCCAAGCAAGGAAGAGCTAGATATATTTTGTGCTATTCTTAGCGAAATGCGCAGACTTCCCGTCAACTTTGTGCGTGATGTGATAATGAAAAAACCGTCTAAGGATATGATGAATACCTTGTCACGGGGGGTACTTACGCTTTATGCTTACGACAACACCCCCGATGATGTGTCGCTATCCAATGTGCTAAGGCAATGCTTGTATCTTATCGCTCAAACTCCGCTTTTATCGGTGTACGGCTATCAAGTATCCCAACACTATCACCAAAACGAAAGTTTGATAATTCACAAGCCCGACCCCACAAAGGGTACGGCGGAAAACATCTTGCACCTTTTGCGGCAAGACAGCGTATATACCCCCCTTGAGGCAAAAATATTAGACTTGTGTCTTGTCCTTCATGCCGAACACGGCGGCGGCAATAACTCAACATTCACCACTCATGTGGTTAGCAGCTCCGGCACAGACACTTATTCGGCAATAACCGCATCCCTTGGCTCTCTTAAAGGACCTCGCCACGGCGGGGCGAATGTCAAAGTCGTCCGTATGATAGAGGATATAAAAAACAATATCAACTCTTCTTATAGTGACAGTGCAATTAGAAACTATCTTATCCGCATATTAAATAAAGAGGTGTTTGATAACAAGGGGCTAATATATGGTATGGGTCACGCAGTGTACTCCAAATCCGACCCCCGTGCCGATATCTTGAAAGATTTTGCCAAGCGCCTTGCGTTGGAAAAAAAGCTGCACGAGGAGTTTGCCCTATACAATGCAATTGAGCGGCTTGCCCCCGAGGTGATTGCCGACAAGCGCAAGATATACAAGGGAGTTAGCGCCAATGTGGACTTTTATTCGGGCTTAGTTTACAGTATGTTGGGGATTCCGCCAGAATTGTTCACTCCGATATTTGCAATAGGACGGATGCCGGGTTGGAGTGCGCACAGGATAGAGGAGTTATCCAATAACGGCAAAATCATCCGCCCCGCATATGTGGCGGTAGCCCCAAGACAAAAGTATGTAAAACTTGAAAAAAGATAGTAATACAAAATAATTTAATAGCGGCTTATTAAGGAGATAGCGAATGCCTAACATCATACCCCTTCCCAAAAAATACGAGGAGCGATACGGAGAATTTATCATTAATTCTGCTACCACGATATACTCGGATGCGGAGCTTGAAGGCGCACAAAGTGTTTTTATACAAATTGTTGCCAATGCTTGTGGCTATACTCTAAATACTGTGGTTAGCAAAAAAGCGTCAATGCGTTTCCTATACGACAGAAATTGCCCCAAAGAAGGTTATAGGATAGATTGTGACAGCGAAACCATGAATATTTTTGCCTCTGGTTTTGCTGGCGCATTTTATGCGGTGCAGTCACTAAGGCAGCTCTTGAATGCCGACCTAATGTTCAAAGCCAAAGTGCTTACCATGCACGCAGCGGAAATCGAGGACGAGCCACGATACCCTTGGCGGGGGATTATGCTTGACGAGAGCAGGTTTTTCTTTGGCAAAGAGTTTGTAAAAAAGCTGTTAAAGATTATGTCCATCCACAAGCTAAATGTCTTTCATTGGCATCTTACCGACAATGTTGGTTGGCGCATAGAGATAGAAAAGTATCCTAAACTTACCGAAGTTGGCGCCCAAAGGAAGGGAACGCAGCATTTAGCGTGGGGCAAGCCCAATGCGGTAGAATGGGTTGCTCACGGCGGATATTATCTAAAGAGCGAGATAAGGGAGATTGTAGCATTTGCCAAGTCGCTCAATATAATTATTGTGCCAGAGATAGATATGCCCGCACATTTTGCGGCTGCGATAGCCGCTTATCCCGAGTTGAGTTGTCAAAACAAACCAATAGAGCCGTCTGTGAGGCACAACGACAACAAGGATGCTATTGCGTGTGCAGGCAAGGACCTCACATACCGCTTTATATATGATGTGATAGACGAGATTGCCGAACTTTTCCCTGCCCCTTATTTTCACATAGGCGGCGATGAGGCAAACAAAAAACAATGGAAAAAATGCCCCGAGTGTCAAAAGACAATGGCACGCTACAAGCTAAAAAATGAGGAGGAGTTGCAAGGGTTTTTCAATAATAAAATTGCACTCTACTTAAAAGGCAAAGGCAAAAGCTTGATTGGTTGGAACGAAATTTTGATGGGCGGCAATTTGGAAAACTCTGCTATTGTCCAATATTGGACAGAGGGGCGTGACAAAAATGTAGATGCAGAGCTAACCGAAGGGCGGCAGTTAATTTTAAGCAAACACCAAGCCTTTTATTTTGATATGCCCTATGCGTGGCGCAACTTGAAAGCGACCTATGAGTTTGAGCCGGAGCATTACAATTTACCCGAATGTCCCATAGCGGACGGAGTATTGGGAGTGGAGGCAACTCTTTGGACGGAGTGGGTATTCACCACGGAGAGGGCGGAATATCAGCTTTTCCCAAGGATGGAGGCGCTTGCAGAGGTTGCGTGGACGCCCAAAGAGAAAAGAGATTATCAAGACTTTAGGCAGCGGCTAAAAAAATTCTTGCCAATCCTAATCAAAAAAGGCATAACATATGCGCCCGAAAGTATGGTGGATACCACCCGTGCGAGGGGCAGGAGAATTCAACGCATATTTACTAGGAAGGATGCGCACTACGAATACAAAAAAGCTATGTTAAAAAGCAAACGGTATAGATAATATGAATCAAAAAAAGCTATGTAAAAAGCAAGCGGTATAAATAATATGAATATAAATAAAATAAAAGAATATTTTTTAGCAGATAAATTTTGTGCGGAAAACGGCATTTTAATAAAAGAACTAAACAACGATTTTTGCATTTGCGAAGTAAAAATAGAGGAGCGCCACCTCAACGCTGGCAATGTTGCCCAAGGCGGACTTATTTTTACGCTGGGCGATTTTGCTTTTGCCGTGCATGCCAACTCCGAGGGAATGACAACCGTGTCGCAAGGGGCGGATATAAACTACCTCAAGCCGGGGCGTGGCAATTACTTGTTTGCCAAGGCAACCCCAATTAGCCGCACCGCCCGCACCGCTATTTACAATGTGGACATCACCAACGAAATTGGCACTTTGGTAGCCCAAATGACCGTTAGAGGGTTCGTATTGGGCGAAAATCCGTTTTTAAAAGAAACTTTATGATTGTTCTGGACAAAAGCATTGCACTCACAGCATCAGATACTATGCGGCACTTTCCCCTAAGGTTTAGCGTGGGAGCTCAGCCAAGCTATATGCGAATTTTTTTTGCCTACACTCCCAAAGTTTTTCAAGATAGGGAACAATCTATTGCCTTAATACGGGAGTGCTATGCTCGCTACAATGTGCCTTGTGACAACCCCCAATCAGAACTTCCCTTAAACAATTTAATAACTATCACATTGGACTCCCCCAAAGGGCGGGTAGGATGTGCGCACCGTCACGCAAATAATGCAGAATATATGATATCTAACAGCAATAGCTCATGTGGTTTTTTGCGCACTCCAATATTCGAGGGCGAATGGGAAATTATTGTCAGTACCCATTGTATTCTATCCAAAGAAGTCAATGTTGCGATTAGGGTAGAGGTGGGGGAATGATAAAATATTATCCTGCGGAACTTCACACCCACACCCTGCATAGTGACGGTACATTTACCCCCGAGTCGCTTGCTAGAGCGGCAAAAGCCGAAGGTTTGAGCGTCATTGCGCTCACCGACCACAACACGATTGCGGGTATTCAACCGTTATCCAAAGAGGGGCAAAAGGTGGGCATAACAGTTATCCACGGCATAGAGTGGACTACTTTTTATGGACATATCACGGTACTAGGCGGTGACTTAACGCAAAAATGGGAGTGCATTACCCCTCAAAACATAATACAAGTTGTGCGCAGTGTGCGAGAGAGAGGCGGTTTGGTTGGGATAGCGCATCCGTTTAGAATAGGTTATCCAATATGCACAGGCGGCAGTGACGAGTGGGGGTTGGAGGACTACCAAGGGTTTACTCACTATGAGGTATGGTCTTATCTTTCGCCGTCAGTAAGCTACACGAATCATCTTGCCGAACAAAGATACGCAAGTCTTTGCCGCCGTGGTGTTAAGCTTGCCGTTGTCTATAGACAACGGCAAGCTTAACACCACGGCGGCAA
>Ga0265293_10010988_pt1 | contig 12477 bp, 10 predicted proteins | sample Munlanlewell138R_FD_192505 | JGI IMG/M metagenome (GOLD analysis project Ga0265293, IMG submission 192505) | Leachate microbial communities from a municipal landfill in Southern Ontario, Canada - Leachate well 138R | ecosystem: Engineered > Solid waste > Landfill > Unclassified | place: Canada... | reverse complement strand
ATATTATTAATAGCAGAATATCTTCCACCAACAATTGAAGATGGAAAGCGTATAGATTGCCGCCATATAATAAGTGTCTTTAAAATGGTACAAGACTTATTGGCACCCAGTAAAATAAAAGGGAAAAGTCAGTTCCAAGTCTTAATGGATAAGTTACCCGATGAACACAAGGCAAGATGGTTTGCAGGGGCAGCATTAAACTCTGCAGAGCAAGCCATGGCATCTGTACTATCAACTGTTCTATCAAGGTTGAATGCCTTTTTAGATAGTGAGATGGAGCAGATCCTTTGCTTTGAAACTGCAATTGATGCAGAACGATTTTGTAATAAAAAATCTGCCTTATTCATTGTATTACCAGAGGAAGACTTGACTAAGTACTTTATGGTGTCTCTTATGATTCAGCAGTTATATAGGGAGATTTTATTAGTAGCAGATGAGCAGGGGGGAAAGCTTAAAAATAGAGTTATGTTTTATTGTGATGAGCTTGGAACATTGCCACCAATAGAATCATTAGAACTTATATTTTCAGCAAGTAGGTCTAGGAGATTAAGTCTAGTACCAATTATACAAAGTTTTGGACAACTACAGAAGAATTATGGAAAAGAAGGTTCGGAAATTATAGTAGATAACTGTCAAGATACAATATTTGGAGGGTTTGCACCAAACTCAGAAACAGCAGAGGTACTATCCAAGGCTATGGGAAGTAGAACAGTTATGAGTGGATCTATTAGCAGAGGAAAAAATGACCCATCCCAGAGTCTACAAATGATGGAGAGACCACTAATGACAGCAGATGAACTAAAGTCTATACCTAAGGGTAATTTTGTGATTATGAAAACTGGAACCCATCCAATGAAGACAGTCTTAAGATTATTTTTAGATTGGGGTATTACCTTTGGAGATCCTTATACTATAGAAGAAAAGTCACATCGTAAGGTTGTCTATGCAAACAAGGAAACTTTGGAAGAAAACATTATAAATCAAGCTAATAAATTACTTGAAGACTCAGAAGACAAGAGTGAAAGAAATAGGAAAGCTGGAGGAATGAATCATACACTATCTTCAGATAGAGAAGGGGGATCACAAAGAAAAAGGCCGACACTAAGAACATAAGGGGGTAGGGAACTTGAGTTATTTTGGAAGGATATACTCCTATTCTTCTCAGGAACTGCCATCTCGTGCTAAAACTGTATATATGTACCTAAAGGATAGAAGTGATGTAAAAGGGGAATGCTGGCCAGCCATAAATACTATTGCAAAAGAAACTTCTCTATCTAGAAGTACAGTAAAGCGTGGAATAGCTGATTTAATAAGATGTGGGCTTTTAACTAAGGAGCCACGGTATAGGGAGAATGGAAGTAATTCATCTAACAGATATTTTATAAAAAGATAAAGATTCCAGTAAAACATACAAACTATCCACCAAGGGGGTAGTCTGTCTGTTTACTGGACTGAGGTGGAGTTCAACTTGGACCAACAAGAAGGACCCACTCTAAGAATATATTTATAGGCAGAAAAAGAACAATATTTTCATATTAAATATTATGCTTTATAAGCTTGACTTAATTAATATATAGAGTAGTATGTGTTCAAAGAAACAAGTTAGTGAGTAAGATAACTATAATAAACTTAGAAAGTGTAAAGAAATTAACAATATACCAGCCATACTCGTTATATTGAAAAAAGAGGATTTTTGCTATATAATATAGAGTGGCTGTAAAAAGGAGGTGAGGTAAGTATGAAAGTTAAGGTAGTTTCATTATTTTCAGGAATAGGTGGTTTTGAAGAAGCTTTTAAAAACTCAAAATTAGAGCATGAAGTGGTGTTTGCATCAGAGATTGATAAGTTTGCAAGAAGTGCATATGAAGCGAATTTTCCTGATATAAAATTACATGGGGATATACGTGATGTTAATGAATTTGATGTTCCAGATCACGATCTACTACTTGCTGGATTTCCCTGCCAATCATTTAGTATTACTGGAAAGCGAGAAGGATTCAATGATATTCGTGGGACACTATTTTTTGATATAGTTAGAATATTAAAAGCAAAGAGACCTAAATATATATTATTAGAAAATGTTAGGAACTTAGTTAGTCACGATAAAAATGAAACAATAAAAACAATTCTACAAAACTTATCAGAAATAGGATATACGATTGACTTTGAAATCCTAAATACAAATAAGGTTGGTGTTCCACAAAATAGGGAAAGAACATATATTGTAGGCATAAGAAACTACCAAACGGAAAAATACTTTATTGAGAGCGAAACTGCTACAGTAAATAGTATGAAAGAATGGGCTAATGAAAATAATATTAGGACGTTTAACTTTTTCAGTAATTTTGAATATAACGAAAAAGATGATTATAAGGTATTGGAAGATATAATAAAAGAAAATGATGAAGTGCAGGATGAATTTTACTTCAATAACATAAAACTAAATAAATTCCTAGCTAATAGTAATATAAAAGACTATGAAAGAAGACAAAATCAAATTTTGAAAGTATTTGATTTGCCTCGAGAAGTCCATAATGATTTAGAAAGACAGAGAAGAGTATACTCAATAAAAGGGGTTTCTCCAACTGTATTAGCAAGGAGCGATAGCACTAAAATCTTGATTAAAAGAGATAACAATTATGCAATCAGAAAAATTACTCCGTTAGAAAATTTTCTTGTACAAGGATTTGATAAAAAATTTGTTAATAATATAAAAGAAGTAGGAATTAGCAATACACAGCTTTATAAACAATCAGGGAATGCTGTTAGTCCACCAATCATAACTAAAATATATGATTTACTTTATCCTTACTTAAAGGAGGAAGACTCTATAAAAAAATTTAATTTTATAGATATATTTTCTGGGATGGGTGGTTTTAGGATAGCACTTGAAAGTTTAGGTGGAGAATGTGTTTACTCTTCTGAAATAGATGAGCATGCAATTAGAACATATAAAAAGAATTTCAATGATATTCCAGATGGAGATATTACAAAAGTAGATGAGAAAAATATACCCAATCATGATGTATTGTGTGCTGGATTTCCCTGTCAGCCCTTTAGCATAGGTGGATATAGAAAAGGGTTTGAGGATACCAGAGGAACATTATTCTTCGATGTGGCAAGAATTGTGAAAGAAAAGAAACCAAAAATAGTTTTTCTAGAGAATGTGTCGGGAATTAAAAGTCATGATAAAGGGAATACCCTAAAAGTAATAAAAAGAACCCTAAAAGACTTAGGATATAAATGCCATGATAATGTTATGAATGCAATGCATTACGGTGTTCCACAAAATAGGAATAGATGGTATTGTGTGGCTATTAGAAATGATATAAATTCAAATGACTTTAAATTTCCAGAGAGAACAGAACTAGAGTATACAGTGAAAGATATATTAGAATCTAATATAGATGAGTCTTATAAAATTACTAAGGTGGCAAAGGAAAATATTAATAGTCATATTGAAAAGTTTTATGAATCTGGAAGACAAAAAGAAGGTGAAACATTAATAGCCAATGAAGTAAGAAAGTCTAGATGTGGATTTAGGGCTGATGGGATATCACCATGTCTCACGGCAAAAATGGGGACTGGAGGAAATAATGTTCCAATAGTAGTCTCTGAGGGAAGAAAACTTACTGAGAGAGAATGCTTAGCACTAATGGGTTATCCTTCTTGGTTTGCTATAGAAGAAAATACAATGCAATCATATAAACAAATAGGTAACAGTGTGGTTGTTCCAATCATAAAAAAGATTGCCAATAAATTTATTAAATATTTATAAAGACAGCGCTAAAAAATAATACAGGTGCTGTCTTTTATCTTCAGCCTATCCCGTGAATTGTAACTTTTCTTAATATTTGTTAAAATGAATATTAAGGGGAGTGATAAAATGGATAGAATTATAGGAAGTAATGTACATGGGTTTAATAATGAAGCTAGCATTGTAGAAAGCTTGAATGGCAAAATGGTTTCAGAACTAAATACAAACTTAAAAAAATTTATAAACTCTATTTGTTTAGAAAACTCTATAGATGTAGGGAAAATAGATAGGATAGTATCTACAATTGAAACTAATTCGAATTTGAAACAAGATTTTTACATTAAATTAGGTAATAAAACTTTTGGGGTAAGCTGTAAGATGGGAACAGGTAATAGTGTGCATCAAGAACGGATATCTGATTTTAATGAGTTCATTTCTACAACTTTAAATGCAACAAAAGAAATTTGTAATGAATTTTCTTTTTTTATTTGGGCTGATGGAACTGTAGATGGTACGGGCTCAACTGAGAAAGATAATGAAGGAAATATAATCAGTAGGTTTACTTCTACAGAGTACAAAAGGAATTATCCAGAGAGGAGGGAAATGCTGTTAAACTTCTTAAAACTCAATGAGAGAGCCTTGTTGGAGAGATTCTTATTTGTAGGTAGGCATAATAGTATAGTTGATTATATTTATCATGGTACTAATGAAAATGGAGTATGGCTTTCCAAAGAAGAGATTTTAGATTATTTGATAAAGAACTCAGAATTAAATAAAGACAGCTACAGAGCCACTTTGCCTATAGGAAGAATGACTTTACAGGCATGGAACATTTCTAGGAAAGGAAATACTGAAGATAAAAGAGGAGAAATCCAAGCCAAATACGGAAAGATGAAAGAAGACTTTTCTGACATGATGATGTTAAAAGCAGTAAATCTTGGTACATTTTATGGTGATAAAGCTGAATTTGATATATCAAGTGATTTTAACAAAAACAAGGATTCAAGAAGATGGGAGTTATTAGCAAATTTAGCAGCAGATCCTTCAAAGACATATATGGTAAAAGTATCATCTAAACAAAAATCGGCTTTGAGTAATAGAAAGGTTAATACGAAATCTGATGCATTTCTCATAGAAAGTGAAATACCATATTCTACATTACTTGAAAACCAATTTATATTAACTGAGAATGATATTGCTAAATTTAAATATAGAAAGATACCCAAATCTGGAATATCAGTAAAAAGACCTGATTCTAGAAATTATACTATTCAAAAATTTACTAAAGACTCTTTTTATAAAGCATTTCAAAATTATGTAGATAATGTAGAATTTATTTTCTTGGGAAACTTGATTTATATTGATCCCAAGCAAATAGATAAAAATGCTAGGATGGCGAATGATTTAGAGATTTCTTTGGAAGATTTTATAAAGTTTTTTGTTAATTCAGGGGATATTAGTGATTTAAAAAACATCGAAACATTAACCTATATTAAAAAAAATTCTCAGGATATTGTAAAAGATTCAATTATAAATAACAAGGAGCTTGCAAACTCAATTTTTAAAGGTAAAGGTTGGTTTGATGAGCCTTATGTTGCAAATTATATATATGAAGATTCTAAACTTAGAGATAATTCTATTACAGGATTTACAGTGACTACAGGCTCAGGTAGAAGTAGTGGGAAATATACAATTATAATAAAACCCATTTAAAACACATTGTTTAAAGCTAATTAGATATAGAAGCTCCACGTTTGAAAGCAGGAGCTTCTATATTTTTATATTCTTCAAAAAATTCTTTTCAGGTTGGAACGGAATCTTAAAGTCATATCCCATTCTATTCATTTCACAAATTTTAATAAGCACAAGATTTGTCTCGGTATTTAATATACTGGCAATTTGAGATGGATCAAAGCCTTCCTTTGCATATTCAAGAACTGAATCATTGTCTAAGAGCAGATGTGCAGCAAAAGTATTGGCCGTATACTCAGTGTTATTTATAGACTTAAAAAGAGTAAATTCCTTAAGGCCACTTTCCCCTAAATGTCTATGATATATATCGTGACCAATCTCATGAGCCAACACCATTTGTCGCCAGCGATGGTCAAGATTGCAATTTAGGAAAATGGATCTTTGTCTTAAGATGATTCTATACATACCTAATAAATCCTTGAATTCATTAAAATAAACTTTAATACCAAGTTCATCTGCAATGACAAAGGGATCCCTAGTTCCTAATTTCTTTATTATACTATTTGCTTTATTAAATATTTCATAAGAGTCAACCAAAATAGCACCTCCCAAAAAGAAGCCTACTCCTTATTTGTTCTACTAGATGATTACCCATAGATTAATATTAATCGCTGTCTTTTTTATATTTATTAGGAGTGTACTTTTTATTTTCTTCCTTTGCATCCCAATAGGCCTGTTGTAAGGCTTGCATAACTTCATCTTTATCTTCTTCCGATAATTCACCACCAGCAAATAAGCCTGTAACTTCTGCTACAATTTCTTCTGCTTGTTTTGCACCACGATAACCATACTTTTGTTTAGCCAATGTTATAAATTCATTGCCTTCATTTCTTAGATAATTTGCATCCACATTTAATATATCGGCAAGTGTTTTATATACATTTCTATTTTTAGGATAGGTGGTACCACTCTCATAATAAGAAATAGTTCTTAGAGAGATACCTGCCTTTTCAGCTAATTCAGCTTGGGTTAATCCGTTTTCTTGGCGAAGGTTACGGAGTTTTTCACCGAATTTCATAGTCATCCTCCTTAAAAAGATTCTACCTATGCAATCTAATTGCACAAACATTTGTTTTTTATATTGACAAAAGCAATTTGATTGCATATAATTTATACAACGCAACTTACTTGCATATATTTTACTTCATGTTGCATGTTTTGTCAACAAGTATGTGATGTGCAAATAATACCAATTGCTAACGAGATTTGTTTACAAGGGGGAAGAGATAATGAGGAAAACTAGGATGATGAAAAATATTTCAAGAATTTATGAAGGGATGCAGTTAGATGAAGAGCAGGTCTTTCGGAAAGCTAGACTACTATTAACAATTTACAGAGATGTAGTATGGGCATCACTTAGGGAAGTAGATAATGTTAGAGAGGTTTGTGAAGCATATTATAGCAACGATTTAGCTATTGCACTTACTTATTTAAATGATTTTGCACCAACGGAAAGGAAAGAAGATTTCATGGTAAAAATATCTGGAATATTTGAAACTAAGTGGATGATAGATTTAATAGATACAGCCATGTTAAAAGTATATGAGTATCATGACAATGGGAAACTCTATCATGAAATTTTATCTAAATCCTATGTAACAGCCTATCCTATGGTTGAAGGAGAAATGCTTGAAGCATTAGGAATGGAAAGATCTAACTATTATTTAAAGAAGAAAGAAGCAGTAAAATTATTTGGAATAGCATTATGGGGATATGCACTTCCAAGATTTGAACAAATATTTAAAGATGATAATGAGGAAACATTACCGATAAATCAATTTTTCTATTAGTGGACAGAAAGTGGACTAATTGAATACTAAATACATACTAACTCCGTACTGACTTTGGATAGGGACAGGCCTATACTAGTATTATGGAAGAGTATGGCATAAATTAAATAAATTTAAAGAGCCTTGGCAGATAAGTATTTGCCAGGGCTATATTTATGCCCTTTTCCAATAATAGGGCAGATAAAAAGCCGAGAATAACGCTTATGTTATTCTCGGCTTTTTTATTGCCCAAAACTAGGAGGGGCAATATGAAGCACTGGGAGACCTATATAGCCAGGTACCCATGACTCTAATTTTTCTTAAAAACAGAAAAAGAAAAGAAAAATTGGAGGAATGAAAATGGCAAATTTTATGAACGATTATAGTTTAGAAATAATTAAAGGGAAAAATGGGGACAAGTACTTTGTTTCATTTACAGATGGATATGGAGAGTTCCAAAGATTAGAAATCAATAAAGATATTTACTCAGCCTTATTTGATTTAAACAGAAGAGATAGAAATCTTACCAGATCAGATGAAAGAAACCTAGAACATTCAGAGCTAACGGATGAGACCTTAATTAAAAGAGCTTTTAAAAATCCAAAAGGGATAGAAGAGTTAATATTGGAAAAGGAAATGAAGAAATTGTTCTGGCAGGCTATAGGAGAATTGCCTGATGTTCAAAGAAAAAGATTACTTTTATATTATGATTACGGATTTTCACTAAAAGAAATTGCAAAAATGGAAAACTGCTCTATACGTGCAGTTCAGTACAGTTTAGTGATTGGAAAAAAGAAGTTAGAAAATAATTTAAAAAAGTTTTAAATTTAGACTTCGTAAAACGGGGTTTAAATGTGGAAATAGATGAAGGGATATTTTTCTCTTCTCTGTTTTTCATTTTAAAAATAAATAAATATTTGAACATTGAAAACTAAATATCCGATTTCATAAATACATTAACTGATAAGCCAGAAATGGAAAAGCGACAAAGGAAGATGCGCCAAGACCACCTGTAGGAGCAGATAATATTTCTGCTATTATAAAAGTCGGCCTTTTAAGGTGAAGAGCGGTCCCCATCTGTTCCGGAAAACAATCTATGGTAGATTGTTCGCCATGATCTTATCAGCCTATAATGATACTTCTGCCCAGCCACAGATAACCCAATGGGGGCAGCCAGCGGAGATCCCGGTGGAGGTGAAAGTCCTATGATGAAGTCTAACCAGTTTCAGTTTATGCAATCGCCCTATAAGCCTCTTACAAGGCTTTCTGTGTTGGGGATGGTAGTGTCCAAGTACAACACATACGATTAAATTTAATAATTTTAATATTAGAAGCAATGGAGATCACCTATTAATACAGAATTATATGTTTTCACAATAAGGTGGTCTCTATTTTTGTGATATTAAGGTGTGTTAAATAATAAAAAATAGAATCCAATTAGATAGAATGGAGGGAAAGTGATGACTAAAGAGCAAACATCGAATGAAATAGAGTATAAAATGTCTTTAAAACTACTAAATATATTGTTAAATAGGGGGATTATAGATGAGGAAGAATTTACAAAAATAGATGAATTAAACCGTCAGAGTTTTTCTCCAGAATTATCAGAAGTATATGTGTAATAATACTAGATATTGATGAAAGTGTGTGGTAGTGTATGTTGCTAACAGGAGGTAAATACATGGAGAAAGGAGGTAAAACCTATGACAGATAAAGCAAAAAAAGTAAGGAAAATAGAACCTGTAAGGCAAAAGGTAATATTAGAATTACAACCAAAGAAAAGGGTATGTGCCTATGCAAGAGTAAGTACAGACTCCATAGACCAGCAAGGATCCTTCCATACACAAGTGGAATATTATAAGACATTTATAGGAAAAAGAGATGACTGGGAATACGTGGGAATATATGCTGATGAAGCCAAAAGTGGTACACAAATAAAAAGAAGAGATGAATTTAATCGAATGATAAAAGACTGTGAAGCTGGTAAGATTGATATGATAATTACCAAATCAGTAACAAGATTTGCAAGGAACACAGTAGACAGCATAGAAGCCATAAGAAAATTAAAACTTCTTGGAATAGGAGTATTTTTTGAAAAAGAAAATATTAATACCCTATCTGAGAAAAGTGAAATTCTATTAACCATATTAAGCTCTATAGCCCAAGGGGAGTCAGAATCCACATCTACCAACATAAAATGGGGAATAAGAAAAAGATTTGGTGATGGAAGCTTTAAAATAAGTACACCTGCCTATGGATATATAAATGATGAATATGGAGAATTAATTATAAAAGAAAATGAAGCAAAGGTAGTTAGGAGAATCTTCAAAGAATACCTAAATGGTAAAGGATCATATGTTATAACCAAAGGTTTAAATAAGGATAAGATTCCAACCATAAAGTTAGCAGAAGAATGGACAGATACTGTAGTAAGGGAGATACTACAAAACCCCATATATGAGGGAAATCTATTATTGCAAAAGACATATACAACCGAGGTACTTCCCTTCCATAGAAAAAGGAATAAGGGAGAGAAACCTCGGTATTTTATTGAAGATAACCATGAACCTATTATTACCAAAGAAGAAGGGAAAATGGTTGGTGAGATTTTTGAATATAGAAGACGTAAGATAGGAATAGATAACAGTGGCAAAAACTTAAATAAATATGAATTCAGCGGTAATATTATCTGCAGTGAATGTGGTGGAGTTTTCAGAAGGCAAAAAGTTTATATAGGCAAACCCTATGAAACAGTCCAGTGGTCATGTATACAGCATATAAGGGATATTAATAAATGTAGTATGAAGGCAATAAGGGAAGATATAATAAAAGGTGCATTTATTATAATGTGGAATAAGCTTATAAGCAATTATAAGGAAATCCTGGTACCACTTTTAGAGTCCTTAAGAAACTTAAGAATAGATGAGGTGCAGGAAGATGAAATAAAGGGGTTAAACAATAAAATAATGGAATTAACAGAGCAGGGTCTTGTCCTAAGTAGAGTAGTTTCGAAAGGGTATATAGACCCTGCTATTTTCATAGAAAGACAAAATGCTCTTAATGTGGAAATAGCAGCCACAAAGAGAAAAAGAAACCAAATGCTAGACAATAATGGATTTGAAAAAGAAATTGAAGGAACTTTAAGGATACTAGATATTATAGAAAACAATCTAGAAATTATAGAAGAATATCATAAAGATTTATTCACTAATATAGTAGATAAGATAATTATAGGAGAAAATCATGAGGTTACATTTAGACTTATTAATGGTCTAGAACTTACAGAAGATACAAGGAAATGAGGTGAATGACATGCTAAAACATATACCAATAGGTTACAAGATATCAGATGGAAAGATAGAGGTGGATACTGAAAAGGCTAGAGTAATAAAAAAGATATTTAATGACTACTTAAAAGGGTCCTCAATGAAAAAGATAGCAAGAGATCTAACTGAAATAGAATTTCCCAATAAAACCAATAAAACTAATTGGTATCATGGATCCATTGGGAGAATCCTGGAGGATAGAAAATACTTGGGAGATGAAATTTATTCACAAATTATAGATGAAGAAAGCTTTAAGGAAGTAGAGAAAAGAAGAAAAGAAAGAAATAAGAAGTATGCTAGGACCAAGGAAAATCCCAATAGAAAAGAAGAAAGTGTTTTTATGGAAAAAGTAATATGTGGAGAGTGTGGAGAATTCTATAGAAAATATATTACTGATGTTGGGAAACCAGAAGAAAAGATAGTTTGGAAATGTCATAACCATACTTATCAAAGAAAAATGCAATGCAAGAACCTAATTCTATATGAAAGGGAACTGGAAGATAGATTTATAGAAACAGTAAATTCTTTACTATCGAGAATGTGGGTACTAGATAGAAATAAAAAAGAAAAACCATCTAGACTTAATATGGGGATTAGAAATTTAGAAGAAAGAATAAAAGAATTAGAAGAGAACGGAATGTACTCATCAAAAGAATTATCAAGTCTAATATTTAAAAGGGCAAGGGCTTATTATGATATTTCTAAAATAGATGATTATGACTATATGACTAAAAAGATAAAAGAAGGATTAAGGGATAAATACAGACTTATAGAATTTGATGGAGATTTATTTAAAAAGATTATAGGGAAAATGACAGTATATAAGGATGGAAATATAGAAGTAGAATTCATAAATGGACTTATCTTAGAAAAGGAATATAAATAAGTTGGAAAGGAGCAAGAGCTGTGACAAGGATAAAGAAAAATGTAGCAATAATACCACCAAAGGTTATTCATGATAGTAGAATAAGACCTGAACATAAAGAACTAAGGGTAGCTGCCTACTGTAGGGTAAGCACCACCCTAGAAGCCCAAGAAGGCAGTTATGAAGCCCAAGTAGCCTACTATACAGAGAAGATACAAGATAACCCAAACTGGAAGAATGCTGGAGTGTATGCAGATGATGGTAAATCAGCAACTAATACTAAAAAGAGAGAAGATTTTAATGCCATGATAGATGATTGTATGGCAGGAAAAATAGACATGGTATTAACAAAATCAGTAAGTAGGTTTGCTAGAAACACCGTAGACTCCCTCCAAACCATCAGAAAGTTAAAAGAAAAGAATATAGCCATATTATTTGAGAAAGAAAATATAAATACCCTGGATGGTTCTGGAGAACTATTAATAACCATATTAAGCAGCCAGGCACAGGAAGAAAGCAGGAACTTAAGTGAAAACACTAAATGGGGGATTACCAGAAGATTTGAAAATGGAATAGTATCAGTAAATCATAAAAAGTTTATGGGATATACCAAGGATGAGAAAGGGAATCTAGCTATAGTGCCAGAAGAGGCAGAAATAGTAAGAGGGATATTTAGAATGTACTTAGAAGGAAGTAGCATACTGGAAATAACCAGAGCCTTGGAAGCAGATAAAATAAAAACTGCTACTGGAAAGGATAACTGGAATACAAGTGTAATAAGTAGAATGCTAGTAAATGAAAAGTATATGGGGGATGCCCTACTACAGAAAACCTATACAGTAGATTTCCTAACTAAGAAGAGAGTAAAAAATGATGGAATAGTACCCCAATATTATATAGAGGATAATCATGAAGCGATAATACCAAAGGAATTATTTTATAAGGTACAAGAAGAAAGAGCTAGAAGATCAAGTATGCATAAGGCAGCAGTAACAAGAAAAGCTAATA
>Ga0265293_10010987_pt1 | contig 12477 bp, 8 predicted proteins | sample Munlanlewell138R_FD_192505 | JGI IMG/M metagenome (GOLD analysis project Ga0265293, IMG submission 192505) | Leachate microbial communities from a municipal landfill in Southern Ontario, Canada - Leachate well 138R | ecosystem: Engineered > Solid waste > Landfill > Unclassified | place: Canada... | reverse complement strand
TTATTTTCTATCCAAACATCTCCGTTTGTATGCCCCGTAAACGTAAAAATCAAATCAAAATATATGATTCATTGTTTTTGGGCTGCAAATATAACTAAGTTTATTTCTAAATTCCAAATGTTTTTTTCAAATAAAAATAAAAATAAAAATAAAAATATTTAATGTGTTTTTTATCAGATTCTTACCATTTAAATTTTTATGTGTTTTTTTTTATGTTTGAAGAATAAAAATCATTTATTTTGGTTTTTAATTTGTTTTAAAAGCAATTTATAAAATATTAGTGCCCCTAATTCATATAAAATATATAAATATGAAAAATGTGAAATTACTTGTGTGTGTATGTGTCTCATTTTTATCAGTACTTCAAGCACAAACATTGCCTGGTGTGTGGAAGGATTATTTTTCATATCAGTATGTAAAACAAATACATGCAGTTGATAATCACATTATGGCAATGAGCACAAATGGATTTTGGATGTATTCATTAGAAACAGGAGAAATACGTAAATTTTCTAAAGTACAAGGACTTTCTGATGTGAAACTTACAACTTCTGCTTATTCAAAACAATATAAAACAATAGCAATAGGATATGAAAGCGGAGCCATAGATTTAATAGAATATCCTTCGTATGCAATGCGTAAAATAACTACAATTTTTTTGAAAGATATTTATGGACTAAAAACTATTCGAGATATTCAATTTCAAGATTCTCTTATGTATGTGGCTACAGATTTTGGACTTGTTGTATATAATCTTGAATCTCACACGTTTGTATCGACAACTATACTTGGTGAATCGGGAAAATATGTGGCGATTTCTCAACTCCTTTTTACAGAATCGTCTGATTCTATTGCTGTTATAACAGAAGGAGATTTATATACTATACGAAAAAATGATAATATTTCAGATTTTTCTTTATGGAGTAAAGTACATATTCCTTTACATGAAAATGCGAACATACATTCAGGGGTATATTTTAATAATTCATTATATTATATGGTAAAACATGAAACTGATGCTGCTCTCGATAGTATATATGTGTTGAGTCAAGGTGTGCGAAAACCGTTTAAAGTGCAGCCGGGGTATTTGCAATCAATTTCTGTGGTACATAATGAACTTGTAGTGCTTTCAAATTATTCTGTTCGTATATATTCTTTACAAGAGCAGTTGCGATTTATTCATGAAACTCCACAAAGTGATTCTGCTGATGTGTATAAAGCAATTACATTTGATTCTAAAAATGATATTTGGCTTGTAGGAAATGTTGGCATTACACACCTTGAATCCTCTAAAACAGTGTATCCGAATGGTTTAAATTCTAATATGATAGCTGACCTACAGTATCAAAATGATAAATTATACTGTGTGTGTGGTTCTGCTAATAAATATGATGTTGGTCTTTTTAATGTGATGGTTAATGGCACATGGTATAGTCATATAAATTGGTCTGTAAAAAATTCTTTGTCGGTACATGCAATGCCTTTTTCTGATGATTATTATTATGGTACACATGGTTGGGGATTGGTGCAGTCCGATAAATCATGGAAATATAATACTGTGTATCTCGCACAAAACAGCATAATTCAGGCTCATCCAAAAAATAATCATGAATATATTTCGGGAATGACGTCTGATTCTAAAGGAAATTTGTGGGCGTTAAATATGTATGCCTCTAAACCTCTTTTGGCAAAAACAGCTGATAATACGTGGTATTCGTATAGTTTTCCAAATATTTCATCTACTGATATGTTAGTGACACAAATAATTATAGATGCGAATGGATATAAATGGGTGGCGGGAATTAATAAAAAAGTAGCTGTTTTTTATGAAAACAAAACGCTTGACAATACAGATGACGATGAGCTTGTGTTTCTCTCTCTTGAAGATTCTGAAGGGGTGTTTGCTGCTCGTTCTACATGCGTGGTTGAAGATAATGAAGGTACTATTTGGATAGGTACCGATAAAGGTATTGCTACATATACTTCTCCTTCGCGTGTGTTTGATAATACAAAAAAACTTTCTCGTATAAAAATTGAAATTGACGGCGAGGTGGGGTATCTATTAAGTTCTCAGTGGATAACTGCAATTTTAGTTGATGGAGCAAATCGTAAATGGATTGCTACGCAAAACTCTGGTGTGTATGTAATTTCTGCTGATGGAACTGAACAAATTGCCCATTATACGAAGGAAAATTCATATCTCCCTTCAAATGCTATTACGTCTTTAGCCTATGATAAAAAAACAGGGGAAATATTTTTTGGCACCTATTCGGGTTTAGTTTCTGTTATTTCTGATGCAACACAAGGTGCTTTTACAAATTCCGAGTTATATGTTGTGCCAAATCCTGTTCGAGAAAATTATTACGGAAATATACATATATATGGTACTACATCTAATGCAATTGTGAAAATCACAACAATTTCGGGAAAACTTGTGTTTGAATGTACTGCAAATGGGGGAGTTGCTTTGTGGAATGGAACAAATTTAAATGGAGAGCGAGTGCAAACGGGAATATATTTGGTGTACGTTACAAATGAAGACGGAAGTTCAACGGGGGTTACAAAACTTATGTTTATTCAATAATTTCATTTTTCTGCATATGAAAATGTAATGTTTTTTGATGACGATGTCTGTTATAATCGTAATTTTTTCTATTTTCGCACTTCATTTATAGATATTAGATATGGAATATACCTTTACAAAAATTGAACAGAAATGGCAAGCCTATTGGGAAGAGCACAAGACATTTAAGACTGTTTTAGATACTTCAAAACCTAAATTTTATGCTTTAGATATGTTTCCGTATCCATCAGGTTCAGGGTTGCATGTGGGACACCCCGAAGGATATACGGCTTCTGACATTGTAAGTCGATATAAGCGTATGAAAGGATTTAATGTATTGCACCCAATGGGTTGGGATGCGTTTGGATTGCCTGCCGAACAATATGCAATGCAAACAGGTACGCACCCTGCAATTACAACTCAAAAAAATTGCGATACCTTCCGACGACAAATTAAGGCGATTGGACTTAGCTATGATTGGGATAGAGAAATTAATACAACTGACCCTGATTATTATAAATGGACACAATGGATATTTATTAAATTATATAATACTTGGTTTGACGTTGATGCTCAGAAAGGACGACCTATTTCGGAACTTCCTATTCCTAAGGATATTGCAGCACAAGGAGAACAGTCTGTTACAAAATATATAAATGATAGGCGACTTGCGTATTATGATAATGCACAGGTGTGGTGGTGTGCTGATTGTAAAACAGTGTGTGCTAATGAAGAGGTGTTAACTGATGGTGCTCACGAAAAATGTGGAAATCAAGTTTCTAAAAAGAATTTAAAACAGTGGATGCTCCGTATTCCGCACTATGCTGAACGTTTGCTGCAAGGGCTTGATACTGTGGATTGGCCTGAGGGTGTGAAAGATATGCAACGAAACTGGATAGGGCGTTCTACAGGTGCCGAAGTGAAATTTTCTATTGTTGATTCACAAGAAAGTCTGAGTGTATATACAACTCGTCCTGATACGCTTTTTGGTGCAACATACATGGTTATCGCTCCTGAACATCCATTGTTGCATTCTATTGTAAGTAACGAAAAAATGCATGAGGTTCAAGAATATATTGTGCAAGCTGCAAAAAAATCTGATCTTGATAGAACGGAACTAGCAAAAGAAAAAACAGGAGTATTTACAGGAACATATGCAATAAATCCTCTTACAAATACTCAGATACCAATTTGGGTTGCCGATTATGTGCTTATGGGATATGGTACAGGAGCAATTATGGCGGTGCCTGCTCATGATACTCGTGATTTTGAATTTGCTCAAAAATTTAATCTCCCTATTATTTGTATTCTCGACCCCGAACAGGCTGATAAGGAGTTAAGAGAAAAAGTGTTGCAAGGCGCTGCGTGTTGGGAAGATGATGGTGTGTATATTAATTCTGCAAATGAACATTTGGGAATTGATATTAATGGAATGAGTAAAAAAGACGGTATTGCAACAATTATTGCATGGTTAGAGCAACAAGGATTAGGAAAAGCTACCGTAAATTATAAAATTAGAGATTGGCTGTTTAGTCGTCAAAGATATTGGGGCGAGCCGTTTCCTGTTATTCACTGGGAAGATGGAGAAATAAGTGTTATGGACGAATCGCAACTACCACATATATTGCCTGAACTTGAAAATTATGAACCCGGAGATAATGCAGAGTCTCCGCTTGCAAATGCAACAGAATGGTTGCAAGTAACTGATAAAAATGGTAGAAAAGGACGATATGAAACGAACACTATGCCGCAGTGGGCTGGCTCGTGTTGGTATTATTTACGCTATATTGACCCTACAAATAACGATGAGCCTTTTTCGTCTGAAGCTGAAAAATATTGGATGCCCGTTGATTTATATATTGGTGGTGCCGAACATGCTGTACTACATTTGTTATATAGTAGATTTTGGCATAAAGTATTATTTGATTTAGGAATTGTGAGTACCGATGAGCCGTACCAAAAACTCTTTAATCAAGGAATGATTTTGGCATTTGCGTATGAAACTAAAACGGGAGCAAAAGTTACTTCTGATTTAGTTGAGGAAAAAAATGGACTTTATTACCATATAGAAACAGGCGAACAATTGAAACAAATTGTTGCTAAAATGTCAAAGTCATTAAAAAATGTGGTAAACCCAGATGATATTATTGCTAAATATGGAGCCGATAGTCTCCGCTTGTATGAAATGTTTATGGGACCACTTGAAGCAACAAAACCATGGACAGAAAATGGTGTGAAAGGTGTTTTTAATTTTCTTGCACGGGTGTATAGATTTTTTGCCGATGTACAAAATATCCATGATGACGAACCCGAAAATATTGCTATAAGCAAGGAACTGCATAAAACAATACAAAAAGTTTCTGATGATATTGAACAACTGCACTTTAATACAGCCATTTCTCAAATGATGATGTTTACAAATGCGTGTTATAAAGCTGGACGAGTAACAAAAGAAACAGCTCGTTTGTTTGCACAAATTTTATCGCCTTTTGCACCTCATATAGCCGAGGAATTATGGGAGTTGTATGGAGGAACTGATTCTATAACGTATGAACCCTGGCCTAAAGTTGATTCTGCTTTGCTCGAAGATGATTCTGTGGTATATCCTGTGTCATTTAATGGAAAACGAAGATTTGAATTGGAATTACCTAAGACTATGACTAAAGAGGATATAGAGCAAACTGTTCTTGCTGACGAACGTGCTGAAAAATGGTTGGCAACAGAAAAACCTAAAAAAATTATTATAATACCTGGAAAAATTATAAATATTGTTGTGTAATATTAATAATTTGGGTTTGTTGACGAAGTAAAGTTGCTTTTACGCTTTTTTATGTTTTATAGCAACGGCATCTAAGGTGTTTTTTATACATTCAAGTAAATCTTGAATACTGAAAGGTTTGCTTAAATACCCATCCATTCCTTGTGCAAAGCATCGTTCTTTCTCATTGTTAAGAGCATTGGCTGTAAGAGCAATAATAGGAATATGCGTAGATGTTTTGTTTTCTAATTTTCTAATTTTTTGTGTTGTTTGATATCCATCTAAAATAGGCATTTGAATGTCCATAAGAATAATATCAATGGTTTCTGGTGAATATTTCTCAAGTGCTTCTTGTCCATTATCAGCGACAATTACGTGTGCTCCACGTTTTTTTAATATTATAGAAACCATGTTTTGATTTACGATATTATCTTCAGCTAATAATACGCATAAACCCGATAATTCATTTTTATTTGATGGGGATAATTGTGATTGTGTGTTTTTTGAATGTGTAGAAAACATATAAGATGATTTTCTTGCAAAAGTACTAAATATAATTATTATTGGTGGGAAAAATAGATTTAGAGTAAAAAAAGGTATGAATACTGAAACTACAGCAAAAATAAATCATACATTTGCATAGATTTTATTAACTTTTAAAGCATGAGCGACTCAATTAAGCACGAATGTGGCATTGCATTTATTCGATTACGAAAACCTCTCGAATTTTATCAAACAAAATATGGAACGTGGAAATATGGCCTAAATAAGTTGTACCTTTTAATGGAAAAACAACATAATCGCGGACAAGATGGGGCGGGAATAGCGTTTTGTAAATTAGATTCAGACACCGGCAACGAATATCTTACACGAATTCGTACAAATAAAAGTTCGCCAATAGCAAAGCTTTTTCATCAAATTAATAAACCATATGTTAAAATTCAAAAAACAAATCCTGAGTTGTTACAAGATACCCATTGGATTAAACATAATACACAATTTGCTGCTGATATATATTTAGGACATTTACGATATAGTACATACGGAGGAAATGATATCTCGTGTGTGCACCCAGTTAAACGCGATAATAATTGGAGAACACGTGCTCTTATGTTGGCAGGTAATTTTAATTTGGCAAATATGGATGAACTCTATCAAAAACTTCTTGATTTAGGGCAACATCCTCGTGCATACACAGATATAGTTACAATACTTGAAAAAATCGGACATTTTTTAGACAGAGAAAATCAACGAATATTTACAAAATATAAACAAATAGGTAAAACGAACATTGAAATTTCAGAGCTTATTTCAAAAGAACTTGATGTTGCCAATGTGATTCGTGAAGCTTCTAAACATTGGGATGGCGGATATGTTATTTCTGGAATTATTGGTAATGGCGATTCGTTTATAATGCGTGACCCTTCAGCTATTCGTCCAGCGTTTTATTATGCTGATGACGAAATTATTGTTGCAACATCGGAACGCCCTGTCATTCAAACGGCTTTTAATGTGCCTATTGAACAAATATTTGAAGTGCCTCCGGGAGGTGCTGTTATTGTGAAATCAAATGGGGATTTACATGTAGAACAAATTACAGAGCCAAAAGAACGAAAAGCATGCTCGTTTGAACGTATTTATTTTTCGCGTGGAAGTGATGCTGATATTTATTTGGAGCGAAAAAAATTGGGAGAATTGCTCATACCACAAATTTTAAAATCTATTAATTATGATGTGGATAATACGGTTTTATCATTCATTCCTAATACCGCAGAAATAGCATTTTATGGTATGATAGCAGGCATGCAAACATATATTAATTCATTAAAAGAAGAGCAAATTTTAGAGCTTTTTTCTCAGGAAAATGTTACGCGCGAAGCTATTCAAACTATTCTTGCTCATAGTGCACGTCTTGAAAAAATAGCTATAAAAGATGTGAAATTACGTACGTTTATTACCGAAGATGCTAATCGCGATGATTTAGTCGCTCATGTGTATGATGCAACGTATGGGGTTATAAAAAACACCGATAATCTTGTGGTTATTGACGACTCAATTGTACGTGGAACAACGCTTAAAAAAAGTATTGTTAAAATTTTAAGTCGATTGCATCCGAAAAAAATTATTGTTGTTTCGTCTGCTCCCCAAATTCGTTACCCTGATTGTTATGGAATTGATATGGCAAAATTAGGTGATTTGTGTGCTTTTACTGCGGCTATTGCTTTGCTACGAGAAACAAAGCAAGAAAGCATTATTAATGAGGTGTATAATAAATCTAAGGCTCAGATGAATTTGCCAAAAGAAGAAATTGTAAATTATGTAAAAGAAATATATGCTCCTTTTACTCCTGAACAGATTAGTGCTAAAATCACAGAAATGCTTTGTTTTGAGGGAATTGATGTAGATGTTGAAATAATTTTTCAAACAGTAGAAAACCTCCATATTGCATGCCCAAACCATAAAGGTGATTGGTTTTTTACCGGTAATTATCCTACTCCGGGTGGAAATAGAGCTGTAAATAATGCGTATATTAATTATATCGAAAAAAATAATAAACGCGCGTATTATCTTGCGTGAATTGTTTGTAAAACTTGTTGCGCAAATTCATGTAAATGAGGATCTCGTGCCCCCATTATAAGCACTATGTCGTTGTCTTGAACAAGTGTTGGTAATTGTTGTAAAAAATCATTTTTTTGTTGTATATATAATGCGTTTTTCCCATTTTTTTGCATAGCATCTGAAACAATACGTGGCGAAATGTTTTTATCCACCGTTCCACCCGCATAAAACACATCTGAAATACAGAAAATATCTTGTTTTCGCAATTGCGTACTTACGTCTTGTGCTAATTCTTTGTGCATAAATTGTAACGGCCCAAAACCATGAGGCTGAAACCATGCAATAACTCGTGGTGAAATTTCTTGACAGGCTGCTATTGCTGCAGAAACTTCAGATGGGTTGTGAGCAAAATCATCAACAACATATATGTTTGCATGTGCGTCTTTTCCAACAAGTTGTGTGCGTCTGTATATTCCTTCAAAGGATGCCAACGCATGAATGGCATCAGGCATGGAAATGCCTACTTTTACGCTTACTGCAAGTGCTGCAAGTGCGTTTTCCATATTATGTTTTCCTATAACAGGAATAGTGCATTGTTGCGAATGTACCGAAAATGATATAGAAAAACCGTTTTGTTTAAAATCATGTCCATATATGCCAGCATTGCTACTAAATCCAAAATCATATTCTGCATTTTGTGAAAGCATTTTTGCTCGCTCGCAATTTTGATTTACAATAAAAAATGACTTAGTGTTTTCTTTAAATTGTGTGAACAATTCCTGTAATTCATGATATTCTTTATGATCGCGTTGAATATTAAGAAGAATACCAATTTCGGGAGAATAATTGACAATAGAACCATCAGATTCATCGGCTTCAATTACAAGCCAATTTCCTTCTCCTACCCAAGCGTTTCCTGGTATTCCTTGTTTTTGAAGCGACGATAACCCAGCACCAGTAATAAGTGAGGGGTTTTTTCCACAACTTTGCAGTATATGAAAAATCATTGCGGTTGTTGTAGATTTTCCTGCGGTTCCTCCCACGGCTATAGTGGGAATACTGTTTGAAATAATTGCTAATAATTCTGAGCGTTTTATAATAGGAATATGTAGTTTTTTTGCTTTTTGATATTCAATATTTGACTCTTCAATAGCAGTTGAAATTACTACAACATCTATATCTTGAGTAATTCCACTTCCGTCTTGAGAAAAGCATGTAATTCCTTGTGATTCAAATTGTTCTTGAATTTGCATTTTGTTTGTTGCATGAAACATGCGGTCTGAACCTGCTATTTTTTTTTCTTTACCTTTAAGGTATTGTGCAATTGCACTCATTCCTGTTCCTGCAATTCCTATAAAAAAAAACGATTTGTATGGATATGATTTCATGGTTTGTATGTTTTAATAGAACAGTATTAACATGTAATGTAAGAATTTTATTATAGTAATTTTTAGTAAAATTTCTTCTTACATCACTGTTTATAGTTGAAAATTCACATCAAAAATAACGTATTTTTTTGTATGAATACTCTTTTTGTATATGATTTTCATCTCTCTATATCACGATAATTTTTGCTCTGCATTTTTATTTTAAAATTTTTAATCATTGTTAAAAAATAGAAAAGTTATTAACAATGTGGTAAAAAGTGGCAAATAATGTGGAAAAATGGGGAAATAAAGTTTATTTTTACCATTGTAATAGTATTTTATTTAAAACAGAACAAAAACATAATGACATTTGTTGGAGAACATAGCGGAAAATTAGATGCAAAAGCACGGGTTTTACTACCCGCTCCGCTTAAACGTCAGCTTAATTCATCTGATGAAACTTTGCGTTTTGTTTTGAAAAAAAGTAATTACAAGCAGTGTTTAGAATTGCATCCTATAGAAAGCTGGACAGCAATGATGACGCAACTCACAAAAAAACTAAATCCTATTTTCAATAAAAAACACAATGTTTTTCTTACGCAATTTGCAAAAGGTACTGTTGAGGTTTCTTTAGATGCTATGGGGCGTTTGTTGGTTACTAAAAATCTGTTTGATTTTGCGGGGTTTTCTAAAGAGCTTGTTTTTTTGGGAGTAGGAGCTGTGATTGAAATTTGGGATAAATCTAAATATGATGCAAACGAGAGCATGTTGTCTCAGTCTGATTTTGAGCAGCTTGCGGCGGAGATTTTTGGAGATAATTTTAATTTGTATGAATAAGAGAGTATGAGTTATCATGTTCCGGTTTTATTAACCGAAAGCATAGAGGGGCTAAATATTTCGCCAAATGGGGTGTATGTTGACGCAACGTTTGGTGGAGGGGGGCACTCTCTCTCTATTTTACAAAAATTACAAGATGGAAAACTTTTTGCTTTTGACCAAGATAGCGATGCGCAGGCAAATGCGTTTGATGATTCGCGTTTTGTGTTGGTGAATCATAATTTTGCGTTTGTAAAAAATTTTTTAGAGTATTTTCAAGTACATCGCGTAAATGGTATTCTTGCTGATTTAGGCGTTTCTTCTCATCATTTTGATACTCCAGAACGTGGTTTTTCTTTTCGATTTAACAGCAAGCTTGATATGCGCATGGATATAAATGCAAGTAAAAATGCAAGTGTTGTTGTGAATGAATATGATTTAGATTCACTTACTACAATTTTTCGAGATTATGGAGAATTGCCAAATGCACGAAAATTAGCTGCGGCTATTTGTGATGCTCGTTCTCAAACAAACATTGAAACAACATTTGATTTACGTGATGTAGCTGTGCGTTTTTGTAATGCGAAAACCGAAAATAAATATCTGTCACAACTATTTCAGGCAATACGAATTGAGGTTAATAATGAAATGGAAACTTTAAAGCGGTTTTTGCGTTCAAGCCTCGATTTGCTTGTCCCCGGAGGGAGGTTGGTGGTGATAACATATCATTCTTTAGAAGATAGAATTGTGAAAAATTTCTTTAAAACAGGAAATGTTGAGGGAAAAGTAGAAAAGGATTTTTATGGAAATATATTAACGCCATTTTTGAATATAACTAAAAAAGTTATCACACCAACTGATGCTGAATTGCAGAGAAATAGTAGGGCGCGAAGTGCAAAATTGCGAATAGTTGAAAAAATATAATATAGAATGGATAGCATACCAAAAGAAAAATCAACTCGAAAAAAAACGAAAAAAAATGCTGGCAAAACATTTAAAAATGTTATTGCGGGCGAGGTCATTTCGAGCATGAAAATAGAAAAGCATATTTTTTATATTCTTTTCATGATTTTTCTTGTGATAATTTATATCGGAAATGGCTATCAGGCTTATACGGTTTCGTCTGAAAACGCTCGTTTGGAACGAGAAATTAAAGAACTACGTGCCGAGTTTGTGTCTTCACAAGCAAAGCTTATTGAAAAAATGAAATTTGTTAATATACAAGAAGAAATAAAAAATAAGGGATTGAATTTGCAAGAGTTAAAACAACCTCCATATACGGTATCGGCTGATGGATATTAAACGAGACATATTATCGAGAATTGGTATAATATACGCCTGTGTGTTCTTATTTGGATTGGGTGTAATAGGACGCATTGTGTATATACAGTTTTTTGATGATTCTGTGCAAACTCATGCGGAGATGATTTCTCAAAAAGCACCAATAAAACCGAAACGTGGCGATATTTATTCACGTGATGGAAAGGTTTTGGCGTGTTCTGTGCCTGAATATGTGGTGTATTTTGATTATCGTATTCCGGCATTTGCAAAAAGCGATACTTTGTTTCGTAAATATGTAGATCAATTGGCTGCGGGCTTGGCTCGTGTTTTTGCTCATGAGGGCAAATCAAAACAACAATATTTAAAGGAGCTTCATAGTACGGCACAAAACAAATCATTCCTTCGTTTGCATCGCCGCCCAATTGATTATAATACTTTGCAGGAGGTTAAAAAATTACCAATTCTTGAATATGGTCCTTATAAAGGTGGACTTCTTGTTGATGTATATAACAGCCGTGTGTATCCCTACGGAGATATGGCAAAACGTACTATTGGACTGATTCGTAAAGGCTCTTTTCATGGTGTAACTGGTTTGGAATTGTTCTATGACCAGTATTTATATGGAATAGAAAATTCTTTGAGCATGTCTGATTATATGGAAAACAATGGAACTATTGATGGATATGATGTGATAACAACAATTGACACGGAGGTGCAATCAATTGTAAATGAGGAATTAATGAAGGCGTTATATGCCTATAAAGGAAGTTGGGGCTGTGCTGTGGTGATGGAAGTGAATACTGGTGAAATATTGGCAATTTCTAATTTATCACGAACAATAATAAATAATGACACTCTCTATCAGGAACTTGAGAATATAGCAGCAGACTTTCGAAGTGACCCAGGTTCTACAATTAAACTGCCGTCTTTACTTGTTGCTTTAGAAGATGGTGTGGTGCAGCTTGATGATACTATTCAAACAGGTAACGGTAAAACGCGATTTTATGGTTTAGATGTGGTAGATTGGAATCATGCAACGCATGGAGGATTTGGAAAATTGTCGGTAAAAGATGTGTTTGCAAATTCTTCAAATGTGGGGGTTACAAAAATTATTCATGCAAATTATATTCACC